>Ga0335073_10001870_pt1 | contig 28542 bp, 19 predicted proteins | sample Lox_Sample_22_FD_207093 | JGI IMG/M metagenome (GOLD analysis project Ga0335073, IMG submission 207093) | Soil microbial communities from Loxahatchee National Wildlife Refuge, Florida, United States - Lox_Sample_2.2 | ecosystem: Environmental > Terrestrial > Soil > Wetlands | place: USA...
CCGCCAGATCGCCGACGGCACGCTCCGGCCGGGACAGCCGGCTCCCAGCGGCGCGGCGCTCAGCCGGGTCACCGGGTACTCGACGCTCACCTGTCGCCGGGCCCTGCGCGTGCTGCTTCAGGACGGCCTGCTCACCCCCGGGCCGAGCCGCAACGCGCGACCCCGCGTCGCCGGAGCCGCGCCGCTGCCTGCCGAGCGCGGGCTGGCCGCGGCGTCGCGCGCGCTGTCGGCGGGACTCGCCGCCAGGCGGCGGGCGAACGGCCTGACCCAGCCGGCACTAGCCGAGCGCGCGGGCGTTTCCGTCACCACGGTCGGGCACGCCGAGACGGGACGGCTGTGGCAGTCCCGCCAGTTCTGGGAGCGCGCGGACGCGGTTCTCGGCGCCGGCGGCGAACTGCTCCGGCTCCATGACGCCTACCGCGAGGCGGGGACCGCGGGGACCGCGGGCGACGTGGGCGGCGGTGTTGTCTGCGGAGCCTCGGGCGCGGCGGACGAGTTCGGTGGGTGGGAGCCGGCGCCATGGCCGGCCCTGATGGCCGGCGACCCCGGCTCGGCGGGCCAGCCGTGTCCCGCGGCCGACGGCCCGCAGACAGGGCACGCGCACGTCATGCCCGCGTGCGTCACGATCGTGTGGAGCAACGGCACGGTCACGACCGTCCACCCCCCGCGGACGTCCCCGCCCCGGCCGTGCCCGCCGGAGACCTTCCCGCCCGAGACCTCCGCGGGCGGTCCGCTCCGGGCTCAGAGTCCCGGCCCCAGCCGTCCATCCTGATGCTGAGGAGGGAGGGGAGGGGGTGAAACGCGAACCGTTCGGGATAATCACGGGAAGTACCCGCCTGGCGCGAACCGGGGCGGCCAGGGGCGCTGCCGACCCGGGACTCCGTGGTGGTCAGAGGGCCGCCGGCGCGGCGAGCGACACGAGGAAGGCGCGCAGGCCGGCGGCGTCGGTGAACACGTGGCCGGTGATGCCGAGCGCTTCCGCCCCGGCCACGTTGGACGCGCGGTTGTCGATGAAGACCGCCTCGGCCGGCTTGATTCCGAGGTCCTCAAGGACATGCCGGTAGATCTCCGGCTCCGGCTTGAGCAGGCCGAGTTCGCCGCTGACGTAGCAGGCCTTGAAGAAGTCGCCGAGCGGGCCGTGCCTGAAGTAGCTGCCGTAGTCGGGGCCCGCGTTGGACAGCAGCGCCAGCGGTGTCCCGCCGGCCCGCAGGTCGGCGAGCAGGTCGATGACCGCCGGGTTGACCGACAGCCAGCTGCGGAAGTCCGCCGCCCACAGCTCGTGCACCCGGGCGTCGTCCCAGTACGCGCCGGTCTCGCGGGCGATCGCGCGCCAGTACGCGGCGACGCCCGCCGTGCCCTGGTCGAGTCCGTCGCGGTGCGCGAAGTAGGCAGCCCAGAACCGCTCGGCCGTGCCGCCCAGACCGTCTTCGGCCACCCCGGCGAGGCCCGCGAGCACCGCCCGGTCTGCGGGTGACTGTGGCAGGGAGATGACCTCACCGTAGTCGAAGATCACGGTCCGGCCGGGCAGGGAGAGCGGGGTGCTGGTCACCCGCCCACCGTATCGCGGGCCCCGGCGGGTGCGGCGGCACGGCCCGCTCCCGTGCCGCCGCACCCTGCCCGCCCGCCCCCCGGAATGCGGCCCCGCCCCGGTCGGACAGCCCTTTGAATATAAGGGTGAATGGTAAAATTTATGTCTAATCGACAGTTGCCAATGAATCGGACGTTCCGGAAGGAGTGTCGTGCCGGCGGGAACGATCATCATCCTCGGACGTGTCGAGCTTGTACACGGCGATAAGCCGGCAGAACTGCGCAAGCAGATGCGGAAGGCCCTCGCGCTCATGGTCGCGGCGAGGGGCAGGAGGGTGCGCCGTGAGGAGCTTTCCGCCGCCGTCTGGGACGACGAGAACCGCGACGTGCGCACCCTAATGTGGTCCCTCCGACGGGTGCTTCGTGACTGCGATAGCGGTTTTGACATTCCCCCAGACAAGGGAAAAGAAGGCAATTACCGGCTTGTCCTCGCTGATCCTGGCGGCCTCGAGGAAGCGGTCGACGCATTTCGCTTCCTCAACCTGACCCGCGACGCCGAGGCGCTATGGAAAGGCGGCGACGAGGCGGCGGCGGTTGAGCGGCTGCAGGCCGCGGCCGGCCTCTGGGGCGGCGAGCCGTTCGCCGACCTGTGGCCGCAAGGGCCCCCGGAAGCGTGCCGCCGGCTGTTGGGGGACCTGGGGCACGCGCGTGACCTCCTGGTCAGGAACCTGGCCGACGCCGCTCTCCGCCAGGGCGGACCGTACGCGGCGGCCCGCGCCTACCGCGGCCATCCCGTCGGCGGCCCCGGTGACCGCCCGGGAGCGGCCGCCGGAGCAAGCTCAATGGCGGGCCAGGGGGAGAAGGCCGCGGCGGACCGGGCGCCTGGCGGCGACGTGGCCTGGCTGGCCGGATTCCTTACCGCACTGTACGACGGGCCGGGCACGGACGAGGCCGAGCGGCTGCTCGCGGCACGGCGCGGCGCCAGCCGCGGCCAGGAACGCTACCAGGGCGACGGGGTCGTGACGCGTGCCGATGACCTGATCCTGCTGGCGGAGGCGGGGATCGACGTGCACCGCCCGCTGACCGTCGCGCCGCGCCCGCCCGTGCACGGCAGCCCGGCGGTCATGGTTGGCCGGGAGGCGGAGCTTGCCGCGTTCGGTGGCGTGCTCGGCGCGGTGCATGACGGCACGCCTGCGATTGTGGCGGCGCGCGGCGCCAGCGGACGGGGGAAGACCAGGCTCGCGGAAGCATTCGCCGCGTCGGCGGTGGCGGCCGGCGTTCCCGTGGTCCTTGTGGGCGCCAGTCAGCCCGGCGACCTGCGGCCCTGGCAGGAACTCGCGGAGCGGCTGTGGCCGGCGGCGTGCCGCGACATCGGTCCCGGCAGCGACCGGGCGGCGGCGCGGCTGACACTCGGGCAGCGCCGCGCGCTCCTTGACTTCATCGCGCCGCAGGCCGGGGCGCCTGAGCCGCCCGAGCCCGACCAGGCACAGCAGGTACGGTTCGCCGAGATCGCGCGGGCGCTTGACGTCCTGGCGCGGACCGTCGCCGCCCGCCGGGGACTGATCGTGGTCCTTGACGACGCCGACCGGCTCACCGAGCGCGGCAGGGAACTGCTCGACCTGCTCCTGGCCAGCCTGCGCGACGCGCCCGTCGGCATCGCGCTCCTCGGTCGCGACGACGTCGGTCGCGAGGGCGCTGCCTGGACGGATGCCGTGACGGCGGTGCGCGGGCAGACCGTGCGCCTGCGCCTGGATCCGCTGCCTGAGCAGGCCATCGGCGGCTGGCTGCGGCAGGTCCGTGCCCGGCCGCCGACCGCAGAAGAGATCCGGCTCATCGCGGCGGCGACGGCCGGCGAGCCGGTGCGGATCCGCGACGAGCTCGCCGCCACGACCCCGCGGTCCGCCAGGCCCGGCGAGCCCGGCGAGCCCGCATCTGCTGAGCGGCCTGCCGCCGACGGCCCGGTTCCTTCCGCATGGCTGGCGGCCGCCGCTATCACCGCGTCGGACCTGGTCATCGACACCGCGCTGGTCGCCAGGATGCTTGGCCTGAGCGACGAGCAAGCCGACCGCGAGGAACTGAACGCGCGCCGGATGTCGTGGATCGACACCTCCGCGGGTGTCCGGTTCACCCATGGCAGCCACCGAGACGACGTGATCGCCGGCCTCGACGCCGATCCCGCGCTGCGCCGGGCCCTGCACCAGCGGGCGTTCGAGGCGCTCACCGGGCGGTCCGGCGACACCGCGGGCGCCGATCCCGATCCGAGCCTGCCGGTCCGCATCGCGGGGCACGCCCTCGGCGCCGACCGTGACCTGCCCGCTGCGGAGGCGGCCCGCGCCTTCCTCGCCGCCGCCCGCGCCGAGCGGGCAAGCGGCGAAGCCGCCGAGGCGTGGGCCAGGGCCGGGATCGCCCGGTCACCGGAGGACCCCGCGACCCGGGCGAGCCTGCACCTGGCGCTCGGCGACGCCCTCGACCAGCGTGGCACCGTCACGGCCGCCGACCGCGAGTACCAGCTTGCCTACGACATCGCGGTCGGCAGGCCGCTGGAACGAGCCGAGGCACTGGTCAGGCTCGCCCGCCGGTGGACCGACCCGGGCAAGCTCGACTGGTACCTGCTGCACGCCCTGCGGGACGGCATCGCCGCGCTGGCCGGCCGGGACGACGACGCGGCGGTCGCGCTGCGCCTGCGGCTCACCGCGCACCTGGCCCGCAAATCCACCCTGGCTGTTCCGGTGCTCGGCACCGAGGCGGACGGCATCAGGCGAGACGGCATCGCCCTGGCCCGCGCCGCGCTCGCCCAGGTGGACACCCTCCTGCCGGACACGTCCTGCGAGGTGCTGCACGAGTGCCGCTGGGCGCTGTACGACTATGACCCGCCGGCCGAGACGATCAGGCTTTCTGAGCGCCTCGAGCGGGCGAGTGTGCTCGCCCGCTCGCCGTACTTCCAGCGCGAGGCGCTGATGACGCTGGCCATCGACGAGTTGCGGCTCGGCCGGGTGACCGACGCGGCCGGGACGCTGCTGGCACACGAGCGGACAATGCCGGCCAGCCACGCGTCCCGGTGGCTTCAGCTCACCATGGAGACGGTCCTTGACCTGTGGCATGGCCGGTTCGCCGCCGCGGAAGCAAGGCTGTTCACCGTCGCGGCGCCGATCGTCGCCCGGGCCCACGCGGAGGGTGCGCTGGTGGCCGACACCCTGCAGCAGACCTGGCAGGGCCAGGTGTACTGGCTGCGGCGCGAGCGCGGCGAGGCGCTCAGCCAGACCGACCCCGAGATCTTCAGACAGGTCGAGGGGCACGCGTTCTTCGCCATCTGGCGGGTCGCGCTTGCCCTGGCGAGCTGCGACGCGGGCGACCTGCCCGCCGCGGCCGCCCATGTGCGGATCCTTGACGAGACCTACCAGGGCTTCGCCGCCTTCCCGCCGCACGGCTGGACCGTCTCGGTCGCCGCCATGCTCGCCGAGACGTGCCTCGCGCTGAGCCCCGCCGGCCGGCACGGCGCACGCGACGACCCGCTCGGCGGGCTGCTGCCCGGCATGGCCGGCCGGCTGCGCGCGATCCTGGACAGTCACGCGGGCGAATTCGTCCTCGCGGGCTGGCCGTCGGTGCTGCTCGGCCCGGTGGAGCGCTACACCGGGCTGCTGGCGATGGCCACCGGCGACTTCGAGGAGGCGCTGCAGCGGTTCGACTCGATCTCCGACGCTGTCGCCGCCGTTCCGCCGCAGGCGGCCCGCGTCCAGGTCGACAAGGCCCGTGCCCTGATCCGCCTTGCCCAGGCCAGCGGCGGGCGGGCGGGCCCGGCGACGGCCGCGCTGCTCACCAGGGCAGGGACGACGGCGCAGCGACTGGGCATGCGGGGGCTCGCGGCCGACGCCCGCCGGCTGCTGACCGAGTGCTGACAGCGTCAAAAGCCCTGACCGAGGAACGGTTGCGGCTGCCCCTCTCCCCGAGCCATGACTGCCCGCGCGGTGGCGCGGGGCCGAACCGGCAGCGTCCTGGCGGGCGGGTGTAGGTTCGAGTTTCGTGCCGACCATCCTCATGACCGGGGCCGCCGGGCGCATCGGGACGATGCTCCGCCCCCGGCTCGCCCGTCCCGGCCGGGTGCTGCGCCTGCTCGACGTCGCGCCGCTCGCCGCGCCTGCCGGCCCGGCCGAAGAATCCGTGACCGCGTCGGTGACCGACATGGCCGCGATGACCGCCGCCTGCGCCGGCGCGGACGCGGTCATCCACCTCGGCGGCATCCCCGCCGAGGACGCGTGGGCGCCGATACTCGACGTCAACATCAACGGCACCTACACGGTCTTCGAGGCCGCCCGGCGGGCTGGGGTGCCGCGGGTGGTGTTCGCCTCGTCCAACCATGCGGTCGGGTTCGCGCCGCGCGAGTCGTTTCCCGTCCCTGACGGTGCCAGCCCGGTGCCCGACACCTACTACGGCGTGTCCAAGGCGGCGGGCGAGGCCCTCGGCGTCATGTACGCACACCGCTACGGCATCGACGCGATCTGCGTCCGCATCCTGTCCTGCTTCGACCGCCCCGCCAGCCCGCGGATGCTGGCGACCTGGCTGTCACCGGATGACGCCGGCCGGCTCTTCGAGGTCTGCCTTACCGCTGCCGCGCCTGGCTTCCGCGTCGTCTACGGCGTGTCGGCCAACACCCGCGGCGGCTGGGTGTCCCTGGACGCGGCGCGTGCGCTCGGCTACGAGCCGCGCGACGACGCCGAGGCCTACGCCACCGAGGTGCTGGCCGCCACCCGTACCGGCGCCGAGGCGCCGCCGCTGCCGGGAAACGAGTGGCCTGACCCGGCCGACCCGGTCTTCCGCTACCTGGGCGGTGAATTCACCTTCCCGTCCTTCGACGCCCCCGTCCCGCCCGGCAGCCCCGGCTGAGACCCGCGCCCCGGCGCAAAGCCGGGCCACGTTCTGAGGGGCGCGGCCTTATACGCGGCAAGCCTCAACCGCGGCCGGTGAACGCGGAGTAGTCAGCGACCACGCTGGGCGCGCCGGTTCCGGCGGGCGGGTCGTAGGCCGCGAACTGCTCCAGGAAGCTCACCGTGGCCTGTGTCAGCGGCTGGCTGGCCGAGTAGAGGCCGGGGACGTTGAGGTGCAGCGGCGACCCGGCGGGCGGGGTGATCGTCACCTCCGCGGCGTCGGTGTAGAAGACCAGGGCACCGCCGTCGGCGGTCAGCAGGGCGAACTCTTGCCCGTCGGCGCCGGCGGCGGGTGAGTGCGTGTCGGTGACCGCTCCGCCGGGCACCACGGCCTGCCAGGTCCGCTGGTCGACGCGGTCGGCCAGGTTACCGGGGTCGGTGACGGCGGCCTGACCGGCTCGTGTCCCGTCGAGCGAGGCCGCGGTCACCGCGGCCACCTGGCCGGGGGCGACCGCGACCGAGGCGGCGTCCGGGTCTACCGCCGTCGCCAGGCCGTCGGCGCCAACCGCGATCCGCGGGACACTGACACCGGACAGCGGGACACTCGCAGCGGGCAGCACGCAGGGCTCGATCGCGTCCTTCCAGGCACCGCCGGCGACCGACTGGGTGAACAGCAGGTACTCGGTCGACGTGACCTGGCCGGGGCTGGACTGGAACGCATCGTCGACCTGCACGACGAACCAGCGCGGCCCGCTGGCAGGCTCGCCGCTCGGAATGTAGTACGTGGCGTCGACCGGCGTGAACGGGGGGAAGGGAGCCGCTCCGGCGGCCCGGTTTGCCTGGTTAAGGCCCGCGTCGATCGCGTAACTGGACCCGGTCTCGATCATGGCGAGCAGCGTGTCGCTGCGCTCGGCGTTCGCGTCGTTGTTCGCCGTCGTGTACGCGCCGAGCACGGCCTTGGCCTGCGTCATGGTCAGCGGACCGCCGGCACCGGAGTCGGCTGTCGACGGCGCCGTGGACGGCGACACGGTCCCGGTCCCACCGGGTGTCGAGGGCGAGGCGGTGGCGCCGTCCGCGTACTGACCGTCCTGGCCGCCCGGGTGGCCCCCGGCGAGCAGCACGGTGGCGGCGCCCGTGGCGGCCACGACCGCCACGATGCCAGCCGGGAGCAGCCAGCGCCGGCGGCCGCCCCGTTCGCCGCGGCGGCCGAGGTGCCGGCCGTGGCCCCCGCCCGTTAGCTCCGCCGACTTCTTATCCGGGCCGCCGGGGACCTGGCCGTGCCAGCCGGAATCCGCCGCCTCGGGCGCCGGCCGGCCCGGCCGCGCGCTGTCGCGCCGCTGGCCGTCCCATGGTCGTTGCGGTGCGGACGCCCGCGAGGCGGCGTCGACGAGAGGGTCGCGCTCATCGGTGACCGGGTACGGTGCCGTCCCCTCGTCGTCATCCCGGGTATCGTCATCCCGGCGGTCGTCGTCGTACCGACCGGCCTGCGGATGTCCGAAATCCCAGTGGCTCATCGTGCTCCCCAGGTCGTGGCCCGTCGCCCTGTATCACGGATCGCCGACCGGTCCGGTTCACCCGGTAATCGCCAGGCTGTTCCGTGTGACCCGGGTATGCGTGCAGTGCGGCGGCACGGTGAGCATAGCGCGGCCAGGGGCCGGGAGCCGGCATGTCAGCCGGACGGCACCGATTCGCAGGCTTCGACTGCCTGGGCGGCGAGCCCACCTTCCCGTACCCCGTCCCACCCGGCACCCTCGGCTAAGCGATGGCCGGGCGCGTTGCGTGGAACTCTTGCTCAGCTCCTTCTAGCTCCCGCCGGTGATCGCGGAGTAATCGGCGACGATGCGGGGCACGCCGGTTCCCGCGGGCGGGTCGTAGGCGGCAAACTGCTCCAGGTAGCTCACCGTCGCCTCGGTCAGGGCCTGGCCGGCGGCGTAGAGGCCGGGCACGCTGAGGTGCAGCGGCGACCCGGCAGGCGGGGTGACCGTTACCTGCGCCGCGTCGGTGTAGAAGACAAGGGCCCCGCCGTCGGCCGTGAGCAGCGCGAACTCCTGGCCGTCGGGGCCGGCGACGGGGGAGTGCGCGTCGGTGACCGTTCCGCCGGGCATCATGGCCTGCCAGCTTCGCTGGTCGTCGCGGTCGGCCAGGTTGCCCGGGTCAGCGATCGCGGTCTGGCCGGCCTGGGTCCCGTCGAGCGAAGCCGCGGTGACCGCCGCGAGCCGGCCGGGAGCGACCGCGACCGAGGCGGCGCCCTGGCTGACCGCCGTCGCCAGGCCGTCGGCGCCGACCGCGATCCGCGGGGCGCTGGCAGCGGACAGCAGGTAAGGCTCGATCGCGTCCTGCCAGGCGCCGCCGGCCACGGACTGGGTGAACAGCAGGTACTCGGTCGACGTGATCCGCTGCGGGCTGGACTGGAACGCGTCACCAACCTGGGCGACGAACCAGCGCGGACCGCTGGCCGGCTCGCTGCCCGGAATGTAGTACGTGGCCTGGGCGGCGCTGAACGGAGGATACGGCGCCGCTCCGGTCGCCCGCTGCGTCTGGTACAGGCCCGCGTCGATCGTGTAACTGGACCCGGTCTCGATCTCGCCGAGCAGCGTGTCGCTGCGCTCGGCGTTCGCGTCGTTGTTCGCGGTCGTGTACGCGCCGAGCACGGCCTGGGCCTGCGCCATCGTGAGCGGCGCCCCGGCACTCGTGTCACCAGGGGAGGGGGAGGTCCCCGGGGTGCTCCCGGCCTTGCCGGCTGGCGAGGCCGAGGCGGTGCGGCCGTCGGGGTGCTGACCGCTCTGGCCGCTCGCAGGGCTGGCCGGGTGGCCGCCAGAGAGCAGCACGGTGGCCGCGCCCACGACGGCGGCCGCCGCCACGATCGCGGCCGGAATCAGCCAGCGCTGTCCGCGCCCCGTCCATTCGTCCGCGTCCCCGGGCGCGCCGGGGCCTGGCGCCGGCGACCACGGTTCGAACTTGCCCGCCGTCGGCGCGGCCGCCTGCGGGTTGGGCGTGAAGGACGGGCCGCGCCCGTAGGGCTCTTGCGGGGTGGGCGGCGGCGGAGCGCACGCAGCGAACTGATGGCGCTGGTAGCCGTCCGGCGGCGTCGCCGGCTGCGGGATGGGGGTGAAGGACGGGGCGCGCTGGCAGCTGTCGGGTGGCGGTGCCGGCTGCGGGACAGGTGCGACGAACGGGTCGCGCTCGTAGGTGACCGGATACGGCGCCGCTCCGTCGTCGTCATCCCACTGGTCGCCAGGCCAGGCGTCGTCGGCGCGCCAGGTCTCGTGGCCGGCCCCGGCCGTTCGGATTGCCCACCGCTCGTCCCGGCCCCATCCTTCGGCGGCACCGGCCGCCGGACTAGGCGGGTCAGCGGCGCCCTCCGACTCCGGCGGCTGCGGCGGGTCGTCCTGGCCGGCTGGCGGATGGCCGAAATCCCAGTTACTCATCGTGCTCCTTAGATGACTGTCCGATGATATTTATTACGAATTGCCCGACCCCCCGGTTCACGCCGCGTGGGGCATAGCGCCCGATGCTGGCCGGAAAACCGTTCAGTCAAGGGTGACAATGAAGTAAGCAGGCGCCTACTATCAAATCGTGATAACAACCACCCACCGCCAGGACGCCGGCCGCCGCCCGGTCGTCCCGCCCCCACGCCGCCTGCCCGTGGCCGTAGCGGTCATCGCCAGCGCCGGCGTGTTCGCTACCTCGCTGCGCGCACTGCCTGCGGCCGTGCTGTTCCCGCTGGCAGCAGCGTGGCTTGCGGCGTTCGCGGTCGGCGCGCTGGCACCGGGGACGGGCACCTTGGTCCTTACCGTGCTTGCCGGGCTGACCAAGGGCGCCACGGTCGCCATGATCATCTGGGCGGTCACCCGGCCGCACTCGCCGGTCGGCCCCCACACCGCGCTCGACTGGGTTCCGCTCGGCATGCTCAACGCCGCCACCGGCCTGTGGCTGCTCGCCGTGATCCGGCACCGCGCCCGGTGACCGGCGTGCCAGGCCAGGGCCCCGCCGGGCGGCGGCCACGGCGCCCGGCGGCCGAACGACGGCGCCAGATACTCGCCGCCGCCCGTACCCTGTTCGCCGAACGCGGGTTCCACGCCACCACCACCCGCGACCTGGCGGCCGCGGCCGACATCAACGACGCGCTGCTATACCGCTACTTCCCGGACAAGCGGGCGATCCTGGCCGCGCTGACCGACGAGGCCATCGCGGTGTTCCGGGCGCTGCCCCAGCCACCGGATAACGCGCTGCTGCCGCTCGATGAGCTTCTTGAGCTGATCGGCACCGGGTTCGTGCACACCGCCCGGGCCAACCTGGATCTGGTCACCATCCTGATCAGCGAACGGCAGGCGCTGGCCGGCGACACCAGCTTCGTCGAGTTCATCGACGAAGCGGCCACCCGGCTCGGCCACCTGATCGACACGGCGGCAGGCCGCCAGGGCGACGGGCAGGGATACCTGACCGCGCGGGCCTACTTCGGGGCGCTGATCGCGTTCGTCCTGCTGCAGGACCAGCTCGGCATGGCCTCGATCCGGCCCCTCGACGCGACCGACTACGTCCGCCACCTCGCCCGGCTCACGACGCGGGGAGCGACGGAGCCGGTCCAGGGAATCTAGGTAAGTGCCTCGCTCAGCGTCCCGCGGTGACGTAGCCGGCGGTCGCGGACGCGGGCCTGGTCGTCGCGGCGCTCGCTGACCCGCCGCCGACCGCAACGCCCGCGATCAGCGTGATCATGCCGATCGCCACGGCGATCCTGGTTGTCCAGCGAATCCGCATGCGCGTCCCCTCCGCTACGGCGCTCCCTCAGCGCTCCAACCGTGACGGGCGCCGACGTGCTTGCCCCTTCCGCCGGAAACCCGTCCCAGCGGGGATATTAATCGTGAGCATGCGGAAAACCGCGCAGGCGCGCCCGGGCGGCGACGCGATGACCGAGATTCAGTAGCGCAGGCCCATCGCCTCGCGGACCTCCTCCAGCGTGGCCGCGGCGACCGCCCGCGCCCTGGCGCACCCGTCGCGCAGCACCTGCCTCGCATATTCCGGGTCGCCGGCCAGTTCCGCGCGCCGCGCCCTGACCGGCGCCAGCCGCTCGTTGACTGCCTCGGTCAGTACACGCTTCAGCGCCACCGCACCGCCGCCGCCGATCTCGTCGGCGACCGACACGGGGTCGCGGTCCAGGCACAGCGCGGCGAGCAGCACAAGCGACGACACCTCGGGGCGGTGCGCCGGGTCGTAGCTGACATGCCGCTGCGCGTCGGTCCTCGCTCCCTTGATCAGCCGCGCCGTCTCGTCCGCGGTGGCCCGCAGCGAGATCGCGTTGCCCCGGGACTTTGACATCTTCCCGCCGTCCGTGCCAAGCAGCAGCGGCGCGTCCGACAGCAGGGCATCGGGCTCGGGGAAAACGGGGCCGCCCGCGCCCGGGTACCGCTCGTTGAACCGTCGCGCGACGAGCCGGGTGACCTCCACGTGCGGCAACTGGTCCTGGCCCACCGGGACCAGGTTCCCCTTGCAGAACAGGATGTCGGCGGCCTGGTGCACCGGGTAGGTGAACATGAGCCCGCTCACCGACGCCTGCCGCGAGTGCGCGATCTCGTCCTTCACCGTCGGGTTGCGGCGCAGCTCAGGCACCGTGACCAGGCTCAGGAACGGCAGCAGGAGCTGGTTCAGCTCGGGCACGGCGCTGTGCGCGAAGATCGTCGCCCGTGCCGGGTCGATACCGACCGCCAGGTAATCGAGCACGATCCCGGCAACGTTCTCGCGCACCGAGTCGGCGACATCCCGGTCGGTGAGCACCTGGTAGTCCGCGATGAGCACGAAAAGCTCTACCCCGGCGTCCTGCAGCCGCACCCGGTTGCGGAGGGTACCGAAGAAGTGCCCCAGGTGCAGCTCCCCGGTCGGCCGGTCACCGGTGAGGATCCGGAACGATCGCGGCTCCTCGCCGATCCGCCGTTCGAGCTCCGCGGAGCGGCGCAGCACGGCCGCGAGTGACCCGCCGGTCGTCGCGGAGATCTCCGGGTCCGGCGCGGCTCCGCCGTCCGCCCCGGCCGGGGCAGACGCGGGGACCGGCGAGGAGTGCGGCAGGCCCGCGTCCCGGGTACCGGTGCCAGCCGGGCGCCTGTGCGGCGACTCCACGGCTTGCGGCTCGCTGAATGTCAGAATGCTGGTCATCGGAGTGTCTCCTTGCCTGGATCTGGTTAAGGCGAGGGACGACCCGGTCAGCGGAAACAAGAACGGCCGTCCCCTGTCGGCGGACGGCCGTTGATCGTTAGCGCGCGCTTAACCTGGCAGCCGTCCCGGTACGGGACGCCACCAGCCCTGGAGCCTTACAGCACGCATGTTTTGATGCTAGCACGACGCCCTCCGGCGCCCCGCCAAAGCGTGATGCCGCGCGTCTGCGGTGGCCTTCCAGCCCGGATCACACTCTAGGAAGATAACAGCAACAAGCGCGGAGCGCTTGGGCGCCGACGGCTGTCCGTCGGCTCGGCGAGGCAGATTAGCCGGGCGGCCGTCTCCGTGAAAGGCTGGAGACATGGAGTACACGCATCTGGGACGCTCAGGGCTCGCGGTCAGCCGGCTCTGCCTCGGCACGATGAACTTCGGGTCGCTGACCCCGCCGGGCGACGCGCACGTGATCATGGAGCGGGCACACGAACTCGGCATGAACTTCTTCGACACCGCCAACACGTACGGACGGCGACAGTCGCCCCCCGGGCAGGTCGCCAACAACGAGCAGTCGCACGCCGGGTGGACCGAGGAAATCCTCGGTGACTGGTTCGCGCTCGGCGGCGGACGGCGGGAGAAGACGGTGCTCGCCACCAAGCTCTACGGCGACATGGGCAGCTGGCCGAACGAGGGGAAGCTGTCGGCACTCAACATCCGCCGTGCCTGCGACGCCTCGCTGCGCCGGCTCCGGACCGACTACATCGACCTGTACCAGATGCACCACGTCGACAGGGACACCCCGTGGGACGAGATCTGGCAGGCCATGGAGGTCCTCACCGCCCAGGGCAAGATCCTGTACACCGGGTCGTCCAACTTCGCCGGCTGGCACATCGCGCGGGCCTGCGAGACCGCGACGGCCCGCGGTTTCCTCGGCCTGATCAGCGAGCAGTCGCTGTACAACCTGGCCACCCGGTGGATCGAGCTTGAGGTGCTCCCCGCCGCCCGCGCGTACGGTGTCGGCGTCATCCCCTGGTCTCCGCTCGAGGGCGGCCTGCTCGGCGGTGTGCTCGCCGCGGAACGGGAAGGCCGCCGCCGTCTGGCGGGACGGGCCAAGTCGGTGGTCGAGGCGCACAGGGACCGCATCGAGGCCTGGGAGGAACTGTGCGGCAAGCTCGGCGAGGCGCCGGCGCACGTGGCCCTGGCCTGGCTGCTGCATCAGCAGGGCGTGACCGCCCCGATTATCGGCCCGCGCACCCGCGAGCAGCTCGACAGCGCGCAGCGTGCCCTGGAGATCCGCCTCGACGCTGACGTCCTCGCCCGCATCGACGAGATCTTCCCCGGCTACAAGCCCGCCCCAGAGCACTATGCCTGGTAATCCGCTGCCTACTCCTCCTCCTCGTCGTTTTCCATGACGACGCTGATGGAGTCGTTGGACAGGAGGAACGAGATGTCCTCCAGGGATTTGGCGATCGAGAACAGCAGGTACGGAACCGCCGCCTGGGCGTCGCCGCTGAGCATGCCCGCGGCGACGCGCAGCTGCGGGCTGTAGTCGGAGCCGAGGTCTTCCTGGAGTTCGTCGATCAGGCTGTCGTCGTCCATCGGTGCCCTCCCGGGGTCGGCACGTCGGTTACGCGTGGCTCGCCCAACTCTAGGCGGCTTGGGAATCCTAGTGCAGTCCGCTGAGGGAAACGACACGGCGGATGGCATCGAAACGACAAGTGCGCCGGACCCGGCGGGAGGTCGGGTCCGGCGCACTGGCGCCGCGCAGGTGGCGGTGAACTAGGAGGCGAAGTCGAGCAGCGGCTGCGCCCGCGACGGGTGCCGCAGCTTGGACAGCGACTGCTTCTCAAGCTGGCGGATCCGCTCCCGGGTCAGCCCGAGCGCGCGACCGATCTCGTCGAGCGTGTGCGGGTTGCCGTCGTACAGCCCGAACCGCATCGCCATGATCGTCGCCTCTCGCGGGGTGAGCGCGTCGAGCGCCGACCGCAGCTGCTCGGCCATGAGCTGCCGGTCGACCAGTTCGGAGGCCTCGGGCGCGTCGACGTCCTCGATGAGGTCGCCGATCGACGTCTCGCCGTCCTCGCCAATCGTGGAGTCGAGCGAGATCGGCTGCCGCGAGGTGCGCAGCAGCTCCTCGATCTGGTCCGGGGTGCGGTCCAGCTCGACGGCCAGCTCCTCTGGCGTAGGCTCGCGGCCGAGGCGCTGGTGCATGTCACGCTCCACGCGCGACAGCTTGGACAGCATCTCGAGCACGTGCACGGGCAGCCGGATCGTCCGCGCGGAGTCCGCGAACCCGCGCTGGATCGCCTGCCGGATCCACCACATCGCGTAAGTCGAGAACTTGTAGCCCTTGGTGTAGTCGAACTTCTCGACCGCACGGATCAGGCCCAGGTTCCCCTCCTGCACGACGTCAAGGAGGGAAAGACCGCGGTCGCTGTACTTCTTGGCGACCGACACGACAAGGCGCAGGTTGGCCTCGAGCATGTGCGCCTTCGCGCGCCGCCCGTCCTCGGCCACAAGCTCCAGGTCGCGACGGAACTCCGGCGACAGGTCAGCTACGGTGTCCAGCTTGTGCTCGGCGAACAGGCCGGCCTCGATCCGCTTGGCCAGGTCCACTTCCTGCTCGGCGGTGAGCAGGCTGGTCCGCCCGATCGACTTGAGGTAGGTGTGCACCGAGTCGCCCATGGCGGGCGTCTGGTCGTCGAGGTCAACCCCGTCGGCGAACGCGGCCACGTCCGCCTCGATCGACGCCATGTCATCGTCGCCGAGCTCCGGGTCTGAGTCCGCGTCGGCGTCCGCGGCGTTCGCGGCCGCCGCGGGAGCGGCAGGCGCGTCGTCCGCGGCCTTCCTGGCACGCGTCTTCCTCGCGGGAGACTCGGTCGCGGCGGGCGTCCCCGTGGCCTTTGCCGCGGAGGCCTTCGCTCCGCTGGCGGCCTTGGCCCTGCCCCGCGGCGCGGCCTTCAGGTCGGTCTCCTCGTCGGCCAGCCGTACGCCGGCCTCGCTCAGCTCACGGAGAATGGACCGGGCCTCACCAGGCGTCAGTCCAGCCCGCTCGAACGCCGTCCGCAGGTCCGAAAGGGACAGGTGGCCCTGGCTGCGACCGCGCTGGATCAGGTCGTCCACACGTGACGAGCTCGCCTCCTCCTCAGCCGAGGCGGCTGTTGCGATCCGCGGCATGAGACACCTCCCTACTTCTGTTCATGTGCGCATGCGATACGCACTTCAACACCAACACGACTTAACACGATTCCCCGATGACAACGAGTAACCCCGCTCCGTTACCGGCTTTCGCGGGGCACTCATAATTAACGCTCCGCGGCCGAGATTGTTCCCGTTGGCGTCACGTTCTTGACATCTTGAGGGCTGCGAGGTCCGGCTTGCCGCTTGGAAGCACAGGGATAGCCTCCGTCAGCACGATCTCGCTTGGGCAAGCGTAACGCGGAAGGCGAGCGCTTACATGCGTACGAAGCAATTCTAGGCCAGGTGGGTCATCCGGGTTGGCGGGGACTACCACCGCGGTGACCCGTTCGCCCCATTCCGGGTCCGGCCTGCCGACTACCACCACCTCCCGTACGCCGGGGCAGGTCGCGGCGGCGGCCGCGACCTCGCCGGGTACCACCTTGTACCCGCCGGTGTTTATTACGTCGTCCGCGCGGCCGCGGATTGCGACGCGGCCGTCGGCCGCGACGTAGCCGAGGTCGGATGTGACGAATTCCCCATCGACCAGCGCGGTCGCCGTGAGGTCCGGCCTGGCGTGGTAGCGGTTCATCAAGACGGGCCCTGAGATCCGCAGGCGGCCGTCTGCGCCCGCCCTGACGGTCACCCCGGCGAGCGGCATCCCGTCGTAGACGCAGCCGCCGCAGGTCTCGCTCATGCCATAAGTCGTCATCACCGCGATCCCGGCATCGCGTGCCTGGTCAAGCGCCGCCGCTCCGGCGGCCGCACCGCCCACGAGCACGGACCGGTACCGGGCGAGCGCCCGGGCGCCGCCGTCCTCGCCGAGGAGCCTGACCAGCTGCGTCGGGACGACCGACAGGTGCGCGCAGCCGGCGTCCGCGGCGTCGCGCACGGCGTCCGCGGTCGCCTGCGCCGCCACGACGGGCTCGGTCCCGCTCACCAGGGACCGCACAAGCACCTGCAGCCCCGCCACGTGCGCCGCCGGCAGGCACACCAGCCACCGCTCACCCGGCCGAGCCCCGGCCCGCGCGAGGGATGCCCGCGCGGAGTGCGTGAGGGCCGCCGCGCTCAGCTCGACCCCCTTCGGCTCCCCGGTGGATCCCGAGGTGCCGATGATCACGGCCGTCTCCGGTGACACTCCCGGTGATCCCGAACGGGTCCGCTCTTCGCCGTCCGTGTCAGTGACCGCGCCGGGCCGGAACACGTCGATGAGCTGCCTGATTCGGGCCGCGGGCTGCTGGGCGTCGACCGGCAGGATGGCCGGCCCGGTGCCGTCGAGCGCCCGGGCGAGGGGATCGAGCAGCCGCCCTGCGTCGGCGACACCGTTCAGCAGCACCGCGTGCAGCCGGCGCTGGCCGCCCTCGCCGCTATCCACGCTGTCCATCACCTCACATGACCAGATGCGACCGCCGGGCATTCCCGGCATGCCGCCGCGCGGCCGCCCGTCGGCGACGCGGCGTCCGGGATGCTCCGGCGACGATCTTCGCCGGCGGCGTCGCCCGCGACGGGCCCGGGGTGGCCACGAACGGGGATCGCGGTCCCGGTCGATAAGGTTAGAGCCCGGACAATGGGAGGTTACGAGTGAGGCAGCCGCAGGGGTCCGGGCCGGAACCACGTGACGAGTGCGGCGAGCGCGCGCCCGGCCGCCGGCGCCGCCGCGCCGCGAACGCGCCGCTTCGTGATCGGTGGACACGGTGAACGAACTGCCCGAGTTGCTCGGGACGCTGCGGGCGTTCGCCATCCCGATGCGGACGAAGTTCCGCGGGATCACCGTCCGGCACGGCGCGCTCGTCCAGGGGCCGGCCGGATGGGGCGAGTTCTCGCCCTTCGCCGAGTACGGGCCGGCCGAGTCGGCCCGCTGGCTGGCCAGCGCGATCGAGTCGGCCACCGTGCCGTGGCCGGCGCCGGTGCGGGACGCGGTGCCGGTCAACGTGACCGTGCCCGCCGTGGGCCCGGAGCGCGCCTACGCGGTCGTCGCGGCGTCCGGCTGCCGCACCGCCAAGGTGAAGGTGGCCGAGAAGGGCCAGGCGCCGGGCGAGGATGTGGAGCGGGTGGCCGCGGTGCGGGACGCGCTTGACGCGGCAGGGCCTGGCGGGCGGATCCGGGTGGACGCCAACGGCGGCTGGAGTGTCGATGAGGCGGCGCGCATGCTCCGCGCGCTTGATAAGTACTCGCTCGAGTACGCCGAGCAGCCGTGTGCGACCCTGGACGAACTCGCGCGGCTTCGTCGATTTGTCGACATCCCGGTGGCCGCGGACGAGTCGATCCGCAAGGCCGATGATCCGCTGCGGGTCCGGGCGGCGGGCGCGGCCGACATAGTGATGGTCAAGGTGCAGCCTCTCGGCGGGGTCCGCGCGGCCCTGCGGGTGGCCGAGGCCTGCGGGCTGCCGGTGGTCGTCTCGAGCGCGGTTGACTCGTCGGTCGGCCTGGCCGCCGGCGTGGCCCTGGCCGCCGCCCTGCCGGAACTGCCGTACGCCTGCGGGCTCGGCACGATGTCCCTGCTGGCCGGCGACGTGACCGCGGAACCGCTGAGCGAGATCCGGGGCGAACTGCCGGTCCGCCGGCCGGCTGTCGACCCCGGCGCCCTGGCGCAGTGGGAGACCGACCCCGCCCCGTGGCGCGACCGCGCGCTGGCGGCCGCGCGCCACCTGCCGGACGTACCGGGAACGGACCGCCCGTGATGACACCAGGGAGCTCTGCCGCCCCGCGAACCGTCAGCGAGATAACAGCAAGAGGCACTGGCGCCTGGACAGAGGCGGCCCGGTGAATCCGTCGACCGCGTTCGGGACCGTGCTCGCCGACGAGCTGGCGCGGTGCGGGCTGCGTGAGGTCGTCGTCGCGCCCGGGTCCAGGTCTACGCCGCTGGCCATGGCCTTCTGGGAACTTGACCGGGCCGGCCGGGTCCGGCTGCACGTGCGCATCGACGAGCGGTCGGCGGCGTTCACCGCGCTCGGCCTCGCCAAGGCGTCCCGCCGTCCTGTCGCCGTGCTGTGCACGTCGGGCACCGCGGCGGCGAACTTCCATCCCGCGGTCATCGAGGCGGACGAGTCGGCCGTCCCGTTGCTCGTGCTTACCGCGGACCGGCCGCCGGAACTGCGCGGCACGGGTGCCAGCCAGACGGTGGACCAGATCAAGCTGTACGGGTCGGCGGTCCGCTGGTATGCCGACGCGGGCGTGCCCGAGCGCCGTCCCGGCATGGCCGGCTACTGGCGCTCCCTGGCCTGCCGGGCGTTCGCGCACTGCGCAGGCGCGCCGGGCACCCTGCCAGGCCCGGTGCACCTGAACCTTCCGTTCCGCGACCCCTTGGTCCCCGACCCCGCCGCCCGGGCACCCGAACGCGATAACAGCAACGAGTGCCTCGGTGCGACCGCGGCGGAAGAGCCTTCCGGCACTCTCGCATCCCCTGCGTCGCCGGTCCCCGTGGCGGACGGCCTGCGATTCCGCACCTCGGCGCTCGGCGTCCCCGGCCCGGATAACAGCATAAAGCCCGACGGTGCCGGTGTCCGCGGCGCGGACCTGGCCGGGCCGGCGAACGGTGTTCCGGGATCCGGGGACACCGACTGGCCCGAGCCGCTGACGGGGCGGGCCGACGGCGGGCCCTGGACGCGGGTCAGCGCGCACGCCGCCGCGGTCGCACCCCTGGAATTGCCCTGGTCCGAGCGCGGCGTCGTGGTCTGCGGTGACGGCGACTACGACGCGGCCGGGCTCGTCGAACTAGCCGAGCGGGCCGGATGGCCGGTCCTGGCGGAGCCGTCATCGGGGGGTCGGCGCGGACTGAACGCGCTGACGGGATACCAGTACCTGCTCGCATCGCCGCGGTTCATGGCGGAACACCGGCCTCAGGTCATCGTCTCGGCCGGGCGCCCGGGGCTCACCCGGCCGCAGTCGGCGCTGCTCGGCCTCGCGCGCCCGGCCGCGGCCGGTGAGCTGGCCGGGCCTGTCGGGTCGCCGGCGGTCAGGCATGTCGTCGTCGCGGCGGGCCCGGGGCTCTGGGCCGACCCGCAGCGCGCCGCGACCGACGTCGCCGCGGCGATCCGGCTTACCGGAGTGCCGGAGACGGCGCCGAGCCGCTGGCTGGACGCCTGGCGGCGCGCCGACGCGGCGGCGACCGCCGCCGCCGACGCGGTGCTCGACGCGTGGCACGCTGGCCCGCGCGCGGGCGACGGCGGCGCGGCAGCGCCTGCCACTTCCGGGCCAGGTGCGGACGAAGCCGGCGGTGGCCGCGTGCTCAGCGAGGAGCCCGCCGCCATTTCCCGCCTGAGCGCGCTGTCGGAGCCGGAGGTCGCCCGCGAACTGGTCAGCGCGCTGCCGGAGAACGCCGTACTGTGGTGCGGGAACTCACTATCCGTGCGGGATATCGATCTTGCTCTGCCACCGCGGACGGACACTCGCGTGATCGCGAGCAGAGGGGCCAGCGGGATCGACGGGACGTTCTCCACGGCCGCGGGCGTGGCCCTCGCGCACGCGGCGGAGCACCCTGGAGCGGTCGCGTTCGCGCTGATCGGGGACCTGGCGCTGCTGCACGACGCGCCGGGCCTGGCGATCGGCCCCGCGGAGCCGCGGCCGGACCTGTGCGTCGTGGTGGTGAACAACGACGGCGGCGGGATCTTCGAGGGCCTTGAGCCCGCCAGGTTCAGAGGCAGCGCCGGGGAACACGGCGCCGGGGTGGACGGTGCCCCCGGCGACGGCCAGGGACGTGGGCAGTCGGTGTTCGAGCGGGTGTTCGGGACGGCGCACGGGGCATCCATCGAGCGGCTGGCCGCGGCGTTCGGCCTGCCGTACACGCTGGCCGAGCGGCCGGGCGACATCGCCAAGGCGGTCGCGGCCGCGGTCGGCGGCACCGGGCCGCGGATCGTCGAGGCGCGCACCGGCCGCGCCGCGAACGCCGACCTGCGGGAGCGGATGCGCGCCGCGGCGGTCGAGGCGGCCGCGGGGACTTCGCGTCCGGCGAGCCGGGGATGGGAACCTTGATCGCATGACGGAGCTGACGGACGCGGCCGGCGCCGGACCGGTGGACGGCGGACAGGTCCAGGACCTGGAGACACTGACCCGCGCCCTCGTCGGGATCACCCTGCAGAGCCTTGAGGTGCTCGGCGGGCAGGTAAGCCTGCCGCAGTTCCGGCTGCTGCTTGTCGCATCGACGGTGGGACGGGCGCCCTCGTCCCGGCTGGCCGAGGCGGCCGCGGTGCCGGCTTCGTCGGTGACCCGACTGGCCGACAAACTCGAGGCCGCCGGACTGCTCGTGCGCGGCGCGGACGCTCGAAGCCGGTCGATCGTGACGATCGAGATCACCGAGGCCGGCCGCGACCTCGTCGCGCGCGTCGTGGCCCGGCGGCACGAACTGCTGGCCGCCGTGCTGGCCCGGATGGCGCCGGGAGAGCGGACGACGGTCGCCGGGGCGGCGGCACGGTTCGCGGCGCTGGCCGCGGACGCGGCGGTACGCGGCACCAGCGGACCGCTGCCCCTCTGACCGCACGCTGCAGCCATCGCCCAGCCATCCCCCCTCATAGATAACAGCAAGAAGCGCCGGAGGCGCAGGCTTATCAGTCACTCTCCAGGAGGTTGACCACGCGGCGGCCGCGCTTCGTGCCATCCGGTCGTGGACCGATCCGCCGCCGTTTCCTCTCCCGGCCGCGTGAGACCGGCCGGCGTTTCCCCTCCCGCCCGCGGGCGATCCGCCGTCGTTTCCCATCCATCCCGGTCGCGGGCCGATCCGCCGGCGCTGCCTCTCGCTGACGGCTAAGGCGTGCTGACTGCCCCTCCGCTTGGCCACCCCTGGGCCACCCCTTGGCCAGTGGTGGTGCCTCCGCTGGGCCACCCCCTGGGCCAGTCGTGCTGCGTGACTTTCGCCACCGCGGGCGGACCGTCGGCACTTTCGTCCGCCCCTTGCGGCTCGGGCGCGGGCGGATCCTGCGCTCGCTCGGCGGTCAGTCACTCGGCAACCGCCCTTCGTGTCCGCGCGGGCCGGTTTGCTGGCACTTCCCCGCTTCCTCTTGCGGCTCAGGCGGGAGTTCGTCACGCCGTTCCCGCGGCCGACGGCGCGGCAGTCGCGGCCTCGTGACCGCGCCGGGTTATCCCGAAGTGGTTGGCTAAATAAAGTTTTGTCGTATGCAATACTTTGAGGCGTGAACGAAACTGCCGTGCATATGCCACATCTGGGGGATTTCACCCTTCGACCGAGGACTCTGCTGATCACGGCGGTGGCGCTCGTCGTAGGAGGCGCGAGCGCGGTCGCGGCCTTCTGCCTGCTGCGCCTGATCGGCCTGATCACGAACGCGGTGTTCTACCAGCGGCTGTCGGTGACGATGACCGCACCGGGTGCCGGCCGGCATCCCTGGTGGCTGATCCTGCTCGCGCCCGTGGCCGGCGGTCTCGTGGTCGGGCTCATGGCCCGCTACGGCAGCGAGAAGATCCGCGGTCACGGGATGCCGGAGACGATCGACGCGATCATCACAAACGGCAGCAGGGTCCAGCCCAGGGTGGCGTTGCTGAAGCCGCTGTCGGCGGCTGTGTCGATCGGGACCGGCGGTCCGTTCGGCGCGGAGGGCCCGATCATCATGACCGGCGGCGCCGTCGGCTCGATCCTGGCCCAGCACCTGCACCTGTCGGCGGACGAACGCAAGGCACTACTCGTCGCGGGCGCCGCGGGCGGGATGGCGGCGACATTCAACGCGCCGCTCGCTTCGGTCCTGCTCGCGGTGGAGCTGTTGCTGTTCGAGTGGCGGCCGCGCAGCCTGATTCCGGTGTGCGCGTCGGTTGCGGTCGCGACCGTCTGCCGGTGGGGGCTGCTGGGCTCCGCCATCCTTTTCCCGGTGAGCGGCGCGGTCAGGCCCGGTGCCGCCGCGATCGGCCTCACCATGGTGCCCGGTCTGAGCGGCGGGGTGCTCGCGGTGATCGCGACGGCGCTCGTCTACAAGTCGGAGGACACGTTCGCCCGGCTGCCCATCCACTGGATGTGGTGGCCAGCGATCGGCGGGCTGATCATCGGCGTCGGCGGCATGTTCGAGCCACGGGCGCTCGGCGTCGGGTACGACGTGATCGGGTCGCTGCTGACCGGCCGGGCCGGCCTTTCGCTTATCGTCGGCATCCTCGTGGTGAAGACGCTGATCTGGTCGCTTTCGCTCGGCTCGGGAACATCGGGCGGTGTCCTCGCCCCCACGTTCATGATCGGCGGCGCGCTCGGCGCGCTTGAGGGACATGCGCTGCCGCATGTGTTCGCCGGGTTCTGGGCGATGGCCGGGCTCGCCGCGGTGCTCGGCGGCGTGATGCGCTCACCGCTGACCGGGGTGGTGTTCACCGTGGAACTCACCGGCGCCTGGGACACCATCACCGCGCTGCTCGTGGCGTCCGTCAGCGCCTACGCGCTGTCCGCGCTGATCCTGAAGCGGTCGGTGCTGACCGAGAAGGTGGCGCGCAAGGGCGTGCACCTGACCCGCGAGTACTCCACGGACCCGCTTGAGGTGTTCTTCGCCCGCGATGTGATGGCCGCGCTGCTTCCGGAGACCGAGCCGTGCGGGCCCGATCCCGGGGAGGTCACCGTGTACGCGGACAGCACGCTGCGCGAGGTGGCCAACGAGTTCGCCCGCCGGGACGTGACCGTGGCGGCGGTGGTTGACCGGACGGCACCCGGGCGTGTCGTCGGGCAGATCACCCTCAGCCAGCTGCTGCACGCCCGGCGTGCGGACCTGCAGGAGGAGGAGCACAGGGAACGGTCGCTCCCCGCGGCCGGTCGGCGCACCCACATGACCCGTCAGGCAAAGCGCAGGAACCGCTCACGCGGGCGCGGGACAACCGGGACGAGAAAGCAAGACGCGGTCAAGCCCGGGTGACCCGCCAGCTGAGCACCCGCGCACGGGACCAGGTGAGCACCCTCTCACGGGACCAGCTGAGCACCCGGGCACGGGACCAGGTGAGCACCCGCGCACGGGACCAGCTGAGCACCGCGCACGGGGGAGGCATTGCGTGGCGTGGCGGGAATGCTTGTGACGTCTCGCCGCTGCCGTGGCCAGCGTGGTCCGGTACCGTCCGCGTCCGCCTCGTTCCTCGGCTCCTCGGCTAGTCGGCCCGCCCGGCAGAGGCGGATGGCGCGGGGGGTGACGGAGGCGCTGGAAGTTCAGGCGGTGCCGGAGCTGACGGCGGGGTATCGGCGGCGACGGTTCTCGGGCGGCGGGCGGCGTTCCCCGCCATCGGGTCCATCAGCAGCGCCTCGCCCGCGCAGCCGGCCGCGATCACGGCGAGGAGGCAGAAGGCGACGGTGTACGCCGTCTGGCCGCCGCTCGTGACCGCGTCGCCGACGCGCAGGGCCACGGTGGCGCCGGCGATCGCCAGGCCCGCGCCGAGTTGCATTGACGTGGCCGCCAGGGTGTTCGCGTCGCGCATCAGTTCCGGGACCATGTCCGCGAGCCCGACGGTGCTGTACACGGTGAACCCGGTTGACCGGGTGACACCGCTGGCAAGGGCCAGCGCCGCGATAACCGCGACCGGGGTCGAGGCGGTGGTGAAGCCGAGCGCGGCGACGATGACGGCGGTACCCAGGGTGGAGGCGATCAGCAGCGGGCGAAACCCGAACCGGTTGATCAGCGGCGTCGTGGCCGGCTTGATGCCGACGTTCCCCGCGAACACGAACGCGGTGACCGCCCCGGACTTCACCGGTGACCAGCCGAACTGCACCTGGAACATGAGCGGCAGCAGGAACGGCATCGCGCCGACGACGAAGAAGTACATCGTCCCGCCGAACTGCGATACCCGGAACGTCCGGACGGCGAGGGTGCGCAGGTTGAGCAGCGGATGCGGGGCGCGTCTCAGGTGAACCACCGCCCCGGCGAGCAGCGCCGCCGAGAACACGCCGAAGGCCGCCGTCTGGGCGGCCGGCGGGGAGGGCAGCGTCACCAGGTGCGCGGCGTAGGTCAGCCCGCCAAGGCCGGCGCAGGTCAGCACCACCCCCGCCCAGTCGAGCGGCGGAGGCACCGTGCCCCCCGCACCGGGCGCCGCGGTGATCAGCCGCCACGCCACGGCGAACGCGATCACACCGAGCGGGACGTTGATGAGGAACATCCAGTGCCAGGTCGCGTAGGTGGTGATGAGGCCGCCCGCCAGCGGCGCGACCACCGGGGCGAGCAGCCCGGGCCAGACCACGAACGAGGTGAGCCGGAGGATGTCTTCTTTGGCCGCCGGCGACAGCACCATGGTGCGCCCGACCGGCACCATCATCGCGCCGCCCGCCCCCTGCACCACCCGCATCCCGACAAGCATGCCGAGGTTCACGCTCGCCGCGCAGCCCACCGAGGCCAGGGTGAACAGCGCGATCGCGGTCAGGAACACCGTACGGTTCCCGTACCGCCTGGTCAGCCACCCCGACAGCGGGATCAGCACCGCCAGGGTCAGCAGGTACGCGCTGACGACAAGGCCGACCTCCGTAGCCGGCGCCCGCAGCGACCGCCCGATCTGCGGCGACGCCGTGGTGACGATCGTCCCGTCCAGCATCTCCATGAAGTAGCAGCCTGCGACGAGCAGAGCGGTGTTGCGGTGCCGCGCGGTGATCACGCAAGCCTCAACAACGCCGGGATGCCGGTTATGTCCCCTGTTGCCCGCCCACGGCCGATAGGCCCGCGAGTCCTCCTGGGTGCTGGGGTGCCCGGGCGGCGCACGGGTACTGGGTGACCACCGTAGCGACGGCGTGGTCCGCCCTGACTGCTCGCCGGGACGCAACCGCCGGGGACGCGGTCGGCGGGACGCGGCCGCCGGGACGCGGCCGCCGGGTCGCGGTCGCCGGGGACGCGGCGCCGGGGCGGCCGCGAACGGTATCGCTGGCGGCCGCCCCGGCGCGAGCGGGGACGCCTGGAGTCAGGGGCCGATCATCGGGGTGACATTGAACGGGGCATGCAGCAGGCCGAACTGGTACATCACGTCGGCGACGCGCTGGATCCGGACCTTGTCGATGGCGGTGGGGTAGATGTTCAGCGCCATTACCGCAGCGACGATCGCGGGGATCTGCCCGTTTTGCGGGCCGCTGAGTGACTCCATCGCCGACTCGACCGCCGCGCGGCTGGTGTCCGCGATCTCCTGGCCCCGCGCCAGTGCGGTGATGAACGCCCTGAGCGTGCCTGGGTTCTGTTCGGCCCAGGACTTCGTGACCACGTACCCCTGGATGGGGAACTGCTCGGTGGCGCCCTGGTTGAGGTCGGTGAGCTGGACCACGCCGTACTGCTGCTCGGCGGCGGTCGCGAACGGCTCTGGCATCGCCGCCGCGTCAATCTTGCCCGCGGCGAGTTCCGCCGCCATGTCGGGGAAGGGAATCGGCGCTGACGGGAAGCGTACCTGGGTCAGGCTGATGCCATTCTCGGTGAGCACGGAAGCGGCGAGGAGATAGTTAATGTTGAGGGGTGCGTTGATGCCGAGCAGGTGCCCTTTCAGCTCCGAGAGTGTCTTGATTTTCGAGTCAGGCATCGTGTATATGGCCTGCGTCCCCTGCTGCATCACCGATCCTTCGGCGATGATCTCAAGCGGCTGGCGTTGGTCCACGTAATGCTGAATGTAGGAGACGTAGTTTCCGCCGGTAATGTCGTACTGCCCGGCGATCTGCTGGTCGATCACCTCGTCGCTGCTGACGGCGGGGGTGTAGTGAATGGTCAGGCCCTGCTGCGCGAAGAGCCCCTGGTGCAGCGCGACGAAAAAGCCGGCGGAATCCACCGCCGGCACGACGGCCACGTTAAGCGTGGTTTTCTGTAGCCCGTTCGGGCTAGTGCTTCCGGCATTGGCGGCGAGTCCCCCGCAGCCCGCAAGGGCTATGAGTGCTATTGCAAGGGGAGGCGCGAGAATGCGCATGGGCGAGCGGAACATGTAATTCCTCCTGATGTGCGGCCTACAGGCGGTAATCGGATCGTAAATCAGGAAGAATTGCGGGCTTTGCGGTTTTAGGTAAATAGTGGCATTTCCCGGGTAGAGTGATCCACTTTAACTTCCGTGGCCAGGGCAGGGAAGTCTGATATCTGGACGTCAATGTGACGTGAGCGGCCAGAGAGGTTCTGCAATGGGCTCGGCCGGGCGGCCGGCGCCGCCCATGGCGTCAAGGTCGGAGGCTTCGCGGCCGAGGGTCATGCCCAGGGACCGGTTCTGCGCGGTACCCGCCGCCCTGTGCTGGCGTCAGGCCACCGCGCGTGGTGGACGGTTCCGGCCGTCATGTCTCGTCAGCCCGGCTGCCGGCCGGGGCCGACGCCTTCAACAAGTTCGGCGCCCAGTTGGACCAGGCGAACCCGGGCATGACCGCCAAGTTCAACTACAACGGCAGTTCCTCGCCCGCGACGCAGATCACGCAGGGGAGTGGACGGCGCCGCTCCCGGCCACGGCTTGGTACGCGGCGTTGCGGGATACACGTTGCATGGTCATGCAATGCTGTGCATATAATTGCATCCATGACCAAGGTGCTCGCCTCCCTTCCTGTCGGTGAACGTGTCGGGATCGCTTTCTCCGGCGGCCTCGACACCTCGGTGGCTGTCGCGTGGATGCGCGAGAAGGGGGCGGTGCCCTACACCTACACCGCCGACCTGGGCCAGTACGACGAGCCCGACGTGGCGTCCGTGCCCGGCCGGGCCGGCGCCTACGGTGCGGAGGGCGCCCGGCTCGTCGACTGCAAGGCCGCCCTGGTGGATGAGGGGCTGGCCGCCCTCACCTGCGGCGCCTTCCACATCAGGACGGGCGGCCGCGCCTACTTCAACACCACGCCGCTCGGCCGCGCCGTCACCGGAACGCTGCTCGTCCGGGCCATGCTCGATGACGACGTGCAGATCTGGGGCGACGGCTCCACTTACAAGGGCAACGACATCGAGCGGTTCTACCGCTACGGCCTGCTCGCCAACCCGTCCCTGCGCGTCTACAAGCCGTGGCTGGACGCCGCGTTTGTCGGCGAGCTCGGCGGCCGGGCGGAGATGTCGCAGTGGCTCACCGACCGCGGACTGCCGTACCGGGCGAGCAAGGAGAAGGCCTATTCCACCGACGCGAACATCTGGGGCGCCACCCACGAGGCCAAGCAGCTCGAACATCTCGACGCGAGCGTCGAGCTCGTAGAGCCGATCATGGGCGTCCGGTTCTGGGACCCGCAGGTGGAGATCCCGGCCGAGGACGTGACGATCACCTTCGAGCGCGGCCGCCCCGTCGCCATCAACGGCAAGGAGTTCGCCGACGCCGTCGCCCTGGTCCTCGAGGCGAACGCGATCGGCGGCCGGCACGGGCTCGGCATGTCCGACCAGATCGAGAACCGGATCATCGAGGCGAAGTCGCGCGGCATCTACGAGGCGCCTGGCATGGCCCTGCTGCACGCCGCCTACGAGCGGCTCGTCTGCGCGATCCACAACGAGGACTCGGTCGCCGCCTACCACAACGAGGGCCGCAAGCTCGGCCGGCTGCTGTACGAGGGCCGCTGGCTCGACCCGCAGGCGCTGATGATCCGCGAGTCGCTGCAGCGCTGGGTCGGCACCGCCGTCACCGGCAGCGTCACGCTGCGGCTGCGCCGCGGCGAAGACTACTCGATCCTGGACACGTCCGGCCCGGCGTTCAGCTACCACCCCGACAAGCTGTCCATGGAGCGGGTGGAGGACGCCGCGTTCGGTCCTTCGGACCGGATCGGCCAGCTCACCATGCGCAACCTCGACATCGCCGATTCCCGGGCGAAGCTTGAGCAGTACGCGGGCCTTGGCATGTTCGGCGGCGGGCAGGCCGCGCTCGTCGGCGCTGGCACTCCCGCTTCGTCGCCCGCCGAACTCATCGGCACCATGCCGCTGGGCGGCGCCGAGGCGATCGCCTCCGCCGGGCAAGTCCCCGACGACGAGCTCCTCGACCG
>Ga0335073_10001873_pt1 | contig 28531 bp, 23 predicted proteins | sample Lox_Sample_22_FD_207093 | JGI IMG/M metagenome (GOLD analysis project Ga0335073, IMG submission 207093) | Soil microbial communities from Loxahatchee National Wildlife Refuge, Florida, United States - Lox_Sample_2.2 | ecosystem: Environmental > Terrestrial > Soil > Wetlands | place: USA...
GAGGACGACAGCGACGCTTCGGCCGCCCGCCCGCCCACCGATCCCACCGCGATACCGCTATTGTTCAGCGCAAACACGCTGTCCAGGCTGAGATTCGCGGGCGCGGCCACCGCTGAGCTCCAGTAGAGCGCGCTTCCATGCATGCACGTAACAGTGGTCAGGTAGAAGGCCCATTTCCTCACACATCAGATGTAAGCCGCGCAACATAGGCACACAAGGACTCTTTGATCCAGTACTCTGGTCGTGCCGGACTAATCGCGGACTCTATCGCTTGGTGTCGGCCGCTTCGGTCGTGTGGAAATACGCATCATCCCGGTGGAATCCGGCCATGGAGGCGACGAGACTATCCGGGAATTCCTGCAAACGCGCGTTGTACTTTTCCAACATCCGGTTGTATCGGCTGCGCGCCAGTGCGACCTCGTTCTCGCACTTGGCGAGTTCGTCCTTCCATTGACTGAAAGCCGGGTCGGACTGCAGGCGGTGGTCGCTGTTGGCGATAGTCATGAGTTGGGAGAGCGCCGACGACAGACGCTCGTTCGCGGTCAGTTTTTCTTGAGGGCCGCTCTGGCTGGCGAGAACTTTACGCGCGTCCGAAATATCGTGTACCGGGGCCGGCGCAGTTGCGGCGAGTCCGCGATGGGATGCCAGGTCGGATACGAGTGTGGCTCGATGTTCGAGCGCCTCGCCGACATGCGACCATTCTTCCATCGCCTGGTCCCTTTGAGCTCTCAGATCCGCCCGGATGGCAAGGTATCGGTTACCGGCTTCCAATCCGCCCAGCATGAGCAACACCAACAACACGGTCAGCGCAGTTTTCATCGGCGTCCGGACCGGCTGGCGCAACCGGTGCGGCTCCCGGATTCCAGTGTACTACGCGCCTTTGCGGGCATGGATTCCGCCACTAACCATTTGATAAACTGAAGATACGCGTTGGGACGTCGTCTAACGGTAAGACTGCAGACTCTGGATCTGCGTATCGGGGTTCGAATCCCTGCGTCCCAGCCATTCATCCTTCTGCAGTTGCTGAATTTCCCGAAAATCCCGCTCTGACCTTTTGTTGTGGCTGTCTGGCGGATTGTCGCGGAGTGGTCAGGCTGTCGAGGCGGTCCCGGAAGGCAATCTTGGCTCCCGGATTCTATCCTTAGACGAACACGCCGATGACGACGCAGCAGGCCTGAGCCGCGGCATGGCCGATGAAGCGCCTCCACCGCCAGGCGCGGCGCGCGCCCGATGACCGGCCAAAAGGGCGGCTGCCAGTCAACGATTTGCATTTGAAGATCGCCAGTTCGATGGCGCGCGCTCGCCGTGCCTGGCCTTCCTTTATGGCAGCTTCGTGATCGCGGTGCAGGTCCTTCATGTTTTCGAGGATGACCTGCGCCAGGATGTTCATGAAATCGTACGCGCTTTCAATGGAATCAAAAGGCTGATCGATCGGCTCGGGTGGCATCGGTACCACCTTCCTCCGGCTTCCGCCGGCGTTTAGCCTTTCGCGGTTGGCGATAGCTCTTTGATGAACCTCAGGACCGCCCGGCGACCAGACACCGGACGTAACGGGTTAGGAGGCTTGCGTCTCAAGCAATGCTCAGTGTCCATTGACGAAACGATTACGAGATTGCACCGGCCGAACAGTCGCGCCAGACCCCAGCTTCAAGTGAAACGAGGTATTTGTGCTACAAGATAACCATACCTGAAACTCGAAAACTGTAAATGGGCATTTTGTCCTATAGTGCTTGCCTATCTCGGAAAATGGTCTGCGGTTTGAGGTGAAGCCCGGTCTATTATGATGCCAGCGAACCTTCGGCCCGAACCGATTCCCAAACGACGGTCCGGTTCATGGCGCGCCAGATGTCAATCGAACCCAGATACCGGCCCTCCAGTCCGCTGCGCCGCAGTTTAAGAGTCGGAGTCATCAAACCATTCTCGATGGTCCATGGTCCTTCCACCACGACCAGGAACGCCAGCCGCTCATGGGGATCGAGTTCTTTGTTGATCTCCCCTAATTGGCGCTCGAGCGACTCCTCCAGCCGCTTCCGTGTTTCCCGGTCCTGTATCCGAACACTCGTTTCCGGAGTGAGAAGAACCAGCGCAAAGGGGCTCGGCATACCGGCCCCCATCAGGCAGCAAGATTCGATGGCCGGATGATGGCCCAGCCGGCTCTCGATGGGCGCCGGCGACACGTACTTTCCTTTACTCGTCTTGAACTGGTCCTTTATCCGCCCGACGATGCGAATCTGGTCCTCGCAATCCATCGCCACCAGGTCACCGGTATGGAAGAAACCATCGGCATCGAATGCTTCGCGTGTCCCCTCCGCGTCGTGAAAATATCCGAGCATGTTCATCGGACTCCGGATCAACAGTTCGCCCTCGGGAGAGATTTTCGTCTCCACACCATTCAGCGCCCGTCCGACGTAGCCCGCAAACACCGACTCGCGGGGAGGCAAGTGCGTAATGGTGGTCTCGGTCATCCCGTACCCTTCCACCAGCGGCAGCCCTAGCCCGCGATACCAATCGAGAATATCTGCCGGTAGTGCCGCCGCTCCCGAGGCTGCCAGCCGCACGGTGCCCAGCCCCAACGCCGCCAAGATTCTCTTCTTCACGATGTATCTGACCAATGGGATACGGAGACGCTTGTCCAGTTTTTCCTTCGGGATCCTGCCGTACACGCCCTGCTGGAGTTTTACCAGCAGTCGCGGCACCGAAAGGAATATCGTGGCGCGGGCGCGCTTGAGATCGTTCAGGAAGCTGTCGATGCTATGCACAAAGAAAATGCGGGTCCCGAGGAGTATGGCGGTACACTCCAGTCCGCAGCGCTCCACGATATGCGCGAGCGGCAGGTAGGAGATGAAACGATCGTCCGCGGTCGCGTGCACCGATTCCCGCAGCGCCACGGCGTCCGCCGCAATCGCGCCAAAACTGTGCATCACGCCTTTTGGCTGCCCGGTAGTGCCGGAGGTGTAGATGATCGTCGCCAGATCTTCGGAGCAGCGGGTCCGGCTCCCGTCGAGCGGGGCCATCGCTCGCATCACTCGCTCCCAACTGACGGTTGCCTGTTCCGCCGCGGTAGGAAGCGAGATGCGATCGACCCCTGGCGGAATCCCGAGACTCGCCACGTCCGGATCATCGGTGCCGCCATAGAAGCAAGCTCTCGACTGGCTATGTTCCAGGATCCGGCGCACCGAAACGGGCTTTAACGACGGGTAAATCGGGACGGTCACATGGCCGGCCATCCAAATTGCCAGATCGGCCATGATCCACCAGGCGCAGTTCTTCGAAAGAATTGCCACCGGAGTCCCGCGATCCCAATTCTGGGCCTGGAGATGAGCGGCCATCCGGCGGATCTCGGCCATGGCTTGCGCCCAAGTCCAATTGCGTACCTTGCCGCCCCGGTCGGGCTGGGTAAGGAAGACCCGTTGGCCACGCTTACGCTCCCACCGGTAGACGCACTGCAATGGCAGGTCGTCTTCGCTAACAGTCAACGCCATGCGAAGCCTCCCCGGTGACAACCGTCCAGGTTTCACCGCCCGCACAGCAGCAATTTTTCCCTACCCAGCCTTAGCTTCCTTGATGGCAGAGATAAGCGCAGGCACCACATCGAACAAATCGCCCACAACCCCGAAATCGGCCACTTCAAAAATCGGCGCGGCCGGATCTTTGTTGATCGCGATTACTGTCTTTGATGCCTTCATCCCGACCAGGTGCTGAATGGCTCCCGAAATCCCCACCGCCAGGTAAAGCTTCGGCGAAACGGTCTGGCCGGAACTTCCTACCTGGCGCTTCATCGGCAACCAGCCGTTATCGCAGATCGAGCGCGAGGCCGCCAACTCCGCCCCCAGGGCTTTGGCCAACTCCTCGATCATCGGAATGTTGTCCTGTTGTTTAATCCCGCGCCCAACCGAAACGATCAGCGCCGCCGATGTCAAATCGACAGTCTTCTCGGCCTCACAGAACGCGTCACCGGGCCGGCACGTCAACTGTGACGCCCGCAGGGTCGGACGGAAGGGCGTGAACCCGCAAGAACCGGCCGGCAGCGCGTCCGCCGAAAAAGCTCCGGACTGCACCGACACAAAGCACGGTCCGGCGCCTGTATGTTGGTAATCCGCATGCAGCTTGCCTTGCAGCAATTGCCGCACGAACACGCCGTCACCGAATGCGACAACGTCGGCAATCAGCATCTCGTCGAAACGCGCGGCCAGAGCCGGCGCGAAGTCCCGAACCTGGTACGTGTGTGGAAATACGACGTGCGAGGGCGCTAACTCGCGGATGATTTGTTCCAGAGCCGCGCTGAAACCGTCCGCGGTATATTTCGCCAGCAATTCGTGCTCGACCGCGTAGGCCCGATCCACCGCGTACGGAACGGCGCCTTCGGCCTTGCCCACAGCCGCGCATATCAGCGGTTCTCCGGTTCGCGACGACAGTTGCGCGCCGGACGCCAATGCCTCCCACGACATACGGTTCCAGGTACTGGCCTTACGCTCCAGGATCGCCAGGATTCCGCTCACAGCGCCCCCACTTCCTTGCGGAGCACTTCCACCAACTGGACCGCGACCATCGTGGCGTCCCCCTCGATCAGCCGCATTTGCTTCTTTTTCTCCGGCAGGTAGACCCGCTCCAATGTCACCGCCGCCCCGGCCGTGGAAGGCGGCGCATCCACGATTCGAATCTCCTTGGTCTTTGCTCGCTTGATGCCCAGTAGCGATGCATAGCGCAAACGGCAAATGCCCGATTGGATTGTCAGAAGCGCCGGGAGCGGCATGTCGACGTGCTGGAACCAACCATCCTCCAATTCCCGCTTCACGCGAATGCCCCCGGCGTGCACTTCGATATCCATGATGATGGTCGCGTGCATACTCCAAGTATTTCCGACAGCACCACCCCCATCTGTCCCAGGCCCAGATCGTCCGACTGCAGACCGGTGAGGATCACATCCGGCTTTTCATCGCCGATTGCCAGACCCAGCAGCCGTGCCACGGCAAGTGTGTCAAGAGTTTCAATACGCTCGCAGGTGACGAGCGTGGCGCGGTCGGCTCCCTTCGCGAGGGCTTCCCGGATGGTGGGCATGGCCCCGGAGCGGGCGGCGCACACCACCACCACTTCGCCTCCGTGCTTGTCCTTCAACTTCAGCGCGGTTTCGAGAGCATACGCATCCGGCTCGTTGATTTCGAAGCTCAAATCCGAAGTAGCGATCCACCTGGCGCCGGCTGCAATGCGGATACTGGAATCTCGGGCGGGAACCTGCTTGATGGCCACTATAACTTTCATATGGGCCCCGGCTGGTTTGCCTCCGCACAATTTTGGTTTGCACAGAAACTTACCGATCGGTAAGATATCAGTTGCCGCCGAATCCTGTCAAGGCCTGCGGACGAAACGGAATGCCCAAAAGGATCGAAAGCACGGCTCCCCATGTCGAGGCGTTCAACAGCCGCCGCCGCGACCCCGCCGCCAAGCGGAAGGCCGTCCTTTTGACCGCGGCGGAATTGTTCATCGAAAAGAGCTACATACGCACATCCATGAACGATGTCGCGGAGCGGCTCAAGATCACCAAACCCGCGCTCTACCACTACTTCCAGAACAAGGAGCAGATCCTGTTGGAGTGTTACCGGATCGGCTCCTCGATGATCGAGGAAACCCTGAACGGCATCGCCGCCCACACGGGCACCGGTCTCGAGAGGGTCGAGGCCTTCATCTATTCCTACGCCAAGGTGATGACGGACGATTTCGGCCGCTGCGTGATGCGGCTCGATGAGGGCGACCTCTCCGGAGAGGCGCGCACGCGGGTGCGCCGCTACAAACGAAAAATCGACCGCCGTCTTCGCGGTTTCCTGCAGGATGGCATCGCGGACGGCTCTATTCTGCCATGCGATACCAAAATCACTTCATTTTCGATCGCCGGCGCGCTCAACTGGATCTGTCAATGGTACGAACCGGAGGGCGCACTCTCCGGCGAAGAGATCGCAACCGAATTCGCTCGTACACTCACACAGGGCTTCGCGCGCCGGCGAGTAGTTAGACCAAGGAGTTAAGGAATGAGCACAAGTTCTGTTCTGCGGCCCAGCCAAAGCGCTCGGCAGCCCGCCCCGGCAATTCTCATCCGCAAAGGCGCCGTGCTTGGCGCAGGCACCATGGGCTCCCGGATCGCCGCTCACCTGGCCAATGCCGGCCTTCCCGTAGTGTTGCTCGATATTCCCTTCTCGCAGGGACCGGGTAGCGGTATTGCGGCACAGGCGGTCGAGAACCTGAAGAAGAGCAAGCCCGCGGCCTTTTATGATCCCCCGCTCGCGAACCGGATCGTGACCGGGAACTTCGATGATGATCTCGAACTCCTCGCCGATTGCGACTGGGTGATCGAGGCCGTCACCGAGGAACTGGCCGTCAAACAAGCCCTCCTCAGCAAGGTGGCGCCGCACCTCAAGCCGGACGCTATCCTGACCACCAACACCAGCGGTCTTCCGGTCGCTTTGGTGACCGCGGCCTTGCCCGAACACCTTCGGCGCCGCTGCTTCGGGACGCATTTCTTCAATCCGCCCCGATACATGCGGCTGGTCGAAATCATTGCTCCCCCCGGAGCCGACGCGGACACCGTGGGCGCAATCACGCGCTTCGCCGACCAACGCCTGGGGAAAGACGTGGTGCTTGCGCGCGACACCCCAAATTTCATTGCGAACCGGATCGGTGTCTTCCTCATGCTCGAAACCCTCCGCCTGATGCAGGAGGAGGACCTCTCGATCGAAGAGGTGGACGTACTCACCGGCAAAGCTCTCGGCTTTCCGCGAACTGGCACCTTCCGGCTCGCCGATCTGGTCGGCATTGACATTCTCGCGCATGTGGCGCGGAATTTCCCGCAAGCCGGGCTGGAACTTCCACCGTTCGTCGTCACCATGCTGGAACGTAAGTGGCTCGGCGACAAGACTCGTCAGGGGTTCTACCGGAAGGAGCGTGATGCGCTAGGCAACGAAACCCGGTTCGCGTTGAACTGGAAGACCCTCGAATACGCGCCCGCTGCCAGACCCAAAATCCCCAGCGTGGAGATGGCGAAGAATACGGACCGGCTGCCGGAACGGCTGGCGCAATTGCTGTCCGGCGATTCGCGGAAGGACAAAGGCACACGATTCCACTGGCGTCTCCTCACCGGGCTCTGGAATTACGCTGCGGACTGTCTGCCGGAAATCGCCGACAACTGCGCCGACATCGACCGCGCCATGCGGGCGGGGTTCAATTGGGAGATGGGACCTTTCGAACTCTGGGATGCAAGCGGCTTTTCATACACTCTGGAACGTATGCGGGCCATGGGGATTCACGTCTGCGACGTCGCCGCGAAGCTGGAAAGCGCCGGGGGAACAAGCTGGTATCGCGGCCACGGCAAGGAATGCTTTGACCCGGCCGCCGGCTCCTACCGCGCCATCGGACAACCAGCCGGCGTCGGCAGCATCGCCGATTTCCGTGCGTCACATGGCGTGGTGAAGCAGAATGCCGGCTGCTCGCTGGTCGATCTCGGGGACGGGGTCGGCTGCCTCGAACTGCATTCCAGGAAGGACGCAATCGGCGAAGACATTGTGCGCATGATCGGCGATTCCCTTCGTCCCGACGCCTCGATCGTGCGCGACTTCGAAGCCTTCGTCATCACCGGCGATGGCGTCAATTTTAGTGTGGGCGCCAACCTCATGCAGCTTCTTCTCAGCGCCCAGGAAGAGGAGTGGGATGAGATCGATCTGGCCGTTCGCGCCTTCCAGCGCATGACCTATTCCATCCGCTTTTGTCCCCGCCCGGTCGTCGTGGCGCCCTTCGGCTTCTGCTTCGGAGGGGGCGCGGAGATCGCCCTCCATTCCGTGCGCCGGCAGGCTCATGCCGAGTTGTATATGGGGCTGGTCGAAGCCGGCGTAGGATTGCTCCCGGCCGGCGGCGGCTGCAAGGAGATGGTCTTGCGCGCAATCGACGCAGCGGGAACGCTCCAGGACGCCACCCTTCGCCGTCACTTCGAGACCGTCGCAATGGCCAAGGTATCGACATCGGCGCCGGAAGCCCGCCGCTTCGATTTCCTCGAGTCCGGCGACCGGATCACGATGAACCGCGGCCGCCTGCTCCACGATGCCAGGCAGTTCGCCCGCGACATCGCCGATGCCGGATATGCGCCGCCCGCCGAGCGCGAAGACATCCCAGCTCCCGGCCGCAGCCTGCTGGCGACTCTGCGTATCGGCGTTCGGTTGATGCGCGAAGGCGAGTTCATCAGCGATCACGACGTCAAGATCGGCAACCGAATCGCCCACGTGCTCTGCGGCGGCGAAGTTACGCCCGGCACTCCGATCAGCGAGCAGTACCTGCTGGATCTGGAGCGCGAAGCGTTTCTTTCGCTTTGCGGCGAAAAGAAGACTCAGAAACGCATCGCGTTCACGTTGAAGACCGGAAAACCACTGCGCAATTAGCGGTTGGAGGAGGATTCGATGAAAGATGTCGTCATTGCAAGCGCGGTTCGAACCGCCGTGGGTAAAGCCCCCAGGGGCGCCCTGCGATCCACCCGCCCCGACGATCTGGCCGCCATAGCCATTCGCGGCGCGCTGCAGCGCCTGCCTGCGCTCAATGTCACGGAAGTGGAGGACGTGATTATCGGCTGCGCCATGCCGGAGGGCGAACAGGGTATGAACGTCGCTCGCATCGCGTCCCTGCGCGCCGGCCTTCCCGTGGAAGCCGGCGCCATGACCATCAATCGCTTCTGTGCGTCCGGCCTGCAGGCAATTGCGCTCGCGGCCGAGCGGATTCGCGCCGGCGGCGGCGAGGTCATCATTGCCGGGGGTACCGAATCCATGTCACTCATCCCCATGGGCGGCAATAAGATCTCGATCAATCCGTGGATCGAACGGAACTATCCCGATTCCTGCCTCACGATGGGACTCACGGCCGAGCGCGTTGCCCGCCATTATGGCATCACCCGCGAGGAAGCCGACGCATTCGCATACTCGAGCCACCGGAAGGCGGTCGCGGCGCAGGCGGCGGGAAAGTTTCAGGAGGAGATCGTCCCCGTGACCGTGCAGTTCGCCGCGCCCGACGGCGGCGTGAAATTGAAGAGCACCGAAATCGAATTCCAGACCGACGAAGGCCCGCGGCCCGATACCTCGCTTGAAGCCCTCGCCAAACTGAAACCTTCATTTCATGCGAAGGGGACCACCACCGCCGGAAACTCGTCGCAGACTTCCGACGGCGCGGCGGCCGCCGTGATCATGTCCGCCGGCCGCGCCCAGGCACTCGGAATTCGGCCGCTCGCGCGCTTTGTCGCGTACTCGTATGCAGGCTGTCTGCCGGAAGAAATGGGAGTTGGACCGGTTTATGCGGTGCCGAAGGCGCTCAAAGCCGCGGGGCTCAGCCTCGACGACATCGATGTAATCGAGCTCAATGAAGCCTTCGCCGTCCAGGCAATGGCGGTCATCAAGTGCCTGGGAATGGATCCGGCCAAGGTGAACTGCAACGGGGGCGCCATCGCGCTGGGGCATCCGCTCGGCTGCACCGGAGCCAAACTGACAGCTACGATCGTGCAGGAGCTGAAACGGCGAGAGGCGAAATACGGACTCGTCACCATGTGTGTCGGAGGCGGCATGGGCGCCGCCGGTATTATCGAAAACCTGAATTAGAGGATTTATGTCAATGTCACCAGTCAAAACATCTCCTCCCCGCGGCCTGATCAAAGGCGGGATTTTCCTCATCGAACAGCGCCAGCCGCATGAGGTCTTCACCCCCGAGGATTTCACCGATGAGCACCGCCAAATCGCCAAAACTGCGATCGAGTTCGTCAACCACGAAGTCATGTCCGCCGCGGCCGAAATCGAGGCCAAGAACTTCGTCGTCACCCGCAAACTACTCCGCATCGCCGGAGATCTCGGCTTGATGGGCGCCGATGTACCGGAAGCATACGGCGGGACCGAGATGGACAAGGTAACCAGCGCTGTAATCGCCGAATCCATCAGTAAGCTCGGCAGCTTTTCCGTTGCGTTCAGCGCGCACGTTGGAATTGGTACGCTGCCCATCGTGTGGTACGGAACCCCCGAGCAGAAACAGAAGTACCTTCCAAAACTGACTACGGGCGAGTGGATCGGCGCCTACGCATTGAGTGAATCCTCCTCCGGATCGGACGCGCTCAACTGCCGGGCCAGGGCCGCTCTCTCGGCCGATGGCAAGGAGTGGATCCTCAACGGCGAAAAGATGTGGATCAGCAACTCAGGTTTCGCCGACCTTTTTACGGTCTTCGCTAAAGTCGATGGCGAAAAGTTCTCGGCCTTTCTGATGGAGCGCGGCACGCCGGGCCTTTCGATCGGCGCCGAGGAACACAAACTCGGGATCCGCGGCTCCTCCACCTGTCCGCTCATCCTCGCCGACGCCCGGATTCCGGCGGGTAACCTCCTGGGGGAAGTCGGCAAAGGACACCATATCGCCTTCAACATTCTCAACATCGGGCGATTCAAGCTCGCGGCCGCCGCCGTCGGCGGAGCCAAGAACAGCCTTGCGGACGCCGCCGGCTATTCAAAAGAGCGAAAGGCCTTCGGTAAGTCGATTTCCGAATTTGGCCTGATTCAGGAGAAACTCGCCGAGTGCGCCGCGGGAATCTACGCCGGCGAATCTCTCGTTTATCGCACCATCGGGATGATCGATGCCGCGCTCGCCGATGTCGACGCCCGCGCCGAAGGCGCCAGCAGGGAGATTCAGAAGCGCATCGAGGAATACGCCGTCGAATGTTCCATTCTCAAAGTCTGGGGCTCGGAAATGCTGGATAGGGTCGTGGACCACGCGGTCCAGATCTACGGCGGTTATGGCTACGTCGAAGAATACCCTGCCGAACGCGCCTACCGCGATTCGCGCATCAACCGGATTTTCGAAGGAACCAACGAAATCAACCGCCTTATCATCACCGGATTCCTGATGAAGCGGGCGATGACCGGCAGTCTTCCGCTACTCCCGGCCATTAAGCAACTGATGGACGAGGTAATGTCCGGTCCCGTGGCTTCAGAAGAGCGCGAAGGGCCGCTTGCCGCCGACCACCACGTCCTTGCAGCCTGTCGCAAATTGACTCTCTTCGCCGCCGGCGTCGCCTCCCAGCGCTATGTGCAGGCGCTCGCCGAACAGCAGGAGATTATGGGCGCGCTCGCCGACTGCATCATGGAGGTTTACGCGCTCGAATCGTGCATCCTCCGAGCGGAAAAGCTCATCGCGGCGCGCGGTGAAGCCGCCGCTGCGAACGCCATCGCCATGACCCGCTACTACACCGCCAAGGCTGCCGGGATAATCGAGCGGAGCGCGCGCAAGGTCGTCTGCGGTTCCAGCGAGGGAGACATGCTCCGGACGCAACTGGCGATTCTCCGCCGCCTCGGCAAGTACGAGACGCCGGACACGATCGCAATCGGCCGCCGGATCGCGCGGGCCGTTATCGGCGCCGGTCGCTACATAATCTAGATGTCCGGCCACCTGATCTGCCCCTGAGGCTCACGCTTTAGCAGGCGCTCGCTGCGCAAGAATGTGCCGCGCCCGAGCGCTCCGTTACCGTCGCCCCTCCGGGGCCTGGCGCGCGGCATCAGCTTTCCGGATAAAACGCTCGCGCTTCTCGAACGCCGCGATGGCCTCCGTCGAGCCGCGTTGCGCCAGAGGCACGCTCAGTTTTTGCTCGGCCTCATCGAAGGTTTCCTCCGCCGCCATCCGCGCCGAGAGCGCCGCCGCATCCTCCTTCCATAAGCGTTTCGCGAAGGCTTTCAACTCGGAGTTCAACCCCTTGGCCGCCTGTACGGCCTTTTCATAATCCTCGCGGGCTTTCGTGTTTCCGTCCGCGCTCTCCGCCAGCTGGAGTTCACGATATGCCGCCCGCAGGTCTTCATTCCATGATGCCTTTATCTCCTTCTCCACCTTCTCCAGGTCAGCCCAAGCCAGGTCGGCCGCGGCGCGGACGCGCTTCTTCTCGGTGAGCCACTTCCAGACTCCCCACTGTTGGCCCTCCTCCAGCAAGGCCTTCGCCTGCTCCACATGCGCGATCGATCGCATACCGGTCAAAATTCCTGCATACAGATTACCAATTCCGCAGTACACTGAATCGGAGCTGAGAGTATGAAACCGCGGGACGCTGCCCCCGTGTTCGATTTCGATTTCATCATTATCGGCTCCGGATTCGGCGGCAGTGTCTGCGCTCACCGCCTTACCGAAAAGGGCTATCGCGTCGCGGTGATTGAGATGGGCCGCCGCTGGCCCCCTGAGCGCCTCCCCAAAACGAACTGGAACGTCTGGCGATGGTTCTGGCGGCCTACATTCGGGTTGCGCGGTTTCTTCGACATTCAGTGGTTTCGCCACGTCGCGATCCTCCACGGCTGTGCCGTCGGCGGCGGTTCCATCACGTACGCCAATACATTGGTTCGTCCAACCGATTCCGTCTGGGATAAAGGCTCGTGGGCCGGAATTGCCGATTGGAAGAGCGAAATGCCGCGTCACTTCGAAGCCGCGGAGCGCATGCTCGGCGTCACCCGGAACCGCCTGTTGGGTCCCGCTGACCACCTCCTGAAGCGCGCGGCCGATGCCGCGGGTATCGGTCAGACGTTTTATCGCACCAGTGTCGGCGTTTTTGAAGGCCCCGAAGGAGACCCTGGCGGCGTCACCCACCCTGATCCGTACTTCGGAGGCGATGGGCCCGACCGTACCACGTGCATTGGTTGCGGCGGGTGCATGATGGGCTGCCGCTACAACGCCAAAAACACGCTCGACAAAAACTACCTGTATCTGGCGGAAAAGCACGGCACGCGCATTTTCGAGGAAACCCGCGCCATAGACGTCCGGCCACTCGGGGCGTCTGACGGCATCCAGGGCTACGAGGTTCTCACCGAGCGCTCGTTGTCCAGGATGCGCCGCAATCCCCGTCGGATCACTTCCCGCTCCGTCATCCTGGCGGCATCCGCCCTCGGCACCATGGATCTCTTGTTCCGCCTGAAGAACCGCGGCAGTCTCGCCGCTCTCAGCCCGTGCATCGGCGACAGCGTTCGCACCAACGCCGAGTCCTTAATCGGTGTTCGCGTGCCGCACAGCGTTGAAGACCTCTCCGCGGGTATCGCCATCGGCTCCGGCATCTACATCGACGAACACACTCATATTCAGGCCACGCGCTATCCGGCCGGCTCCGATATCCTCGGCCTCCTCGGAACTCCACTCGCCGGCGGAAAACCGGGGAGGCGCCGCATCCTGACCTGGTTGGGTGTCCTCGTCGGATCCTTGCTGCGCCACCCATTCAGGACGATCCGCTGCCTCCACCCGTTCGGTTTTGCCCGCGAAACCGTCATCCTGCTGTGTATGCAAACCACCGAGGGATGCCTCGAGCTGCGCTCTGGCCGCCCCTGGTATTGGCCCTTCAAGCGGTCGCTCTATAGCCGCGGGCGCCGCGTCCCGACTTTTATCCCTCAGGCCAACGACTTCGCCCGCCGGGCCGCGAGCATCGTCGCCGGCGCGCCGTTGAGCATGATCACCGAAATACTCTTCGACATCCCCGGCACGGCGCATGTCCTGGGGGGGTGTCCAATCGCCGCATCCCCTGAGCGCGGCGTTGTCGATGCGGAACATCGCGTCTTCGGCTACAAGAATCTCTACATCTGCGATGGCTCCGTTATCCCCGCTAATCTCGGTGTCAACCCCAGCCTCACGATCGCCGCGCTCGCCGAACGCGTCATGAGCCACATCCCGCCGAGCCCGTCCGCCTTCACTTCAGAATATTCCCCCCAAAATTGAAACAAGGCCCAATCGAAATCCGCACAGTATTCCTCGACGCCTGCAGCAAATCACTGAACAGATGGTCGTGAACAAAATCCCCCTGCAGCCGTATGGAAATCCGATTGCCCAGAATGAAATCGACTCCCCCTCCGGCCCCCCAGAAGGCCGTGGTGTCGGTCTTATGCCCGCTGGGCGCCAATTCCGCAACCACACCTGCGGCAATCGGATCTGAGGCATGTGGGGTGGCATTCTCATGAATCAACCCGCAGGATGGTCGCACAAAGACCGTGATCTTGTTCCAGTGCCGGAAAGCCACCTGCGGCCCGGCTGCAAAGGTTTGTGTCACCGAACTTGCCGGCACCACGAGCTTGTAAGTCGGCGGGATCACTCCCGCCAGTGCCAGTTGCGTCAATTGGGCCGTCAGCAACTGCTGCGTTGCCGGCACCAGCAAATCCGGCGTGAGCGTCAGATTGCCCTTCGACACGCTGTAATCGAACCCCAGCGACACCCATTTTCGAACCCGAACCCCGAACTGGGTATGAAAGCCGCTTTCCGCAAGCGACACCTTCGGACTATTCAGATAGGTGTACCCGTCAAATTGATCGAATCTTGTCACAAAAGTTTGCTGTCCCCACACTGCGGCGGCCAGCATAAATATAAGCAGCGGAACCGCTGCGCGGCGAACCATACCGCGACCGTCTTGCATTCCTGCGCCCCTTTTCTCGCAAGTGAAGCGCCACTTGCTTTCCGTCCGGCCCTAATCTGCCAGTATTTCCAGCGCTCTCACGTGGCGTACGCACTTTTGCGTTCAGCGCCGGCACGCATGCCGGCGTGATCCCACGTGGCGCGCGTCAGCCTCTCCGATCGACTCCGTCACCAGCGTTATACCAGCCATCAACTCACGACGCCTTTGCTACCTGCTTCCCGCGCCCACGATACGCGCTCCAATATAGATTCACGAGTTCACTGATCAGTGGCATCCGGGGATTGGATCGCCAGGAAGGATCATCGAACGCGTTCGCCGCCATATCCGGCAGTGCCTGCTCGAACTCCTCCCGAGAAATCCCCAGCGCCGCTATGGACGCCGGGAATCCTAAACGGTCCAGCAGCGCCTCCACCGCGCTGATTAGCAGTTGAACCTTCTCCTCCGTCGTTTTCCCCGCCAGCCCCAGCATGTCCGCAATCGCCGCATACTTCTGATCCGCGGCGTATGCCCGCTGGTTGGGCGAAGGCATGAACTTCGCTGGCGTGGCCGCGTTGTATGCGATCACGTGCGGCAGCATCATCGCATTGGCTTTTCCGTGCGGCACTCCAAACCGCGCACCGAACGAATGCGCCAATGAATGATTCACTCCCACGCTGGTATTCGAAAACGCCATCGCGGCAATACAGGCCGCATTATGCATCATCCGCCGTGCTTCCTCGTCGTCAGGCTTCTCGTAGGCGGCGGGCAAATATCGAAATGCCAGCCGGATCGCCTCCATCGCGCTCGAATCGGTATAGGGCGACGCGTAAATCGACACCGCCGATTCCATCGCATGCGTCAGACAGTCGATTCCGGTATCCGCGGTCAGCCCCTTCGGCATGGTCATTACAAACTGCGGATCGACAATCGCGATGTCCGGCGCCAGACCGTAATCCGCCAGCGTGATCTTCCTCCCGCGCGATTTATCCGTCAGCATCGCGAACGGCGTCACTTCGCTGCCGGTCCCGCTCGTCGTCGGAACCGCGATCAGACGCACGCCGTTCCGCCGCTCCGGGAACCGCGCCACCCGCTTGCGAATATCCAGGAAAGGCGCCGCCAGTTCTTCCAGCTCGCAGTCCGGGGATTCGTATTTCAGCTTCATCACCTTCGCCGCGTCAATGACGCTGCCGCCCCCCAATGCCACAATCTGGCTCGCCGCTTGCTCCCGCAGCACGGCTACACCCTCCAGAACCGTCTCCAGTTCCGGCTCGGTGTCCGGAATCACAAGCACATGTACCGCTGCCTCGGGTAGCAACCATCGCCTCACGACGTCCACGTGGCCCATCCGCTCCAGACCGGGATTCGTCACGATGACCGTGCTGCGCGGCTCGAGCTGATGCAGGTTTTCGATCGCGTTCTTATCGAAATAAATCTGGTTCGGGATTCGGTACCACATGGGTGCTGGAGTCCTCCGCGCCACTCGCTTGATGTTCAGGTAATGGTAGATATTGACGTTGTCCGTCGTGCTGTTGCCGCCGCCCGTTCCGCAGCCGAACGAAAACGTCGGAACCATGTCGTTATAAACGCCGCCGAGCGCCCCGATCGACCCGGGCGAATTCACAATAATGCGGCCGGCATCCATCGCTTCGCCAAAACGGCGGATCACCTGCTCATCCCGGGAGAACACGACCGCCGTGTGGCCCCGCCCACCGTAGCGATTCACCGCGACGCAGACCTCCATGGCCTCATCCGGCGATTTTGCCCGGTACACCGCCAGCACCGGAAATAGCTTTTCGGCGGAGAGCGGATGCTCCCGGCCGACACCGCTAATTGGGACAATCAGCAGCTTGGTATTCGGCTTCACCCGGATCCCAACGAAGTTCGCGATATCCGCCGCTCTCTGTCCCACCGCCATGGGCTGCGCGTGCCCGGTCTGCGGATCCATAACGGCGCGCGCCAGGGCGTCGGCCTCGCGGTCCTGGCAGATGTGCGCTCCCATCCGGGCGAATTCCTCGAGGGCGGAGTCGTAAATCTCGTCGTCGATCACCACGGTCTGCTCGGATGCGCAAATTGTCCCGTTATCGAACGTTTTGGACGTGATGATATCCACCACCGCCATCGCGATGTCGGCGGTTCTCTCCAGGTAGACCGGGGTGTTCCCGGACCCGACGCCTAGCGCCGGCTTGCCCGAACTGTACGCCGCCTTCACCGCTCCAGGTCCGCCGGTGGCATCGATCAGGCGCACCTCCGGATGCCGCATCAGATACTTGTTGTCTTCGACGGTCGGATCCTCCACGCATGTGAACACGTTTTCGGGACCACCATGCGCCACGGCGGCATCGTACATTGTCCGGATGGCCGCCAGCGAGCAGCGCCACGCCTTCGGATGCGGAGCGAAAATCACCGCATTCCGGGTCTTGGCCGCCATGATGCACTTGAAAAGCGCGGTAGACGTCGGGTTCGTAATGGGAGTGACCGAAAAGATGACCCCGATTGGATCCGCCATCTCGCTGATGCCGCGCTCCGGATAATCGGCGATGATTCCGACGGTCCGTCGGCTGCGAACATAGTTGTAAACAAATTCCGTCGCGACCATGTTCTTAATGATCTTGTCTTCCAGCAGCCCCAGCCGCGTCTCCTCGATCGCCTGTCGCGCGAGTCGCGGCGCAGCCTCCATGCCGGCAAGCACCAGCGCCTTGACGATCGTGTCCACCTGTTCCTGCGTGTAGTGGGAAAATGCGTCCGCTGCGTCCCGCGTCCGCGCCGCCAGCCCTTCCAGATACACGACGCGCTCCTCGTTAAGACTGGAAACCGCTTCGTTCATGGGCCCTCCGGCGTTCATCGCGGCGGCGCGCGATTCGCCAGATTTCAGCCGGCACACTCTGAAATTCCAGCGCCATCAGTATAACGCGCGCTTTTCAAAAATCCCAGGGATCGGACTGGCAGCCACTGACAGCACTGACAGCGGCGCCGGTTCCGCACTCGGTCTGCTTCTCCCATGTCCCGAGCCATAACAGCTTTCCACGTTCAAAGCCGCACGAACCGCCGCCACGGATACAAGAGCACTTCCCGCTGAATTGTCACGAAATCGCCGGCTTCCAGTGGGGCGTGCAGAAATCCCACACTGGCCGCGGCGCGGGCCAGAAATTCACGAACCAGCGCCTCTTCGATTTCCACGGGATGCCCCGCTACGTCTTGCAGTACGCCCTCCAGCGTGAACAATACCTTGCGGAACAGAAACAGCGCCGGTGGGAACCGGACCCCTTCCAGCGCAATCTCATCCAGCAGCATCATCGCGTCCATCACGCCCGGCGACCCGTCTCGGCGCCGAAACAGCTCATCGACATGCGACCGGATCGTGCCGGTGCCTTGCGCAGTTCCATCCTTCCGGCTGAGTGCCTCGATCGCCGCGCATACTCCGTGGCGATTGCGAAACAGTGCCATGAGGGCCAACAGGACCAACTGCCTGCGCGCACCCCGGTCCAGGTGCTCCGCCAGTGCCCAGTCCAGCAGCACCAATTCGCGATTGGGCTCGTCGTACAGCAGGTTCCCGGCATGCGGGTCGGCGTGGAAGACCGGCGATTCGGCCCACGAAAGAAAAGGCACAGCGATCACTGCCTCGACAATCTGTTGGGCAATCCGCTCCCGCCGCAGCGGCCAACGCCGGAAGGCCTCGGTTACTTTTATCCCGCTCTCCGCGCTCATGGCGGTGACACCCTCTGCGCAGAGCTGTGGGATCAATCGCGGCACACGGATTCCGAAACTCGACCGGTACATCCGCCTGGCATCGCCGAGCGTGATTCTCTCGCGCTGGAAATCCAGTTCGTGCTCCAGTAGCAGCCGGACTTCCTCCAGCGTCTCCTTCACCGGCCCCACCGCGAATCGATACCTCCGATGCTTCCTGGCAAGAGACCCGCCCAAATCCCTCAGGAGCTTCATGTCCTCGGCGAAACACGCAGGAATATGCGGCTTGAGAACTTTAAAAACGCCTTCCTCCCGTTCCCGGCCGGGCATTCGCCAGGTGAACCGGATGACCCCGCTCACGCTCGCTTCGCTCAGGAGTTCCTGCGAGATTTCCACTCCGTGCCGTGCCAGTTTGTCCCCCAACCGCGCCTCGATGGCCTCCCGGATCTCCGCGGCGGTGACATCGCTCATTCCGTTTTCCAGCTTCGAAAGCTGTTCCCGCAGTTTTACTGAAATCCGCCGGTTTCTCGCGATCACCTGTCCCACTTTTTGTAGCCCGGGGACCCGTGAAATCAGCTTGAGCAGACGCTCCTCGGCGGGTGTGCCGAAGGGCAGCTCCGTCTGCTCCCGTACCTTCGCCGCCAGCCGATCCTCGCTGATGTGCAGAAACATGAACTCCATTGCGTCCCGCACCACCGGCCGCCACCGCGCCACATCGTCCGGCACAAGGGCCTCCACCGGTATGAATCGCCAGATGAAAGCGCCGATCTGCTTCCGGTCGATCATCTCTTCCTGCGCTGCCCGCGTCGCTGCGGTTTCTCCAGCCGCGCCTCCAGCTCCGCTACGCGCTCGCGCAACTGCGCCAGCTCGTCGTCCGGCGGCGAGTTCAGCAGGTTCTTCATGATGTTTAACGGCGACAGCGCCGCCGAGCGCATTTCATTCAGCCGGCTCTCCACGGAGCTCTGAACTTTTTTGTATGCTTCGAACGCGCTCGTCAGATACCACGAGAGGAACTCTCGCCCCGCATGATCGCTCGCCGCGATGAGCTGCCGCAGCAGCTCAACCGGCAACGCCGCGGGCGCCGAGCGTGCGTCTTCCATGATGATCTGCGCCAGGATCAGGCGCGTCAGGTCTTCCCCCGTTTTGGAGTCTACGACCGTGACTTCCGCGCCCCGCCGGACGGCCGCCGCCACGTTCGCAAGATTGACGTACCGGCCCGCCGAGGTGTCGTACAATCGCCGGTTTGGATACCGCTTGATCAATAGGGTATCGCGGCCATTCGGGTTTACCGTTGTCCGCTGCATTGCGTCAATCTCAAGTCCATATTGACATAATTCCCCAGTAGAATTACAATTTTCGTTATTGCTGCAATGCAGCAAAATAGAGGAGCGCTATATGCCGCTGAAATCGAAAAGTGACTCCGGCGCGTCGGCATCGTCCGTCGTCTCCATGCTCACCGAATTGGCCCGGCAGGGAACCGAAAGCTTCTTTGCCACCCAGCGTATTCTCCTGGACCTGGTGGTCCGGCAGAACTCCCATACCATCAACGTAATCCGGGAACGCCTCAAAGAGGGACAGTCCGCTCCCGCCCAGGCCCTGACGGAGATCGCCGGCGAGGCAATCTCAAGCTTCATCGCGGCGCAGCGTGTGATCCTTCAACTCGCGGAGCGGCAGAATGAAATTGTCATGACCGGCGTCAGGGAAAGGACTGTCGCGGTGGCGCCAATCGCCGCCATGACCGGCGTCCTCCGCCGCGGTGTGGAGACTTTTATCGGTATGAACCAGGACCTCCTCACCACCGCCGCCAAGCAAACCGACCTGTGGATCGACGCCCTGAAAGACGGCAAACCTTTCGATGGAAAAGGCGTCCGTGAACTCGCGCAGGAAGCAATGGAGAAGTTCATCCGCGCCCAAAAGAAGTTTCTGGATGTCGTGGCCGAAGAGACCGTCGCCGCCGTCGAACCCGGGCGAAACGGCAAACACGCCCGGAAAACTGATCTCGGCGACCTGGCGCGTCAAGGCGCCGAAGCGTTTCTCGATGCGCAAAAAAAGCTGCTCGATATCGCATCCCAGCAGGTCGCCGTCGATATCAAGGTCTCCCGCGAAACCCTAGAAAGGATGAACCCCTTCTCCGCTATCCGGTTCGCCGATATCACCCGGAACACGGTGGAAAGCCTGGTCACGGCCCAAAGGGCGCTCCTCGACGCGATACCCAAGCCCGCTCGCGGCGCCTCTGCTGCATCGCCAGAAGCCCATACCCATAGGCCGAAACGGCGCCAGACCGGACGTGCCAAACACGCCCCGGTGCCGGTCCCGGTGTAGGTCTTTTGACCTATTCTTCGAAAGTTTGGTCGGATAAGCTGCATTGGTTGGCTGCTTGCGTGAGAGAATAGTCCGAGCCCGGCGGCTATGTGCGCCGCCCAGGAGGGGCAAGCGGATTGATACCAACGAAGCAGCAACCGGAGGCCGGGATTCGGCATCCGGCGCCGTATCTATCTATGTGGCAGGAGGCCCTTGTAGGCGTCGAAGCCGTTTTGCTTCACGCCGCACCCGTCTATTACGGGATCGGCGTACCGCGCGGCGATGGCTCGGGAGTTGTCCTAATCCCAGGTTTTCTCGCCAACGACATTTACCTGATGGAAATGTACGCCTGGCTCAATCGCCTGGGCTACAGACCATACTATTCCGGTATTGGCATCAATGCCGATTGCCCCAACCTTCTGATTGGGCGTCGCTTGAATCAAACCATCGACGAGGCGCACCAGGAAACCCGCGGCAAAGTCCACCTGATCGGGCACAGCCTCGGCGGCATCATCGCGCGATCCGTTAGCGCCAGCCGCGCCTCCGAAATCGCCTCCGTGACGACACTCGCCGCGCCCTTCCGCGGCACCGAGATACACCCGCGCGTTCGGGAGATGGTTCGCCACATCCGCCGGCAAATCCTCGATGAGCACCAGCAGACGGTACTGCCCGACTGCTACACAGCCGAATGCACCTGCTCGTTCCTGGAGCACTTGCGCCGCGCGTTGCCCGACGGCGTCGCCGAAACCGCGATTTACAGCCGGACGGACGGGATCGCCGACTATCGGTACTGCATGACCGGCAAACCAGCCACCGATTTCGAAGTCACTGGAACCCACCTGGGAATGGTGTTCAATTCGGAGGTCTATCGCATCATCGCGCACCGGCTCGCCGATCCCTCGTGGCGCGTGTAACTTGAACCTTTAGCCGCTTATCCCAGCCACGGTATGTGCCGGAGAATCCGCAGTAATCGCGTCATCCATCGCGAGAAGAACTCCTGCGGGATCCCACGCGACGCGGCAATCGGCATTAACCGTTGGGTCGCAATCGTCTTCGACCGGGTGAACTTCAGGATACCGTCGGCGCCGTGCCGCGGAACCAGGCCCGATTCCTTCATCCCTCCAATCGGCGCATCCACTGATCCCCAGGCGGCCGCGTATCCCTCGTTTACATTCACACTCCCTGCCTGAATCGCGCGCGCAAATCTCTCACCGCGCCGGGCATTCCCGGTCCAGACGCTTGCGCTGAGGCCGTATCTGGTCGCATTTGCCGCCGCGATCGCCTCCTCTTCGCTGGCCACGCTGTATACCGCTGCCACCGGACCGAAGGTCTCCTCCTCGAAGGCCTTCATTCCGGGCCGTAAGCCCGAAAGGATGGTTGGCTCGAAGAAGAGCGGCCCCAGGTCCGGACGGCGTCTCCCTCCCGCAAGGACTACGGCGCCCCTCTCCACCGCGTCTTTCACATGCGCTTCGACCTGCGAGAGTTGCCCTTCCGTGGTCAAAGAACCTACGTCCATCGAATAATCGAACGCGGCCCCCAAACGAATTCCCTTAACGCGATCGATCAGCAGCGGGATGAACTTTTCGTACACATCCCCATGCGCGTAAATGCGCTCCACGGACACGCACACCTGTCCGGCACCCGCGAAGCAGGCCCGGACAGCGCCTTCCGCCGCCGCCCGCAAATCCGCGTCAGGCAATACGATCAGTGGGTTCTTCCCGCCGAGTTCCAGCGAACACCCAATCAGCCGCTCGCCCGCTTTGGCCGCGATCTTCCTTCCGGCGCGATTGCTGCCGGTAAACATGACGTAGTCGGCCCGCTCGACCACTGCCTGTCCAGTCTCGGGTCCTCCGGTCACTACGCCCATCACGTCCCGCGGCAATCCGCAATCCCGCAGCAATCGAACTGCCCACAGTGCCGTGAAACTCGCGTGAGGATCGGGCTTCAGGCCTACGGCGTTCCCCGCAAGCAGCGCCGGAATCACATCCGTTATCCCCAGGGTCAATGGAAAATTCCAGGGGGTGATGAATCCCACCACGCCGATTGGTACCCGGGATTCGTGCGTCCGCGTGAGGAGCGGTATCGCTCCTTTTCGCCGCCGGGTGCGCAACAGCCGCTCCGCCCGGCGCGCGTAATACCGAGCAACCGCGGCCGTATCCAATACTTCTTCGAATGCGTGTGCCCGCGACTTGCCGGTTTCCACTTGGATAATGTCGAGCGCTTCCTGCTGCCGGTCCAGCAGCAGATCGTGAAACCGCAGCAAGACGCGCGCTCGCTCGCCAAAGTTCGCGCCTGCCCATTCACTCTGCGCCTCTCGCGCCAGCGACATCGCGCGCTCCACGTCCTCCACTCTGCACGCGGGCAGCGAAGCTACTGTTTCGCCCGTATACGGCGCGCGTACTGGAATCTGGTCGTGCGCTCCCTCCGCAACCGTAATAGCGGATAGAAGCTCGCCGAACGCAATGTTGGGTAGAACCGCCCGGGTCATTGACAGGAACTCAAGATCATCTTACGCTATAGACCGGACTCCACTATCTGAAATATTCGCCAGGAAGGGTGCCATGGAAATCCAAGAGATGCCCATCGCCGGGATTCCGGAGAGCGAAGCCATCCTCAAACCTGAAGATAAGAAGCTGGATCGCATCGCTTTTGAGCTATGGCAACAGAGCAGTCTGCCGGACGTGGCCCAAACCGCCGGGGCCGAACCTGAAGAGGTCGTGTCTCACGCCAGTTGCCTATGAACCTGGAATCCACGCGCGCGCGCCGGCTCTCCGGCGTCGATGCAGCCTTTTTGTATCTCGAAAGACGTGAGATACCACTGGCCATCGCCGGTGTCTTCATCTTCGATCGCCCCATCGAATTCCCTGCATTCGTCCGCAGAATGGAAGATCGCCTCCCGTTGCTTCCGCGTTACCGCCAGGTGGTGGTGCCGCCACCCTTTAACCTCGGCTATCCCACTTGGGAAGAGTATACGCGTTTCGACATTCTCCAGCATATCCACGCCCATTCGTTGCCCGCGCCGGGAGGAACCGAGGAGCTCTCGGCGCTCGCCGGACGCCTCTTCAGCCAGGTAATGGATCGGAACAAGCCGCTCTGGGAAGTTCACGTCGTCGACGGTCTGAGCGGTGGGCAGGGCGCCCTCATCGCCCGTGTCCACCATGCGCTGGCCGACGGCATAGCCGGCGTTTCGCTTCTGAAAATCATGTTCGATACCACACCGGAGGGCATTCGCGCCATTCCCAAGCCGCCCCTTCGCCCCGCCGCGCCGTCCGCCGAACCCACCCTTTTCGACGCCATGGCGAGCGCCGTCCACAGCTCGCTCCAGAACATGATCGCCGCCGAAGCCGCGCTCCTCGATTTTGGGCAGGCTCTGCTGACCGAGCGAATGCAGACGGGTTTACAGGGATTCCTCAAACTCCTCCCCGAATGGACCCGCCCCGTCGAGCGGTTGCCCTTCAACAAACCCTGTGGCGGCGAGCGCAAATTCTGTTGGACCGAAATCGATTTCGCCGGCGTTCAAGCCATTCGCGATCGGCTCGGCGGAACCGTCAACGAGGTCGTGCTCACCCTCGTTACGCGCGCCATCGCACTCTATACCAGGCGCCACCGCCAGCCCGTCAAGGGCCGCTTCGTGCGCATCGTTTGCCCCGTAAGTGTGCGTGAAGAGAGTCAGCAGGGCGCGCTTGGCAACCAGATCACTTTCCTCCCCGTTGTGCTGCCCCTGGACGTTGCCGATTGCGCCGAACTCCTCCAGGCCGTCACTACCCGGACCGAAATCATGAAGAGCGTTCGCGTGGCGGAGCTCGTAGCCATCGCGGGTGCATGGATCGGCGCGGCGCCTCCGCCCGTTCAGGCCCTGTTCTGGGAAGGCATCCCGCGGGTTCCGCTGCCGGTGCCGCTGTTCAACCTCATTTGCACCAACGTACCGGGTTCCACCACACCGTTGTATGCGCTGGGCCGGCGCATGGTCGCGTCTTATCCGCAGGTACCCACCGGCTATGAACTCGGAATCGGGGTCGCGGTACAAAGCTATGACGGCAAGCTATTCTTCGGCCTTACCGCCGATGCCAATGTCGCACCCGACGTGACTCGGATGCGTGATTTCATTCAAGCTGCCTTTCGCGATTTGTGTCGTGCATCTGGAATCCGCAAGCGGCGGCGCGAATCGGCGACAAAGCGCGCGAACCCGCCGGCTTTCAGCCTCGCGGGAAGCGCCGATTGAGTTTCGGAGGCCCTCATGACGAAAGCACGGAAGCCGCAATATCCCATACCAATTCAGGCGGCCGCCGTAGTGCCCGCGTTGATCGGAGCCGGAATTGGCGCGCTCGGCTCCTTCGGCTTGAATCGCAGATCGCACCCTTCGATATTTGCGGCAGGCCTCATTGGTGGAATCACGGCACTAGTCGTATGGTCCACCCATGGCCGCCTTCGCGCCGCTGCCCGTGAGTTCACGTCTCACCTCGACACCGCCCGTGATCTCCGCTGGCTCGCCCGAAATCCTATCGACTACGCATAGCCGCTCATGCGGGATTCCCAGCCGAAATGCTTCCCGAACCATTGCGGCGCTGTTGTTGACATCGAGTTTGCTCATAATGTGCGAACGGTGTGCGGCCGCCGTTTTGAACGCGAGGCCGAGCTTGGCCGATATCTGGATGGTGGTCAGACCGTCGACAATCAGCCGCAACACTTCGATTTCGCGCCGGCTGAGTTTATTGGGAATTATCGGATGCGGCTCCGGCTTCGGCCGGCTGGGGGCTGTCCGAAGTTCCCTGGCAATTCGGTCCCGGATGGAATCGCTCTGAAAGCGCAGGGCAATCGCCTCGCGAATCGCGTCGAGGCTCAGGTCGAAGACCTCCTCACCACGGCTTCTCAATCCCCGCAGGAAAACACCGGGGAAGGAGCCGGCCCCTTCTTTGAGGCAGCTCCCGAGTGCGAAGTGCCCGAAAGTGCAGCGTGAACAGGGATCTCCATAATGTTCTCCCTGCGCCCTCATTGTGCATCCACCGGGTATTGTCGGAGATATGCTAATGGTGTTTGAGACTCTGACATCTTCTTTTGTCTGTTCCATTCCTTTGCGCAGACTCGCCAGTCACTGCCGCTGCAGATTTGGCCGCGCTCATCGGCGGCCCAAAATTGCGTCTCTCCGTGCCGAAACCAAAATCCGCGCGATTCGCGCGTTTTGTGCAGCCTGACTCCTTCGCCATCGTGCCGGCCACCGCGCGATTCGCGCGGTTTTACGCAGATTCCTCGAACCCCGGATCGATCTCCGGGAGAATGTCGTTCTCCCGCGCCATCCAGACATACAGCGTCGGAAGCAGGAAGATGCCCATCACCAGGCCCGAGATCAGTCCGCCCACGATCACGATGGCAAACGGCCGCTGCGAGTCGGATCCGATACCGTGTGAAAGCGCGGCCGGCAATAGTCCCAGCGTCGCCACCAGCATCGTCATCATAATCGGCCGCAGCCTCAAGACCGCGCCCTCCACCGCCGAATCCACAACGATGTGTCCCCGGGCGCGCAGTTGATTGATGTATTCCAGCATGATGACGCCGGTCTGCACGGAAACGCCGAACAATGCCAGGAAGCCGACGCCCGAGGAGACGCTGAAATTCGTCCCGGTAGCCAGCAGCGCCAGGAGGCCGCCGAGCGGCGTCAACATGACGTTGGCCAGAATCAGAATGGCCCATTTGAGGGAACGGAACATGGTGTACAGGATGCAGAAGATCAGCAGAATGGTCAGGGGGACGATCTTGAACAGCCGCGCCTGCGCGCGTTTCTCGCTTTGGTATTCGCCTTCCCAATCGATGTGATACCCGCGCGGAAGCTGCACCTGGGAATTCACGCGGCGCATGGCATCCTCCACGGCGCCTCCCAGGTCGCGCCCGCGGACACTGTACTTGATGGCGACGTAGCGCTGGTTGCCTTCGCGGTAGATTTCCGAACCTTCGTCGAGCTCTTCCACTTTGCAGAGCTGCGCCAGCGAGACGCGCTCGCCGGTAGGCGCCAGCAGGCGAATGTTTTCGATGGCTTCCCGCGTGGTGCGGAATTGCGGCAGGTAGCGCATCACCAGGTCATAGCGCGCCTCGCCCTTCAGGACCTGCGTGAGGGTGGTGCCGCCGACGGCGGTCTGAATGGCGTCCTGCACGTCGGCCACATTGATCTGGTAACGAGCGGCCTGCTTGCGATCGACTTCGAAACGGTCGCCGGGCTGCTCGAGCACACGCAGCACTCCGAGATCGGCAATTCCGGGGACGCCGCGCATGATGGCGACGGCCTTGTCGGCGACGTCTTCGAGGACGGGCAGTTCGTCCCCATAGATTTTCGTCGCCAATTCGCCTTTGACGCCGCTGACCGCTTCTTCCATGTTGTCGGCGATCGGCTGGGAGAAGCCCCAGGTGACGCCGGGAATCCTGGACAGCTCCTGATTCATATCGGCGATGAGGGCGTCCTTATCCTGGTGATAGGCGGGGCGCCACTGCTCTTTGGGTTTGAGGTCGACGAAATATTCGGTGTTGGAGAAGCTGGTGGCGTCGGTGCCGTCGTCGGGACGGCCGGTCTGGCTGGTGCACTGTTTCACCTCCGGCCAGGAGCACAAGACCAGCCGCGCCTGGTTCGACAGACGCACTCCCTCGGTGGGGCCGGTGCTGGGCGCCAGCGTGCCGCGCACCCAGAGAGCGCCTTCATCCAGGTGCGGGAGAAACTCCGAACCAATGGCGCCGCCGACACTCAGGTAGACGATCACGCCCAGCGCCGCCACCGCCACACCCGCGGTGACATAGCGCAGACGGATCGCCAGACGCAATGCGTGCCGGTAGGTCTCGGTAAGCCAGATCATGACCGGGTTGTGCCACTCGCGCGTGCCCTTCGGGAAAAACAGGCTGGCCAGCACGGGCGCGATCAGCATGGAGAAAATAATCGCGCCCAGTAAGGCGAATGCCACCGTCCAGGCCATGGGCTTGAACAGCCGGCCCTCCACGCGCTGCAGCGTGAAGATCGGAAGATAGGCGGTGATGATGATGCCGATGGCGTAAAACACCGGACGCTGCACTTCGTGCGCGGCATCGAAGATTCTTTCCTTCACGGTCCGCGTATCCGGTCCGTTCCGGCCCAGATGGCGGACGATGTTTTCGACCATCACCACGGCGCCGTCCACCACCATGCCGAAATCCAGCGCCCCCAACGACAACAGATTCGCGGGAATGCCTTTCAGATTCAGACAGGTGGCCGCGAACAGCAACGAAAACGGAATGGTGAGCGCCACGATCAGCGCCCCGCGGGCATTGCCGAGGAACAGGAACAGAATGATGATCACCAGGGCAATGCCTTCCTTGAGGTTATGCAGCACCGTGTCGGTGGTGAAATGTACCAGGTCGCTGCGATCGATGAACGGCACAATCTTCACACCGCGCGGCAGAATGTGGTCGTTCAGTTCCTGTATTTTCTCGTGGAGATCCTTCAGCGTCGGGTCGGCGTCGGCGCCTTTGCGCAGCAACACGATGCCCGAGACTACATCGTCGTTGTCCACCAGCTTGCCATCCTCGCGGCGGATGGTGCGGGCAAACTGTCCCAGGCGGATCTTGGGACCTTGTTCCACCCCGGCGATATCCCTGACATGCAGCGGCGTGCCGTTCTTGGTGAAGATTACGGTATTCTCGATGTCCCGCACGTTCCGCACCAAGCCCACTTCGCGGATATTGATCTGCTGCAAGCCCGCTTCGATGAAACTGCCGCCCGCATTGGCGTTGTTGTTGGTGAGCTGCTGCTCCACCTGCGACAGGCTCAACCCGTAGGCAATCAGCTTGTCGGGATCGACGCGGACCTGATATTCACACGTCGGACCGCCGAAGCTGGCGACATCCACCACATTGGGCACCGCCTTCAGGTTCTTCTCCACCACCCAGTCTTCCAGCGATTTCAGCTCCATCACGTCGTACGCCGGATTCGAACTGTGCAGCGTATAGAAATAGATCTGCCCGACCGGGCTCCAATCTGTGCCCATCTGCGGCGTCACGCCCGGTGGCAGGGTCACCTGGGAGAGGCGTTCCAGCACCCGTTCGCGGTTTTCGAAGTTCGACGTGTCGTCGTCGAAGATCAGCTTCAGGTCGGACAGGCCAAACAAAGAGAACGAACGCAGGTGCAACACTCCG
>Ga0335073_10001874_pt1 | contig 28522 bp, 26 predicted proteins | sample Lox_Sample_22_FD_207093 | JGI IMG/M metagenome (GOLD analysis project Ga0335073, IMG submission 207093) | Soil microbial communities from Loxahatchee National Wildlife Refuge, Florida, United States - Lox_Sample_2.2 | ecosystem: Environmental > Terrestrial > Soil > Wetlands | place: USA...
CCGGATAACGCTCGACGAGAAACTTGGCGCCGTCCTCGGAGCCCGCTTCCTCGTCGGCGACGGCGGCGAGAATCAGATCGCGGTCGGGCGCGACGCCCGCGCGCTTGAGCGCGATCATGAGCATCAAATCCATCGCACCCTTGGACTTCATGTCGATCGAGCCGCGGCCCCATAGGCAGCCGTCGGCGATTTCGCCGCTGAACGGCTCGCGTGTCCATCCTGAGCGCTCGACCGGAACAACGTCGGTATGCGAGGAGAGCATCAGCGCGCCTTTGGTCGAATCGCGTCCAGCGATCTTTGTCACGAGGTTGGCGCGGGTCGGCGCGCCCTCGCGAATGACGCATTCAATACCGTCGCGGCCGAGCACGCCTGCGATGTAATCGACGGCGATCCGCTCGTTGCCGGGAGGGTTGGTGGTATCGAGGCGGACGAGCGCGCGGAGCTTGTCGAGCGCTTCATCCTGGAAAGTCTGCCATGAGGTCTTCATCGAAACCGGCCTTCAATCGAAGTTAAATTGGCGTCGATTATCATGGCAGGCGCGCAAACCGAATGACACTTCGCGCACGGTGGCGTCGCCGATCAAGTGCGGATAGGCTCTGGAAGCCATGTCATCCGCGATGCAAATAGTCGCCGTCGAACGCGTGCTTGTCGCGGTAGCGAATCTCGATGAAGCAAGATCGAACTGGTCGCGCGCCGGCTTCGCGATCGCATCGGGCAGCTTCAGCGACGGCGGCCTCGAATTCGCGCGGATGGCCACGGGAGCGGTCGAGATCGATCTGGTCGGCCTTTTACCCGGAGAGCGAACAAGCGCGCTCGCCGAGCCAGTCGCGGCCCGAATCGAAAACGGCGGCGGGATCATCGGCTGGATCTGGGGTCTCGGCGAACCGGCATCCGAGAGTGCGCAGCGCGTCACGATCGTTCCCGGCTCGCGCGAGAGCGGCGAGATTGCCGACCTCGTGCCGAGTGCATTGCCCGGAGTGTTCACGGCGGCGCTCGAGATCGATGGCGATCTCGAGGCGAGGCGCGCACGCCTCGCGACGAAGTGCGGCTCGAATCCGAACACGGTCGACTATCTCGAGCACATCGTCGTGATGACGCCGGATCTCGAACACGCGATCTCCCAGAGCGCGGCGATCGGCGTTCCATGTAAGCGCATCCGCGAACTCGGCAACGGCACGCGGCAGGCGTTTTTCAAGCTCGAACAGACTGTGCTGGAAGTCGTCGGCCCGTCGCGCGGCGAGCCCGGATGCTGGGGCCTCGCGCTCATGTGCTCGGACATTCACACGGCCGTCGCACACGCGCGCAATTCCGGTTTGCAGGCGACCGAACCGAAGGCCGCGATCCAGGGCGGCCTCATCGCGCGAATCATCGAGCCGCTCGACGGCGTCGCCATCGCCTTCATGCAGTCCGGCCCGCGCCGCGATACCTAAGCTACCTGCCCTTGAATTCGGGCGGGCGCTTGCTCATGAACGCCTGCAACCCTTCCTGGAAATCGCCGGAGCGAAAGAGCGTCAGCAACTGCATCAGCACATGATGCGAGTGCGATTCGAAGTCCTGGCTGAGGCCGTGGCGGTAAAGCCGCTTGATCGCGCGCACCGCGAGCGGAGCATTGGCCGCGATCTTCGCCGCCCACGTTTCGGATTCCTTCATGAGATCGTCGTGCGGGACCACCTTGTTGGCGAGGCCGAATTCGAGCGCCCGCTCGGGCGTGATGTCGTCGGCGATAAATCCGATCTCGCACGCCTTGGACCATCCGACCAGACGCGGCAGGTACCACGTGCCGCCGCTCTCGGGCACGATGCCGCGCTTGGCGAACGCCGGCACGAGCTTGGCGCGATCGCTCATGATTCTCAGGTCGCATCCGAGCGCCATGTCGAAGCCGTAGCCTGCCGCCGGTCCGTTGATCGCGCAGATAACGGGAACGTCGATTCGGTTGAGCGTGATCGTCGGCAGGTCGCGCGTGCTGACGTGCGAGGCGCCGCCTGAAAGCCCCGCGCCGATTCCTTTGCCGGCGGCGGTGTCCTTGAGATCGAGGCCGCTGCAGAACCCGCGCCCCTCGCCGGTCAGGATAATCGCGCGAACTTCCTTGTCGTCGTCATACTCGCGAAGCCGGTCGTTGAGCGCGGAAAGCATCTCGACGCTGATCGCGTTCATGCGATCGGGCCGGTTGAGCTTGATGATTCCGATGTGATCGTGTTTTTCGGCGAGCAAGTCTGCCACGTGCGGCGTTCCTCCGAGGAGCGATGGTTTCAACCTAGCGCATCGCGCTCAGGCTGACGAATACCCCTTAAAGCAAGGCGTTCGTCGCAGCGCATCATGGGTTATCGCTGCGTAAGCAACACTTCTGATCCAAATCGCGAACGCAGCTAGACTTGGAGCTTGCAAGAAGAGCGCTTCCGAGCAGATGGAAGCAGAAGCGTTGCGGCAAGAGGAACAGCTCATCCCGGCGCGCGTGCGCGAGATCGTTGGGGGCGCAAGCAGACCGCATAGGAAAAGATCTGGTTCAATCCCGGCTACATCTATCGAATCCAGGAGCTGGGGCGCGCGGTTCTCTCTGCGCTCAAGCGCCGGAAGCGCAGCGTGACTGGAAGGCAATCCGCGTCGCGATCGCGCGATGCGCCGAACTATACGGGCTCCTCGATGCGCACCTGGCCGGCCGGATATCGACAGGCCCGCGCTTGCCAGCGTCGAGCAATGGTACCTGCAACTGTCGTCGCGTGCCGCGTATCGCGAGCTCGTGATGATCCCGTTCGAGGACTTGCGCGGACGCCTCGCCTTCTGAGCCATCATGGCGCCACTGAGAACTGCCAGTTGTACTTCTTGCCACTGGCGGTCATCTCGACCTTGTAGCTGGCTCCCGGTTTGAGCGGCTGCCGTGGAATCACGACGACTGTGCCGAAGGCATTGAGCGACGCGCGGGCGGCAGCCTGGATGGCGGGGTCGGGGTTGGTGTAGGTGCTCGAATCGAAGCCGCAGGCCTCGACCTCGTCGCCCGAGTCGGCCTCTTTCAGCGAGTAGTTGTCGAGTTTGATCGCGATGAAATTGCCGAGTTGGAGCGTGATCGGCACGCCCGTAGGCTTTTGGTAATCGGGGCAACTGCTGAGCGGATTCGGCACTTCCATCGTGAACCACTTGAGCGCGAGCGTGGCGCCGTCGGGCGGAAACGCGACCGGGATCTTATACATCGTCGTCGCGGCGGCGTGCTCGACGTCGGTCTGCGCATTCATCGCGGCAACGCACATCTGATTCTCGCACTGCTGTGCGTAGCCGACTCGCTCGAGGCGCGGGCTCAGCAGCGGCAGGCGATGAAACGCGCCGGTGATCCAGTCATCGATCGCCCACGTTTCCATATGTTGCTTATAGCTGCCTCTCCACCACATGAAGTCAACATCGCTATGCTGTGCGGCGTAAAGGCCGTCCGCCGAGTAGCCCGGTTTGTCGCTCGATTCCTGGTGCATCTCGAGGCCCGGCATGATGCCGTGCATGATGTCGTCAGCATAGTTGGTGAAAAGATACGCCACGTGCTTCGCGTCGGCTGTAGCAAGCGAGTCATCCTCGCCCGCGGGCGCGAGCTTGGCCATATCGCGATACGAATTGAGCCGCTGGAGCCATTCCGGCGCAGGCGCCGCCGCGGCTGAATAAACCGGGACCGAGCTATTACCGGCCGATGCCGACGGCGCCGCGCTGCTCGCGGTCTTCGCTTCGAGCGATTGCCTGATCGCCACCGTCGCAGTGTGAATCGGCCGCGGGCCGAGGAAGTAGCGCGCCGCGGCGAAGCCCACGGCGAACATCGCGAGGAGCGCGATCGCGAGCATTGGCCGCGTGCGTCTGCGCGCGATCGTTGCACCGGTCAGAAACGCAAAGCGCATCGCGCCGAAGCGAACTTCGTCGCCGGGCTTTAGAATCGCCGCGCCTTTGATGCGTTTGCCGTTGACGATCGTGCCGTTGGTCGAATCGAGATCGGTGAGCGTGAAGCGCCCGAGCCGCCGCGCGATCGTCGCGTGATTGCGCGACACGGTCGTATCGTCGAGAACGATGTCGTTGCTGCGATGGCTGCCGACTTTCAAGAGCGGCTTGTCGAGCGGATACTCCGCGCCGCCGCCGATCGCCACCAGCCGGCCTTTGACCTCCCCCGTCGCGCTATCGCCGCGCGCAGCCTCAGGCTGCGAAGCCATCGCGTGTGCCCATTTTCATCGTGATCGGTCTGATTTGAATAACGCCGCTTGCAACGCGCAGGTTACACATCGAGGCGCGATCACTCGAAGCTGCCGAGGTTCCAGAATTTTCCAATGTTGTGACGCGCGCGCTCGAGCATCCGATCGGCGCGCTCTCCCCCTTCTTCGACCGCGATCGGCTCGTCCGCGAAATGGCCCAATTCTTCAAGCACAGCCTTGCCCGAGTTGGTCAGCCCCTCGATGTCGTAGCCGCCTTCGAGCGCGGCCGCGAACTTGCCGCCGCACAACTCAGCGGCGAGCCGCTTCACCCGCCGCGTCATCTTGAGGAACCCGTCTTCAGTCACCTGCATCGAGGCGAGAGGATCGCGATAGTGCGCGTCGAAGCCCGATGAAATCAGGATGAACTCCGGCTTGAACTGGCGCGCGATCGGCGCCAGGAAGCGGTCGAACACGCGCATGTATTCGGCGTCGCCCCACTCCGCCGCCATCGGCGCGTTGACGTTGAAGCCAAGGCCCGCGCCGTAGCCCATCTCCTGCAGCGAGCCGGTGCCGGGATAGTGCGGATACTGATGCGTCGAAAAATAGAGCACCTCATCGGACTCATAGAAGATGTCCTGGGTACCGTTACCGTGATGCACGTCCCAATCGACGATCATCACGCGCCGGAGCTTGCGCGTGCGCACCAGCCATTCGGCGGCAACCGCGACGTTGTTGAAAAAGCAGAAGCCCATCGCGCGATTCGGCAGCGCATGATGCCCCGGCGGCCGCACCATCGCGAACGCGTTGTCGGCCGCGCCATCCATTACCGCCTCGACTGCCGTGACAACGCCGCCCGCCGCGAGCATTGCGGTCGCATACGAATCGCGGCACGTATGGGTATCGGGATCGAAGTCGTAGCGCTCGACCTTCGCGGTCTGCTCCATCTGCTCGATGTAGTCCGGGAAGTGGCACATGGCGATTTCTTCGGTCGTCGCGGCGCGCGGGGAAATGAATTTCAAATCGGGCCGATGGATCGTCTCGGCCATCTCGATCATCGCTTCCAGCCGCTGCGGTCGTTCTGGATGGGCCCGGCCGGCAAAATGCTTGAGGTAGGCCTTGTCGGTTACAACCGCGGTCTTGAGCATCGTTGACTCCGGGCGCTGGTGTTATGATGATTTGCGAACCTGAGCGGAACGATTCGCGCGTCCATGAAGGCTGACTCTATCAAAACGTGGACGGGCGAATCAGCCGGGATGTTATGGAAATAATCGTGCTGCTGGCGATTGCGTTGATCGTGCTCGGGCCCGAGCGCATGCCCGAGATGGTGCGCGCGGCGGCCAAGGTCCTGCGCGAGTTGCGCTCTGCCAGCAACATGGTGATGCGCGAGCTGAGCGAGGGTCTCGATGACGACCTGACCACGATGCGTCCGGCGCGCCGCGTCGAACCCGAGCCGCCAAAACCCGTCGAACCGCCCACCGAAAAAACATAGCCGCTTCGCACAGATCGTGGCCAGCGAGCATAGCAATACTCCAGTCGTGGTCGAGGAAAGCTCGTCCGAGGCGCGGATGCCCCTGGTGGAGCATCTGACCGAGCTCCGCACGCGGCTGATCTGGTCGTTCGTGGCGATCGGCGTTGGCTTCGCCGTCGCGTACCTCTTCGCCGACAATTTGTTTTCGGCGCTGACGTGGCCGATCCGCGATGTATCGCATGGCAAGGTGCTGCTGATCGGCACGGGCGTCGCCGAGGCATTCTTCACAAAAATCAAGGTTGCGCTGATCGCCGGACTGTTCATCGCGAGCCCGGCGGTGTTCTACGAAATCTGGAAATTCGTCGCGCCCGGGCTCTACGAGAAAGAACGCAAGCTGGCGCGACCGTTTGTCATCTTCGCGTCGTTGTTCTTTGCGCTGGGCGGATACTTCTGTTGGGCCGTCGTCTTCAAGATCGGCTACGCATTTTTCCTGAGCCAGTACGCGAGTATCGGAATCACCCCGACGATTCGTATCAGCGAATACCTGGCGTTTTCGTCCAAGCTCCTGCTCTCGTTCGCGATCACCTTCGAGATGCCGATCTTTGCCTTCTTCTTCACGAAACTCGGCCTGATTGATTACACGATGATGATTCGCTACTTCCGCTACGCAGTGCTGGCGATCTTCGTCGTCGCCGCGGCGATTGCGCCGCCGGACATGATCTCGATGTTCCTGCTAGCGATTCCGCTGCTGCTGCTCTATGGCCTCAGTATCGGAGTGGCGTATTTCTTCAAGGCCGAGGCACCCGCACCGAAGTCCGTGCCGGCGGCGCCGGAGGGTACCGAAACGGTCTGAGGCGAGCGGCATCTTAGGCGAAGCATCTGGGGCCGGGAGGGTCCCGGGAAGGTTCTGCCCTATGGCTACATTGCTCGACAAACCAGTCGCATCAGGCGCGCCCGGAATCCATCCGCGATGGACGCGCAGCGCCAAGGACGTCGTATGTACGGCTTATTCATCGGTAAGCCGCGTATGGTTCACCGCCTCCAACGGCGTGTTGAACGAGATCTACTTCCCGACTATCGATCAGCCGCAAGTGCGCGACCTGCAGTTCCTCATCACCGATGGCGAGACGTTCTTCCACGAGGAACGGCGCCATCTGATTTCAAAGACCGAGTACCTGTCCGAGGCCGGGCTCGGTGTGCGTATCCAAAGCCACGATCCCAACGAGCGCTACAGTATCGTCAAGGAAGTTCTCGCCGATCCGCATCAACCATCGGTCATCATGCGTGTCACGCTCGAGGGCGATCCCGATCTGCTCGCGAAGCTGCACATGTACGCGATTCTCGCGCCGCATCTCGAGGTCGGCGGCGCCAACAACAACGGCAATGTCACGCAGATCGTTGGCCACGAATTTTTGACCGCTCACAAGGCCGACGCGTGGTTGGCTTTCGGCGCGTCGGCACCTTTTGCTAAGCGCTCATGTGGCTACGTCGGCACGACTGACGGATGGCAGGACATCAGACACAATCTGGGGCTCAGCCACGAGTTCGCCGCCGCGCTTGACGGTAATATTGCGCTCACCGGCGAGATCGATTTGCGCCGCGGCTATACCTTCAAGCTCGGCATCGGTTTCGGCCGCACGCTCCATCGTGCGGTTACTACACTTTTTCAGTCACTCGGCACGCCCTTCGAGGAGCATCACACGCGCTTTCTCGAGCAATGGGACCGCGCCTCGCGCCATATGCATCCGCTGGAGAAGTGGGCCGGCGATGGCGGCTCGCTTTATCGCCGCTCGCGCGAGCTGCTGCTCGCTCACGAGGACAAGAACTATCCAGGCGCGATGATTGCCTCACTCAGCATCCCGTGGGGCGAAGCAAAGGGCGACGAGGATCTCGGCGGATACCATCTGGTGTGGACGCGAGATCTCGTCAACAGCGCGACCGGACTAATCGCCTCGGGCGACACTGCCACTGCTTTACGGGCGTTAATCTACCTCGCATGCTCGCAGCGGCCCGACGGCGGCTTCCCGCAGAACTTCTGGATCGACGGCGAGCCGTACTGGAACGGTATCCAGCTCGACGAAGTTGCCTTTCCAATCATGCTTGCCTGGCGGCTCAACCGCCTCAACGCCCTCAAGGATTTCGATCCCTATCCTCTGGTCCGCTCGGCCGCGGCGTATCTCATCATGCACGGCCCCGCAACGCCGCAGGAACGCTGGGAAGAGAACAGCGGCTACTCGCCCTCGACGCTCGCCAGCAACATCGCGGGATTGATCTGCGCTGCGGCCTTCGCACGCGAGCGCGGCGACGAGCTGACGGGCCGCTTCCTCGAGGAATACGCTGACTTCCTCGAATCGCACATCGAGCAGTGGACTGTTACCAACCACGGAAAGATCGTCCCCGGCATCACGCGCCACTATGTGCGTATCAATCCGATTTCCGCCGACGATCCGAATCCCGACGAGACGCTCGACGGCAAGATGGTCCATATTCAGAATCGCCCACCCGGCTCGCAGGCGGATTTCCCCGTCGAGGAAGTCGTTGATGGTGGATTCCTGGAGCTCGTACGCTATGGGATTCGCAACGCCAACGATCCGCTGATGACAGATTCCGTGCACGTGATCGATGCCGCAATCCGCACCGATCTGCCCCAGGGTCCATGCTGGCGGCGCTACACGCACGACGGCTACGGGCAGCACGATGACGGCGGTCCTTTCACCGGATGGGGCCGCGGGCGGCCGTGGCCGCTGCTCACCGGCGAGCGCGGGCATTACGAGCTCGCGGCGGGCCGCGACATTATGCCGTATCTGCTTGCGATGGAGGCCTTCGCCAACTCGACCCAGCTATTGCCCGAGCAGGTATGGGACGGCGACGACATCCCACGTGCGCTGCTATATCGTGGACGCCAAACCGGCGCCGCCATGCCGCTGATGTGGGCGCATGCGGAGTACATCAAGCTTCTCAGGTCGCGCGCCGACGGCGGCGTGTTCGATCTGATTCCGGAAGTCTCGCGCCGTTACCTGGAAAGCCGCGCTCCGCGCCGCCCGTTCGAGGTCTGGAAGCATAATCGCCGCGCGCGCTCGATTCCGGCGGGCGGCCTGCTGCGCATCCAGGCGCTTGAGCCCTTCACGTTTCACTGGAGCAGTGACAACTGGTCAACAACGCACGATAGCTTCGCGATTTCGACACCGATCGGAATCGAGTACGTCGATATCGAAGTGCCGAGTGGCGGCACGAGCGCCATCGTGTTCACCTTCAGATACGCGAACGGCGATCGCTGGGAAGGCGTGAACTTCACCGTGAACGTGACTTAGCCCTGGCCGATGTTCCGAATCTGAAAGCGGCCGTCGAGCGATTCAAGCAGCGCTTCAATCTCCCCGCGGCTTTCAGGCGCAAAATAGATCCGCAGGTGATGGCGCCGCGGATCTTCCGTGCGCATCGTCGCGAGGTTGTCGTACGACTCGACGATCGATTTGAAGAGCACGATCTCCTCCGGCGGAATCGCAATCAGCATGCTGTCGAACGCGTGAGGCACCGGCGTCATTTCGATTGCGTCATCATTCGCGGCACGGCGTAGAATGTTGGTAGAAACCTGCCCGGCTGCACTGTCGCTGGGTAGGAGGGCACTGGCGATGGCTGCAAATAATCTTCAATTTCTCCTGTTCACCCAAAGACCGACGTACGTAATTCAGTGCCTTCAATATGACATTGCGGCGCAGGGAAAATCCCCGGACGAGGCGCTGAGATCTCTAGTTTCGCTGTTCCGGGCTCAAAAATCCTACGACGAGCGAGAGGGGCAAACTCCTTTCTCAACCTTGGAGAGCACGCCGCCAGAATTTTGGGCCGTCTTCGAAAAAAGCTGGAAACTCGAAATTTCGCTCGATCTGCCTCCATACCTGAGCGCACGCCCGAGTTGCGGCTCGCTCCCTATCCGCTTGCTGCCTGACGCCTCGCTTGAATCAGCCCGATCCGCCATAGCCTAATTTCGCGGAGTCGGCGATTCTCGTAAGCCAATTCAACTGCGTCGTCGAACCGCCCATTCCAAATCTCGTCTATATCGCCAAGCCAGTCACGTTCATCTCGCGCATGGTAGCAATCAGTGGTGAAAAATTCTGTACGCGTCGGGACGGCGTCACTGCGGCTCTCGGTGCTATCGCGGTTTACTGTTTCATCACGGCCACTTAGATTCTAGCCGATGAATCTGCCGCGCGTTTTGTTCGTGACCGGCAAAGGAGGCACCGGCAAGAGCACGATTGCCGCCGCGCTCGCGATGGCGCTGGCGCGCAGGCGGCCGACGATCCTTGCCGACCTCGACGGGCGTGGCACGGCAGCCGCGATCCTCGCGGATTTCGCTCAGCCGCACGGCGCGCTCGAAGTCGTTTCGCTCAGCCCGCGCTCGGAGCTCACCGCGTTTATTGAGCGAATCGTGCCGCTGCGCGCGATTTCGCGCCGGATGCTGAAGAGCAGGACGTTCGGCTACGTCACCGCTGCGCTACCCGGCCTCGAAGCATTTCTGTTGCTGGAGCGGCTGCGAATCATGGGCGGAGATGCGGCACTCGAAGATCGTTTCGTCGTGATCGATGCCCCCGCCTCGGGCTCCGCGCTGGAGTTGCTGTCGGTGCCGCCCGGCCTCAAGGGTATCGCGCCGGCAGGAGCGCTCAATCGCCTCGCAGATTCGGTCGAGAAGTTTCTCATCGACCCGACGCGCTTCGGCGTCGTGATCACGGTAACGCCTGAGGATCTCGCGATTCGCGAGGCGATTGAAACTGCGGCCGCGATTCGGGAGCGGTTCGGCGCCGCGCCGATTTTCGCGATTATGAATCGCACGCCAGAGCAGCTCTTCGATACATCCGAGCTCGCCGCGCTTACGCCCCTGGGTGCTTACGCGGAGCTCGCAATTCGTCGCTACGCCACGCACGAGCGCGCCGTGATCGGAATCGAAACGCTGCGCGAAGCGGGGTTGGCGACGATCGTACTGCCGATGCTCTTCACGCCCGCGATGAACTTTCGTGAAGTCGCGCAATTGAGCCGCGCACTGGAGCCGGCTCTGGCCGCGGCATGACACCGGACAAACTTCTGATCGACGGCCGGCGCGTGCTGATCTGTCTCGGTCCTGGCGGCGTTGGTAAGACCACGATGAGTGCGGCGCTCGCGATTCATGCGGCGGCGACGGGACACACGGTCGATGTAATGACGGTTGATCCGGCGCCGCGGCTGCTCGATGCACTCGGGCTCGAGGGCGACGCGTCGGAGCCGCGCGATGTGCCGCTGGATCTGGTGCGCACGCCGCGCCGCGGTCACCACAAGCCCGGCCGCCTGCGCGCATTGCGGCTCGATCCCAAGCGCACCTTCGACGCGATCGTTGCGCGTTACGCGTCATCGGTAGCGGCGCGCGACGCAATTATCGCCAACGGCATTTATCGCAACCTCTCGAACGCGCTGGCCGGCGTCGGCGATTACATGGCGATGGAACGATTGCTCGAGCTCGCCGGCAACGCGAAGACGCAACTCGTCGTGCTCGACACTCCGCCCGCGGCCGAGGCTATCGACTTCCTCGATGCGCCGCGGCGGCTCCTGGAGCTGCTCAACTCGCGCGCGGTCGGCCTGCTCGGCGCGCCGGGCGGAATCCTGCGCAGCCAGCTTCGCTTTGTCGATATGGCGGCGCGCGCCGTGCTCGCGGCCTTCGATCGCGTGACGGGCCTCAACCTGCTGACTGACGTGCAATCGTTTGTGCAGAGCTTCGACGGGATGTACGCGGGATTCGCCGAGCGTGCGGAGCGCGCCCGCGATCTGGTGCGCGGCGCTGATACTTCGCTGGTCGTGGTCACGACCGCCGAGGCCGGGCGAATTGCACAGGCGGCAGACTTCGTAACCGCGCTGGAGCAGGCGGATCTCACGATCAGCGCCGTGATCGTCAATCGCGTGATGGCCGAAGTGCCCGACGCCGCGGATGTCGATGACGCGAAAATTCCCGCCGCGCTCAAGCGCAAGTTGCGCCGTAATCTCGCCGACTACGGCGCCCTTAAACGCCGCGAGGAGAACTCGCTCGACGCGCTCAAGACGAAGCTGCCGCATGGCGCGCGACTGATCGTGGCGCACGACCTTGGTCATGAGCCGCGCACACTCGCCGAGCTTGCGGCAATCGGCAAAGATTTACGATTCGGATGACGGCCGCGATTTGTGGCGCGGACGCTTCAGCGGGGCCGGCGCGGGCTTCGCGGGAGGGCTTTCGTGCGCATGCTCGTGCTCGGCCAGCCGGTCAACCTTGATGCTCAGGTTGAGAAGCTGCGAGCTCAGATGATCGAGGCGCGCCTTCAAATCGCGCACGTCCCGGCGCGAAGGCACGTTGAAGAACTCGAGGAACTGTTCGATGTTGCGATCGAACGTATGCTTGTTCTCCATGAAGCGCGCGCCCGCCCGCCCGAGGCTCTTGCGCATCTTGTCGTTCGACATCACTTCGCTGAAGAGGCTCGTGAGCCCCTCCTCGCTGAGCGAGCGGATCCTGGCGAACAGGTTGTCGTAGTCAGGACTTGCCATATGAGAAACTATATATTCACGATCAGGCGAACTTCAAAACCTCGTGCCGCAAGATTCGCGCATCAAAGGGAGGAACGTGATGGCAGCCAAAGCGATTCCTGACGGATACCACACGGTTACACCGTTGGTATTGGTTGGAGCTCCGGCGAAGTTTCTTGAATTCGTGAAACAGGCTTTCGGCGCCGAGGAGATCCTGCTGATGCGCGGACCGGATGGCGCCGTGGCTCACGCCGAGATCAACATCGGCACCTCGCGAATAATGGTCGAGCGAAGCGATTCAGAGTCGAGCCAGGGTTCCTTTTACCTGTACGTCGATGATTGCGATGATTTCCATGGGCGCGCGATCCGAGCCGGAGCTCGACCGGAACGGGAACTCACCAACAAGCTGTGGGGCGATCGAGTTGGAATGGTCAGTGATCCGTTTGGCAACAGTTGGTGGATAGCAACCCACAAAGAGGATGTCTCGCCAGAAGAGATCGGCAGACGCGCCGCCGCAGTGAATCGCTAAGCAGAGACTGCGTCGCTGGCCCTTATTGCGCGTGGCGGATGCCCTTCTGACGGGCGATTGCGAACTTCTCGCTGTCGAGCAGGGCCCTGTCGCAATCATCGCACAGGAAGTACTTCCAGATGCAATTTTCGATTCTGTCGACAATTGAACGGAGAGCGCCGGGCTGCGAGCATCCGTCGCGACTGCATTTGCTTGAGGCTGGGTCTGAGTTTGCCAATTCAGCTTGGATCCTTGTCGAAGTGACGGTCTTATTCTGCAACTATATGTGGACGGCGCCGTAGATCAAACTGATGAACTCGCTCGCGAATATCATGGCGGTGGCTTCCGGCTTCGTGCTGATGGGCTATCGCGGCCAGCCGGCCAATCTGCTCGCCACGTCGATCGTCGTCAACCTGGCGCTCGCGCCGATGACGGCCGTTATCGCGAGCCGGCGCAACCGATCTGTCCTGCGCTGGACGATCGGCGGCCTCGCGTTAGGCGCGTGGGCCCTCGCCACGGTGCTGCTCCTGCCAGCGTCGAACGAGGAGTCCCGCCCGCCGGCGCCGAAATATCCACCAACATCTGACGCCGCTTAACGAAACCGCCCGCGCTTCAGATACTTCGTCGAGCGCTTGCTGTCTGCCTTTGCCTCGCTAGCATCGTCAGCATCGTCATGAAACTGTTTTTATGCCGCCACGAAATACACCCGAAAATCGGGATAGCGGCTCAGGGGGAACTGAACCAAAGTGAAAAAAAGCATTTCGATGCTGATCGGCGGATTGATGCTGGTCTCTTTATGCGGGTGCGTCGCTTCGATGGTCGCCGAGCAGGCTGCAAATCAAGTAGCTCCGCCAACGGTCGAAAAATTCAGTTTTGATCAGTCAACGCCCGGAACTGACACTGGCACTTTGATGGTCGAAACCAGGCAGCCGACTTACCGGCTCGCGGTCAGTAACTACGCGATCAAAATCGATTCAAACGCTCCTTTGGTCGTGGCCACGCAGAGTGATGTCACGATAAAGTTGAATGCCGGCCCGCACTCCGCAAAGTTCTATGTTACCTCTTCCGATCCATCGCAGAGTGAGAAGGTCACCTACGGCCAGTCCTCGACGAAGGATATTGTCATCACCAAAGATCAAGAGCTGAAACTCAAATACACCGGCCCGTACCTATACCTTGCTTCCGGCAGCATCGAGGAAATGCAGTAGCCGCCGTCGTTACGAGCGTAACTCCTACTTCTGATGCTGCTTGATGAAGGCGGCGACCGGGACGTAAACCTCTTGCTCGGAGTTGGTTCCCACGATCACATCCAGGTGACCCCATCCCTGGAGCGTCTTCACCGCCGGAGCGGAAGTCCCGGTTGATTTCGCGCTCTCGGTGACCAGCGTTGGCCAGCTTTTTCCGAAGTTGGTGCTGGCGAACGCGATCACCGGAATCTTCGACGACTTCAGCGCCTCGAGCAGTTCCGATGTAAACGGATTGTCACCGTCCTGCACCGTCGGCCAGTAACGATCGTAGGTGATCAGCAGGCGCGCCAGCACCACCGCGTCGGACTTGCCGTCGATCGGATCTGCGAGCCCGCCCTTGCCGCCGAATACGCCCCCCGCGCCGTAAACGACGTGCTCGAGGTTCTCGCGCGCAGTCTTGTACTTGGGAATCGGCGCGGGCTGATTCGGATTGTCGATTACCATCTCGATCAGCTTTTTGCGCTTATCGTACGTGAGATGCTCACCGCCGATATCCGACGCCACATCCTTGCTCGTGCCCGCGATGAGCGGCGCACCCAGCGGGGGCATGAAGCCGTCGAGCGCGATAATGCCCGCGACGTTCTCCGGATGCATCGCGGCGTAGAGATACGCGAACTCGACGCCGCGGCTGAATCCCGCAACGAAAAGTTCGCCGCGATGCGTTTGCGATTCGACGAACTTAGCCGCCACGTCGATATCGCCCGCGAACATCTGGTTCGTCCAGTCTTTCAGCTCCGACAAACCGGACATCGGCGTCTCGGGCGGAATGAAGTGCGTGCGATAGTCCATCGACCACACCTCCACTCCCCGCTCCGCGAGATACACCGGCAGCGAATGCGCGGGATCGTCGAGCGCAACTTCGCCGTTCATGTTGGTGCCGGGAAGATATAGGACGACTGCACCCGGATTCGCGGGCGGAGTCGGACCCTTGGCCAGCAGATGAAGCCCGATGAGATCGAAGGGCGACGATCCGACGATCGCGATGTAGCGCCATTCGTAGATTCCCGGCGCACCCTTGAGTGCCGTCGCTGTGCCGACCTGCTTGAAGGTCGCCGCGCGCGCGATCGCGGGCGCTACCAACAGTATCGCTAGCAGAATCGCGATCCGGCGCGCCGCTGAACGCCTAAATTCTTGGATACGGCCGAAGCTGGAATCGCCCATGGTCCCTCCCATCACGACCGGCTGTTATAGCATCCCGCGCCCCGTAATCATCGGCGGTTGACCCTGTTCGGCGCTCATGCGAAACAGGTTGGGAGCGCTTCACACCTTCGCACGGGAGACCTTGAATGAGCAGGAAAGTCGAATTCGCGTTGTTCAGCCCGCAGGCCGGACAGAGCTGGCATCAGCTTCTCGATCGCGCCCATCGCTGCGAGCATCTCGGTTACCATTCTATCTGGCTCGTCGATCACATGTGGACGCGCGGCATGCCTGACCTCGACCATCACGAGTGTATAGCCCTGATGAGCGGGCTCGCGGCGCGCACCGAAAAAATCCGCATCGGCACGCTCGTGATGTGCAACTCGTATCGCAACCCGGCCCTGCTCGCGAAGACGCTTTGCACTCTCGATCACATCAGCGAAGGCCGCCTCGAAGTCGGCTACGGCGCGGGCTGGATGGACGAAGAGTATCGCGCCTACGGCTACGAATTCCCCTCGATGGGCGCGCGGCTCAAGATGTTCGAGGAAGGCCTGCACATCATCAAGGCGATGTTCACCCAGAAGCGCACGACCTTCGAGGGCAAGCATTACAAGGTCGTCGACGCAGCCTGTAATCCCAAGCCTATCCAGAAGCCGCATCCACCGATCACGATCGGCGGCAGCGGCGAGAAGAAGATGCTCAAGCTGGTCGCGCAATTCGCCGACCGCTGGAATATCCCGGCCGGCTACGAAAGCTTCGAGCACAAGTACAACGTGCTCAAGCAGCACTGCAAAGACGTCGGGCGCGACCCCAATACGATCGAAGTTTCGGAGCAACTCCTGGTCTGCATCGGCAAGGACGACGCCGAGGTCGAACAGAAGTGGAAGACGGCGCAGATGCTGAAGCCGTTCGTCACCACCGGCATCAAGGGCACGCCCAAGCAGCTTATCGAGGAGCTCAAGAAACGCGTCGCGATGGGTATCACGACGTTCACGATTTTCTTCAGCGACTTCGCACCGCCGCCAACGATCGAGATGTTCGCGAAAGAGGTAATGCCGGCGTTCGCCTGATGGCCGACGCCGCGCGCGCGGCGTAAATTAATCTGGTGATTCGGATTCGGGCGCATCGGCGCATTCACTTCGCGCTCGCGATAATGGTCGCGGGCGCACTCGCGGCGTGCTCGAATCCACCCGCGCAATTCACGACGCAGCTCGATCGGCCGGGCGGAGTCGGCCCCGGCGATCCGGTGATTCACGGCGCGGCGCAGATCGGCCAGGTGACTGGAGTCTCGCCGCTCGGCGACGGCGACACGGAAGTCAGCTTCCAGGTCGAGGGCGACCACACCAAAGAGGTGCACCAGGACGCGATCATGTTGCTCAACGCGCAGCCCGGAACTCCCTCGCTCGAAGTACTGAATCAGGATGCGATGAGCCCGACAGCTCAGCCCGGGATGCGGCTCGACGGCGCGACGGATATGTACGAAGTCCAGCTCATCATGATGTCGCGCGGGCCGGGCAGCCTCGCGAGCGCACTCTCGAACGCGTCGGGCGCGTTCCCCGGCTCGAACATCGTGCAGCCATCGACCACCACGCAGCAGATGCAGCAGATGTTCTCGCAAATCACGCAGCAGACGGCAGCGATGGCGATGGCGATGTCGCCACCGAGCCAAGCCGCCGTGGCAGCGATGCAATCCGACGCAAAGGCGGTCGAGCGCCAGTTCAATCGCAACGGCAAACCCGATCAAGCCGCCAAAGTGCAGGAGCAGATGAACCAGCTCCAAACCACCTACGGCATCAGGGTCGCCCCCCCGTCAACCTCAACGCCGTAATCCAGTTTCTTCTGCACAGCTCGTCCGATGAATAGCCTCGCCCGCGGCTGACGCCGCAGGCGAAAGCCGTAAGCCGGGAGAGGCGGCGCTGGCTTGACACGATTCACTGGCGCGGGGTAGCACCGGATTCGATCCTTCTGCGCGAGGTTATTATTCGTGGACATCGACAAAATTGCGCGCGTGCGCGGATTGCGCGCCCAGCTTGACCATCCGGTGATCGATGGCGACGGTCATCTTGTCGAGCCGGCGCCTCTCTTCAATCACTACCTGCAGAAGATCGGCGGACGCGACACCGTCGAACGCTACCATCATGAGCTGCGCGAGCATCCGACCGGATCGCGCGGCGACCGCGAGCACGGCGAGATGCGCGGCGCATGGTGGGGCGTCGGCAACAACGCTTACGATCTCGCGACCGTGATGGCGCCGCGCCTGCTTCATCGCCGCCTCGACGAACTCGGCATCGATTTCGCCATCCTCTACCCGACGCTCGGCCTCGCGCTGCCTACGATTCACGACGCCGACGTTCGGCGCGCCGCGTGCCGCGCGCTCAACACGATGAACGCGGAGATAAGCGCCGACCTGCGCGACCGCATCGCACCCGCCGCGGCAATCCCGATGCATACGCCCGACGAGGCAATCTCGGAGCTTGAGCAAGCGTCGAAGCTCGGCCTCAAGGTTGCGATGGTCCCGCCCGGCGTCCCGCGCCCGATCCCGGCACTCAATGCCGAACATTCAGCAGCATTTCCCTACGCATCGTATTTCGACAATTACGGCCTCGACAGCTTTTACGATTACGATCCGCTGTGGCGCCGCTTCCAGGAGCTCGGCTTCGCCGTGACCTCGCACGGCGGCGTCGGCCTCAGGTACCTGCCGCTCGGGCGGCGCTCGCCGAGCAACTACATGTTCAATCACATCGGCGGTCACGCCTATCAGCAGGGCGAGCTGTGCCGCTCGCTGGTGATGGGCGGAGTGCCGGCGCGCTTTCCGAATCTCGCGTTCGGCTTTCTAGAATGCGGCGCGGGATGGGCCTGCGACCTGCTTCATTCGCTCGAGGAGCATTGGGAAAAGCGCAACCTCGAGGGCCTCGTGAACTACGATCCGTCGAAGCTCGATCGCAAGCGGCTGCACGAGTTGCTCGCCGAGTATGGCGGCCCGGAGTTCGTCGACGCGTCCGCGGCGCGCGGCATGTCGAACGCCTATGCCGAGGGCCTCGGGCGGCACGATCGCGACGCCGATCGCGACGAATGGCGTCTCACACAGGTGCGCGACGAGCACGACTTCGAGCGGATGTTCCGCAACTTCTATTTCGGATGTGAGGCCGACGATCCGAGCGTGTTCCGCGCGCTCGACGCGCGCGCGAACCCCTTCAAGGCGCGGCTGCAGCCGATTTTCAGCTCCGACATCGGCCACTGGGACGTTCCCGATATCGCAACCGTGCTACTGGAGAGTCATCGGCTGATAGACAAAGGGTTACTGAGCGCCGACGACTATCGCGATTTCGTTTTCACCTATCCGGCGCGACTGCATCTGAAGGCCAACCCGGATTTCTTCAAGGGCACGGTGGTCGAGAGCGCACTTACGCGGCTCGCCGCCTGAAACCGAACTAAGCAAGGATTTTTCATCATGAATGGAGCCGAGAGCCTGATTCGCACGGCGATCGCCGCGGGCGTCGATACCTGTTTTGCAAATCCCGGCACGACCGAGATGCCGCTGGTGGCGGCGCTCGACGCGGCCGAAGGGATGCGCGCCGTGCTGTGTCTCTTTGAGGGCGTCGCGACTGGCGCGGCCGACGGCTACTCGCGGATGGCTGAACGGCCCGCGCTGACTCTGGTTCACCTCGGACCCGGCTTCGCCAATGGAATCGCGAACTTGCACAACGCGCGGCGCGCGCGCTCCTCGATCGTGAATCTAATCGGCGATCACGCGACCTGGCATGCGCATGCTGATGCTCCCCTCGGCTCCGACATCGTGTCGCTCGCGACGCCGGTTTCAGGATGGGTCAAGAGCGTCCGCACCGCGGCATCCGCCGCGAGCTCGACAGCAGAGGCGATCGCAGCCGCGGGCCATGCACCCGGCCAGGTCGCAACGCTAATCGTTCCATCGGATTGCCAATGGGATCTCGCAACGAGCGAGGCGCATCCGATCGCGCCGGCGGCTCTCAGAGCCATCGCGCCCGATGCCGTCCGCCGCGTCGGTGTCGCGCTCAGCCAGGCGAAGAAGCCGGCGCTGCTGCTCGGCGGCCTCGCGTTGCGCGCGCGTGGTCTTATGGCGGCGGCGCGAATCGCTGCCAAGTCAGGATGCGCGCTGATTGCTGAAACGTTCCCATCGAGACTCGAGCGCGGCGCGGGGATGCCGGCGGTTGAGCGCCTGCCGTATTTTCCCGAGCAGGCGCTCGAAATGCTCAAAGCATACGACCTTATCGTGCTCGCTGGTGCGAAGAAGCCGGTCGCATTCTTCGGCTATCCGAATCTACCGAGCAGCCTGATTCCCGAGGGCAAGCGCGTCGAAGAGTTGTGCGCGCCGATTGACGATTCACCGGCGGCGCTCGAAGCGCTCGCATCGGAAATCGCGGCGCCCGTCGCGGTATCGCTGCCGCAAACCGGCGCGCGGGTTGATCGTCCAGTCGGCGCGCTCAATCCCGCATCGGCGGGAGCGGCGCTCGCAGCCGTTCTGCCCGAGGGCGCGATCGTAATGGATGAAGCCGCGACCAGCGGCGGTCCTTTCTTCCCGGCGTCGTTCAACTCACCGTCGCACAGCTACATGTCGCTCACGGGCGGCGCGATCGGACAGGGATTGCCATGCGCAACCGGCGCCGCAGTCGCGTGTCCCGACCGCCGCGTGGTCGCGTTCCAAGCCGACGGCAGCTCGATGTACACGATTCAGTCGCTCTGGACGCAGGCGCGCGAGAGTCTGAACGTGACGACGGTACTCTGCAACAATCGCAGCTATCGAATTCTCCAGGTCGAGCTCGCACGCGCAGGAATCAAGGAGCCGGGTCCCAAGGCGCGCTCGCTGACTGACCTTGGTCATCCCGATCTCGATTTCACGAACCTGGCGAGCGGCATGGGAATGCCGGCGGTGCGAGTGAATTCGGCGGAGTCGCTGGTGATCGAGCTCGAACGATCATTTGCCACGCCCGGTCCGGCGCTGATCGAGCTGATGCTGGGATAGGCGGTCTCTTCGAGCATCCGCGCGCGCTTTCTCCGGCCGCGGGCGATACCGTAAGATGCGCGCATCATGGCTCGACGTAGCACCGCCAAAGCCTCGCTCAACTCGCACCCCAGCGCGATCGAGCTGCCCGCGCTGAAACCATTGCGCGTCATCGTCGCGGGCGAGGTGATTCTCGATCGTTACCTGTGGGGCGACGTCTCGCGCATTTCGCCCGAAGCGCCGATTCCCGTGCTGCGCGTGCAGCGGCGCGAGGAAAAACCTGGCAACGCCGGTTTCGTCATGGCCAATTTGCGCGCGCTCGGCGCGGACGTCAGTGCGGTCAGCGTTGTCGGCGCGGATCGGAACGGGCGGATGTTGCGCGAGATCTTCGGCGATCTTGGAATCGCGACGCGCTCGCTGCTCACCGATCCGGAGCGGCCGACGATCGTCAAGGAGCGGATGCTCGGATCGGTACAATCGGCAAATCGCGCCACGCAGCAGCTTCTGCGCGTCGACGAGGAAGATCCGACGCCGCTGAGACCCGTGCGCGAGCGCGAGCTTATTTCGCGATTCAAGCGCGAGTTGAAATCCGCCGATGGCGTGCTGATTTCCGATATCGACAAGGGACTAATGACGCCCTCGCTTCTGCGCGCGATTATCGACGGCGCCCGCCAGCACGAAATTCCGGTGATCGTCGATCCGAAGCGCACCGAAGACTTTTCGATCTATCGCGGCGCAAGTGTGATCACGCCCAATCGCTACGAAACCGAAGTCGCAACCGGAATCCGGCTGCTCGATCGCGACGCGTGGCGCAAGGCAGCCGAGATGCTGGTGAAGAAGCTCGATCTTGACGCGTGCCTGATCACGCTCGATCGCGACGGCATGTACCTCGCCGAGAAAAACGGCGACGACACGTATATCGCGACCATGCCGCGCGAGGTTTACGACGTGACGGGCGCGGGCGACGTGGTGTTGTCGGTGTTCGGCATGTTCACCATCGCGGGACTGGGCTACCAGTCTGCCGCGCGCATCGCGAACATCGCCGCCAGTATCGAGGTGACGCGGCTTGGCACCGAAGTCATCACGCGCGAAGATTTGTCGCGCGCGTTGAGACCGATTCACGACCTGAGCGAGCGCAAGATTCTCTCCGCCGAGGAGCTCCGCGTCGCGCTCGATCGCGAGCGCCGCGCCGGCAGGCGGATCGTGTTCACCAACGGATGCTTCGATCTGCTCCATGCGGGCCATATCCAGATTCTTTCGTTCGCGCGCGCGCAGGGCGACGTGCTGGTGGTGGGCCTCAACAGCGATCGCAGCGTGCGCGCGCTCAAGGGTCCCGAGCGGCCCATCTATCCGGCGGCTGAACGCGCGCGAATCCTGGCCGCGCTAGAGGCCGTTAACTACGTGACGATCTTCGACGAAACGCGCGCCGAGCGGACGATCCGACGGATCAAGCCCGACGTTCTGATCAAGGGCGAAGACTGGAGCGGCAAGCGCGTCGATGGGCAAGCGTTCGTCGAGTCGCGCGGCGGCCGCGTCGTGCTCGCTCCCCTGCTCGGCGGCCGAAGCACGTCGCATACGATCGAACGCATGCGTGCGGGCACGCAGGCTTAGGACTTCGCGCGGCGTCTGATGCGATCGAGGTAGGGTTGGAGTTCCGATACTTCGAACCACCACGCAAGCCCGAAGTAAACGCATCCGAAAATTCCGAGAACTAAGAGGCCGCCAATGCGCGCGCCAAGAAATGCAGTGTGCAGCTTGATCCAGAACGCGATCGCCGAGGCCGTCACCGCCATCGCCCACAGCGGCATCAGGAATTTGGTGTGCAGGCCGGTCCATCCGATACGCCGGTTGAGGCCCCGTCTGAGCAGTACGAACTCGACCCATCCGGCGATTCCGGCTGAGGCGGTGAGGCCGGCGACGCCCCATTTCTGATCGATCCCGATCCAGTGCGGCAGCGGAATCGCGAAGAGGTAGCCGAGCACCACCGTCAGCGCGACGCGGATGAGCGCGTAGCGGAGCGGCGTTCGCGTATCCCACAGTGCATAGAACGCGGAGTTGTAAAGCCGGCCCATCGTCGCCGCCAGCAGGCCAACGCCGGAGCCCGCAACCACCGACCATACGTAGATCGCGTCGGCGTGCTTGAATGCTCCCGACTGAAAGATCACCGCACTGATCACGTCGCCAAGGATGATGAAGGCGGCCGCCGAGGGTACGACCCAAAACGCGATCTGCTTGAGCCCGCGATCGAGGCGATAGCGCAGAATCGAGGCCATCTGCTCCGGAGACGCAGCCGCGCGCGACATCGTCGGTAATTCCGACGCTGCAACGGAAAATCCGAACAGGCTGATCGGCAGCATGTAGATGATCTGGCCGTAATTGAGCGCGGCGACCGCGCCGGTCGGCAACAGACTCGCCAGGACGGTATCGACGTAAGCGCTGATGTTGACCGCGCCCTTGCTCGCCACGACCGGCGTGAGGTTGTGGAACACCGACTTAAGTGGCGACGCGATGCGCTGCCAGTTCACGTTGTAGCGGCGCATCAGCGCCATCATCTGCGGAACCTGCACGGCGATCTGAAGAATCGCGCCGATGATCGCCGCCCACGAGAGCATGATCGTGAGGCCGTCCTGCGAGCGCCGCGGGCCGTAGTAGATAAGCGCTGCGATCATCGCGGCATTCATCGCCACGCCGGCTGAATACGATACGAAGAACTTGTGATGGCTGTTGAGAACGCCGAGGCACCACGACGACATCACGAGCAGTCCGGTGCATGGAAACAGGATGCGTACAATGTGAATCGTCAGCTCGCGCTTGTCCGCCTGGAATCCCGGCGCGATGACATCGATAAGGTACGGTGCGCCGAAGATTCCGAGTACGACGAGAATCGCGACGGCGAGACTCAGCAGCGACCCGACTCCCCATGCGACCATGTCGGCGGTCTCCTCGTCGCCTTCGCCGAGGAGCTTGCTGTAAACGGGGATGAACGAGGCTGACAGGACGCCTTCGCCGAGCAGGTTCTGCAGGATGTTCGGGATCCGAAAGCCGGCCTGGAACGCGTCGGCGGCAGCAGAGTTGCCGAGGAAGTGGGCGAAGAATTGCGCGCGGACCAGGCCCGACAGGCGGCTCAGCATCACGCCCGCCGCGACGAGGCCCGCGCGATTGGCGCCGCCCGGAGCGATCTTCGGGGCGCGGCTCGCCGTCGAGCCTTGCCCTGGTGGAATCGGATTGGTTGCGACTTCGGCCAAAATCGACCTGCCGATGGGAGTATAACGACCGCGTCCGGCGCGGAGTAGCATCTCGCGGCGGCAGCTTCGTTGCGCAAATTCGCGATAGAATACGCGCGTGAGCTTTTCGCTCTACATCCATATTCCGTATTGCCAGGCGAAATGCCCGTACTGCGATTTCAATTCGTATGCGGCCGCGAGCTGGCCCGAGGCAGAGTACACGGCGGCGCTGATTCGCGAGCTCGAGACTCGCGCGGCGGCGAGGCCATTTGCGGGCGAGAATCTCCGAACGATTTTCTTCGGTGGTGGAACGCCGTCGCTGTTTGCTCCCGATTCAATTGGCAAGATTCTCGAGGCCGCTGACCGCTTATGTGGAATCGAAAGCGGCGCAGAGATCACGCTGGAGGCGAATCCAGGCACCGTCGATGCGACTAAGCTCGCCGGGATGCGCGCGGCAGGCATCAATCGCGTCAGTTTCGGCGCGCAATCGTTCAACCCGGCGATTCTGAAATTCCTGGGACGCATCCATTCGGCGGAGGAAACTCGTGACGCGGCCAGACTCGCGCATCGGGCGGGATTCGAGCGCCTCAATCTCGATTTGATTTTCGCGGTGCCGGGTCAGACGTTGAGCGACGTGATGTATGACATCGAATGTGCATCGGCGCTCGAGCCGGATCATATCTCCGCCTACAACCTGACTTTCGAAGAGGGCACGGCCTTCTTCACCGACATGAAGCGCGGTCGCATCAAGCCACTGCTCGGCGACGATCAGGCAGCGATGTACGAGGCGGTCCGCTCGGAGCTGCCGCGCCGCGGCTATGCGATGTATGAGATCTCCAACTACGCACGGCCAGGACGCGAGGCGCAGCATAACCTGACTTACTGGCACGCCGAGACTTATCTCGGGATCGGCGCGGGCGCTCACAGCTTCGCGCGCGACGGCGCGGGCGGCAGAAGATGGTGGAACGCGAAGCTGCCTGCGCGATACATCGGGGATATTTCGGACTCCGGCAGTGCTGAAGGCGGATCTGAGTTCGTCGATACGCGTACAGCAGAAAGTGAGTTCGTATTCCTCAATTTGCGCTTGCGCGAGGGATTCGCGCTCGGGGAATTCGCAGCGCGCTTCGGCCGCTCATTCGAAGACGCATTCGGTACACAATCGCACAAGTTGCTAGAGGGCGGCCTGCTAATTAACGATCGCGGGCAGCTTTATCTAACCGATCGCGGCCTGGAACTCGCAGACTCAGTATTCGCCGAATTTATCTAGTACAATATTTCCAATCTCCTTATTTTCTGATCCCCTCTACTTATCCTAGGAGAGGACTAGGAGAGGTTTCGCGCTGGCATAGATCGAATATCGACTTTGATTCAGTACCATGGTTTCGAATATCTGGTTGATTGAAGAATGAGGCTGGCGACGAATGCGTGGCGATGCACCTCTCCCTTGCCCACTCCTAGGATAAGGAGAGAGGATCGGCGGAGAGGAGGGCTAACTGCGTAATGAAGTTAGTATTGCTTCGGCGATTTCAAGATCGCTTGGTGTCGTGATTTTGATATTGCGGGTTGAGCTTTCTATCAGTTCCACTCGCGCGCCTATTTGCTCGACGAGATCAGCGTCGTCGGTCGCGATGATTTTTTCGCGCGTTGCGCGTTCGTGCGCCGCTATTATCAGCGAGCGTAGAAATGCCTGCGGGGTTTGGGCTTGCCACAAGCCGGCGCGCGGGACCGTCGCAATGATCGCGCCGTTTTCGCCGCGCTTCAGGGTGTCGGATACCGGGACTGCCGCGATTGCGCCGCCTGAGCGCTTCGCCGCCTCGAGGCATCGATCGAACAGACGCGCGTCTGCGAAGGGCCGCGCCGCATCGTGGATTACTATCAACTCGCTCTCTGCGCTGCTGAATGAAAGTGCGATGCGGATCGAATCCTGGCGCTCTGCGCCACCCGCGACGATCTTCACTGGAAGCTTTATCTGTGATGTTTCCGATCTCGCGACGGTTTCCATCCCTGCCGGAACGGTTATGATGACTTCCTCGATTCCCGGGACTGATGCGACGCTTGCAAGCGAATAGGAAAGCATCGTGCGGCCGCCGAGCTTGACGAACGCCTTGGGCGCGCCGCGTCCGAGACGCTGGCCGCTGCCGGCCGCAGTGATTATTGCAGAAGCCCTCATTTCTCGCTCGCGACTTTCAAATCAACGCTGGTCCGGAACGATATTGTAGCTACGGTTCCTGGGCTCATCATAGCCGTGAGGCTTCTGGCGCTTCGGCAGCTTGACCGGATCGCGCTTTACTTCTTTGTAAGGAACAATACTCAGTAGATGCGAGATGCAATTCAAACGCGCCCGGCGCTTGTCGTCGGCATTGACAATGTACCATGGCGCGTACGAGGTATCAGTAGCAAGCAACATATCGTCGCGCGCGCGCGAATAGTCATACCATAGACGGTGGGACTCCAGGTCCATCGGACTTAGTTTCCAGATCTTGCGGCCGTCCTTGATTCGCTGCATGAAGCGCCGCGTCTGCTCCTCCTGGCTCACCTCGAACCAGTACTTGACGAGGATGATCCCGGATTCGACCAAGGCATGCTCAAAGGCGGGGCAATCCTCGAGAAACCGGGTGACTTCTTCATCCGTGCAGAAGCCCATCACGCGCTCGACTCCGGCACGGTTGTACCAGCTGCGATCGAAGATCACGACCTCGCCAGCGGCCGGCAGATGCGGCACGTAGCGCTGGATATACATCTGCGATTTCTCGCGCTCAGTTGGCGCGGGCAAGGCGAGGACACGAAATACGCGCGGGCTCACGCGATCGGTGAGGCGCTTGATGACGCCCCCCTTGCCGGCGGCGTCGCGGCCCTCGAACACGATCACGACCTTGAGGCCTTTCTCCTTGACCCACATCTGCAGCTTGACCAGCTCGACCTGGAGCCGCTCGAGCTCGCGCTCGTAATCCTTGAGATCCAGCGGCTCGCGCGAGACGTTCGGAGCCTGCCTCGCGTTTTTCTTGTGCTTCGACTTCTTGCCCATCGGCGCGGTCCCCTCGGCGGCCTCGGTTCAATTTGAAATAGCCACCTGTTCCAAGACCGCATCTAGCATCGCTCGTGTCGCAGAGATAGCAGGGCGAAGCAATCACCTACTTGTGGATCGGCGGCAGCTTGGAGCATTCTGCACGCGGACGCACGAATGAGAGCGGGCTTTATCTTCGGAATCCTGATCGCTATCTGCTCGGCGCTGTGCATTGCGGGTCCGGCCTCCGCGCAGCAAGCGACGCCCGCTGCTGAGCCGACGATATCGGATCAGGAACTGGCCAAGAGCGTGCACAATCCGTTCGAGGACTTCGTCAAGATTCCGATCCAGGCGACGACCGGCTTTCGCGTCGGTCCGGAGCACAACGCCGGCGAGGCCGTGAACGTTCAACCTCTGTTTCCGTTCCACCTCAACAGCATGGTGGATATGTTCGTGCAGCCCAGTCAGACGATTACCTACATCCCGAGCCCGCACGAACAATTCGGCCTAAACGATTTTCAGACTTCGTTTTTCTTTTCGCCGGCCAAGGCGCACGAATGGATATGGGGCGCCGGCCCGATACTTCTTTATCCGACTGCGACGGGTAAGGAGTTGGGCAGTGGACGATGGTCGGCGGGACCGACCGGTGCGGTAGTATATGACCACGGGCCGTGGTTCGAGGGCGTACTCGCGTATCACTTGATGTCATACGCAGGAGATCGCAGCCGCGGCAGCGTTAACTACACGTATATCGAGCCCGACTTCAGCTACAACTGGGACAGCGGATGGTATGTGCAAACCGATCCGCCGATGTCATACGACTGGACCGCCGCGCAGAACGAGGCATGGGTGATTCCGGTGGGCGGGGACGTCGGCGATGCATTCACTATCGACAAGCAATCGCTGAGCCTTCAGGCGGGTTCATACTACTTCGTCAAACGGCCGGATGATGGTCCGCAGTGGATGATTCGTTTTCAGTTCACATTGCTGTTTCCCACCGCCAAGTGATCGTTATCGCGATTCGATGAAGTTCGTGATCAGATCGATCACACTCTGATCGACGTGGCCGGGGATTTGGTATTCGGCTGGATCGGGCGTGCCGTGGCCTTTGATAAACAGGTGGTTGAGGTCGGGGAGCTCTTCGATCTTCACCTTGGCGTCGCCCTTTAGCCCTTTTTGCCAGACCCGGATGTTGTCCTCGGTCATCTGGTAATCGCGCGTGCCGTGCAGGATCAGGATAGGAACGTCGAGCGTGCGGGCCAAGGCAACCTCGTTGCGATTGTCCATGTCGTAGAAGTACGACGCCGGCGCTCCCATCATACTTTCGTCGGGCTGCATCTGATGCTTTGAGATGCGATTGGCCTGTTCCTCGACTTTCATCATATCGGTCGGCGACGTTTCTTTCAGAAAGCGCATCTGCTGAACGATCACCTGCTCAAGCTTATGCCCCGGCGGCGCGAGCATGACGATTCCCGCGATGGGCCACGCGCGCTTGGCGATGTCAGGGGCAAGCTCCGCGCCGAGACTATGACCAACGATATAGATACGATCCTTCGCGACGTCGCCGCGCGCGCGCAGCATTTCGATCGCAGCGGCAGCATCGTCGACCAACTCGGCATCGACGGTCGTCATCCTGATTGAGTGGATAAAGCTGCGCTTGTCGTAGCGGAGCACCAGGATTCCCCGCGAGCTGAGCCCCTCGGCGATGTCCTTGAAGATATGATTCGGTCCGACGGTTTCGTCGCGATCATGGGTGCCGGAGCCGTGGACGAGCAGCACCGCAGGAAACGGTCCTCTGCCGTTGGGAATCGTGATCGTGCCAGGCAGATGAACCGGCGGCGAATTTACGACCACATCGAGCGAACGAAACTTCGATGCATCGGCATAGGGCGGCGAGGTCGCCGGCATGCTCGATTGCGCTGGCTTGAAGTAGAGCGAGGCGATACGGTCGGATTCCGAAGCCACTGCGATTTTCGCGGTGGCGTCGGTCTTGGCGAACTGAAGCTTGACGGTCTGCTCGAGGCCGCCTGGAATCGGATCGCTATGAATGACCTGCCAGCTCTTGAGCGGTCCCTCCTTGGCATAGCCGTCAAGCCACAACTTCTCGAGGCTCTGTGGTGAGAGGCCAGACTTGAGGCTCTGGTTTAGGCAATCGGTCGCGGCGACGAAGTCGTTCTTTTGAATCGCGGTGAAGAATCTGTCGATCGCGCCCTGGCTCGCGTCGCATCGAGCAGCAAAGAGAATGGCTGGGACCAGAAGAAGGAAGAAGAGCCGCCGCATCCGAATCAT
>Ga0335073_10001875_pt1 | contig 28513 bp, 25 predicted proteins | sample Lox_Sample_22_FD_207093 | JGI IMG/M metagenome (GOLD analysis project Ga0335073, IMG submission 207093) | Soil microbial communities from Loxahatchee National Wildlife Refuge, Florida, United States - Lox_Sample_2.2 | ecosystem: Environmental > Terrestrial > Soil > Wetlands | place: USA...
CTCGAGCGGGCAGGAGGCCTATTCGGTCGCGATGATTCTGCGCGAACACTTTCCTCTGCTCAACGAATGGCAAGTCGAGATCACGGGAACAGACATCTCTCACGAGATGGTTCGCCGTGCCCGCTCCGGACGATACGCGAAGAGGGAACTGAACCGCGGGCTGCCGGCACGTTATCGCATCCGCTATATGCGGCAATCGGGCGATGACTGGGAGGTGACTGCCGATCTCAAGCGGATATGCCGCTTCTATCCGTGCAATCTGTGCGAGGGTCCGCTGCCTCTTGAAAAATACGACGGGATACTGCTGCGCAACGTGATGATGTATTTCCCGGAGGAAACCCGCAGGCAGCTATTGCTTCATATGCATCGCATCCTGCAGGCTGACGGCTTTCTCATCCTCGGCTCGGGCGAGCAGCCGGCGTTGCCGGATCTCTTCCAGGCAGAGTTGAAGGGGAGCGCCTGCTATTACCGGCCGCTTCCGACGGCCTGAATTCCCGACGCGGTTCGTGCGCATCGTACTGTGTGCGGGATATGCTCGAATCGGGCTCATGAAAGAAGATCACAAGACACGAAAGGGCCGCAGCAAAGCGGCTTCTGACAAGGCTGAACCCCCGGCCGGCGTCTCGGCGGAGAACGATGCGGCGCTCGAACTCTTTCATCCGGTTACAGCGGAGTGGTTTCGCGCCGTTTTTGACGGTCCAACCGCGCCACAGCGCCTGGGCTGGCCGGCAATCGCCCGCGGCGAAAGCACGCTGATCCTTGCTCCCACCGGGACAGGCAAAACTCTGACCGCATTTCTCTGGTGTCTCGACCGGCTCATGCTTCATGGAGCACCAGAGACGGAGGGATGCCGGGTCATCTACGTCAGCCCGCTCAAGGCGCTGGCGGTAGATGTCGAGCGCAATCTGCGATCGCCGCTCGCCGGCATCGCCAACGCGGCGCGCCAGCGCGGAGTTTCTTTTCACACGCCGGAAATCAGCATTCGCACGGGCGATACGCCGCAGCGCGATCGCGCCCGCTTCCGGCGTCATCCTGCGGAGATCCTCATCACCACGCCCGAGTCGCTATATCTGCTGTTGACTTCGGACTCCGCCGCATCGCTGCGTAGCGTCGAGACGGTGATTATCGACGAGATACACGCGCTTGTGCCGACCAAGCGAGGCGCACACCTGGCGCTCAGCCTGGAGCGGCTTGAGGCCATTACAGGCCGCGGGCTGCAGAGGATCGGCCTTTCCGCCACGCAGAGACCGCTTGAAGAGGTGGCCCACTTTCTGGCTGGAGTCGAGCCGTCGAAGCCGCGTGCGCCGCGGTCGGATCAATCCGGTCCGAATGAGACTCTCGCGACGGCCGAACACGAGTGGACAAGCGATGATGAGGTCGCACAGAGATTTCGTCCGGTCACCATCGTGAACGCGAGCGAGCCAAAGCGGTTGGAGCTGAAAGTCGAGGTGCCGGTCGAAGACATGGCGCGCATCGGACAGGTAGAGGAGCTGCCGAGTGGCGCGGCATCCCAGGGTCCGAAGCGCACTTCGATCTGGAGCGCAATTTATCCGCGGCTGGTTGAAATCATCCGGCAACGGCAATCAACACTCATCTTCGTCAACAACCGGCGCACCGCCGAGCGGCTGGCCGGAGCTTTGAATGATCTGGCTCAGGAGCCATTGGCGCGCGCGCATCACGGTTCGCTTGCAGCCGCACAGCGATCGGAGATTGAGGAACAGCTCAAGGCCGGATCGATCCGCGCATTGGTGGCGACCTCTTCGCTGGAGCTTGGCATCGATATGGGAGCAATCGACCTGGTGATACAGATCGAGGCTCCGCCGTCCGTCGCCAGCGGTATGCAGCGCATTGGGCGCGCCGGCCACCACGTCGGCGCAACCAGCGATGGGGTGATCTTCCCCAAGTATCGCGCAGACCTCGTCGCTTGCGCGGCCGTCACTCGCGCCATGCACGAGGGACTGGTCGAGTCCACGCGCTATCTGCGCAATCCTCTGGACGTGCTCGCGCAGCAGATTGTTGCCACCGTTGCGCAGCCGCCCGCGCTGGCCGTTCCGCGCATGCGTGGTCAGCCTCCCGGCACCGCAGAAATCGGCGTCGAGACTCTCTACACATTGATACGCAGCGCGGCCCCGTTTGCTTCGCTCACGCGCGGTGCCTTCGAAGGGATTCTCGATCTGCTGGCGGGCCGGTACCCCTCGGATGAATTTGCCGAATTGAGGCCGCGCATCACGTGGGATCGGGTAGCTAACATGCTTACGCCGCGCGAGGGCGTAAAGAGCCTGGCAATTCTGAACGGCGGCACCATCCCCGATCGCGGACTCTACGGCGTATTTCTCTACGGATCGGACAAGCCGGTGCGCGTGGGCGAGCTCGACGAGGAGATGGTCTTCGAGAGCCGGACGGGCGAGACCTTCGTTCTTGGCGCATCGACGTGGCGCATCGTTGAAATTACACATGACCGTGTGCTGGTCTCGCCGGCTCCAGGAGAGCCGGGAAAAATGCCCTTCTGGCATGGCGATCTCGCCGGCAGGCCGCTGGAGTTTGGGCGACGCATCGGCGCGCTGGTGCGCGAGCTGCGTGAGATGCCGCGCAATGCGGCGCTGAGCAGGCTGGTGCGCGAGCATGATCTGGAGCCGCAGGCTGCGGAAAACCTCATCCGCTTTCTGGCCGATCAGGAGATTGCCACCGTCACAGTTCCAGATGACCGCAACATGGTCATCGAGCGCACCCGCGATGAGCTTGGCGACTGGCGAGTCTGCGTGCTCACTCCCTTCGGCAGCCGGGTGCATGCGCCGTGGGCGATGGCGGCCACCGGAAAGATTCGCGCAGCGGGCGGCCCGGATGTCGAGACGATGTGGGCCGACGACGGATTCGTGCTGCGCTTTCCCGATACCGATGCCGCACCCGATCCCGACCTGCTGCTTCTCGACCCGAACGAGGCGACCGATCTGGTGTTGCGCCAGCTTGGCGCGACGGCGCTGTTCGCAGCAAAGTTCCGCGAGTCTGCAGCCCGCGCCCTACTGCTGCCGCGAAGGCGAGCACAGGGACGCGCTCCGCTATGGCAGCAGCGCAAGCGAGCCTACGACCTGCTGTCAGTGGCGTCACGCTATCCATCGTTTCCGATGCTGCTCGAGGCGTATCGCGAGTGCCTCCGTGATGTGTTCGACATTCCGGCGTTCCTCGAGATTCTTCGCGCGGTTGAGAAGCGGCAGGTGCGTGTGCATGTCGCCGATTCGAAGACGCCCTCACCTTTCGCGTCGTCGCTTCTCTTCAGCTATGTTGCAAACTACATCTACGACGGCGACGCGCCGCTGGCGGAACGCCGGGCCCAGGCGCTTTCCATCGATCAGGAGCAGTTACAGGATCTGCTGGGAGATGCCGATCTGCGCGAACTGCTCGATGCCGATGCGATTGCCGAGGTTGAAGAGCAGCTACAGGCGCTCGGCGATACGCAGCGCGTTCGCTCTGCGGATGGAATGCACGATCTGCTGCTTCGTCTCGGTGATTTGTCACGCGAAGAGCTGCGGCGAAGGCTGGCATCTGAAGACCTGATGCAATCCGTCGATCGACTGGTGCGCTCACGTCGCGTCCTTGAAATCAAGGTTGCACGTGAAAAGCGGCTCATTGCCGTCGAAGACGCGGCGCGCTATCGCGACGCGCTCGGTATTCCGCTTCCGCCGGGAATTGCGCCGTCGCTGCTTGCGCCGGTGAATGCGCCGGTGCTGGAACTGGTTCGCCGCTACGCACGTACGCATGGTCCGTTCACCGCACAGGAAGCTGCGGAGCGATTCGGACTGGATGCGCAACCGGTGGAAGCCGCACTACATGCGCTGGTGCTGGACGGCCGCGTCATTGAGGGAGGATTTCGCCCTGCCGGTGTTCATCGCGAATGGTGTGACGCGGAAGTGCTTCGCCAGATTCGCAGGAAATCGCTGGCGCGGCTTCGCAAGGAGATCGAGCCGGTCGAGCAGCAGATGCTTGCGCGGCTGGAGACGCACTGGCAGGGAGTGCTTCAGAAGCGGCGTGGCCTTGATGCGCTGCTCGACACGATTGAAAATCTGCAGGGCTCGCCGTTGCCCGCGTCGCTGGTGGAGTCGGCGATTCTCCCCGCGCGCCTGCAAAAGTATTCCCCCGCCGATCTCGACACCCTGATCGCCGCGGGTGAAGTCGTCTGGTGCGGACTCGATCCGCTAGGCGAGCATGACGGCCGGATCGGGTTGTTTCTTGCCGACAAGCTCGCGACACTCTTGCCGCAGCGGGGTCAGCCCGCGGATCCCCAACTCAGTGAGAAGGAACTGGAGATTCTCGATCAGCTCACACGCAGCGGAGCCATGTTCTTTGCGCAATTGCATGACGCGCTGGGTGGGGGATATCCCGGCGAAATCATCGATGCGCTCTGGAGCCTGGTGTGGCGCGGCCTCGTGACCAATGACACGTTTCACGCGCTGCGAGCTTACGTAGCGAGGCCCGCCTCGGCGCGGCCTGCCAAGCGGCAGCACAATCTGCCTGCTTTCCGCTCGCGGCGAACGACGCCTCCAAGTGCACAGGGCCGATGGGTGCTTGTGCCTCAGCCAGACCGCAGCACGCCAGCATCGCAGACCGGCCAGCCCACGCAGACGGAACGGAGCCACGCACTCGCGCTGCAGTTGCTCAACCGGCACGGCATTGTCACTCGCGAGACGGTAACGCAGGAAAACATCCCCGGCGGATTCAGCGCTGTTTACGATGTGCTGAAAGCGTTGGAAGAGTCTGGTCGCGTGCGGCGCGGATACTTCGTCGCCGGACTGGGGGCGGCGCAGTTCGCACTGCCGTCGGCGGTCGATCTGCTGCGCTCGCTGCGCAACAGCGCGCAACCGGAGAAGCCGGAGATCGTCGCCATGGCTGCTACAGATCCGGCCAATGTCTATGGATCGGTCTTGCGTTGGCCGCAGGTTGCCGATGATTCTCCCGACGCAGCCTCCAGATCGCTCACGCGCAGCGTGGGCGCGTCGGTGATCCTGCGCAACGGCGAGTTGATCGCGTATATGCGGCGCAACAATCCAAACCTGCAGGTTTTCCTGCCCGCTGACGAGCCTGATCGCTCCAATGTCGCGCGAGATCTCGCGGTGTTCCTTGCCACTGGTGCACAGGAGACCATGCGCCATGACGAAAGCGGACGCCACAGCGGTCTGCTGCTTTCAACGATCAACGGGCTCTCCATTCACGAGCACTGGCTGGCGCGCTTCCTGCTCGATGCAGGATTCCAGCCCGCGCCGATGGGCTTTAACGTGCGCCGCGTAGCGCCATCAATCGCCGCTACACAGGAGGTCCAGTAGAGGCGTGCCTGAAGGCGATACGATCTTTCGCGCCGCGCGTGCGCTCAATAAAGCGCTGGCGGGCGCTATGGTGACCGAATTCGAAACCGCATACGCGCAGCTTGCCAGTGCAAACGACAACGAGCCCCTGACCGGCTGCGTCATTGAGAAAGTGGAAGCACGCGGCAAGTGGCTGCTGATCCATTTCTCCGGCGATCTGATCCTCGTCACACACATGCTCATGAGCGGAAGCTGGCACATCTATCGTCCCGGCGAGCGCTGGAAGCGGCCTCGCGCCGACATGCGAATCATCATCCGCACGGCGCGATATGAAGCGGTTGCGTTTTCTGTCCCCGTCGCGCAGTTTCACACCGCACGTTCGCTCGAACGCAGCACGGCTATACCGAAGCTGGGCCCGGACCTGCTCAAAGAGAGCTTTGCAGAAAGCGAAGCGAAGGCGAGAATCCGCGCTCGTGCCGATGAGGAGATTGGCAATGTGCTGCTTGATCAGAAAGTGATGGCGGGCATCGGCAATGTCTTCAAATCTGAGATCTGTTACGTCTGCGGAATTCATCCCTTCCGCCGGGTTTCGTCGCTTTCTGAACGCGAGATCGACTGTCTTGTTGACTCGGCTCGCAAATTGATGGCTGCTAATGTCACTGAAGCTGCGGGCGATCAGATTGTGACCTATACCGGTCTGCGTCGCACGACGGGGAGGTCCGATCCATCGGCCAGGGTCTGGGTCTATCGGCGCAAAGGCGAGGAGTGCAGGCGCTGCGGCACGATCATCGAAATGCGCCGGCAAGGGCCCGGAGCGCGCTCCAGCTACTGGTGCCCCGAATGCCAGCCATTGACTCGCTCAAAATGAGCCAGATGTGGGGCAAATCGCGTTCGTGGCAACGCAATCAGCCTTCCAGCCGTCCGATACAATATCGCTATGCCGCCAATCAATCTATCGCGCAGGCGCCAGAAATCGCCGCCTCCGGGAGAAACCGGGCAGGAAGCTCTGTATCTGCGTTTTCTTAGCGAGAAGCAGGTACGTGTCGCCGTGAAGCTTCGCGATGGAGAGGTGGTTTCCGGTTGGATCGAATATTTTGACGACCGGATGATTCGGCTTACCCGAGAAGGCAAGCCGAATCTGTTCATCTACAAAAACCAGATTCGCACCATCACAGAGCAGGCTCGCCGCGGAGACGAGGTACGCCGACGCGGCCCGCGCAAATCCTCCGAGACGGGCGGCTTTGGTTCCGATGATCTGCCGGGCGGAGAACCGCGATGACTGCGGCCTCCGATCTGTCGATTGCGTCGCAGGCATCCGTCATTGCCCGCGAGGCGGGAGCGCTTCTGCGCGACTACTATGCGCGGGGAGTTGCGACCGAATACAAAGGCGACGTTGACCTGGTGACGGAGGCCGATCGCGCCTCGGAGAAGCTGATCGTCGAGCGGCTGCACGAGGTTTTTCCTGCGCACGGCGTGTACGGAGAAGAGGGCACGCGTTCGAACATCGACCGCGAATACCGCTGGTATGTCGATCCGCTCGACGGCACGACGAACTTCGCGCATGGGTTTCCGGTTTTCTGCGTTTCGATGGGGCTGGAACGACGTGCGCCATCCACGGCTGCCGGACAGGATGGGGAGATCGTTGCCGGTGTTGTCTACGATCCGTTGCGCGACGAGCTGTTTACCGCAGAAAAGGGAAAGGGGGCTTACCTCAATGGCGCGCCGATCCATGCCTCGCGCATCCCCCATCTGGCGGAGGCGCTGCTGGCCACCGGCTTTCCCAGCCGCAAGCGCCACGATAATCCGAACATTCATTTTTATCAGCAGTTTACGCTGCGCTCGCACGGAGTACGCCGTGCCGGCTCGGCAGCTCTCGACCTTGCTTACACTGCCTGCGGACGCGTCGACGCCTTCTGGGAATTCAACCTGAATCCCTGGGATACTTCAGCCGGAGCGCTTCTCGTCGTCGAGGCAGGTGGAAGCATGACCGGTTTCGACGGCAGCCCTTTTCGTCTCGATAGCAGGGAAGTGCTCGCCACCAACGGCCTGCTGCGGGACGAACTGCTGGGCTTGTTTGCGGAGATGTTTGCTGGCCATATGCTGGAGCCCATTCCCACGCCTGCGGAGTTCGCCGCGCATCGCGCTCAGCGAGGAGCTTCCTAAAACAGGTTTTTGCTCCGCTCTTGTCTCGCCGGCCGCATGGTCCGGTACAATAATCTTTCTACGCAAAACCAGAGATGCTGTATCTCGAAGCCAGGATTCTCAAGTCGACGCGACCAGCAGGGAGCGGCGACCCTGAGCATCACTGAACAGGACACTTCTTCTCTGGTTTTGCCGTAATCACCCCTAATGGAAGAGGATCTCCCATGGCATATGTAATTGCAGAACCCTGCATCGGCACGAAGGACATGGCATGCGTGGATGCATGCCCGGTGGACTGTATCCACCCCAAGAAAGACGAAGCGGCAAATGCCGATCAAGAGCAGCTTTTTATCGATCCCGTGGAGTGCATTGATTGTGGAGCCTGCGTTCCGGTGTGCCCCGTCTCCGCGATCTTTGCTGCTGATGATCTGCCCGAGAAGTGGGCGAGCTATACGGAAAAGAACTCCACCTACTTTGGCCGATAGGGCTTTCGCATAAGTTTCTCGAACGCGCGGCCCCGTGCTGCGCGTTTCTGTTTTTCAGGGGAAGGCAGGATGAATCAGGACTCTCCGACCAGGCGGACGCAGGTGATGCGCCTGCCCAAGCGCGGCGACTACTCCGAGGCGACGATCCACAGCATTCTCGATGCGGGCTTTCTTTGCCACGTCGGATTCGTCGCGGATGGGCAGCCGTTCGTTATCCCCACCAGCTACGGACGCAGCGGCGATACGCTGTATTTGCACGGTTCGGCTGCCAGCCGCATGCTTCGCACCATGGCGAGCGGCATCGAGGTATGCGTAACCGTGACCCTGCTCGACGGACTGGTGCTGGCGCGCTCGGCCTTTCATCATTCGATGAATTACCGGTCGGTGGTACTGTTTGGGACGGCCACGCTGGTCGAGCCTTCCGAAGAAAAGACGGCGGCACTGCGCGCCATCTCTGAGCAGATCGTGCCCGGCCGGTGGGACGAAGTTCGCTGGCCTACCGAGCAGGAGCTCAAGGCCACGAAGGTTCTTGCTCTGCCGATCTCCGAGGCGTCGGCGAAGGTTCGCACCGGGCCGCCGCTGGACGACGAGGAGGACTACGCGATGAAGGTGTGGGCGGGCATCCTGCCTTTGCGCGTGCAACCCGAGGCGCCTCTACCAGATCCACGCCTGAACAGCGAATCGCAGGAAATCCCCGCATACCTGCTGGAATATGCCAAGCGGCCTGTTTAACTGGACTCTTCTGGCTGCCGAATTCTAAGATCGAGTTGACGTTGAATTAGAGGAAACCGCGATCATGCTCAAACAAAAAATCATCCTCGTAGCCCTTGCAGGCAGCCTCATTGGCCTTCCATCCGCAGTTGCACAATCGACTGCTGAAGGTGCGGCGCCAGCGCACATCGTTCAGATGGTGAATCTGGTCGCCACTGTGGATAAGAGCATCGATACAAAAAAGGCCAAGGCCGGAGATCCTTTCGACGCGAAGGTGGCGACGGCGGGCAAGCTCGATGACGGAACGGATGTTCCGATCGGTTCTATCCTCGAAGGACACGTGGACTCCGTAACACCGTCGGAAAAGAAGGGCGATTCCGTCCTCACAGTTACCATCGACAGGCTGGCCATCAAGAACGGCAAAGAAATTCCCGTTAAGGCCACCATCACGCAGGTCGCAAGCACATCTGACGAAGACGATAAGGGTTATTCCGATCCCAGTTCGTACCGCGCTCAAAATATTCCATCCACCCAGCCGGCCAGCATGCAGGATCCGAACGCTCCGAAGGCTCCGCACGCGGTTCCCGACCTTAAGCTGACCAGTTCACCTCACGATGCGACGTCCGGCACATTTACCTTCGCCAAGAAGAATCTGCACATGAACAGCAGCTTCCAATTGCAGGTATCCGTCGCTGTCGCGCCGCCGGGAGTGAAGATTCAATAATCAGGTGACCAAAACACAAAAGCCCCGGACGAATCCGGGGCTTTTCGTTTCAGCCGATCGTGCTCTAAAACTGGTTCCACAGGAACTGGTTGTAGACCTCGTGGTGGAACTGCACTTCGGCAGGCTTGACGGCCGTGCCCAGCAGGCGCGGGCAGCGATCTGCCGAGGCCTGCTTCAGGTCGGCGTAACGAGCCTTCACGTCTTCGCCGAGCAGCTTCGTAGTCCAAGTCGAATTCCGGAAGTTTTCGAGCGCCGTGTAGATGTTATCCGGCAGAAAGCGCTCCGCCGACCGGAGGTTCGGTGTCTTCGCCGTTTCGCCATCCAATCCTGACTTGAAGATGGAGTACATCACCAGATACGGATTCGAGTCGGGAGCAACCGCCCGAACTTCGATGCGCGACGACCTCTCGTTGCCAATCGGAATGCGGACCATCGCGCCGCGGTTGGTCGCCGAAGCATTGAGCTGGTTCGGCGCTTCGTAGTGCGGATCGAGACGGCGATAAGCATTCACGCTTGAATTCAGGAACAGGCAGATGTCGTTGCCATGCGTGAGCACGCGGTCGACAAACTCCCAGGCAAACGGCGCCAGCTTCTCCTCGCCCTTGGGCTCCCAGAAGATGTTCTTGCCTTCCTTGCTGACGGAAATATTCGTGTGCATGCCGCTGCCGTTGACGCCGACCACCGGCTTGGGCAGGAAGGATGCGGTCATGCCCAGGCTGGTTGCGACCTGGCGGCAGATCAGCTTGTACAGCTGGATCTGATCCGCGGCGGCGACGACTTCGCCGTATCCGTAGTTGATCTCGAACTGCGAGGGTGCGACTTCCGGATGGTCCTTCTCGTTTTCAAAGCCCATCGCGCGCTGTACTTCGGCGGTCGTGTCGATGAACTTGCGCAGCGGATCTCCGGGCAGCGAGTGGTAGTAGCCACCGGTGTTCACATATTCGAAGCGGCCGGTCTCCGGGAAGCGCTTCTCCGCGTCGACGCCTGCAAACAGGAAGCCCTCGATTTCATTGGCCGCATTCAGCGTGTAACCGTGTTTGTCGTGGAGACCCTGCGCATATCCCTTGAGCACTCCGCGCATGTCGGCCGTGTACTGCGCTCCGCCCTTGTCGATGACTTCGCCAAAGACAAGTACTTTGCCCGATCCGAAGAAGTCGGCAGGTGCAAAGTAGAACGCGCCCCAGTCTATGCCCAGCCGCAGATCGCTCTCCCGCTGTGCGGTGAAGCCGCGAATCGACGAGCCATCGAAGGTGAGATTGTCGTAGCTCTTGACGATGAACTTCTTGTCGTAGTCGAGCATGTGCAGGCGGCCTTCAAGGTCGCTGAACAGCACGGTGACGGCCTTAATGCCCTTCTGATCGGTCAGGTACTTCAGGCGTTCTTCCTGAATCTTGCCGGGTTCAACGCGCTTCATGCGCTGCTCTTTGGCCTTCAGGTTCAGTTCTTCCAGCTCTGGATACGACAACGACAAAAAATTACGCAGTTCAGTCGACATGGATCTCCTCAAGATGGGTTGAGAACACAGCCGCCTCCATGGGTCCGCTTGGCCTCTCCGGCCGGCTGCGGATTCGCGGGTTCAGAGGTGAGAGGCTGATACTCTGAAATCAAGATTAAAGGCCCGGTAAAAAAAGAGAAAATGGGATAAAGAATTCTAATTCAGGAAATCGCGTTTCTTTATTACGAAGACACGTCTCTCCTCATTTATATATGCGATATTGTGGCTTCGAAACGATCACGCCCTCGTGCAGTTTTGTTCCCCTGCTTGATGGGTCACCTATCCGTCTGGCACAGCAGTGATCGCCCACCAAGCCGAAGCCCTTATCCTGCGTACTTGGCCTGTCCATGAGGCAGATCACATCGTTTCGCTCTTCACGCGCGATCAGGGAAAACTCAAAGGCATCGCCAAGTCCTCGGCCAGGTCGCGCAAGCGCTTCGGCGGAGCGCTCGAGCCGATGACCTACGTTCTGGCCAGCTATGTCGAGAAGCCGCGCCAGGATCTGGTCCGCCTCGACTCCTGCGAGATCTTGATCTCGCCCTTGTCTGAACCTGTCGACTACGCGCGAGCGGCGGCCCTCGCTTTCTACGCGGAAGTGCTTGAGGAGATGCTGCCCGACCATGATCCGCAGGACCCCGTCTTCCGCCTGGCACTGGCCGTCCTCGATGACACACGCGCCGGGCAGATCTGGCTGCCGGTGACATACTTCGGCTTTTGGATCCTTCGCCTGATGGGCTGGATGCCGGATCTCGCCCATTGCCACGTCTGCGGCAGAGCCTTTGCCGGTGAGGGGGCCTGGTTTAATCCGCAGTCCGACGGACTCGTCTGCAGTGATCACAAACACGCGGCGAGCCGGGCGATTTCCGCAGCCTCGCTAGTGATTGCAAGCCGGATATTTCGTGCCCCGATAGCCGACTTGACCCGCGAGGACTGGCCTCGCGGACGTGCTGCCGATTTGCGCCGCTTCGCCCTGCAGGCTCTCGAGAGGCATCTTGAGCGGCGGCTGCGCTCTGCTGCGGCGCTCGGCAAACTCGGCGTCGATCCTCAGGCGTAGCCAGCCAATACAACTCAAGGTTAAGCATTTTCGGAATCAGCGCGTCCGACGGCATATCACACGAGTCGACGCGACCAACAGGGACGGGGCCCCCGCGGACAGGTCTTCGTCCGTGGGGTCGAGAGAGCGACGACCTGGAGAATCTTCAGTGCAGCGCGGCATTCCGAAAATGCCGTTAGAATCCTGATAGCGCTAAATTTACGGAAAGTTACTGTGCCTGCAACCATTTCGCCCGTTCCCACCCGCACCGAGCCGCTCAGCTTTCAGCAATTGCTTTTCCGGCTGCAGACCTTCTGGGCAGAGCGCGGATGCATCCTTCAGCAGCCCTATGACGTTGAGGTTGGTGCCGGCACCATGTCCCCGGACACCTTCTTGCGCGTGCTCGGCCCCAAGCCGATCAACATCGCCTATGCGCAGCCCTCGCGCCGCCCCGCCGATGGCCGCTACGGAGAAAATCCGAACCGGCTCTACAAGCACACGCAGTTCCAGGTCATACTCAAGCCGCCGCCGGCCGATATTCAGGAGGTCTATCTCGAATCGCTGGCCGCCATTGGGATTAACCTCTCCGAGCACGACATCAAGTTCGAAGAAGACAACTGGGAGTCGCCCACCCTGGGCGCATGGGGCATCGGCTGGCAGGTGATGCTCGACGGCCTGGAAGTCACCCAGTTCACCTACTTCCAGCAATGCGGCGGCATCGACCTCGACCCCATTAGTGGCGAGATCACCTACGGGCTCGAACGGCTCACGGCTTTTCTCCAGAACGTCGACTCGCTCTACGACATCGTGTGGGCGCGCGACCCGAAGACCGGCAAGGCCATCACCTACGGGGATGTCCGGCTCCAGGAGGAAATCCAGTTCTCCGTCTACAACTTTGAAGCAGCGGAAGTAGAAAAGCTCTGGGAGCACCTGCGGCTCTACGAAGCCGAATGCCAGGCGTTGCTGGCAAGCTACAACGACACCTTTTCACCGCCGGCTGAAAAGAAGAACGAACGCCACCGGAAGATCCACGACCGCGTTGTGCATGAGGGAGACGACAGCGAGCCTGCGGAGGCGATTCCGGCCGTTGAAGACGCCATGACCGAAGATCCTCGGGCGCAGCAGCGGAGGTTTCCGGTTCTGGGTGCCTACGATCTCTGCCTGCGTTGTTCGCACCTGTTCAATCTGCTCGATGCGCGCGGCGCCATCTCCGTCACCGAGCGCGTGGGAGTCATCGCCCGCATTCGCGCATTGGCAGTCGGCGTCGCGAAAGCTTATGTCGCGCAACAGCAGCAGGCAACTCACAGTGTGTCATCCTGAGCAGAGTGTCCGCAGGACACGCAGTCGAAGGACCTGCTTTTCGGATGCTCATCCTCTGTACGACGTCAAGGCGGCGAAGGAACCGATCATCCAGTAAAGAACCCGCCAGGGCTAAGAGCTAGTAGCTAGAAGCTGAATTATGAATTTTCTTTTTGAAGTTGGACTTGAAGAAATCCCCGCTCGTATGATCGCCGCTGCGCAGGCTGAACTCGCGCGCCGCGTTGAAGATGTTCTTATGCGTGAACGGCTGCTGAGCGCGGGCTATGAGATTCACAGCTACTCCACGCCACGACGGCTCGCAGTGCTGGTCAACGGAGTCGAAGCGTCCCAGGCTGATGCCCAGGAAGAACTCACAGGACCATCCTGGGCTGTTGCCTTCAAAAGCGGCGAGCCCACGCCTGCTGCGCACGCCTTTGCGAAGAAGGCTGGAGTTGAAGTCTCAGCACTTCAGAAGATCACCACGCAAAAGGGTGAATATGTTTCGGCCGTGGTCGAGCGTAAAGGGCGCACTGCGTCGGACATTCTCGCCGAACAGTTGCCGAAGGAGCTGGCCTCTCTCTACTGGCCGAAGAACATGTACTGGCGCGCCGGCAAGCCGGAGCGATTTGTTCGCCCCATCAAGTGGTTGCTGGCGCTGCTCGATCACGCTATCGTGCCTGTGGAGTTCGCCGGCGTTCATGCTTCGAACCTGACCTACGGACATCGCATTCTGCATGGTGACGGTGCAGTGACAATCGAGCATGCCGGAGACTACGTCGGAAAGCTTGAAGCAGCTTTCGTTATCGCCGATGTCGAGTTGCGTCGCCACCGCATCCGCAAAGGCCTCGATGCGGCGACCCTGAGTGTTTCTGGCGCGCGCTGGCGCGAGGATGAGGCGCTGGTTGATACGGTGACGCACCTCACAGAGTGGCCTTCAGTCCTGCTAGGCGGCTTCGAGCCAGAATATCTAACGCTGCCCGAAGAAGTGCTGGTCACGGTCATGCGCGACCACCAGAAGTATTTTGCCATTGAGGATGCGCAGGGCAAACTCGCGGCTTATTTCCTGACCGTCCTCAACACTCAGCCCGCTGAGCGGGCCGCCGAGATTATCCGTCAGGGCAACGAGCGCGTTCTGCGGTCGAGGTTCAACGATGCCAGATTCTTCTGGACGGTGGATCAGAAGATTCCGTTGGTCGATCGCGTCGAAATGCTGAAGGCCGTGACTTTCCAGAAGGATGTCGGCAGCTATTACTGGAAGACAAGCATGAACGATGGAGTTGCGTTCAAGCTTCATGAGGTTTTGAAATCTAAAAACTTCGAGGAGTACAGCTACGCACAATTACACTATGCCGTTTCATACGCGAAAACTGACCTGACAACAGAGCTAGTCAAAGAGTTCACCGAACTACAAGGAATTGTCGGTGGGCTTTATGCGCGTGCGCAGGGGCTCACTGACATAGCTGCGCAGGCGATCTACGATCAATACACTCCGGCGGCGATCGAAGACCCGATTCCACGAAGCGTAGAGGGCCAGTTGCTCGGAATAGCTGATCGGATCCAGACCATCGTTGCGATGTTCAGCATAGGGAACGCCCCAACTGGATCAAAGGACCCATTCGCTCTGCGCCGGGCAGGAAATTCCATCGTGAAGATTCTCGCGGATTCAGAACTTCCGCTTACGCTCAAGGACGTCGTCGAGACGAGTACCTCGAAGGAAGAGTGGAAAGTCTATAAGGAACAAGCGGCACAATTTCTTCGCGAGCGCGTTGAGTTCTACCTGCGCGATGTTCGCGGTTTTGCCTACGACGTCGTGAATGCCGTGCTCGCCGCCGGATACTACGACGTCCGCGATGCCATCGCTCGTGCCGAGGCGTTGACTTCAGTCCGCGGTTCCGAAGACTTCATCGCAATCTCTGCCGCTTTCAAACGAATGGAGAACATTCTCCGGCAGGCGAGCGAAAAGAACCTGTGGAAGCATGGATCTCCAGATCAGTCGGTAAAGACGGCTCTTCTCGTTGAGCCTGCGGAAGGCGCCGTGTATAGCGAAGCGACACAACTTGCCGCCGAGGTGGAAAATCTACGCGCCCAACATCAATACGGGCGCGCTCTGGAACAGATCGCCAGGCTCCGTCCACATGTTGACCTGTTCTTCGACAAAGTCATGGTCATGGTCGATGATTCGGATCTCCGCTCCAATCGCCTCGCCTTGATCGCTGGCGTGGTAAGTAACTTCTCCTCCATCGCCGACTTCTCGGAGATCGTCACCAGCTAGCGATGTGCGGTATGAATCTGTCATACCGCTGCTGTAGAATGGTGTCCGGGAGAGAACCGATGTCATCACCTTCCAAGCGAACCTTCAGTCTGCCGGCCGCGCAGGCCCGGTATATCGATCGCAAGGTCAAGTCTGGGGCGTATGCTTCCGCCAGCGAAGTCGTCCGCGCCGGCCTCCGCGCCCTGAAGGAGCGCGACGAGGCTGTAGAGCGCTGGCTTAGAGAAGAAGTTGTGCCGGTGTGTGAAGAGATCGATGCTGATCCGTCGCAGGCGATCTCCGCCGAAGAGCTTACCGCGTCCATCCAGGCTCATCACGTTAAGAGCACCCGGAAATCCGCGTGACTCACGAAGTACGCTTCAGCAGAAAGTCGCAAACTGATCTGATTTCGATTTACGACTACATAGCCAAACAAAGTGATGCGTCTCGGGCACTCGCCTATGTCGAGCGCATTCGCGATTTCTGCCTTTCGTTGAATCAATTCCCTGAGCGCGGTACCTCCTGGGACCATGTGCTGCGTGGCATTCGCGTAGTGGGATTTGAGCGCCGTGTCTCCATTGCTTTTCGTATCAAGACTCACACCGTCACAGTTGTTCGCATTCTTTATGGGGGGCGTGATATATCCAAAAATCTGAAGACGGTTAGGCGGGGGAAATGAGTTTGCACTTCCTCGAACACGTTCGCCTCGCCCCTTACACCACCTTCCACATCGGCGGACCTGCGCGCTGGTTTGCAGAGGCCGCGACCGAGGAAGACATCTTCGAGGCCATCGAGTTCGCTCGCAGCCGCAGCCTGCCGTTCTTCATCCTCGGAGGAGGCAGCAACCTGCTTGTCTCCGATGAGGGCTTTCCCGGGCTGGTGCTCCATATCGCGCTAAGAGGAATCGAGCAGGCCTATCACTTCTTCCGGGTCGCAGCCGGTGAGAACTGGGAGGAATTTGTCACTTACGCTGTTGCACAAAATTACGCCGGCATCGAATGCCTCGCCGGAATTCCCGGCACCGTCGGCGGAACTCCAGTTCAGAATGTCGGCGCCTACGGGCAGGAAGTCGCGGAGACCATCGTGGCCGTGCGCGCAATCGATCTGAACACCCTCGACGTCAGAGACCTATCGCCGGATGAGTGCAGGTTCTCGTACCGCCGCAGCATATTCAACTCGACTCAACGTGGACGCTACATCGTCACCCGCGTCGACTATGCCCTGAAGAAAGACGGGCCGGCGCGTGTTGCTTATGCGGATCTGAAAAAGCAATTTGCCGCAGGGTCCGAGCCTTCGCTTGCCGAAGTGAGCAGCGCGGTGAGAAGCATTCGCCACCAGAAGGGCATGCTCATTGTCGACGGCGATCCTGATTGTCGCAGCGCGGGCAGCTTCTTCAAGAACCCTGTCATTGGCGGCCAGCACTTCTCACGTATTGCGGCCGAATATGCTGCGCGCGTTCCGACGTATCCCGCGGGCGAAGGCTTCTTCAAGCTGCCGGCAGCGTGGCTGGTTGAGCAGGCCGGTTTTCACAAGGGCTATTCGCTGGGACCGGCGGGGATCTCCAGCCGCCACACTCTCGCCCTCATCAATCGCGGAGAGGCCTGCGCCAGCGACATCCTCGCGCTGCGCGACCGGATCGTCGCCGTTGTCGAGCAGAAGTTCAGCATCCGGCTTGAGCCCGAGCCTGTCTTTCTGGGACCCGAGTCGTCCTAGGTCGCGACTCTGGCCGCTGAAGGTGTATCCACTCCCAGTTGTTCGAGCAGTCGCTCGCGATGTGCCGCAAGCACCTCTCGTGCCGGACCCTGCGCCTCGATCTTCCCCGCCTCTAACACAATCGCGTCTGCGTTCATCTGCCACGCGTCGGCCAGGGCATGCGACACATAGAGCACAGCCACGCTAGTCTCGCGCAGCTTTTCAACGATTGCCGTGCGGGCTGCCGTGTCCAGCGCGGCAAAGGGTTCATCGAGCAACAGCAGTTCGGGGCGCGGCGCAAGCGCACGCGCCAGCGCGATGCGCTGCTGCTCACCGCCGGAGAGCGCGCCAGGCTTGCGATCCGCAAGCGAGGCCGCATCGAACAGTTCCAGCATCTCTGCCACACGAGCCTCTCGTTCATCGCCTTTCAGAGCATGAAGCCCGAAGCCGACGTTGGCGCGTGCGGTCAGGTGCGGAAACAGCGCCGCCCGCTGGGTAACAAAGCCGATGCGCCGCTGTCCTGGTACAACTGCCAAGCCAGCCTCGGTATCCGTTAGCGCATGCGCCCCCAACGAAATCCTTCCCCAATCGGGGGGCAGCAGCCCGGAAAGAATCCGCAGCAGTGTCGTCTTGCCCGCACCCGACGGCCCGAAGAGGACTGTCCAGCCGGGGCCGAGCTCAAAGCGAGCTTCGAGATTGAAGCCCGCAAGGGTGATTCGCACATCCGCCTTAACCACGGCGAGCCTCGCCCAGTGCGGGCCGCCGCTGCGAATACAGCAACACCAGAGCTGCAAGAGAGATAGCCACCAGCAGCAGCGATGTCCGGTTGGCCTGTGCATATGCAAAGTCCTGCACCTGGTCGTAGATGAGAATCGACAGCGTGCGCGTAGCGCCCGGGATATTGCCCCCGATCATCAGCACCACTCCGAACTCGCCGACCGTGTGCATGAAGCACAGCACCGCGGCCGTCAGAACAGAACGCGCCGACAGTGGCAGCAGCACTTTCCGCAAGAGTCGCACCCGCGATGCCCCGAGCAGACGAGCCTGCTCCAGCAACCCCGTATCCACGCCTGCAAAGCCCGCCACGAGTGGCTGCACTGCAAAGGGCAGGCTGTAGATCACGGATCCCACGACCAGTCCGGAAAACGAAAACGCCAGCGGATGCCCAGTAAGGTGTATCCACGCCCGGCCGAACGCCGTTCGCGGCCCGAGCAGAATGAGCAAATAAAATCCGAGCACGGTTGGCGGCAGCAGTAGCGGCAGCGTGGACACAGCTTCGACCAGCGCCCGTAGCCGCGAGCGGGTAAAGACGATCCAAGCGGCCAGCGGCACGCCGATCGCGAGCAGCAAGGCGGTCGTCACGACAGCCAGACGAAGCGTGAGAGTGAGTGCCTGCAGGTCCATCTATTTCGCGGGAGCCAGCCCGGCTACCTCAAGCTGTTGCTGGACGGGCGCCGAAGCAAGGAAGTCAATAAAGCGGTGTGCCGGTTGCGTGCCCGCGGGACGTTTCAGGATCACAGCGCCCTGCAGAATCGGTGGATACGCGTCCTGCGGCACGGTCACGTAATGGCCGCTGGCGCGCAGGCGCGGTGTAACCGCCGAAGTAAGCGAGATCAATCCCAATTCCGCATTCCCCGACTCGACATACTGCGCCGTCTGCGCGATGTTCTCGGCAATGACCAGCTTCGGCTTTATGGTCACATACAGGCCGAGATGCTCGAGCGCCGCCCGAGCCGCGCGTCCGTAGGGAGCATGCTCGGGATTCGCCACGGCCACCGATTTGACCGCCGGATCCTTCAGCGAGTCCATCGACAGTGAACGAAAGCGGCTATCATTGCGAGCCCACAACACCAGCGTGCCGCGCGCGTAAGCGATCGGCTGAGTCTCCTCCGACAGCCCGGCAGCGATCACGCGCTCGGGAAAACTCAGGTCTGCCGCGAGAAACAGATCGAAGGGTGCACCGTTCATAATCTGCGTCGCCAGCGTCGCCGAAGATTGATACGACACCGCGGCGTGAATGCCGGTCTGCGATTCAAACTCTGCCAGAAGGGGCGGAAGCACCGGCTGCAGATCAGCTGCTGCAGCGATCCGCAGCTCTGGCCGTGTCGACGCCGTCTGCGCTCCACACAAATTCGCGCAGAGTGCGGCACACAGGCAGATCAGCACACGGAGCCGGTCAGACACGCAGCACCATTACCTCGGTCGATTTCACCAACGCGGCAACGGTCTCGCCGACTTCGAGCTGCATCTCCCGGGCCGCTTCTGCGGTAATGATCGACGTGATCACCTGCCCGCCAATCGAGAGCTTGACCTGGGCCAGCAGCCCATCGTATTTCAGCTCGACGATGCGGCCTGTCAGTTGATTGCGCCCGCTGACGGTGCGCATCATCTGGCGCTTAGGCGTTTCCGGTCGCTTCGCTTTGTGCAGAAAGCCGTCCAGTTCAGCCTCCGGAATGCGGTAGTGTCCACCGGCCGTCTTGGCCGTCCTGATTTTGCCGTGATAGATCCACTGCTTGATCGTCGGGTAGGAAATCCCCAACCGCAGGGCCGCCTCGCGGGGTGTTAATAGGGATGCCATGGGTGCGATTCTATACGAAATTCTGCGCGAATTTATACGAGCCAGCTCCAAATCGCAGGACGCGCCGCCGGTTAGCCGCCTCATCTCCCGCTGATATCCTGAGAAGACTCATCATGATGCAAGATACCCACCAGCTGCGATGCACGGGTTGCGCCTGTGTCGTCGCGCAAGAGGACCTCAAGGAGAACTTCCGCTGTCCCGATTGCGGGGACCTTTACGAAGTCGAGTACCCCGCCTGGAGTGCACAAGCTGCAACCGCCGCAAAGCGCAACTTCCCTAATCCCAGCGCCCTGCGCTGGCTCTGGAAAGAGCGGCGCACCTCCTCCGACCTCAGGGACCAGAGCGGAGTCTGGCGCTTTCGCGATTTGCTGCCGATCCTGCGCGACGAGGCGAATATCGTCTCCCTTCGCGAGGGTAATACGCCTCTCTATGCGCTCTATCGCACCGCGCGCGCAACCGGAATCGCCAACCTCTATGGCAAGCACCAGGGCATGAATCCCACTGGCTCCTTCAAGGACACCGGCATGACCGCCGCCCTTTCCGTCGCCCATGAGCGCGGATTCAGCTGGGTTGCCTGCGCATCGACCGGGAACACATCGGCGGCGATGGCCGCCTATGCCGCGCGCGCGGGCATGCGCAGCCTGGTGCTGATTCCCCAGGGCAAAATCGCCTGGGGCAAGCTCTCGCAGGCCATTGACTACGGTGCTCTGACCTGCCAGCTCCGCACTGACTTCGATGGGTGTGTGCGCGTGCTCGGCGAGGTGGTGCGGCGCGCGCCTGTCTACCTGCTGAACTCGGTCAACCCCTACCGGCTGGAAGGGCAGAAGACTCCTGCGCTCGAGATCGCCGAGGAGCTCGAATGGCAGGTGCCGGATCACCTGATCGTGCCCGGCGGCAATCTCGCCAACTCATCGGCGCTGGGCAAGGCATTCCTTGAGATGAAGCATCTCGGGCTTACCGACCGCGTTCCGAAAATCTCGGTGGTTCAGGCCGAGGGTGCGAATCCGCTGTACCGCAGCATGCAGGCGAGCAACGGGCACGAGCTTACTCCCGTCGAGGCTCACACCCGCGCCAGCGCGATCCGCATAGGCAATCCCGCGTCGTGGAAAAAGGCGGTGCGCGTTGTGCACGCCACCGGAGGGTCGGTCGAGCAGGTCAGCGAAGCCGAGATCGCGCTGGCGAAAGCGGAGATCGGAGCCGAGGGCATCGGATGCGAGCCCGCCTCGGCCGTCACCCTCGCCGGCCTGAAGAAGTTAATCGCGGCAGGCAAAATCAGTTCGTCGGAGACCGTCGTGTTGCTGCTTACCGGTCACACGCTCAAGGACTCCGAGTACACCATCCAGTATCATCGCGGCGACCTTCTTCGCGACGAAGAGCTCACAATACTTCGCTCAGAGATCGACGCGACCCGGCGCAATCCCGTGGAACTCGATGCCGATCCCGATCAGGTGCTTCGCATCCTCGACCAGGTCGCCCGATGAGCGCATCGCCGCTCCGTCTGCGCCTGCCTGCCACTTCAGCCAACCTCGGCCCCGGCTTCGACACCCTGGCCATTGCCCTGAACGTGTATCTAGAGGTCGAGGCCCGCGAGGCGGACACATTCACGATTCACGCCACCGGGCGCGGTCCTGAAGTCTGCGGATCACTGGAACGGAATCTGCTGCTCGATGTCTATCGCAAGACTCTCGCCGCCCACCATCGCGAGGTGAAGCCACTCGCGCTTGAGGTCAACAACGGAATCCCGCTGGGGATGGGTTGCGGCTCATCGGCTGCGGTGCGTCTTGCCGGCGTTGCTCTCGCCGTGCGCTTCGGCGGGCTCGACTGGGATCGTGAGCACATCCTTGCCGAGGCGACGAAGCTCGAAGGGCATCCGGACAACGCTGCCGCCAGCTGGCTCGGCGGCTTTGTCGCCGGGTGTTGGGACGGTGCGAAGGTGCATGCCGTCTCATTTCCCGTCCCTCCTGCCTGGCGCGCACTGGTAGTGCTTCCTGAAAAGCCGCTGGCTACATCTGCCTCGCGGGCCGTTCTTCCCCTGAGCTACGAACGCGTGGATGTCGTCGCGAACCTGCAACGTGTTGCGGTGCTTACCGCCGCTTTCGCTACCGGGCGCGGGGAACTCATCGCCGAAGCCATGCGCGACCGAATGCATCAACCCTACCGCAGCAAAGCCTGCCCATTGCTGCCGCGACTCCTACCGCTCTCGGGAACAGACGGGATCCTCGGCGTGTGCCTCAGTGGTGCGGGTCCGGCGGTTCTCGTGCTGGTTGAATCTCCCGACAAGCTGGATGTCGTGGAAGCTCGCGTGTCGCAGACCGTATCTGGGATGGGCGCTGTTGAGTTGCTTCGCTGCGAAATTGAGAATGGTCCGGCAAAAATGGCTCCTGAGGCCATACCACCCTCGTAACGTGTAGATCCTATTACCTTAGGATTACCTAAGATTTCTTGCCAGAGGCCTCAGAAAGCAATACTTTCGCAGCGTGGGCAGTTCTGGGGGAGGGCTGCTCTAGCGCCCGGGTTCCTTAATTGGAATCCGGGCGCTTTGATTTGGTGGCGGCCTGTATTCATGCTCGTACAGCGAGTTCGACTCTCTCGTAGGATTGTCCGTGACAAGTTTCCCCTCGGCTTATCTTGCACTTAGCTCTTTCGTTATCTCTCAGTTGTCTCGGATACATCTCTGGTTATTGAAGAAGTGGTAAATACAGCTCGACCCTCCTGACCGGTAATGTTCCAGGGACAGAATTCTCACAACAATCAAACGATCTCCGGACTTCTCTGTGGCAACTTTCCCGCCGCGAATGCCTAGTCTTCGTGCGGGCCGTCCTTTACCGAGCCCACGTAGGACAGGAGAAGCACTATGGACAGATCGGAAAGCATGATTAAGCGTCCAGTAAACCGCCGCTCTTTTATGAAGAGCGGAATGCTGGCCGGAGGCGCAGCAACGCTTGGCGCCGGATTATTGAACGGATCGAAGCCCGCTTTTGCAGAAGACAACGACAATGGTCGATTAACCAGGGGAGACGCGGCGATTCTCCGCTTTCTGGCTGCGGCCGAGCTGCTGGAGAGCGACCTTTGGCAGCAGTATGCCGAGCTGGGCGGCGTGACAGACGGCGCTCAGAATAACTATCAACTCGCTCTGCAGTTTCTGGATGGAGACGGATCCCAATACATCACCAGCAACACGATCGACGAGATCAGCCACGCGACCTTCCTCAACGCGTATCTGGAATCGAAGGGTGCAGATCCGGTCAATCTGGACGAATTCCGCACCTTGCCGAGCAGTCAGGCCACCGGGGCTCAGGACATTGGCCGTCTTACCAACCTGATGCAACTGAATGTCGATACAAGCTGGTACATCCGCTATCGCAGCACAACCAATCCTGATTTCGGCACCACGTTCCCCCAGGCCATCAAAATTACCAATCGGCCGGCGATTCCCCGCACCGACGCCGACTTCGACGATCCAAATCACATACAGGCAATTGCGAATACGGCTGCATTTCACTTTGGCTCGATCGAGCAGGGTGGCTCGAGTCTCTACCCGGCACTGGGCCAGAAAGTCACCAGCGAAGAAGTTCTCAGGATTGTCTTTGGCATCGGAGGAGACGAGGTCGCTCACTTCCTCGAATGGGTCGACTTCGCGGGGAATGCAGTGCAGGGCCCGCCGTTCAACTTCGAAGGATCCAACAATCCCGTCACCGACCATGGGCTCACATTTCCTGACTTCAACACCACGCCCGGCGGCCCGCTCTTTCAGACCAATCTCATCTTCCCCGTTCCCGCAGAATTCATCAGTCCCAAGCTGCCTCGTTGCGCTGCAATCCGCCCCCTGACCGACAAGTTCGGTGGCGCGAAGGCTACCGTCGCCTTTCTCAAAGGCGAGAACCTCTTCGCCGGTCAGTCGAACAAATTCTTCCGCACACTCAATGAGCTTGCAGAAGAGGCAGACGCCGCGCACCGCGGATTTTAGCCGGCGTTCACTGTAACCTCAGGCCCGCGTCTGTCCGCTGCCGGACCCCATTTTCCTGTCTGTGCAGCAGATGGTCGCGGGTGATTTTCTGCGCGCCCGGAGGCACTTCCCGTTCCGGAGTTCCGAGTCCTGCATTTGCGACTTTTTCGCTCTCCTGGCATCTATTAGTCCGGTACACTGTTTAAGTAGAGTCGCGCGAAAGCGGCGCGGACCAAAACCTCGAGCAGCGGGCCAAGGAGATATGATGGCGGTTCAATCAATCGTGGAACTTAGCGACGCAAACTTTGATCAGGAAGTGCTGAAGTCCGAACAGCCTGTCCTGGTTGACTTCTGGGCGGCATGGTGCGGCCCCTGTAAGGCGCTCGCCCCCACCGTCGACGAAGTGGCCACGCAGTACGCCGGCAAACTCAAGGTTGCCAAGATGGATGTGGATCGCAACCAGGCAACCCCGATGCGCTACGGAATTCGCGGAATCCCTGCGCTCCTGCTCTTCAAGGGCGGCAAGGTAGCTGATCAGATCGTTGGTTATGTTCCCAAGGAGACAATCGATCGCAGCTTGGCGCGGGTAATCACCGCTGAGCCTGCGCCTGCCGTCGCCAAAGCGGCGCCGGCTCCTGCTGCTGAGGACGCCATGGCCCCGGCAGCTGTAACCGCGAATGTCATAAAGTAATCTCACGCCCGGGACCCATCACGAGTCCCGGGCTTTTTTGCGCCCGTTTCTCTCCCCGATCGGTTGCCTGCAATCTCGTCTTCCGTTTTGCTCCGACGAAAACATCCGCGGCGCGCCTTGCCAACGCGTACTGTAACTGGAGACGATAAAAAGAGTCGAATAAGTAGCGGCTCAGGACTTCCATGTTGATACGCAAACCAGAAGACATCCCATATTCCGAAGTTACTCCGAAATCTGCCTATCTGAATCGCCGTACATTCATGGCCGGCGCCGTTGCCGCTGGCACCGCCGCGATTGCGGGGAAGCACCTCGCCGGGCTGATTTCGCCGGACACATCCGTTCACGCGGACACGAAGCTTACGACCGTAAAGAGTCCTCTGTCTCTCACGGACGAAACTCCGACCTCACTCCAGGACATCACTCACTACAACAACTTCTACGAATTCGGCGTGGACAAGGGCGATCCGGCTCGCAACGCCTGGCGCCTCAAAACCCGTCCTTGGACCGTCTCCGTCGAAGGTCACGTCAAGAATCCCCAGAAATTCGACATCGACGCGCTGATGAAGCTGCACCCGCTCGAAGAGCGCATCTACCGCCATCGCTGTGTCGAAGCCTGGAGCATGGTGATTCCCTGGGTTGGCTTCTCGCTATCGGAACTCATCCAGCAGGTCCAGCCGCAGCCTTCCGCAAAGTACGTCCAATTCCTTTCACTCGCCGACCCCAACCAGATGCCCGGCCTCAGCGAGTCCAATCTCGACTGGCCCTACTCCGAAGGCCTGCGTATGGACGAAGCGATGCACCCGCTTACCCTCCTCACCTTCGGCCTCTATGGCGAAGTGCTGCCCAATCAGGACGGCGCACCGGTGCGCGTAGTGATCCCCTGGAAGTACGGCTTCAAGTCTGCGAAATCCATCGTCAAGATCAAATTCGTCGACAAGCAGCCGCGTACCTCTTGGAACGAGGCGGCCCCTAATTACTATGGCTTCTACTCAAATGTGAATCCGAATGTTGCCCCGCAGCATAGTCAGAAGATGGAGCGCCGCATCGGCGCGTCGATCTTCCACCAGCTCCAGCCTACGCTGATGTTCAACGGCTATGGCGATCAGGTGGCCAAGCTGTACGCGGGCATGGACCTGCGCAAGAACTTCTAAGCGACCTTCAGGCTCTCTCTGACTGTCAGCCGGCGCCTGTCATCCCCCGTGTTGCCGCAATGACTTTACAATAGCGGTTTCGGACCAGTTTGCTCTCCGAGATTGCTCCAGCGCATGTCCAACCGCCTGATCGTTGTCCTCAAAGTACTGGTCCATGCCGCCTGCCTCGCGCCTGTGGCATGGCTCATTGTTCACCTCATTCAGAACAATCTCGGACCGGACCCGACCGCCACCGTCACCTTCTTTACCGGCCGGGGAACGCTGCGTCTGCTGGTCATCTCGCTGGCCGTGACGCCGGTGCGCAGACTCATGACACTGCTATCCCCGGCGTTCACTTCGATCATCCGCTTCCGCCGCATGCTGGGCCTGTACGCCTTCTTCTACGGCTGCCTGCACTTGCTCACCTACGTCTGGCTCTACGCCGACTTCAGCCTCGCAGCCATGATCGACGACATCACCAGACGCCGATTCATCACCGCTGGTCTCACCGCCTGGGTGCTAATGGTTCCGCTCGCGCTCACCTCCACCACGTGGTCGATCCGCAAGCTCGGCGGCAAGAACTGGAACCGCCTGCACCGCCTGGCCTACTTCTCCGCCATCGCCGGGGTCGTCCACTACTGGTGGGGAGTCAAGCCCGGCGTCCTGACTCCGACGACGATCACCGTGGTGCTCACCGTGCTTCTTGCCGTGCGGCCTGTCCTGAACTGGTTGTCGGCCCGGAAAAGGGTGACTGTTTCGTGAATTTGCGGCAACTCGTCGCAGCGGGCAGGGTCTATACAGGCGTCTCAGATCAACTGCCGAGGCGTGTTATGCGTCGAAATACAGCCCTCCTCCTTTCGATTCTGGTAGCGGCAGCTTTCTGCCCTGCTCAGGCGAAGAAAGTACTTCCGGCGCAGTCCAGGCATGTATCGGCACCTCTAATGCCCCTCAACAGCGAGGAGCGCGCTATCCAGATGCTCAACCGCTTCACCTTCGGTCCCCGTCCAGGCGACGTCGAAGCGGTCATGAAGATGGGTCCTGACGCGTGGTTTGAACAGCAGCTCAATCCGGACAGCATCCCCGACCCGGTCCTCGAACAGCGCCTCGCTGATTACCCATCGCTCTATCTCCCGCCGAACCAGTTGCTGGTTGAGTTCCCGTCAAACCAGATCATTCGTCAGATCGCCGACGGCAAGCGTTCCGCGCCTCCAGATCCCATCCTGGAAGGCGCCTACGAAGTCCTGCTGGCCAAGTACAACAAACGTCAGGCGGAACAGAAAGCCCAGCAGGGCGTGCCTCAGGCAATAGCTCCGGGAATGACGCCAGGCATGACACCCGACACGGATGAGGTCCGCAAAGGCGTGCAGCGCAGAGAGCAGCAAGCCGCCGCCCAGGTGCTCGCCGACCAGATACTGGCATTTCCGAAGGGCGAGCGCATCCAGGCCATCATGAAGATGCCTGTGGATCAGCGCATCACCCTGACCGAATTTGTGCCTGACCCGCAACGCGGCCTGCTCTTCAACGACTTCACCCCTCGCGAGCGCGAGATCTTCAACCTGATGGCCGGTGGCCCCGACGGCATGCGCGTCATCGACAACGAGCTGCAGCAGGCCAAGGTTCTACGAGCCGTCCTCAGCGAACGCCAGCTGCAGGAGGTCATGACTGACTTCTGGTTCAACCACTTCAACGTCGACATCCGCAAGGAGGCCGCGCAGTGGTATACGCCTGCCTACGAGCGCGACGCCATCCGCGCCCACGCTCTCGGAAAGTTCCGCGACCTGCTGCTCGCCACCGCGCAGCATCCGGCCATGCTTTTCTATCTCGACAACTGGTCGAGCATCGGCCCCGATTCGATGGCTGCGGGCAGGGCGAATCAGAAAAAGCAGCAGCGCGGGCTCAACGAAAACTACGGCCGCGAGGTCATGGAACTGCACACCGTCGGCGTGAGCGGCGGATACTCGCAGGCGGACGTCACCAATCTGGCGAAGATCCTCACCGGGTGGACCATCGATCAGCCGCAACAGGGCGGAGAATTTGTCTTCGATCCGCGCAAACACGAGCCCGGATCAAAGCAGTGGTTCGGCCAGAAAATCTCAGACAACGGCTACGTCGAAGGCCAGCGCGCTCTCGAATGGCTCGCCGCGCAGCCGCAGACAGCGCACTTTATCAGTTACAAATTAGCCCAGCGCTTTGTCTGCGATGATCCGCCCGAGGAACTGGTCGAACGTATGGCCAAAACCTACATGGCCACCGACGGCGATATCAAAGAGATCCTGCGCACCATAGTGCACTCACCCGAATTCAACTCGCAGAAGTATTACCGCGTGAAGGTAAAGACTCCGCTCGAATTCGTCGCCTCGGTCTTCCGCGCCACTGATACGAACCCCACGAATCCGGGCGCGCTGGTCAACATGATTGCCCGGATGGGCGAGCCCCTCTACCAGATGCAGCCGCCCACCGGATACTCGACCACCGCCGACCACTGGATGAACTCCGGCGCGCTGGTCGACCGCCTGAATTTCTCCATGCAGTTCGCGAACAGCAAAGTCGGCGGCAACAAGTTTGACGCGCCCCGCCTGCTCGCTGAGGGATTGCTAGCGCCCACCGCGACCCTGCCTGCGTCGCTCCATGGCGCGAGCCACACCCAGACGGTTGCCCTTACCTCAACAGCGCTGCCCAGCGGTCAGGAAGAAGCTCTCGGCCTGATGGAGCAGATGCTGGTCGACGGCAAAGTCTCAGGCAAGATCAACGACGTGATTCACAAAGAACTCGCTGACGCCCAGTCCTCCAACGATCCCGCTCAGACCCTCGATACGATGACAGCGCTCCTTCTCGGCTCGCCCGAATTTCAGATGCACTGAGGCGGGCTGCACAGAGGTTATGATTTGCAACAACCCGAAGCGCTCCAGCCAGGTCGTTTCCGTATAGCCGACCATACGGACGTTACCCTGTCGATGAACGTGTCGCATGCGTTCTTCAATGCAAACGGCAGATGCCTCGACACGTGCCGACTTGGGCGAGATTGAACACCGCACGCCTAGCCGC
>Ga0335073_10001878_pt1 | contig 28506 bp, 28 predicted proteins | sample Lox_Sample_22_FD_207093 | JGI IMG/M metagenome (GOLD analysis project Ga0335073, IMG submission 207093) | Soil microbial communities from Loxahatchee National Wildlife Refuge, Florida, United States - Lox_Sample_2.2 | ecosystem: Environmental > Terrestrial > Soil > Wetlands | place: USA...
CCGGCACCTGCTCCTTGATCCCGGCATGGACCTGACGCTGCGGCCGATGCGCTATCCGCAGTTCTACGACCGGTTCCGGGATGCGATCCGCAACACCTGGACCGTCGAGGAGGTGGACCTGCACTCCGATCTCAGCGACCTTCGCAAGCTCACACTGGCCGAGCGCCACCTCGTTTCCCGGCTGGTCGCGTTCTTTGCTACCGGTGACACGATCGTGGCGAACAATCTGGTGCTGAATCTGTACCAGCACGTCAACTCGCCGGAAGGGCGGCTGTACCTGTCCCGGCAGCTGTTCGAGGAAGCCGTGCACGTGCAGTTCTACCTGACGCTGCTGGATACGTACGTGCCGGACGAGGGGGAGCGCGCCGCGGCGTTCGCGGCGGTGGAGAACATTCCGTCCATCCAGCGGAAAGCCGAGTTCTGCTTCCGCTGGATCGACTCGCTGCATGAGCTGCGTGAGCTGCGGACGGTGGCCGACCGGCGGTCGTTCCTGCTCAACCTCATCTGCTTCGCGGCGTGCATCGAGGGACTGTTCTTCTATGGCGCGTTCGCCTACGTGTACTTCCTGCGCTCACGCGGGCTGCTGAACGGGCTGGCGTCGGGCACGAACTGGGTCTTCCGCGACGAGTCCATGCACATGGCGTTCGCGTTCGACGTCGTGGACACGGTCCGGGCGCAGGAGCCTGAGCTGTTCGACGCCGCGCTGGCCGGGCGGGTGCGCGACATGCTGGCCGAGGCCGTGGAGTGCGAGGCGCAGTTCGCCGAGGATCTGCTCGGCGCGGGCATCTCGGGCCTGTCGCTGGCCAGCATGCGCGAGTACCTGCAGCACGTCGCTGACCGGCGGCTGGGCCGGCTCGGCATCGAGCCGCTGTACGGCTCGGCGAACCCGCTTCAGTTCATGGAGCTGCAGGATGTGCAGGAGCTGTCCAACTTCTTCGAGCGGCGGGTCTCGGCGTATCAGGTGGGCGTTACCGGCACGGTCAGCTTCGGGGAAGACTTCTGAGCCAGCTTGGCGGAGAGCCGGCACCGTCGAGCCGGCACCGTCGAGCTAGCACCGCCGAGCTAGCACCGCCGAGCCAGCATGTAGAGTTCGCGTCCTATGCGCACGCCAAGTCTTCAGGATCATGGAAAGACGGGCGGAATCAGCTGCGGCGCTGGACCGCGATGACGCCGAGCGGGACGACGATCAGCGCGACGAGCGCGACGAAGAAGAATGGCGATCCGGGCGCGATCGACGCGGCGGTCATCAGCAGGGCAACCAGGGCCGCGAGCAGCAGCCAGCCCTGCCAGGTCTGCGGCCGGTAGCCATATCCGAAGCGCTTGGGCCCAAACCACGGCCGCCTGCCGCCAGGACCACCGAGGATCGGGCTGCTGAAACCTGAGTCGTCTGAGCCGGTGCTTCCTGATTGCTGATCGCTGCGCATGGTCAGCTGCCTCCTCGGTCTGCTCATTGATGTGCGGCCGGGCGAATGAACAAGCCCGCGACGGAGCCGTCGGAATCGAAAGTCACCTGGCCTGTGGCCTCGCCCGCTTCGAAGTGCAGCGGGATGTCGACGATCGTGCGCTCCCCGAGACCGCGTGCGAACGGCTCGCCCATGGTTTCGTAGCGGCCGATCAGGGCAGCCATCTGCGCCCAGCCGTCGGCGAGCCGGCTGGCGCTGACTGCCTCCAGCATCTTCGGGCCGAAGTCTGCGCGTGCTGCTTCCCACTCGCCGGCCGCGATGTCCGCAAAGATCGCGATAGCCCGCTCCGCCGCGCCGGGCAGGACGGCCCTGGTCATCGGCTCACCCGTCCGCGGGTCGACCGGCCGGCCGAACCGCTGAAACGCCGCCTGCCTGGTTGTCTCGAGCACATCGCCGATCTCCTTCCAGCTGCAGCCGACCGCTCGCGCGCGATCCACGGCCGCCTGCAGAGCCGCGTTCGCCAGCGTCGCAAGCTCACGGGCCGAGGCCATGGCGGCCAGCGGTGACTCTGCCCCTGTCTGAGTCAGCTCGGTCGCGAGCTGACCGGCCACGATCGTGATCCGGTGTGCCTTGAACCCGGCTGGGTCGCCCGCCGCGCCCACTCCGTCAAGATAGCCCTGACGTTCGGCCGCTGTCAATCCTGTCTTGACACGTGTTCCATCCGGGCTGGCGCCCCGCTCGCGCTGGCGGCGTCCGGCGCTGCGGCAGGTAGCGTCGCAGTATCGCCTTGGCCTGCCTCTACCTGGATTTAGCGACAAAGATCGGCCACACGCTTCGCAGGCGGCGATGGTCTCTGGATCTGCCATGGGCTCGCCTCCTCAAGAATTACGTGCTGCCTACTGTACTCTGGCTGACGCGAAAACGTGCTGCGGATCAGCACGAAATACGGTTGATATTCGCCATAGCTGGCGCGGTTCCTGAGGCTGTCTGCCGCTGGCGGAAAATCAGATGGCCCCGGTGCGCCGAATGAGTAGAGTCGGGCAGTGCCCGAGCTGAAGCAGCTGGATGCTGGTCATGCCCAGGCGGTCCTGGCCTTCGAGCTAGCCAATCGCGCCTACTTCGCTGCCTCGGTGTCTGACCGCGGGGACGACTTCTTCGACCAGTTCACCGACAGGTACAGCGCCTTGCTGGCTGAGCAAGAGGCCGGGGTCTGCGCGTTCTACCTGCTCGTCGCCGAGGACGGCTCGGTACTCGGCAGGTTCAACCTCTTCGACATCGAGGATCGCGCGGCCCGACTTGGCTACCGGGTCGCGCAGCACGTCGCCGGGCGCGGCGTGGCGACCACGGCCGTTCTGGAGCTCTGTCGGCTGGCGGTGTCGCGGCACGGGCTGCGCACCCTTCGGGCGGCCGCCGCCCACGAGAATGCCGCGTCCCAGAAGGTGCTGACCAAGGCCGGGTTCGTCCTGGCCGGTCCGGCTGACCTAGCTGACCTCGGCGGTAAGCAAGGTAGCTGGTACGTACGCGACTTGGCACTCCGGCCCTAGTCCGAGAGCAGCACGCCGGATGCTGCCAGCTTGTCGATCTGCGCGGTGCTGAGGTCCAGCCAGTCGGCCAGTGCATCCGCGTTGTGTTCGCCACGCCGCGCAACCGCACGCGGGACGCTGGCAGCCGCGGCCGAGAAGTCGTAGGGCATCGCCACAACCCGGCGGGCTGTGCCGGGAAGGCTGGCCGTGTGCGCCCCGCCGGCGACGGCATCCGCACTGTCCGCGAGGTTCGCCCAGGCGACGCCGGCGCCCTCAAGCTCGGCGATCAGCGCGCCGCGATCGGCGAACGTCAGCATCCAGTCCTGGATCGCCTGCTGTCGCAGCCGCACCTTGGTGTCCAGGTCGGTCGCTCCCGGCGCTGGATCGGTGATCAGGCCGCGGCGGTGAAGCATGACCCAGGCATGCTTGGGCGGCGCGGCGATCAGGATCGGGCCGCCGGGCGCCTGCCAGATGGTGCCCCGCGAGCTGTACGGCTCGGCGCTGCCGTCGATCGCAGCGTGGGCATGGTCGTCGCTGGCAACCACGGCGGCAAGCATGCTCAGGCCGATGTGCTGGCCGAGACCGGTGACGGCGCGCTGATGCAGCGCAGCCAGCACGGCGATGGCGGCGTGCAGACCGGTCACCGTGTCAGCGAAGGCAAGTGGCAGGTCGGCCGGCTCCCGGTCGTCCAGCTCGGCCTGCCTCGCGAGCAGCCCGGACTCAGCGTGGATAACCGGAGCGAGCGCGCGCCGGCCTGCGTCTGGCCCGGTGGCGCCGAAGCCCGACACCGAGAGCATGATCAGCTGCGGGTTGGCGCCAGACAGCCGGTCGTAGCCGAGCCCCAGCCGGTCCATCACGCCGGGCCGGAAGTTCTCGATCAGCACATCGGACTGCGTGGCTAGGTCGCGGATCAGGTCGGCAGCGCCAGCGACGGCAAGGTCGACACCGACGTTCCGCTTGCCCGCATTCATCTGCGCATACATTCCGGCCCGGCCGTCCGTTACGGCACCGAACAAGTCGGTGACGTCGGTGCGCGGACCCTCGATGCGCAGCACGTCGGCACCGAGATCGCTCAGGATGCGAGCAGCGTAGGGACCGGAAATTGCCTGCGACATGTCCAGAACGCGCCAGGCCGGCAATGGGGCGGAGAGTTTGGGGCTGTCGGCGGGGTCGGCTGCGCTGTCGGCGGGGTCAGCCGCGCTGTCGGCGGAGTCGGCCGCGCTGGGGGCGGTGTGGGCTGAGCCGGTGATGGTGACAGCCTCCTTGGCCTAAGGACGCCGGCCGGCGCCAGCGGTTACGGACATCTTGGCTGCGGTCCCTGGCTGTCGGCTAGAGCTAGATAGCCGCCAGCGCCGCCGTGACGAACTCGCGGTGCCCGGCCTCGAGGCGTTCGCGGTCGCCGGGCGTCAGTCCCCACTCGCTCATGCGCCCAGCATGGCGCAGCGCCGCGAACAGGTCCCAGCACGGCAGCGCAGTCAGGTCCACGGCCGGTCGCAGAGCGCAATACTGCCGGGTGAACTCGCTGGCCGCCCGCGCGCCGAATCCCATGCAGAGCTCCATCCGCGCGTGGCAGATGTCGTGCAGCGGATCGCCGAGCACCGCATCTTCCCAGTCGATGACTCCGGCCAGCGTGCCGTCTCGCCAGAGCGTGTTGCCGGGCCAGAAGTCGCCATGCAGCAGAATCGGCTGGTTGAGTAGCGGCGGCGGCCAGATGCGCGCAAGGGCGGTCCGGACCGCCGGCTCGCTGAGGGACTCATCGAGCGATGACGGCCACGTTCCTACCATGCGGTCTGCCTGGACACGGATGTCGGTCAGGTAGGGCGCGTCGGCCAGGGTGAACGCGGCAGCATGCAGCTGGGCGAGCACGGCCGCCAGCTGCCCGGTGAAATCGGTCAGTGGCTCCGTCAGCTGACTCCGATCGGTGACTGCGTAGCCGTCGATGTAGTCGATGACCAGGCAGGGCACCGGCACTATCGTCGCTGACTCGTCGGCGCGCCGGGCGCGGGGCACGGGCAGGCCGGCCGACTGCAGCAGCGTTAGCACCGCGAACTCGTGCACGGCGACGTGCGGATCGCTCCGCAGGTTGGCCGCACCGTACTGCCGCAGGACGAGCTTGTCGACCTCGCCGCTCGGCAGCCGCGCATCGATCGCCGTCAGCTGCGCCGACACTCCGCCAGCCAGCGGACGGCTGGTGATGAGCCGGAGGCTCGGGTCGATCTGGCGGAGCAGATCGCGAACCTTGGCCGGGCTTGGCTGACGCGGTTTGACCACCGGCCGATCGTGCCAGCCTCTGGGCGACGCCGGCCAGTCATTACTTCTAGACTGTGCCGATATGGGCACCGGTGAGGTCGCATGACCTCTGCGGACAGTGAATCGACGTCGTCGTTCGAGCTGGGCACGGACGGTCCGTCCGTCATCCTGGTCGGCGTCGACGACTCGACAAACTCCCTCCGGGCTGGCTGGTACGCGGCCGGCCTGGCTCGCCGGCAGCGGGCGCGGATCGTGGCGGTGTTCGTGGCGCCGCTGGCCAGTTTCGGCGCGGCCGGGCCGGGTGGCGCGGCGCTGACAGTCGCCCAGGACGAGGCATTCCGCGAGGCAGCAAGACAGATGGATGCGCGAGCCCAGGTGATCGCCGCCGAGCTCGGCATCTCGATCACATTCATGGCAGCGAGGGGTGACCCTTACAGCGAGATCAAGCGCATCGCGAACGAGGTCCGGGCTGACGCGATCGTCGTCGGGGCATCCGCGCACGCAGGGCATCGGTTCGTCGGCTCGCTGGCGGTCCGGCTGGTGAAGGCCGGCAGGTGGCCGGTCACCGTGGTGCCATAGCAACGCTCGGTGTAGGTGAACTAGTCCGCGAGCAGCTCGTCAACGATCTTCGGGACGGTCTCGCCGATCGGGTGACCGATGACGGCCGTGGCCAGGCGGTCGTACGGGGTCGGGTCGCGGTTCACGATCACGAGCCGGGCGCCAGCCTCGGCGGCCACGGCGCAGAGTGAGGCTGCAGGCTCGACCGTGAGGGTGCTGCCGACTGCGAGGAAGAGGTCGGCCGAACCGGCGGCCGCAGCGGCACGGGTGAGCACCCTGGCATCGAGTGCCTGGCCGAACATGACAGTCGCCGACTTCAGGATCCCGCCGCAGTTGGCGCACGGCGGGTCGCCCTCGCCCGCCCGCACCCGCGCGAGCGCGTCCGACATTGACGTCCGCGCTTCGCAGCTGACGCAGACGACCGCGTACATCGTGCCGTGGAGTTCAAGTACGCGATCGGCCGGCGTACCTGCGCGCTGATGCAGGCCGTCGATGTTCTGCGTGATCACGGTGGTATCGATCGGGCTGGCGGCGAGCCGGGCAAGGGCGAGATGCGCAGCGTTGGGCTCCGCCGTCCAGGCGGGATGCGACAGCCGGGCCTGCCAGGATCGCTGCCGCACAGCCGGATCGGAGACGTAGACCTGGTAGGTCGACATTTTCTCCGCTGCCGGGTCCCTGGTCCAGATCCCCGACGGACCTCGGAAGTCTGGAATCCCGGAGTCAGTAGAGATGCCGGCGCCGGTGAGCACCGCAACGGTGCGGACGTCGGCCGTCCACGACGCCATGCCCGTTGCCCAGTCGGCCGCGCGCGGTACTCCGGTGTCAGTCAACTCGATAGCCCTATCGCCCATTCATCGCGTGCTCACTGGCCCGGACGGCCTCGGGTCCTGCCCTGACAGTACCGGGCGATCACCTGGCTACGACTGTGGTCGCGCTCCGGGTTGATGATTGCGGGCCAGCGTGACGTTTCCGGTCGGACCGTGACTCTTATGGCGCTAGCCTGACGCTTCGGTGAGGGCAAAGGGCGTAATTAGGACGCGGAAATACGCTCAAGCGTCACACTATGCTCGGGGCCAGCGTTAAGGGTCACGGTCTGCTGGCGGGTGACGCCAAAGCGGTCAGGCCTGGGGCCCGTTCTGCTGGCGGTTGCCGGCCAGCCGCCAGGCGATGGGGAGCAGGCCAGCGGCGATCGCGGCCTTGATCGCGTCGCCAATTACGAACGGCGTGAACCCGGCCGCCAGCGTCTCGGCCGCAGTGAGGTGGAGGTCAAGTGCGAGCCAGGTCAGGCCGAAGGCGTAGATGAGAATCTCGCCGGCGATCATCGCGGGCACCGACTTGAGCACTGAGCGATCGGCGCCGCGCTGGGCCAGGTACCCGCAGGCGGTGGCTGCGAAGAAGAATCCGACGATGTAACCGAACGACGCGCTCGCGTAGCCGGAGGTGTGCCCGGCAAACCACGGCACGCCGGCCACTCCCGCGACCGCGTAAAGAGCCATCGCCGCGGCCGCGCGGCGCCAGCCGAGCGCCGTGCCCGCCAGCAGGACGCCGAGGGTCTGACCGGTGATCGGCACTGGCGTAAACGACAGGGGGATCGAGATCTGAGCCAGCGCGCCGACGAACCCCGCCGCGCCGATGACGAGCAGTACATCCCGGATGACATGCGCCACCCTGCCCTGGTTGGCAGCGATCAGGTCGCCGAGGACCAGCGGGCGCGGGCGCGAGATGGCGACAGACGACACGGGCGATCCTCCTCGGGCGGGCCGCGGAGTACGGCCGGCTGACGAGGGACTCTACCATTTGGGCTATTCGAGCCTCACATAGGTGTTCGGGATGGCTTGAGCGATTCGGGCAAGGCTGGACTGTTTAGCAGCGGCTGGGCTGCCCTTGCCCGGTCGGGCCTGGCTCGGCGGCGGGCGGGCCGCGGCGGTATGGTGCGGCCGTGGACGTCGGCGGAACCCTGGGCTACCTGACGGGAGACTGGCACCTGGAACGCCAGATCTCCGACCACCGCTCTGGCCAGCGCGGGGTATTCCGGGGCCAGGCCATCTTCCGGCCGTCGGCCGACGGCCAGGCGCTTCAGTACACCGAAGACGGCGAGCTTCAGTTCGGCAGCTACCACGGGCCGGCCAGCCGCAGCCTGATCTACCGCGGGAGCGGCGACGGGGCGGCGGACGTCCGGTTCGCTGATGGCAGGGAGTTCTACCGGCTCGACCTGCGGTCTGGTAGCTGGCAGGCAGAGCATCCGTGCCGGGCCGATCAGTACCTCGTCACCGTGACCACGCAGGGCGCAGCGAGCTTCACCGAGACATGGCGCGTCGCCGGGCCGGACAAGGATTATGAGCTGACGGCCACCTACACGAGGCCGGGCGCGGAGTGAGCCAGTGGGGAGCGAGTTACCCAGTAGCCAGCTTGCCGGCGTACGCGGGGACGATCCCGCGGCTGCTCGCGGCGGCGGCCGACCGGGACGCCGACGGCACCTGGCTGCGTAGCGACGACGGCACGCTGACGTTCGGCGGCGCCGTAGCTGCGGTCTGCCTGACGGCCGAGGCCCTGCGCGCGACCGGCGTCCGCAAGGGTGACCTGGTCATGCTGACCGCGCGGACGACGCCCACGTACCTGCTGAGCTGGCTCGCGCTGACCTCCCTCGGCGCGGTCGCAGTCGCAGTCAACCCCCGCAGCTCGCCTGCGGAGCTAGCGGGCCTTATCGGCCAGGTGCAGCCGCGGCTGCTGATCACCGACGCCGGCCTCAGTGACCTGGTGGCGTCAGCCCGCAACGAGATCGGCCTGGCGGGCGGGGATCAGCCGGGGGCGAGCCCGTTCCCGGAAGTAAGTGATGTTGCGTCGCTAACCCCGCAGTCCTGGGCTGACCCGGCGGCAATGGCCGCCGTCGCACCGCACGCGAGCCTGCCTGATGCGGGGGTCGGGCCGGACGACCTTGCGGTACTGATCCCGACGTCGGGTACGACCGGACGGTCGAAGCTGGTGATGCAGACCCACCGGGCGTACGCGATGGCGGGGGAGGGCTTCCCGTTCTGGATGGAGCTGACCGCGGCCGACCGGATGCTGACGACGCTCCCGCTGTTCCACGTGAATGCGCCCGCGTACTCCGTCATGGGCTCGCTCGCCTGCGGCGCCGGGCTGGTGCTGGCCGAGCGCTTCTCGGCGAGCACGTTCCTGGACACGGCCCGGCGCCACGGCGCGACCGAGTTCAACGCGATCGGCGCCATGCTGGAGATCCTCATGCGCCAGCCCGAGCGGCCGGACGACGTGGATACGCCGCTGCGGCTGTGTTACACCGGGCCGGCGCCGGAACGGGAACGGCAGCTCGAGATCGAGCGGCGCTTCGGCCTGCGGATCGTGGTGGGGTACGCGATGTCAGAGTCCCCGTACGGGCTGATCTGGCCGCATGGTGCCCGGCCGTACGGCACGCTCGGCAAGGTACGCCAGCACCCGGTCCTCGGCATTATCAATCACGCGCGGGTCATCGGCGAGACGGGCGCAGTCGCCGGGCCGGGCGGTTCGGGCGAGCTGGAGCTGCGCAACCCGGTACTGACGCCGGGTTACTGGGGGATGCCGGCCGAGACCGCGGCACTGATGGACGACGGCTGGCTGCGCACGGGCGACCTGGTCACCGTCGGCGAGGACGATACCTACACGTTCATCGCCAGGGTTAAGGAAGTCATCAGGCGGCGCGGGGAGAACCTGTCGCCGCTCGAGGTCGAGGATGTGCTGACCGCGCACCCGGCGGTGCTCGAGTGCGCTGTTACCGGTGTTCCGTCCGAGCTGTCGGAGGAAGAGGTCAAGGCGTTCATCGTGCCGGCCGCCGGAGTGGATCAGCTGGACTTCGCTGAGCTGCGGGAGTTCGCGGCGGAGCGGCTCGCCGCCTTCAAGGTTCCCCGCTACTGGCAGCAGGTCGCGGAGCTGCCGCGTACGCCGACCGCGCGTGTTGCCAAGCATCAGCTGCCGGTCGGCCATCCGCCGGGGGAATACGACGCGGAATCGGCTGGCGAGCGCCGCTGAAGGCTTAGCTCCGTACGTGGAGCCGTGACAGTGTCAGGCCGGGCACTCTGGCCGCTGCCTCGCTCAGCTGGTCTCCACACGGCCTCGGCCAAAGTGCCAAGATAACTTTGCAAAGATAGCTTTCCAAAGAGAGCTTTGGAAAGCTATCTTTGCATACATGGCTGAAGAAAGCTCCGGACGCACCGTCAAGCGGCTAACCGACCCCATGGCACTGCGAGCGCTCGCGCATCCTGTCCGGCTGAAGCTGCTCGGGCAGCTGCGCATCCACGGACAGCTCACTGCGAGCCAGGCTGGCGAGATGCTCGGCGAGAGCTCGGCCAGCTGCTCGTTCCACCTCCGCCAGCTGGCCAAGTACGGGCTCGTCGAGGAAGCCGGCGGCGGTCACGGCCGGGAACGCCCGTGGCGCCCGACGACCATGTTCACGAGCGTGCCGGACCATGCCGACGACCCGAATGTGGACGCAGCGGCGGGACTGCTCAGGGCGGTCATCGCCGACCACTATTTCAGCGACGTGTTGCGCTGGCTGGATGCCCTCTCGGACGAACCCGAGGAGTGGCAGGATGCCGCGGAGTTCGGCGACACGTTCCTCTACGTCACCGCCGCCGAGCTGGCCGAGCTGGGCGAGCGCACCCGCGAACTGGTCGACGTCTACGTGGACCGGCAGACGAAGCCGGAGCTGCGGCCGCCTGGCTCGCGGCTGGTGACGTATCTGCGCATCGCCCATCCGGTGATCGGCACGCCCGAGCCGTCACACGTGAGCGCCGAGGACAGCTAGATGGTTACCGACGCCGGCGAGTCAAGGCTGGACGGGGCAGCGAAGCCGCGGCTGCGGTGGCGTGCTGCTGCCCGAGTTCCTGAGCTGCTGCGTGAGCGTCAGTTCCGCCGATACTGGAGCGCTCAGACCATCTCGATGTTCGGCGACCAGATCTCTGGCATCGCATTCCCGCTGGCGGCCGTGCTGGTGCTGCATGCCGATGCAGCTGAGATGGGCTACCTCACCGCCCTGGTCTGGCTGCCGAGCCTGCTGTTCGGCCTGCACGCCGGTGCCTGGGTGGACCGGCGAGGGCGGCGGCGGGCGACGATGATCGGCGCAGACCTAGGGCGATTTGCCCTGCTCGCGACTGTGCCTCTGTGTTACGCGCTGCACGTGCTGACCCTCCAGCAACTGCTCGCCGTTGCCTTCGCGACCGGGACGCTCGGCGTGCTGTTCAACGTTTCCGACGCAGCGATGTTCGTCGCCGTCGTGCCCGCTGAGAAGTACGTAGAGGGCAACTCCCTGGTTTACGCCAGCCGCGCGCTGTCGTACGTCGGCGGCCCGAGCCTTGGCGGGCTGCTCGTGCAGGTGCTGTCTGCACCGGCGGCGATCGCCGCCGACGCGCTGTCCTTCCTTGGCTCCGCGTTCTTCCTGCAGCGGATCCGGCCCGCTGAGCCGCCGCCGGACCGGTCCGCCGCCAAGGGTGCGGTAACGGAGGGCGCGAGGTTCATCGTTCGGTCGCCGATCGTCCGGGCATCGCTGATGTGCGTCGCGATCATCAACTTCTTCAACCTGATGTTCTCCGCCCTGTACCTGCTGTACGCGGTCCGCGAGCTGCACATCGGCGCTGGGCTGATCGGGGTGGTGCTCGGCGCAGCCGCGATCGGGGGCGTGGCCGGCGCCGTCGTCACCAAAGGGCTGGCCGACCGAATCGGCGTCGGGAAGGCGTATGCGGCCGGATGCGCACTGTTCACTGCGCCGCTGATGCTCGTCCCGCTGGCTGGCGGTCCGAAGCCGCTCGTGCTGCTGGTCCTCTTCATTGCAGAGTTCACGTCCGGCTTCGGCGTCATGCTCCTGGACATCAGCATCGGATCGATCTTCGCCGCCGTTATCCCGGATGAGGTGCGCTCGCGCGTGTCCGGCGCGTTCCAGGCAGTCAACTACGGCACCCGGCCGGTCGGCGCACTCCTGGGCGGCGCGCTGGGCACCCTGATCGGGCTTCGGCCGGCGCTCTGGATTGCTGCCGCTGGCGGCGTGATCGGCGTCCTGTTGCTTCTGCCGTCCCCGCTTCTCGCGTATCGGATGCCGTCCGGCGACGGGGGCCAGCCAGCAGCGGCACCGGACGGGTGAGGAGGCGAGTCCCTGTCTCCCTTTCATGATCCGGTAAGCCTGTCGTCGCATGAGGCCATCAAGTCTTCATCGGGATTGGGAAGGGCGACTGCGGCGCGCTCTCGGCGAAGTACGGCGAGACTGGCCAGGCTGATGCCCGCCGCAATCGCGGCCGCCACCACGGCGCCGGGCCGGAGCCCGGCGGTCTCCGCATCGGCCACAAGCTCTGAACACACGGCACCTGGATGGCACGATTGCGCCAGGAACGACAAGCAACACGCTCAGGGCGACTTGGAGTCACGCGTCGGGCAGCACGGCTCTGCGTCAGTCGCTCACAGCATCTGAGGAGTCGACACGTGAGCTACCCCAACGCAGACCCGGAGCAGTACCCGTCGCAACCGGGAACAACCTACGAAGCAGCCAAGAAGCCGCCGGACCCCCATGTCCAGGCATTCAGCGGCGGCATGCTGGCCGGAATAGGCATCGCCATCGGGCTGGCACTGGTGATGCACGTCATTCAGGAGACGTCGACCATCGGCTACGACGTCAGCCTCAACTGGAGCGTGTTCGGCGTCTTGCTTCTCGGACTCATCATCGGGGCAGGCCTGGGCCTGGGATTCCTCGCCGCGGTGCCGCCCGGGACCGCTGATTCTGCGGCGCCTGGTCACGCGACGCCAGCCGATCAGCCGCCGGCACCGTCAGCTTGAGGCGTCCGCCCGGCACCGGGAACATCTGGCGGCCGGCCCCGGATGTGACAAGGAGATCAGATAGCTGCGCTGACCTGCGGCTCTCAGATCCGGAAGAACAGGTTCAGGAACCGGTCGGCCAGCGCCGTGTCGCCGCTCGCCGTGCCGCCGTTGACCCGGCCGAACGCGGTCAGCACCATGCTGCCCGGGTCGAACTCGAGCATGGCCGGCAGGTCGTCGATGCTGCCGGGCTCGTAGCTCATGCCCGCGTCACTGATCGACACCCGGGTGTCGCCCGCGTTCCGCCCGCTGACCCGGATGCCGATGCTGAACGGGCTGAGGTCGGCGTCCGGCCGGATCGTCGACTGCCAGATGATGAACATGAACGGAACGAGCAGGTCGGCGGCGTCGGCCGAGAGGGCATGGGCGCGGCCGCTGCCCTGCCGGATGTCCCAGGTGTGCACGCCGTAGTCCATCAGCTGGCCGCCCGCGTAGACGAATGCGGGGACCGGGCCCATGTAGGCATGCGTCACCATCATGCCGGTCCACTCATCGGCGGTGAGTGGCTCCAGGATGCCCATCATCTTGTCGAGGTCAGTGCGGGCGCGCGACAGCAGCTCTTGCTGTGACTCCGCACCGAATTCCTGCCCGGACCGGCCCGCCCGCTCATGCATCACCGCGAGCCCGTGGGGTGCTGGCGCCTCGGTCCCAGCCCGAGCCGTGTCGAAGGCGCGGAAATATCCCTCGGTCGTATCCACGATGTGACCGATGACGTCCCTGACCCGCCAGCTTTCACAGGCGGTCGGCGCATCCCACGCGCCCGGCTGCCCGGCCAGCGCGAACATCTCGTCGGCCTCCCGGCGGACGACGCGCAGGATCGTGTCCTTGCCCTCGTAGCTCATGGGGTTCCACTCGCTCATGCCGTCACCTTTTCTTAGCCCCGGGTTCGGAATGTGAACCGCTGTGCGGTCTACAGTTCGCAAGCTCAGCGCATGCCGGACCCGGTGTCAACGATCCTTTTCAAGCGGGAACGAGGTGGCCCAGGGCCAGTCTTGTCGCCAGGGCCGCGGTGAACAGGCGAAAGATGCGGCGCTACTAACCGGCCAGGCTCAGGCTGGCCAGCGCAGCGCCGTAACGGATGGCGACAAGCTGGCCGATCGCCTGGTGCGCACCGAGGACCGGTGCGCACGGAGCGCCGAGCGCGGCACTGAGATCGTCAAGCACGGAGATGTTGGTCTCGGGGCCAATCAGGCAGGGCGCGAGCGCAGGCCGCGGGGCGCCCGAATCGGTCAGCCGGCTGACGGCATCGACGATGCTGGCCGGATCACCGAGCGAAGCAGGCACTACGGGGACCGACAGCCTGGAGGCGAGCAGCACCGCGGCAACACCCGCGGCACTGGCTGCCTGCTCGCCGACGTCGGCCAGGACAACAACGCCCCGTCCGTCGGCGGAGATACTCAGGCCCGTCGAGCGTGCCTGCCGCGCCAGTCCGGCGTCAGCAAGCCGGGTGTGCAGCGCTTCGGCGACGAGTGGGTGGGGTCCGAGGTGACTTGCCAGCACGGCAGGAATGGCAGGCTCAGTGGCCATCCGGCGAAGCGCCGCGTCGACGTTGGCGTTCGGGCTCATCAGCAGCGGCACGATGACGCTGGGGAACCGGTCTTCTTCCTGCTCTGCGTCCGTCGGCTGCAGGCATTCGGAGACCAACAGGTCGTCGCCTTCGATGTAGCCGACGCGGATGTCGACGCCAGGGCACGACAGCCCGGCGATGGACGCGACCCGTGAGCCGATCTCGCTGGTGTCGTTTTCGGCTCGGCCCGGCACTGCGAGGACCAGCGCTGGTGCCTCAGGGGCAACTGACAGCCGGTGCGGGCTACGGTGGCGGCCGCTCGGCCGCGTCCTGGTGGTCCTGCGGGGCAGCGCGCCGAGGCCGTCGGCAGTCTCGCCACGCTGGGGGAGGTCGGTTCCGCGCTGGCGGAGGTCGGCTCCGCGCTGCGGAAGGTCGCCGCCGCGCTTAGGGAGCTCGCCGCCGTGCCGCGCTCCCCGCTTGGGCAGCGACTCGCTTCCTTCGGACGATGACTCGCTTCCCTCGGACAGCGATGCCGATCGCTGGGGCAGCGATTCGGCCGCCTCGGTCAGCGACTCGGCCGCCTCGGTCAGCGACTCGCTCCGCTGCGGCAGTGGGGTCCCGCGGCGGGGGAGTTCTTGCGACTCCCCAGCAGACTCGTGAGGCGCGCGCCATTCCGGCAGGTCGTCTGCTGGAGGCTCGGGTGCTGCGGACTGAGGTGCCGCCGACTGGGGTGCAGCAGGCTGAGGCACCGCGCGCTCCCAGAAGGACCCTCCCTGCTGGGGAGGGGACTGGCCTGGCGGCTCGCGCCGGGGCAGTTCCCCGCCGGGCTGCGGCAGGGACTCTCCTGGCTCTGTCTCGCCTGGCTGGCTCTGGTCCGTCACGCTGTCGTATCGTAATCGGCTCGCAGAGCGGTTGACGCGCGTTCTGCGATGTTCACACCAAAGCTGTAAGTGTCACCGATTAGTACTACTCGGCCGGAAGCATGCTCCGGAGCACGGCGATGAGGGCGCTCTTCTGGGCGTCGGTCAGGCGCTGCTCGGCCTTGATCGCGGTCTCGATGTCGGGCGGTGCCGACCCGTTCCTTGTCTCGTCCGCGCCGTCCTTATGCAGCAGCCCGGCCTGCGCGAGCAGCGTCTCGGTCGACACGTTCAGCGCATCGGAGATCAGCCTGATAACCCGTACCGAGGGCTGATGCAGCCCGCGCTCGATCTGGCTCAGGTACGGGTTGGAGAGCTTGGTCCGCTCGGCTAGCTGCCTAAGGGACAAGTTGGCCATCTGCCGCTTGTCCCGGATGAATGCGCCGAGAGCCTGCATCTGGGAGTCCCAGGGTTCGGCCATTGCTGTTCCTGTTCGCGGCTGGACGCCCGTGCTGAGGCGGGCCGCCGGATGGCGGCCGCCCCAGCAGGAGGTTGGCGTCGTTAGTTCTTCGTGCTGCGCGGCTTGCTGGTGCTAGCCGTCCTGGCGGTACTGGCTGCCTTGGTGCCGCGAGCCTTGGTGGTAGTTGTCTTGGTGGTGCTCGTCTTCCTGGTCGCCTCAGCCGCCTTGGGGGTGCCGGTGGCCTTGGTCCTACCCGTGGCCTTGGCCGCCCTGGCTGGCTCGGTGGTGCCGCCCCGCGACGTGCGCGCCTTGCTCGGCTTCGGCCGGGCCGGAGTCGACTCGGCGGCAGTGGTAGCCGGCCGGATCTCCCTTACCTCGGCGATCTCCGTGACGACCTCGGCAGAGCTCTCCTCCTCGGCGGAGTCGGCTTCGCGAGCGGCGACGCCGTCCGCGAGGGCAAACCGCCGAACGCCCGGCAGCGTCCCTATCACGTGGGTGAGCTTCGCGACGCGCTCAGCGACGACGGGGCTAGCGGCGAGCCGGGCCCTGTCCGCAAGCTGGCGCTGGGTAGCCACAACCTGCTCTGCCAGCGGGCCGGTCATCTGCAGGGTCCTGTCGGTGAGCTGGCGCTGGGTGGCGATCACCTGCTCTGCCAGCGGGGCGGTCACCTCACGTGCCCTCCCTGCGAGCTGGCGCTGGGTGGCGACAACCTGGTCGGCAAGCTCCTGGGTCTTGGCGCGTAGCTTGGCCCGGTCAGCCGGGGTGGTAAGCGGCGGAATGCGCACAGTTGGCACCGGCAGCGCCGGGATGCTCGGCCGGATGGCCTTGGCCACCTGGCCGCCACTGCGGATGGCCTCGGCCATCGCCTCGCGGCTCTTGCGCATGTGGTCTTGGCTCTTGCGCATCTGGTCCTGGCTCTTGCGGAACTGCTCCTGTCCGCGGTGCACAGCTGCGACCAACTGGTCCTGAACTTCCTGCGCCAGTGCGCGCGTGTCGATCATGGGTCCCTCCCTCTTAAGATCTCACACTGCAAACTATATCAAGCAGTGCGCGCAATATGTCAAGCGAGGGACCTACGCTCGCAAGACTGACCGAGCGGCTCGCCTGAATCCGGGTCAACGGAGTCCAGTCAACCTTCCCGGCCTCATCAGCCTCGGGCGGGGTCCTGAATGAGCTCCAGGCCGTTGCCGTCCTGGTCACGGAAGGCGACCATGGGCGGCGGGCCAGGTCAGCCCTGGCCGCTGTACATCAGCGAGCCAGGAGTCGTCAGCAGCTCGCCTGTCTCCAGCCAGGTCTTCAGGCCGGAGAGGATCATCGGCCAGCCGCCGTAGATCTGGTCGTTGGCACCCTCGCGCAGCTGGTCGTGGGTCAGCAGCAGGCGACATGAGTCAGCCACCTGCTCGATCTCCCAGGTGACCCGGCTCGGGCCCTCGCTCTTGACCTCGTCACTCCAGAGCGCGGTCATGGTGTGAACGAGCCTGCGGGGCGGATCGACTTCGAGCACCTCGCCCTCGCCTAGCAGGGCGGGCGAGCCCGGATGGCCGAACGCCAGCCGGGAACCCGGCGTCCAGTCCGACGTGACGCTCGCGCCGAAGTTGTACTTACGCCTGATCTCGGGATCGATGATCGCCTGCCACAGGCGCTCCGGGGTGGTGCGGATGTAGATCTCGAAGACCTTCTCCATCGGCTTCTCCAGCTTCTGCTTGATGTCGCTGAGCCCGGCGGCCCAGGGCTCGGCGTACTTGCTGACCCATCGGTCGTGGATCAGGCGGATCGGGACCGGATTGAGGAAGTGAAGCTTCTCGCGCCCGCGCCTCCTCGTCACGATCAGCCCGGCCTCCTCGAGCTGACGCAGGTGCTTCATGACGCCGAAGCGCGTCATCGGGAAGCGCTCTTCCAGGGCACTGAGCGTCTGCCCGTCCGCGCGGAAGAGCTCGTCGAGCAGCTCGCGCCTAGTCGGGTCGGCGAGTGCCCTGAACACCTCATCCACACTTCGAGAATATGTGACCAATTGGTCACATGTCAATCCGGCCTGATCATGCGGCGGGGCGCGTTGAGCCGCCGTCGCGGCAAGAACTAGCGTTCAGCTATGACTAGCGCCTGGCCTGCCGTCTCCTACGAGCTGTGGAGCGCGACATGCGACACGCTGCATGCGCACACGCAGGTGCTCGGCAAGCTCGCAGTCGCGCTGGCGCCGCCGGAGCCGCAGCTCCAGCATGCGGCGCTCCGGCTGACCGCCCGCGGCTGGGAGACCACGCCACTGCCAGCTCCGGACGGATCGGGCCGGTTCGTCGCGCTGCTCGACCTCCGCTCGCACGAGGCTGTCGCCGAGCACAGCAACGGCGCGGTAGAGCGCGTGCCGCTGTCACCGGACCGGCCCGTCGGACAGGTCACCAACGAGCTGATTGGCGCCATCCGCCGGATGGCCGGCGACGTGCAGATAGATATGAGGCCACAGGAAGTGCCGTGGAGCGTTCCGCTTGACGCCGACTTCGATCACGCCACTTATGACCCGCAGCAAGTCGCTGCGTACTTCGAAGCGGCGGGCCGGGCCGCCATGATTCTGGCCGAGTACCGGGCGCCCTTCCGGGGCCGGTCGACGCCGGTCAATGCCTGGTGGGGCTCATTCGACCTCGCGGTCAGCCTCTTCTCCGGACAGCCAGCCGATCCGCCATCGTCCGACTTCATCATGCGCAATGCGATGGACGCCCAGGAGGTGGCCGTCGGATGGTGGCCGGGTGATGCCCGCCACCCGGCTGCAGCGTTCTATGCCTACGCGCACCCCGCACCGCCGGATTATGCGGGCGAGGCGATCGAGCCGGCCTCCGCACACTGGGATGCGGGTATCGGCGAGTACATACTCAACTGGGACGACGTCACGGCCAGTTCCGACCCGCACGCAGCCGGACTGACATTTGCCCGGTCAGCGTTCGCCCACGCTTGCGACGTCTGCCGGTGGGACCCGCAGCTGGCTGCCAGCGCGCGCAGCCTGCCGCCCCCGGTGCACTAGACGGCCGGGCCTGGCATGCTTGCCGGGTGACCTCCGAATCGCCTTCGCCGCGAACCCGCCGGGCTCGGTTGTGGCGCGCGGCCGAGGCAAGGAATGTGCCGCTGCGCGCGATCCTGGTGACGGTCGCGGTTGTGATCCTGGCCTATCTCGCTGGCAAGATCATCGACCGGCTGCGGGACGTGATCCTGCTGCTCGTGGTGGCGGGGTTCGTCGCCTTGCTGCTGAATCCGCTCGTCATCTTCCTGCAGCGCTGGCTCCGGCGGCGTGGCTTTGCCGTGACAGTAGTGACGCTGCTCGCCGTCTGCGCGTTTGGTGGACTGGCTGCAGCCTTCGGTTACCCGCTGGTCAACGGCATCAGTGACCTGGCCGATGGCCTTCCTGCTTATGTCAGCAAGGCGGAGCACGGCGAAGGCTGGCTCGGGCAGCTAGCGACCAAATACCACCTGCAGGCGTGGGTAGTGAAGAACGCGCCCAAGCTAGCTGGCTATGCCCGTGACCTGGCGCATCCGGCGCTGAGCCTGGGCAAGGGCGCCGTCTCCCTGCTGTTCTCGCTCTTCACGATCTTCGTGCTCGTTGTTCTGCTGCTGCTCGAAAGCCCGAAGCTGCGCACCGGGCTGCTCGGCCTCATGGCTCCCGAGCGGGCCGAGCGCTACACCCAGATCGCGCGGGAAGTGAACCGGTCAGTCGTCGGCTATATGCTCGGCAACTTCGCGACCTCGATCATCGCCGGAGTAGTTGTCTTCGCAACTCTGGTTCCGCTCGGGGTGCCGTTCCCGTTCCTGTGGGCGCTCTGGGTAGCGCTGGTGGACTTCCTGCCGATGATCGGCGGGGCGCTTGCCGGTATCCCGGTCGTGTTGTTCGCGCTGGCCCATTCAGTGCCGGCCGGCGTGGTCACCCTCGTGGTGTTCCTTGTCTACACGCAGGTCGAGAACCACGTGCTGAACCCGATAATCATGAGCCGCACCGTCCGGATCAACCCGCTACTAGTCCTGGTGTCGATCCTTGTCGGCGCGTCGCTCGGGAGCTGGATCGGCGGATTCTTCGGTGGCTTCGTGGCCGCCCTGCTGGCGATTCCTGCAGCTGGCGCGACCCAGGTGATCGTGAAGTCGGTCTGGAAGTCGACGGCGCCCGGGCGGGCCGGCGGAGCCGAGACCAGCGATTCGCTCGGCGGCACTGGGCCGGGCCAGAGCCGGACGGCTGCGCCAGATCAAGCTTCGCTGGCCCCCGGCTCGGCGCCGCTTCCTGACTAACCAGTGCGCCCGCCTCACCCGGCGGCGTCAGCTAGTAGCGGCAGCCGGGACGGCGGCTTGATCTCCTCCAGGCGCAGGTAGGTCACCAGCCGCTGGCCGCCACGTGCGGCGAGCGAGGCCAGCACTTGCTGAAGCTCGGTGACGTTCCTGGCCACAACGGTGAGCAGGTAGTCCATCTCGCCGGTGACGTTGTCCGCGGCGATGATCTGGGGCGTTGCCCGGACGAAATCCTCGAACGCACGTCCGGCGCGCGGGTCATGGCGGCCCAGGGTCGCGGCGACATACATCTGCAGCGGGAACCCGACGGCTGCCGGATCAAGCCGGGCGGCGATGACCTTGATCACTCCGGACGCTTTCAGGCGGCGAACCCGGTTCAGCGTCGCGGCAGGCGACAAGCCCACCAGCCTGGAGAGCTCAACGTTCGTCCGGTCGGCGTCTGCCTGTAGCTCGGTGAGCAGCAACAAATCAATTTCATCAAGTTCAACGGCCATAGCTCCAAATAATATCTTGTTCATAGAGGCTGTGCCCGAATTGCGCAGCGCGATCTGGCGACACTGGATCATGACCTACAGCCGCCGCCTCGTCTTCCCGGCCCTCATCGCCGCGGGCATCCTGTGGGGCGCCACCGTGCCCTTGTCCAAGCTCGCCCTTGCCTGGATGGCGCCAGGCTGGCTGGCCTTCATCAGGTTCGCGCTCGCCGCCGCCGTGCTGATGGTGGCGAGCCGGCGGCAGCTGCGCGCTTCGGCTAGCCCGGCGATCCTCGTCACCGGCGGCATCGGGTATGGCGGATCGGTGCTGGTGCAGAACATCGGTATCGAGCGAACGAGCGTCACGCATGCGGCGCTGCTGATCGGCGCAACCCCGGTGCTCGTCGCGATCATCGCCGCCGTGCTCCGGCACAGCGTGGCCCGCCCGCTTGCGTGGGCCGGATTCGCAATGTCGCTGGTCGGCGTCGGGTTTATCGCCAGCGGGCAGGGCTCGGGGTCGACGCTAGGCGGCGACGGCCTGGTGCTGGCCGCGCAGCTGGTCTCGGCCGGGTTCACGGTGTCGCAGGCCAGGCTGCTGCGCGGCCGCGACCCGATTGCAGTCACCGGGCTGCAGCTGATGGCGGCGGGCGTCATGGTGCTGCCGATCGCCCTCGCGACCGAGCACCACATGGCGGGTCCCGTTGGCGCTTCCGCACTGATCGCGACCCTCGCGCTGGTGTTTGCGGGCACGGTAGGCCCCACCGCGCTGTTTGCATTCGGCCAGAGCCGGGTGACTGCCGACGTGGCGGGCGCCTTCCTCAACATCGAGCCGCTGGTCGGCGCGCTGCTCGGCATGGCATTGTTCGCAGACCCGCTCGGGCCGGTCCAGCTGGGCGGCGGCGCCGCCATCGTGACCGGCATCGCGCTGAGCACGTTGCAGGTCGTGAGCGCCGAGCGCGTCCGCCGGGTCTCGACGACCACCGCAGGCGAGCCTGCCGCGGTCAGTTCCGGCCCGGTTGCTGCGGCCGCGTCGCTACCGCGGCCCGGCGAGGCGCCGAGCTTGGTGCGCCGCACTCGCTTCCCGCGGCTGCGGGACGCTGACGCTGCCAGGCTCGCTGCTCGGCTCAGGCCGGCCGGGCATGCGGGGCGGCGGGCCTGGGCAGGCGGCAGGGTGTCGGGCAGCAGGCGTCGTTCGGGCAACGGGCGCGGGTCGGCCAGCAGGCACCGACCCGGCGCCCGGCGCAGCACGGGCACCGGCCGCGGGTTAGACCGCGGTCGGCCGCCTGGTCGCTAGCCCGGCCAGGGGTTGCGTTCGGGTACTCCGATCCAGCAGGCTCGCGGGGTGACGTCACTGAAGTCCGCGGGTGTTATCGGCGCCGGCATACTCGGGCTGGCGGTCGCGCGGGAGCTGACGATCCGCTTCCCCGGCATCCGGGTCACCGTCTTCGAGAAGGAAGGCCACGTCGCCGCCCATCAGAGCGGGCACAACAGCGGCGTCGTGCACGCGGGCGTCTACTACCCGCCGGGCAGCCTGAAGGCGTCGCTGTGCCGGCGCGGAGCCGCCATGACGCGCGAGTTCTGCCAGCAGCACGGGGTCGCGTACCGGGAGCTCGGCAAGCTCATCGTGGCCGCCTCCGAGGCGGAGCTGGCCGGCCTGGCCGAGATCGAAAAGCGCGCGACCGCCAATCAGGTGCCCGGCCTCCGGCGCCTCACCGGCGCGCAGATCGCGGAGGTCGAACCGCACATCCGGGGCGTCGCTGCGCTGCACTCACCGCACACCGCCGCGGCTGACTACGTGACGATGTGCGAGGAACTGGCGCGGGCCATCAAGTCCTCGGGCGGAGAGGTGCTGCTCGGCACGGAGGTGACCGCGGTCGCAGAGACGGCGTCCGGAGTGCAGGTCCGCTCTGCCGCCGCGGCCTGGAAGTTCGACTACCTCATCGTCTGCGCCGGGCTGAGCAGCGACCGCTTCGCCGAAGGCCTCGGCCGGTCGGGAGACCTGCGGATCGTGCCGTTCCGCGGTGAGTACTACGAGCTGCGCCCGCAGGTCAGGGACCGCGTCCGGGGCATGGTCTACCCGGTGCCCGACCCGCGGTACCCGTTCCTCGGCGTCCACCTGACCCGGCACGTGGACGACACCGTCCACGTCGGGCCCAACGCGGTGCTCGCGCTCGCGCTCGAGGGCTACCAGTGGCAGGACGTCAGCGTCAGGGACCTGGTCCGGATAGCGACGTGGCCTGGCAGCTGGCAGCTCGCCCGGCGGCACTGGCGCAGCGGCATCAATGAGATCTCCGGTTCGCTGTCCAAGCGCAGGTACCTGACGAACGTGCAGGCATACCTGCCCGATCTGCAGCTGCCGGACCTGGTCAGGTCGAAGTCGGGCGTCCGCGCTCAGGCGGTGCGGCGCGACGGCAGCCTGGAAGACGACTTCGTGCTCCAGGCCGACGGGCGGGTGCTGCTCGTCCGGAACGCGCCGTCACCGGCTGCGACCGCAAGCCTGGCCATCGCCGAGCACGTCGTATCGACGATCAGCATCTAGCCCCGGCGCCAGGCCACCCCGCTGGGGTCGCGCCGGCTACACCGCAGCGAGCTCGCCAGCCCGGCGAAGCGTGAAGCCCTCGTAGCCGCTGGCCGCCACTTCCTCGCACTTCTGCCGGAACGCGCCGACGCCGCCGATGTAGGGCAGGAAGACCCGCGGCTTGCCGGGCACGTTCGCGCCCATATACCAGGAGTTGGCCCGCGGGAAAAGCGTCAGCGAGCCCACCTCGGCGACGTGCGTGACCCACGACTCCTCGGCCTCGGCAGTCACCTCGGCAGCGGCGTAGCCGTGCTCGCGGAGGTAGGCGATCAGGTCGCTGATCCATTCCACATGCTGCTCGATGGAGACCACCATGTTGCTCAGCACGGACGGGCTGCCTGGCCCGGTGATCGTGAACAGGTTGGGGAACCCCGCCATGGCGACTCCCAGGTAGGTCCGCGGCCCGGCGGTCCACACCGAAGACAGGGATAGCCCGTTCCCGTTCCTAATGTCGATCGCGGCCAGGGCCCCGGTCATCGCATCGAAGCCGGTGGCGAAGACGACGGCGTCGAATTCGTACTCGGCGGCCGACGTCCGGAGGCCGGACTCGGTGAACTCGATCAGCGGCGTCATCCGCAGGTCGACCAGGTGGACGTTTGGCCGGTTGAACGTCGCGTAATAGCCAGTGTCGAGGCACGGCCGCTTGGTCCCGAACGGGAACGTGCGCGGCGACAGCGTCTCGGCAGTCTCCGGGTCGTGCACGACCGCCCGGATCTTGGACCGGATGAACTCCGCCGCCGTCTCGTTGGCCGCGGGGTCGATCAGGATGTCGACATAGCAGCCGCCGAGCGAGACGAGGTCGCCCTTTTCCCACGCCGCCTGGTACCGGGCCGCTCGTTCGCCGGGGGAGGCAGCGAGCGCGAACTCGGTTGCCTCCGGCGCCGGGATGCCCGCACGGGAGGTCCGCTGCGCCTCGCGCCAGCCGCGGTAGCTGGCCTTCAGCTCGGCGACCTCGCCCGGCTCGAGCGGGCGGTTGCCGGCCGGCATGGAGAAGTTCGGCGTGCGCTGGAAGACCGTCAGGTCGGCGGCCTGCTCCGCGATGATCGGGATCGACTGGATGCCGGACGAGCCGGTTCCGATCACGCCGACCCGCAGGCCGTCGAAGCGGATCTCCTCCTTGCCCCACCTGGCGGTGTGATGCTTCCGGCCGCGGTACCGCTCCAGGCCCGGTATCTCGGGCAGCTTCGACGCGGACAGGCAGCCGGTGGCCATGATGACGAACTGCGCGGTCATCGTGCTGCCGGTGTCGGTCCGCAGCGTCCAGCGGGCGGTGGCGTCGTCATACTGCGCGCTCACGACCCTCGTGCTGAGGGTGATGTCCCTGGTGAGGTCGAACCGCTCCGCCACGTGATTGAGGTAGCGCAGGATCTCCGGCTGCGTGGGGTACTTCTCGGTCCACTCCCACTCCTGCTCGAGCTCAGGGGAGAAAGAGTAGGAGTACGACATGCTCTGGACGTCGCACCGGGCGCCGGGGTAGCGGTTCCAGAACCAGGTGCCGCCGACTCCGTCAGCTGCCTCGATGATGCGGGCATGCAGGCCGAGCTGGCGCAGGAGGTACAGCTGGTAGAGGCCGGCGAGTCCGGCGCCGACGATGACAGCGTCATAGTTCTCGGCCGCCCGGTTCTCGGTGACCGGGCCATCGCCGTCCGGCACCTGGCTCATGCCCCCTGCGCGTCCAGCAGCGCGGTCACCTGCTCGGTCACGTAGGTGATGCCGTCAGCGGAGCCCGGCAGCAGGTTGACCATGGTGAAGAAGGCGTGCATCTGGCCGGGGAACCGGCGGTGCTCAACCGGCACCCCGGCTTCGCGCAGCCGGTCGGCGTAGGCCTCGCCCTCGTCACGCAGCGGGTCGTGCTCGGCGGTCAGCACGATGGCCGGTGCCAGGCCGACGAGGTCGGCGGCCCGGATCGGCGAGGCGTCCGGGTTCAGCCTGCTCGCCGGATCGGGCGCGTAATGGCCCCAGAACCAGACCATGGACTCGCGGGTGAGCAGCAGCTGGTTCTCGGGATCGGTGTAGCTGGGGGAGTCCAGGTCGGCGTCGGTCACCGGGTAGATGAGCACCTGGCCGGCGAGCTCGAGTCCGGCCGCCTTTGCCTTCTGCGCGACGACGGCCGACAGGTTGCCGCCAGCGCTTTCGCCCATAACCAGCAGCGGAACGGCGGCGCCCGTGATCTCAGCCATCTGCTCGTTCGCCCACTGCAGTGCGGTCCAGGCGTCGTCGGCCGCGGCCGGGTAGGGATGCTCGGGCGCGAGCCTATAATCCACGTTGACGACGGCGGCATGCAGGCCGTTCGCCAGGATCCGGGTCAGGTTGTCGACGTCGTCGATGTTCCCGATCACCCAGCCGCCACCGTGGTAGTACACGACCAGGGCACGGATCTCACCTTCGGGGACCAGGACGCGGACGGTGATGTGCCCGCCGTCCGGCGTCGGCACCTGAACGTCGTACGACTTCGCTACGTCGGGTCCGGGACCGTACAGTTCTCGGAGCGCGGCGTAGAAGCCGCGCGCTTCCCCGGGCGTCATCTCGTTGAGGGGCTTAACGCCGCTTTCCGCGAGCTGAGTGAGGAAACCCGCCGTTGCCTCGTCGATCGCCATCGCTGCCTCCGCTGGTCTGGACCTGCGCTAACCGCGGACCTCGCGGCGGCATTGACGGCCATCGCTGTCCCCTAGGCCCGCCCTCTCGGACGGTACTACGGGGGGCAATTGCCAGCAATGCGCATGCAGGACGGCAGCTCATTTGTGTCATTCTTAAATCTCACGCGATCGGCTGGGTTGGCTGGCAAGGAGTGACGATGTCGAGGGACCAGTCGGTGTATGAGGCGGCGACGAGACGTCGGAACCGTGCGTTTCGCATCGCATTTAGGGGAGCGGGAGCCCTCGTGGCGGGTGCTCTAATCACGGCCTTCGGTTCAGGCAACGACGCGCAGGCCACCGTTGCAGATCATCACCCCAGCGGCATCCGGAGCGTAGCCTTCAGCTTCGACTCCAAGTACCTGGCAGCTGCCGACGCCGATGGCAAGATCTTCATCTGGGCAACCCCCTCGGACAAGATTCACAACGTCCTCCGCGACCCGGCCAGCCGTGGCGTCAACGCGGTCGCCTTCAGCCCGGATGGCAGGCTCGCAGCGGGAGACGGCAACGGGCATGTGTACCTGTGGTCAGGCACTCACGCCCGGAAGCTGACCGATCCTCACAGCAAGGGCGTGAACGACGTGGCGTTCACGCCCAACAGCAAGTATCTGGCGGCCGCCGACGCCAATGGAAATACCTACATATGGTCGTTGGCCACGTTCAAGATCGTGGCCACCCTCAGCGATCCGCACAGTCGTGGCGTCAGGAGCGTCGCATTCAGCTTCGACTACAAGTTCATGGCGGCGGCCGACGGTAATAACAAGACCTATGTGTGGGCAACGCCCGCTGACACGATCCACGCTACGCTGCGCGACCCTGACAGCAAGGGTGTCAGGGCCGTAGCGTTCAGCCGGAACGACAAGCTGCTGGCGACCGCAGACGGTAACGGCCATGTGTACCTGTGGTCAGGCGCCCACTCGCGGAAGCTCACCGATCCACACAGCCGAGGCATCAATGGCCTGGCGTTCAGCCCGAACAGGAAGTTCCTGGCCACTGCCGACGCCAATGGCAGCGCGTATATATGGCGCCTCGCCGGATACAAGGTCGTTTCGCATCTGACCACTCATGGGAGCAGAGGCGTCAACGCCGTAGCATTCGCCCCCAATGACAAGGTAGTCGCGACCGGGGATGGAAACGACAACGCCTACATCTCGCACATCTCACGTGCCGGGATCCCGATGTCCTCAACTGGGCCGTAAGCAGGCCGGGGAAGCGATCGCCTAGTCATCGGCTCCGACGAATCACTCTACTTCTTCAGCCGACTCGGCGAGGCACTCGGTGACGGCGACGAGGGACCAACGGTCGGTCCGGTAGTAACTGGTCCTGGCCCGCTTGGCGTGGAATGCCGCGAGACGACGATCACAAGGACAGTTGCGCGGTTAGAGCCCTCGACCTTGGCGATGACGCGGGCCGTCCCCTGCCTTCTGGCGGTAAGCAAACCGGCGGCGTTAACTGTGGCGGCGGACTTACTGTGAGGATCCGGCAGCCATGTGACGATGAGCAAGGCCGCAGGCGCAGGTTTGCCGTCGGTGAGCAGGCCGGTGACCGATAGCTGTACGGTCTGCCCCTGGGTGAGGTGGATCCTTCCCTTGAAGATCCGGATCGCCTTGGACAAAACCTTGATTGTGAGAGACCCCGGCCGGAGACGGACGGTTCCGTTCTGCACTGTCGGCGGCGGCAGGCCCTTCGCCCATGCTTCAAGGCGAGCATTCGTGGCGCCGTCCCGTAGAACCCGGACCTGGTAGCCCACGACAAACTTGCCGTGCGGGTTAACCTGCCGGTTCCACTCCACCGCTCGTCCGGCGTTCACGATCTTGAATCCGGCCGTGAAATGCACCTTCTGCAGGCTGGGCGCGATAGCTGTTGGCACTGGCTCGATCAGCGACACCAGCAATGGCTTGTCAGTAGCGTTGTGGGCGGTGATCTCCTCGCTGAACCATGAGCCATCGTGTCCGCTCAGCGTCCATCGTCTCAGGATTCCGAGCCCATCCGGGTAGCTGCGCGAGGTGATGATCTCGGAGACCCGCGTGCTGGCCGCCGGCGAATCCAAGGTCTGGGTCAGCACAATGATGGCGACGGCCGCAACCAGGGCCAGGACGAGAGAAATGCCAATGAGTCGAGTGCGTGAATGCCGAGTCACCCCGACGCGGCCGGAGCCAGGGCGATTGGGGCCTGTTCCGCGCGATCCGGTGACTAGGAAATCGTCGGGCCATTCAGCGTGCCGAGTCAGCACCTTTTCTTCATCCGCACGCTGCGCGGATGACGGCACAGTGGACTCAACCGTATCGTGCGCTACAGCGGGGTCGTGGGGCCGCTTGACTCCAAGGAAGCCAAAATAGGCCGCCAGTACCGTCGCGATGGTACCGATAACGCTTAACGCCAAGTTGACCGCGATCACTCAGCGATGATATCGACGGTGACGCTTATTCAGCGCTAGCGGTCGCGCCGGCTGTCTAGCGGTAAGCCGTATTTCCGGGCCGCCGTCAATTTACGTCGCCACCATCAGCCCATACCTGCTGTGAACGATGCTGCCCAGGTGCTTCGGCCAGCTGGGCGAGTTCGGGCTGATCGTGCTGGCCGCTACATGCCGCCCTACGCAGTCAGGATGCGCTTGGCGATCAGCACCCGACGAGTCTGGGGTAGTCAAGCGCCGTAATGTGGATCCGTGGAGTTCAGCCGGGACCTGCGGCCGAGCGTCATTGCCGGTGACGTCTCGGTGTCGTTCCGGCTGTGGTCGCGGCCGAAGGTGAAGGTGGGTGGCCGCTATCCGGTCGGGCCCGCGGTGATCGAGGTGGACTCGGTGGAACTGGTGCCGTTCAGCAGTGTCACCGAGGCGGATGTAGCCAGGGCCGGTGAGGCCGACCTGGAGTCCTTGCGCCACCGCGCGGCGCACGCGGGACCGATCAGCGACGACACGCTGGTGTACCGGGTCGAGTTCCACCTGGTGTAGGGGCGAGCGGTCGCTGCGGCCGTAGGGTTTCGTGACCCTTCCAGCCCTACCGTGACCCTTATGGCTCTAGCGTGACGCTTAAGCGGGTGCAAAAGGGGCAAACTGGGGTGCTATTTTAACGCTAAGCGTCACACTGTGGTCGCGGGCCGCGTTAGACGTCACGATTGTCGGTGGCGCGCGCCATTCTGGCCGCCATGAGGGAGCAGCAACC
>Ga0335073_10001879_pt1 | contig 28502 bp, 22 predicted proteins | sample Lox_Sample_22_FD_207093 | JGI IMG/M metagenome (GOLD analysis project Ga0335073, IMG submission 207093) | Soil microbial communities from Loxahatchee National Wildlife Refuge, Florida, United States - Lox_Sample_2.2 | ecosystem: Environmental > Terrestrial > Soil > Wetlands | place: USA...
ACCGACGAAAGGAGAACGCTAATGTCACTCTATCGGCCCAAAGGGTCGAAAACTTGGGTCATGGATTTCATGTTCCACGCCCAACGAATACGCGAAAACACAGGAACCGCATCGAAGTCGCACGCCAGCAGGATCGAACAGAAGAGGCGTTACGACTTGGCGGAAGGCGCCGCCGGCATACGGCGGCAGGATCCGCCTCGATTGCTTTCCGTCGCTGCCGAGGAATGGATCGAGGCGAAGAAACTCGCTTGGTCCCCAAAGATGTGCCAGATCGCCAAGACCAATCTCCAGCACCTGTTGCCGGAGCTCGGCAAGAAACTGCTCTTGGAGATCGAAGCCTCACACATCGCCAGATATCAGAGAGCGCGATTAGCGGAAGGAGCCGCCAACCGCACCGTGAACATCGAGGTTTCAATGCTCAGACAGATTATGCGCAAAAGCGGGGCATGGGCGCGAATACAATCGAACGTGGCTATGTTGCCGGAGCGCCAGGATGTCGGGCGCGCGCTTTCGGCCAAAGAGGAAGCGGCGCTGCTTCTGGAATGCAGTCGGTCGCGTTCTCGCATCCTGCAGCCGTTCGTTCTGCTCGCGCTCGAAACTGGGGCGCGCTACAACACGATTCGCACACTGCAATGGAGGAATATCGATTTCTCGAGCCGCTGCCTGAAATTCGGCAAGGACAAAACGACGGCCGGAACGGGGCGGACTGTACCGCTGAGTCGGCGCGCGCTCGAAACCCTCAAATTCTGGGCGCAACAGTTTCCGGCCCGACTACCCGAGCACTATGTTTTCCCGACCGAAAGAGTCGGGGCGACGGGCGATCGCTTCGACGCGAAGGTGTACGAAACCGACCCGACCCAGCCGATCGGAAGCATCAAGGAAGCCTGGGAATCAGCAAAGCGCCGGTCACGTCGCCATTGCCCGAATTGCGACAGCGGCATTCTCGTCGACCGCGAGAAACCGGAGGCAGGCTACATCTGTGCGGATTGTAACTTCGAGGTTGATGAGCTTCCAGCTGGGCTGATGGGGGTTCGCTTCCACGACCTCAGGCATACTGCGGTGAGTCGCATGATCGCCGCCCGCATCCCGCCGCCGATCATAGCCAAGGTCGTCGGCTGGTCCGCCGGCACGCTTGCGAAGATGAGCGCCCGTTACGGTCATTTCGCTCTGGATGAACTGCGCACCGCGGTCGAGGCGATCAGCGCGCCAGTTCCCCTTCGAGAGCCGGGGTACCCGCAATTTTCACCGCAGTCGGACGGACATAACGGCGGGCAGCGCGCTAACTGATTGAGAAGTTTGGTAGGCCCGGCTGGGATCGAACCAGCAACCCTCAGCTTAGAAGGCTGATGCTCTATCCAATTGAGCTACGGGCCCACTGCCTGGAAACAAAGTATCTCGTCCACATTATCGCAGAACCGAACTCACTGCTCGTGCTGAATGACCCGTGCTAGAATCATGCTCCCTGCGTATGTCTGCGAGTCGCAAAAATGGCGTCCACGTTCAGGTATCGCTTCGTTGATATTGGAACGGTGTTCACCGGCGACTCCCGAACGAGAGACGCTGGGAACGGCGGCAATTCTCCTGCAACACTTTTTTCCAATGAGCTGGCTTGCGATGTGGGCGGGACCTGCTGGGGTCTAAACGAGCCGCTGGCCATCATCGACCACCCTCGCCCTCATGAAGGGCGGTTCCCTTCTGCCTCGGCGGCTGTGCTCCACAAAGCTACGCGAATTCGCGACCGGTTCGTCCAGCCTGCCGAGGTCATATGGCTGGTCACACACGGGGAGCCGGACTTTGACGCCTTCTGTTCGATGTACCTGGCGCGCTGGGTCATCTCGGACCCGGCAGCGGCGATCGATTGGGAACGTTACGGTCTCGATGCCGACGGCTGGGTCGACCTGCCTCACCGGTCCAAAATCGACTGGTTTGCTCCCGACCTAAGCGATGTCGCGAAGGAACATCGCTGGGCCTTGCTGCTTGTCGCCTATGCTTCCATGCTGGAAATGCGCCGCCATATTTCCTGCGCGCGGGAGCGTAGCTTGCACTCCGTCTTCTATGCCGCGTTGAAACGCGGACGCGATTATCTCAGCGCAACCAGCGGCGCAACCGAACTGTTCGACGAGGTCAAGTCGGTTCTTAAGGAGAAGGCGCTGAACCCCGCGTTCGACTCCGTGCTGGAAGGCAACGCGCAGTTCGCTCCCGAACTCGCGATGCTGGACCGCGAGGCGGACGCCTATCGGCAGGATCTGCAGCGGGCACGCAAGTCGGTCGTTTATCTGCCGGAATCGGAGGCGCCAACGCCGGATTTCTTCGAGCACCGCAAGAAAGCCGCGCTACAACCAGCCGGTACTTCGGATGTCAGTACCGAACATCTCCGGCTTGCCGACACTTTCAGGATTCCCACCGACGGCATCTATCTGCGCGATCCCGAATGTGTCTTGTTTCGGGAGTGGGCGCGAGTCGATCTGGCGAACTCCGCGCTCGGCGCCGGATTCGAGTTCAGCGCCATCGCGTATTCCGGTGGCCGCCCCGGCGGACCGGTCAATACCAGCCGGTATGTGTTTTCGATCGATCCTGAGCGAGCCAACGGACGCCATCTGCATACTGTCTGGTCCCGGCTGGAGACCGAAGAGGTGCAGGCGTTGCGCGTGTACCAGGGCAGGCCGGTCACGACTTCGGTGAGCGACCGCGCAGGACAGGTTTCCGAGCAGCGCCAGGGTACCCTGGAAGTCCTGTTGTCGGACCCGTGGTCGGGTGGACAGAGCAAGGGCAGCAATGTCGTGGATACACCCGGCCGCGGCACCCTGATCGGCCCCGCCGGCACGCGTAGTGACTTGCGTGACGACCCCGTTGCCGAGGCGATACGCACGGAACTCGAGAACTCCATCTACGCGGCATCTTCCCTGATCGCCGGCCCGCAAACCACTATTTACGACTTCCCGGCATCGCGAGGCCACGGGCAGCCTGAGCGGCGGCTGCTCGAATTAAGTACGCCGCTGGTAATGCCGCCGCCTGAGCCGGACCATCTTCGGTTCGCGACCGTCGGGCTGAGACCGGACGTCCCGCTGGCCGCAGGCGTGCCCGGACCTCGGCTCATCCAGCAGATAGGCGAGACTCTCTGGCACGTTCTCTATCCCGAACGACCTGGCTCAATTCCGCCGAACTTCGAGGGTCACCTCGTCGTCACCGCTGATTCCATTGGCGTATGGGGCGAGCGAGGGGTTGCCATTGCGCAGAAACACGGACCGCCCGCACATGCGAATTCCGTGCGGCCGCGAGATGAGCTCAGCGACTTCGAAGCCATGGTGTCTTTGGTGCGCGATATCGATCGCCTCGCGAGCGAATGGAACTCCCGCGACGCCGGAAGCAAATCTCCGGATGACGTTCGTCGCCAATCGTCTGCCGTCATCGCCCTGCAAAAGATCGTTACTGCAGGAGAGGGCCTGGCTGTACGTGCCCTGGAACTGCAACGGACACTGGCCCTGCCGGAGCGGGAGCTCCTTCGCCGTTTTTGCGACTCCATCGGATTTGATCAACTCGTGGCCAGGCTTCGCGATTTGAACAGTGTCATCGCAGAACATCTGCGTCATTACGCGGCGGCAGAACAAGCTCGGCGCACGGAAAAGAGGGCGGAGGACGTCGCGCGCATTCAGCAAAAAGCGAAGTGGTTTGAACTTTTCGTGGTTGGATTTATGGCGCTCGCCATTATTGGCATCGTCTCGCGCAATGTGGACCTCGGCAGCTCGCAGCAGACCTTGGTCTTGTTTGGCGGTCCAGGCATTCTAGGAGTCATGGCATTGTTGTTGCAGCCCTGGAGACGTAAACTGGGCGCCGCTCCGAATCCAGCGCAGGGCTTTGGCTGGGTTCTTGGCGCGGCAATTCTGGTATGGCTTGTGGCATGGCTGGCGCAAGTCTTCAGGATCTGGTAGCACAGCGACCAATGCTGTCAGTCGCCGAATTCGCCAGGTCTCGCACGGTCATGCGTAATCGATCGGATGACGATCGAGCCAGTGCTGATCGCGAACCACGCCCATTTGTTTGGCAGCAGACCGCCTCATGCTCTCTGCCAGCTCCCGCGTCTTCCAGCTGAAGCCGGCCAGGAATCCGAAGGCGCCTCCCAGCAGGCCACAGGCAACCGTCTTGGCAACCCGGCCGCGACGCGCGGGCAGGTAGTAGCGCAATAAGCCTGCACATGCGCCGAGCGTGGCCAATCCCAATGAAGCGCGCGCTGACCGGACCAGGACATCCGAGAGCGGACGGCCATTCAGATGTGCGTCACGTCCGTTGCTCAGTCCGCAAACTCCCGACTTCACCAACTCTCGACCGTAGCGAAGTTGCGATCCTAGTGAGTGCTGTGCGTGCATGGGTCAACTCCTTTTTTCGCTGGCTCCAGGGCCTTGCTTTGACCAGGCGTGGCACGGCTGCCAATCGCCGATAATAGGTTCGCACTTCTATGTACCATACGTCTGTGCCGTATGTCACAAATTCCCCACGAACTCTTCCTCGAACGACCTTTGTGGAACTGTTCCAAGTATGCACAGATGCCGATTACATCCCGATGAATACAAGTAGCGCTCGCAAGCAGAGTACCCGTCTCTTTTATCATCCTTGTAACCTTTCGCTGATCAAGTGATCTCATCCAACGTAGGGGTTTGTCGAGGTGAAGGATGCCGGACGAGCGTCAGCCCGTCAGAGACGAGGGAGGCGAAGAACAAAACGCGGAGGCAGCGGAGAACTCGATCAGTGAACCGGCTGACGCCGCCGACCTCGACGAGCAAGCTGTTGCAACCGAGCGATTCGGTCCCGCCGGAGAACGAGTCCTCATTGTTTCGCCTGCCGAACGCAGGCGTATCAGTCGTCGCGAACTGTTGAAGCTCGTCCCCGTCGTTGCCATTGGCGCATTTGCCATTCCCAAGCTGCAGGAACCATTGCTGACGCACGGGCTGGCTTTCAGCGATTGGACATCCGGGAAACTCTTTGGGCCTCATCGCCTAGAGCCAACCTTCAGCAACAGTGAAGTGGCGCCGTTCGATCGCTTTCCTTACAACTACTACGATGTCCTTGAACCGGATATCGATTTCGATCGCTGGACCCTGAAGGTCGAAGGACTCGTGCAGCGCCCCGGCGAGTACAAGCTGGCGCAGATCCAGAGTCTTCCCAAACTGGTGCAGAATACGCGCCATGTCTGCGTCGAAGGCTGGGATGTCATCGGCAACTTCGGGGGAACGCGGGTCTCCGATTTTCTGCGGGCGGTGGGCGCCGATCTGACGGCTCGCTACCTGGAAGTAGAATGCGCCGACGAATACTACGAGTCCCTCGACATGGCAACGGCGCTGCACCCGCAGACCCTCTTCTGCTATGAGATGTACGGCAAGCCTCTGGACCGCGGACATGGGGCGCCGTTGCGCCTGCAAATGCCCACCAAGATCGGCTATAAGCAAGCCAAGTATCTCGAAACTGTTCGCGTGACTAACGTACTAAAGGGCGGCATGCGCGGCTATTGGGAAGACCAGGGCTATAGCTGGTACGGAGGATTGTGAGAGCGATGGCGACTACAGCCCACCCCTCCGAACCAGAGCAGATCGAGCTGACCACGGTGGCGTACGAGCATCCCTGGGTAGTGCGCGTCGCCCACTGGCTCAACGCATTTGCCGTGTTCGTCCTCATCGCCAGCGGGCTGCAAATCTTTCGCGCATTTCCCAGCTTTGGGCCGAAGATCCCGCAGGAAAATTTCTGGATTCCTCCCCGGGCGATCACCCTCGGCGGCTGGCTAGGCGGTGCCCTGCAGTGGCATTTCACGTTCATCTGGATCTTCGTGGGCAGCGGACTGATGTATGTGATCTATCAGATCGTAACTGGCCACTGGCGCCAGGTGCTGTTTTTGCCGCGCGACATTAAAGGCGTATGGCCGATGGCGCGCTACTATTTTCTGTTTGGTAAGAAGCCGCCGGTCGAGGCTGCCTACAATCCTCTACAAAAACTCGCCTATACCGCGACCGTCTTCCTGGGCATGGTGTCGATACTGACCGGAATGGTGTTGTTCAAGCCGGTGCAGTTCTGGTGGCTGACCTGGCTCATGGGCGGCTTCCGTCTCGCCCGCGTCTGGCACTTCATGGCGATGTGCGGATTTGTGGCCTTCATTCCCGGACATCTGATTATGGTTGCGCTGCACGGCTGGAACAACTTTTACTCCATGATCACGGGATGGAAGCGCGGACCTGAATACATCGACTGAGCCCCTGGAGTCCCGCTGAAGGCGATTGCGTGCTCTTCCTCTGCATTTGGTGTAAGCTCGGTTTCCATGCAGACGGCCATTGCGCCTCCTTCACTCATCGAGGAGTTCACAACCGCGGCCATTGCCGCCGCTGCGACGGTGGAGGTGGTGGACCGCTCTCCGGCGACGTTGCGCGACGCCATTCTGCACGTTGTGGGAGGCGCATCGCGCATCCTCTATGCTCCTGTGCGCGAGTTCCCAGCCGCGCTGTTTGCTGATTTCGCGGCCGACCCGCGTGTGCGACCGCGTCCCACGCAAGATGAGATGGTCAACAGCTCAGCCGCGGTTACCGAGGCCTTTGCCGCTGTGGCCAGCACCGGCTCAGTGTGCATTGACATAGGTTTCGAGCAGACCGGGATCGTGAGCTTAATGACGCCTCTGCAAGTTGCCGTTGTTGGCGCCGATACGATCGTACCGCAGCCTCGGGACTTGTTTCGGCCGGACATTCTCGGCGGCCGCGGCCTGGAGCGGGACTTTGTTTTCGTCACCGGCCCCAGCGCAACGGCGGACATGGGACCGCTGGTGCGCGGGGTCCACGGGCCGCACCGGCTGCACATTATCCTTCTGAGGTAACCATGGCGCCTGTTTTGAATCCGGCCGATATCAATCCCCGCCAGGTGGCGAACAAAAGCGACAAGAAGGCGCTGCTGGATGCTATTCGCATGACTCTCGCCGTGCAAAGTCCGGCGGTGCGACACAACACACAGACATTTAATCGCAATCGATATGCCGCGACCGCGCGCCTCGCCGACTACAACGAACTTAAGGACCGCGCCCGCGAGATCAAGGAAAACGCGATTGCGAACTTGCCGGAGTTGCTTCGCAAGCTGGAAAGCGCTGTGCGCTCCAACGGCGGACATTTCTATCTGGCGAAGACCGCAGCCGACGCTGATCAGTACATTCGCGACCTCCTGCTGCGGCACGAGGCCCGGCTGGTGGTAAAGGGCAAGAGCATCACTTCGGAAGAGATCAGGCTAAACCATACGCTGGAGGCGGCGGGCATCGCCGTAGCGGAGACCGATCTGGCGGAATTCATTCTGCAAGTGGCGGACGAGCAGCCGTCGCACAGTGTTGCGCCGGCGCTGCACTATTCGCGCGAGCGCATTACGGCCCTGTTCAAGCGTAAGTTCACGACCGACCTGCCGCTGGACACGGGCGAGGAGTTGACCAAGTTTGCGCGCGAAAAGCTGCGCCAGAAGTTCATCGCCGCCGATGCCGGTATCTCGGGCGCAAATTTCGTCGCCGCGGACAGCGGTTCGCTGATGCTGGTGGAAAGCGAAGGCAACATCCGCATGAGTACCATCCTGCCGTCGCTGCACATTGCCATTGCAGGCATTGAAAAGGTGGTGCCGTCGCGCAAGGAGTTCGGAACATTCATCGAGCTACTCCCACGCAGTGGGACAGGTCAGCCGCTGACTTCCTACGTCAGCATCCTGCATCCGCCCTTGAAGGCGGCGCCGTTTGCTGCGCCGGGAAAAACCGCGAAACCCAGGGAATTCCATCTGGTGTTGATCGACAATGGCCGCGGCCGCATGCGCGAAGACCCGGTGCTGCTGGAGTCGCTGTACTGTATCCGCTGCAGCGCCTGCATGAATTCCTGTGCCAACTTCGAGACCGTCGGCGGTCACGCCTTCGGCGGAGAGACGTACTCTGGCGGAATTGGCGGTTCGTGGGAGGCAGGCACGGGCAAGCTGTTCAACGCGGGCTTCAGCGAGCTGTGTACCGGGTGCTCGCGCTGCGTGCCCCAGTGTCCCGTGCGCATCGACATCCCTTGGCTCAATGAGAACCTGCGCCAGCGCATGAATTTCGAGCAGCCGGCATCGGCCGCGAAATCGGCTTTCGGCGCGATGAGCGGCACCGCCCCGGAGGATCGCGTCGCGTCGCTGGAAAAGCAGTTCTTCGCCAACTACCACGTGATGGCGAGACAGGCCGCGCTCTTACCCTCTCTGGCAAATGCCGCTATGCGTGTGCCCTTCGCGCGCCGGCTGATGGAGAGCGTGGTTGGACTCGATCGCCGCCGCATAGTTCCGGCTTTTCCTCCCAAGACCTGGGAGCGGCTACATCGCGAGCAGGGCAACAGCGCGCAGCAGCCACAGGTCGCTTCGTCAGGCGAAGTGCTGATGTTCGCGGATGTATTCACCAACTACGGCTCACCGGAGCGAGGCATGGCTGCAATAGGAGTGCTGCGCCAACTGGGCTTCTCGGTTGAACTGAGTGATTGCCTGCCCGACGGACGCGCCGCTATCTCCCAGGGAATGATCGCGACGGCACGACAGCAGGCGAACGTTACGGCGCAGCGGCTGCTGCCCTATATCGAAAAGGGCACCCCGATCTGCGTGCTCGAGCCGAGCGTGCTGGCAATGTTTCGCTTCGACTATGCGCATCTGGTGGACGACAAGACCTGGGCCAGGTTCACGCAGGGCAACTTCGTCGAGCCCATGCAACTCGTGTTGTCTGCTGCCCGGCAGAAACAACTCGACCTTTTGCAGATCTTCAGCGCCGGCCGTTCGCGCTATGGAGCCAGAGTTTTCTATCACTCCCATTGCCAGCAGAGAACCTGCGATTCAGCATGGCAGACGGTCGAAGTGCTGCGTCTCTGCGGCTTCGACGTAGTCACCTCTTCGGTGGAATGTTGCGGCATGGCCGGCAGCTTCGGCTACAAGCGCGATTACTACGAGCTGAGCATGGCCGTCGGCGAAGATCTGTTCGCGCAAGTGCGTCGCGCCGATCAGGACGGCCCGCGCACGCTGGTCGCCACCGGCACCTCTTGCCATGAGCAGTTATGGGCCGGCTTGAATCGCGAAGTGCTCCATCCCGCCGAATTGCTGATGAGCGCACGGGGCTGATCCCGGCGACGGACCCACGCCCCTTCCCAAAAGAGCTGCAGAGTGCCCAGGCTATTTGGATGCCGCGTCGGGCTCCAGACCACGATATTTCAGCATGGGTTTGATACTGGGCTCGGCTCCGCGCCAGGCGACGTAGAGATGCTCCAGGTCTTCCGTATTGCCGCGCGACAATATCATCTGCCGGAAACGCTCGCCGTTGGCGCGAGTAAGTCCGCCGTGTTCCAGAAAACCCTCGTAGGCATCGTCGGCCAACATCTGCGTCCAAAGGTAGGCATAGTAACCGGCTGCGTATCCGCCGCCCCAGATGTGATTGAAGTAGCTGGAGCGATAACGCGGCGGGACGTAACTGATCCATAGATGGATCTGGTCCAGCGCGTCGCGTTCGAATGTATCCGGGTTCTGCAATGGAGCGGTTGGCGGAAGCGTGTGCCACTTCATGTCGAGCTCGGCGGCCGCCAGCAGCTCGGTAACGTCATACCCCTTGTTGAAGTTCCGCGCCTTTCTGATCTTCTCCACCAGCTCCGCCGGCATCGGCGCGCCGGTCTTGTAATGCTTGGCATAGTGCTGAAAGACGGCAGGGTAGGTCGCCCAATACTCGTTGAATTGCGAAGGAAACTCGACGAAGTCGCGTGCGGTCGAGGTGCCCGACAATGTGGGATATTCGGTATTGGAAAACATGCCGTGCAGGGCATGACCGAATTCGTGGAACATGGTGCGCACGTCATCAGAGGTGAGCAGCGCGGGCTCGCCGGGAGCGGGCATGGCAAAGTTAGCGACATTGAATACCACCGGCTTGGTGCCCAGCAGTTTGGATTGGTCTACAAAGTTGTCCATCCACGCCCCGCCCTGCTTGTTATCGCGCTTGAAGTAGTCGCAATAAAACAGCGCCAGCGAACTGCCGTCGGCGTTGAAGACCTCGAACACCCGCACGGTCGGGTCGTAGACCGGAATGTCTTTGCGCTCCTTAAAGGTAATTCCATAAAGCTGGTTGGCGGCGTAAAAAACGCCGTTCTCGAGGACATTGTTCAGTTCGAAGTACGGCTTCACCTGCTCTTCGTCAAGATCGTATTTGGCCTTGCGGACCTGCTCGGCGTAGAAGTCCCAATCCCACGGCTGGACTTTGAAGCCGCCGCCCTGCTGCTGATCGATGACGGCCTGGATATCGCCGGCCTCGCTGGCCGCACGCGCGGTCGCCGGCTGGACCAACGCGTCCATAAACTTCAGCGCCGCTTCCGGCGTCTTGGCCATCTGGTCTTCGATGTTCCAGGCGGCGAAGTTGGGAAAGCCGAGCAGCTTGCCTTTCTCGGCGCGCAGTTGCGCCATTTTCGCGATGATCTCCCGCGTGTCGTTGGCGTCGCCGTGTTCGGCACGGTTCCACGAGTTCTCGAATATCGTTTGCCGAGTTGTGCGATTGCTCAGGCTCACCAGATCGGGCTGTTGCGTCGTGTTCTGCAGAGGAATCAGGTAACCTTCAAGCTTGCGGCCCTTCGCTGCCTCAGCAGCGGCCTGGATCTGCGCGTCGCTAAGTCCGGCCAATGCCGCTTTGTCCTTTGTTATATAAGCGCCGTTCTTGGTCGCCGCGAGCAGCTTGGTTTCGAACTCGTCGGACAAGGTCGCGATTTCTTCGTTCAGCTTCTTCAGTTTGGTCTTATCGGCATCGCTCAGGTTCGCACCGGCATGTACGAACTGGTCATAGTCCCACTCCACCAGGCGTAGCGCTTCGGGATCGAGACCAAGCGACTTTCGCTGCTGGTAGACCGCGGCCACCCGTTCGAACAGCTTTGGATTAAGGGCGATTGCGTCCTGATGGGCCGCGAGCTTCGGCGCTTCGATCGACCTGATCTTCAGCAGCGTAGGATCGCTGTTCGCAGCTACGACGCCGAAAAAAGTCTCACTCACCCGCTGCAGCAATTGGCCAGTTTTTTCCAGCGCGACGATGGTGTTCTCAAACGTCGGCGGCGCCGGATTCGCGGCGATGGCATCGACTTCCTTCAACTGCTCCGCCATGCCGGCTTCGATGGCAGGCTGGTAATCCTCGTCCTTGATCTTGTCAAACCGAGGCGCGTGAAAGGGCAGCGTACTGGGCGCGTAAAAAGGACTATTGGGGCCAAATTCAGTCGTGGAAGCCGGTGCGGGAAGAGTGCTTAATCCCATGAGGATGCTCGCAACAAGCATTATAGTTGGCATAGGGACAGTGTAATCAGGAAGCGCGGCCTACGGCGAGATGATTCGGCGGCTCGCGTCTGCCTGCCACCCGAGAGCAGCGGTCTGACGTGGTTCCGTCTGCTCGGTATATTTCCGCCAGTCAAGAAACCGCGAGCTTCATCGCTTGCCGGCGGAGCGCCGTTCATACCGTGCACAGGAACTCGGAAACCGCATTGCGCAGGGCGCCGACTTCCTGCAGCAGCCGGCCTGCCGGCGGCTGCACTTCGCTTACCGAACTGCATTGCACCATGTATTCCACGGCGAGTGCGGCCTCGTACACCCGCACCCCTCCGATGGTGCCGGCGCTGGTCCTTAGCCGGTGAGCGATGCGGCGCGCCTCCTCCGCTTCGCCTTCCTTCAGGCTGCGCGATAGCTGCTCCATCAGCGCCGAGCTCTCCTGCAAAAACACTTCGCAGACTTCGTTGAGCTGCGCGCGGTCGCCGCCGGCGTGCTGCAGCGCCTGGGTGACATCCATAGTCACCGGCTTATTCGGCGTGGGGGCCGGCGAGGCTGCTTCGCCCGCCGGGCTGCACATCTTCAGCGCCTTGAACAATTCCTGCTTGTCGAGCGGCTTGGCAATGTACAGGTCCATGCCGGCATCCAGACACTTCTCACGATCGCCCTTCAGCGCATGGGCCGTAAGCGCGATGATCGGTACATGCTCGTCGCTTCCCCGCTCGCGGGCGCGAATCAGCCGGGCGGCCTGCAGTCCGTCCATGGTCGGCATCTGCAGGTCCATCAAAATGGCGTCGAACTTTTGCTTCTGGCTGAGCGCCACGGCTGCTTCTCCGTCTTCCACCACGGTGACCGAGTGGCCTTCTTTCTCCAGCAAGCGCACCAGCAGTCTCTGATTGACCCGGTTGTCTTCCGCCGCCAGCAGCCGCAGAGGCCGCTTCGCCAGATGCCGCGCCGGCGGCTTGGTGTCCGCAGCGTAGGGCGCTACCTCCGGCGACAAAACTCGGACCACCACCTTCAGCAACTCCGTGCGGCGAATCGGTTTGATCAGATACGCCTGCACGCCCAGCTCGCGGCAGCGGGCAATCTGTTCCGGCTGGCGCAACCCGCAGGTGAGCATGACCACCGTCGCGCCCGCCAGGCTGGGATTCCTGCGAATGATCTCCGCCAGCTGAAAGCCGTCCATCTCGGGCATCTCGCCGTCAATCACCACCAGCTTGTAAGGATCGTCGGCCGAGGCCGCGGCCTCCAGCGCCGAGCGGCCGCGCAAGGCACTCTCCACCGAGTCTGCTTTCATCCCGAAGCTGCTCAGCATCCCCGCCACCACCCGGCGATTGGTCAGGTTGTCGTCAACCACCAGCGCGCCCAGCCCCTCGAGGAAGTGTGGTATCTGCCGCTTCACCGGAGCGCCGGCCGGCAATGGCAGGGCAATGTGGAACTCGCTGCCCTCGCCTATCTGGCTGTCGACCCAGAGCTCTCCGCCCATCAGCGACACCAGTCGCCACGATATCGCCAGACCCAGGCCAGTGCCGCCGTACCTGCGGGTATGCGAGGAATCGGCCTGCGAAAATGCCTCGAAGATCTTCTGCCGCTTCTCCGCCGGGATGCCGATGCCGGTATCGCGGACGGTAAAGTGCAACGTGTCCGGACCCCGTCCGGGGTCGCGCTCCAGAACCAGAACCACCTCGCCGCGGTCGGTGAACTTGACCGCGTTCGCGATGACGTTCAGCAGTACCTGCCGCAGCCGGTGAGGATCGCCGATCACGTTTTCCGGGACTGACGTCCGCATGTCGTAAGCCAGCTCCAGGCCCTTGCGGTGCGCGGTGGGAGCGAAGCTGCGCAGGATTTCGCTCACCAGATCGCAGAGGTTGAACTCGAACTGCTCGACCTCAACCCGTCCGGCTTCGATCTTGGAGAAATCCAGAATGTCGTTGATGATCGACAGCAGCGATTCGGCCGACATTTTCGCCATCGACATGTACTCGCGCTGTTCCGGGGTGAGATTGGTTTCCAGCGCCAGTTCGGTCATGCCAATCACGCCGTTCATGGGGGTACGTATCTCGTGGCTCATGTTGGCCAGGAAGTCGCTCTTGGCGCGGTTGGCCGATTCGGCTTCATCCCGCGCCTTCTCCAGCTCCAGGTTGATGCGCTTGCGCGCCGCCAGCTCGCTTTCCAGGTTCTCCCGGTGCTGCAGCAGTTCCCGGTCGCGACGCTGGATTTCCGCCAGCATGCCGTTGAAGCCGGCGGCCAGTGCATTGAGCTCCTCCGTGCTGTGGAGCGACACTCGCGTGTTGTATTTCTGCTCGGTCGTGACCGCGCGCATGGCCGTCACCAACTGGTTGACCGGGACGGAAATGTGGCGCTGCAGCAGCGAGCCGCAAAACACCCCCAGCGCCATGGTGATCATCAGCAGCCCGCTGGAAAGCAACATCAGCCGCCACTGCTGCAGACGAAGATCCCGGGTGTCGCAGACGATCAGCAGCGCGCCTGCGTACTCTCCCTTGCGCAACACCGGGCGCCGCACGGTGTGATATGCGTTACTGTTGGCGTCGAAGCCGGAGGCCTCCTGCGGACAAAGCCGGCTTCCTGCGTTGCGCACGTAGCGGGCGAAAAGCCTGCTGGAGGCGTCATACAGGCATGCGGTCTCGATGCGGTCGTCGGCCCGGAAAGCGGTCAGCACCTCGGCGCCTGCGTCGGAGTCACCGAAATTGAGGGCGGCGGTCGAGTTCTGGCTCACCACGTCGGCCAGCGTGATCAGTTCATTTTCCAGTACGGTGCGCGAGTTCAGCGAGGCCGAGATCAAAAACGCCGCGGTCAGGGTCACCACCGCCACCGCAATGGAGCCCAGGATAATGAACGTCAATTCGCGTGCCAGCGTGCCGCGCCTTGCAATCATCCCCTTATCCCCCGCTCCGCTCGGAGCCGACGATCTTGGCCAGGCTCAGCAGTCTTGAGCTCACCTTCAGTTTCGCCTTCTGGCAGGCCGGCAGGTTCACCTCGATCTGAATGCGGTCGCCCACCGTCAGCAGCGTGATCATGCCGCCGGCGCGGGCAAACGAGGCCGCGTCGCCCACAGTCAAGACACTGTCGGTAGAGAGCTTCTGCACCACTTGTTCGATCTTCTTGCTCGACGAGTACGTGACATACAGCAGATCGCAGCGCCGGAGATCGGAGTCCGCGGGCCTCACCAGCACCACGATGTGGCGCGAGTCGCTGATCTTACCGTCGAGCTCGCGCAAAGCCTCGACTTGCGGGCCGTCTCCGATCGCGCACACCAGCACTTGATTCGTGGGAATGGGCCATTCGACATATTTCGTGAGGTTGAAGACGTAGGCCGCCTTGATCTTCACTTCGCTCTGCGATTGCCCTGCCACCGTGATCGCCAGCAGCAGAAAGGGGACGAGAACCAACGCCGCACATCCCAGGGCGCCGCCCCTGCTGCTGCTCATCAAGTCCGGATGGAAACCGTGGCAAGTGTGCCCCTCCTTCATCATTCCTTAGCCTCGTGGCTTGCCCGAAGGATGCATAACCTATGGATATCGGGCTACTTCACTGGCCGCTTTAGCGCTCGGGCGCGGTCGCGTGCCGCCGGCTTACCCGTCGCCCGCAACTGCTAAATCTTCCTCCCGCATTTTCCGATAGAAGAAGAGATGGATAAGGCTGCATCCACGCTCTATGTCGCACGCCAGCCCATATTCGACCGGACGCGGCAAGTGGCCGGTTTCGAATTGCTCTTTCGCGACTCAACCGAAAATCGGGCCCGCGTGGGCGATCCTGACCTGGCAACTAAAAAGACGGTAGACACCGCCGTGCTTCTGGGACTGGATGTACTCTCGGCCGGCCAAAAGCTCTTCTTGAATTGCAGCGAACAGTTTCTGGTGGAAGGCTTTTGCACCTTATTTCCTCCCCATCTCACCGTGGTGGAGGTGCTGGAGACGGTGAGCGCCACCGCCGAGGTGGTCGCTGCCTGCCGGGAATTGAAGCGCCTGGGTTACAGCATCGCTCTGGACGATTTTGTCCCGCAGTCGGGATACGAGGCGCTGACCGAACTGGCCGATCTCATCAAGGTCGATCTGCGCATCACGTCGCTGGCGGCATGCGTCGACCTTGCACAACAGTATTTGCCGGCCGGCCGGCAACTTCTCGCCGAGAAGGTGGAAACGCAAGAAGAATTCCAACGGACTGCCGTCCTGGGATTCACTCTCTTTCAGGGGAATTTTCTCTCCGAGCCCTGCGTGCTGAGCGCGGCCGGCGCGGATGGCCTGGAAGTGAACCGCTACCGCATTCTCCGCCTGCTGGCCCAGCCGGACCTGGACCTGGTCGAAGCCGAGAATGTCATCAAGTCCGATCCAGCCCTGTGTTATCGCCTGCTGCGCTTCCTTCGCTCCCCGGCGTTTTACTTGCAGTCTGAGATCCACTCCATGCTGGACGCTCTGATGCTGTTGGGCGCCGAGGAGGTTAGAAAGTGGCTGCTGCTGGTTTGTGCCGCCGTCGCCGACGCTAAGCCGGGACAGAAGCCACTGCTGAATGCCGCCCTGGTGCGCGCGAAGTTCGTGGAGCTGATTGCCGCCGAAGCCCACCTACCCGAATCGGACCTCTTTCTGCTCGGCCTGCTGTCCTCGTTCGAATCCATTCTCGGAATGCCGGTCACCACCATCGCCGGCCAGGTCGCGGTCCCCGATGACATTCGTGCGGCCCTGTTCGGCGCCGCCAATCCCTTGCGCACCTACCTTGACATGGCCCTGGCCTACGAACATGCGGAATGGGGAAAATGCGAGCGGATGAGGAAGCAATGCCAGGTCCCCGCTCAGGACCTAAGCCGCGCTTATGCCGAGGCCACACGCTGGGCAAAACAGATTTCGGAGGAATAGACCGCCGGCGTTGAACGTTATGTTGTCGATGAGATTGGGCAACAGAAGCACGGCTATGGCACCGACGGCAAATACTACGTCGCACCGTTAGCGCTGCCGGATACGCCCCTATCCCGTTGACCTTGGATGCCGTATCCGTTAAATCAACGATTGCCGAAATCCAGGGGGACAGATGATGCGCAACCTGAGATGAAGTTGCAATCGCCAAGGACGCGGAGCTGCCTGTGCAGCTCCGTATCCTTGCCGAGGCAATGTGCTCTAGCGCGCGTTGCATTCGCCATGGTCGGCAGCAACGTTTTCCACCTGGAAGAACCGCATACCATGTGGCGTGCCGTTATCGCTGCTGGCACTGGCATCGCGAGTATTGTCCCGGTAGCCTTGCAACGTAACCCTGTCGCCTACATGGCTGCTCAGGGAACTCTCGTCTCCGATGAGCAAGTGTGGGTTTCCGCTTTCCGCAATTAGCCGGTAGCTATTGGGCGTTCCTTGCAGACATCCTGAGATCTGTGTCGTCGGACCTGTAGCTGCCGGATCCGCCTGGCCCAGGTACGACGACTTGCTTTGTGCGAATGTGCTTACCGCCGCCGCCAGCATCAGCACCAAGACTGAAATCGTAAATTTCATGATCAGCCTCCTGTGGGCACTGCTCGCTTGTCGGTGGAAACTTGCAGGGAAGGTTTTTCAGGCGGCCGCGAGTCAGCGCCCGCGTTTACATTCTTGGATGTTCAACCCGGAGCGAGAGATGTCCGGGGCAAGGATCCCTTGACCGCAAGTCACTGATTCGGCGGGCGGTCACTTGCGCAGGCGGTTTCTGCGAAGAAGCTCGGCTTATGCTTGTCGGGTCAGGATTGTTTTCAATTTGGGATTCGCCCGAGGTGGCAACAGATTCGTCTGTAACGGTGCAACGCATCACTGCGATCGCTCTGGCGGGATGCACAGCCTTCGACGTCATCAACATCCTGCGTAAGCAGCGCTCCGCGGGCGCGATGGTGAAGCAGAGTGCCAACTGCATACGACGTTTGAGATCGTGCCCGCGGTTACGCCCGAGCTGGTCGGACTAAAATCAAGTGAAGGCGTAGCGCGGGCGTACCCGGCGAGATAAGCCTTCGCCGCTCGCTCCGCCGGACGCCTTCGCGGTTAGGGGCGTGATTTACTTTGGAGGTCTCATGCGTGCTTGGCCGGCTTTAATTCTCATCTTAGCTGCCTACGTTGTATTAACTCAGTGGCTGTTTCCGAAGCTTGGTGTTCCCACCTGACGCCGAATCACGCGGCCCGTTGGGTCACAAGACAAACCAGGTACCTGCGAAACACCGCCGGCCCAACCGAAGTCACAAGAACATGATTGATCTTCCTGCTAGCGCATTTCACACAATGGAACCGGGAAGAACTCCTGCGTGCCCTCGGCATGTTCGACCCAGAACTGGCTGGGGCACGATGGCTACTGGTTCCTGGCGGCCGAAGAACGCCTCTAATAAGCCTGGGCGCGTCCTGCCGCCTATTCTGTGGCATCGTGTGCTAAAGGCAAACCACGAGACGGGCGCGACGGCAAAGGCTCTGAATCGGTACTTTGAGAATTGCTTGGTTACCGAGCCACATCGGAACCACTAGGGCTGCGTCACGCGATCTGCTGAACCCATTGCCTTCGCCAGGCCGGCGCCTCGAAGGGATCCCTGTAATACTGTGTTTCGTGGACGACCTTATCGTCATCAACAATGAACACGATGGGCATGGCCGCCGCCATTGATAATGCCCCTATTTCGTAACCCAGTTCTGCACGCTGAGTTCATTGTATTCGCCTAGAGATTGGCCGGTGAAACCCTCAACCGGCTTGCATCGCCGTCTGGATGGCTGCAAGCAGAGCTGCGTCACTGAATGGTTTCAGCAGAAACCCCGCTGCGCCCTGCTTGATCACTCGAACTCGAAGAGCATCATCGCTTAGACCAGTGATGAATACGACAGGGATCTCATATCCGCGATGCTTTAGCTCCTGACAAAGCTCCGGTCCGTTGATGCCCGGCATGGCGATGTCGAGAATTAGACACCTGGTCTCATCGACACAATCGGATAAGAGAAACTCTTCCGCTGACGAAAACACTCGAGCTGCAAAGCCGAATTCTCTAAGCAGGTCAGGCAACGACTCGCGTACCGACTCATCGTCATCAACAACGGATAGAAGCGGGCGTTCGTTCCCGCCCCTGGCCTTAAGGGACTCCATGACCAAACAATGCGACATTCCATGAGGGACGTCCATTGTACTTTGGTACTGGTTCAGCCCCGAACAAGAGTAGCGGACCGAACTATGCTGCGTCTGTCGATGGTTCACTCCGGTTGATATGAGTTTCGGCGTCAGCGAAAGCCTCGGGTACACAAGGGATAGCAAACGAAAATGTTGCTCCGGGCTCGCGCCAAACGATGCAGCCGATTGTCCCGAACCGCGCCGGACTCGCCGCAGACCCCTTTTCGATGCTTTATCAGGAACCTATCGTGATCGGGAATCCACGGCAGCTAAACCAAGGCCAGTAACTACTTTGGAATCTTGGCGTCCCCGACGGGATTTGAACCCGTGTTACCGCCGTGAAAGGGCGATGTCCTAGGCCGGGCTAGACGACGGGGACGCTTACAAGGCGGGAGTCAAAGCTTCATCCTAGCAGCCGCTTAGAAACAGTGTCAAAAACCGGAGATGCCGTCAGTGATGATGTTTCGCCTTCGCACCTTTGCTTTTTGGCGATTCCTGCTGCGCGGCTGGCACCTGCGGTTCTTCCGGCTTCGGCTCCGGGCCGAACTCCACGGGCGGCGCGCTCACCATCTTCTTGAAGAAGCCAAAGGGGACCTCGGCGGTCAGGATAGCCTCGTTCTTTTCCTGATGTACTTCGAGGCTGTCGAATGCTGCCTGAACGTCCTTGTCGGGGCCGCCGCTGTCCATGGAGATTTCCAGCGACTTGAACAGCGCCAGATAGGTATTCACCTGTTGCGTGAAGGTCTGCGCCTCGGTCGCGTCGCGGGTGATGACCTCGGCCCGTAACCGTACCGCGTTCAGCGGGCGGGCCGACGCAATTACCACACTGTCAGAGGGCAGCAAGCCACTCCATCCGCCAGGTAGCAGTAGTTCGCCGTGATCTTCCTGCGGGCTGGCGGCAGGCGCGCGGGCAATGGTCCAGACAATGCTGCCCAGAGGTACGTGCCGGTAGTACTGACCTACCAGCGACGGCCCGGTGAACGGATATGCCGCGCGCCGGTAACGATCGATCATGCCGCGGATGGTATCGGCGCTCTCGGTGTTCGACACCGCCGCAATGTCCACTCCCAGCAGCGCTACCCGCACCGTGCGGCCTTCGACCGGGATACTGTAGATTTCGTGCCCTTGGTACGGCTCGACACTGGTGGCCAGCTTGCGAAGATAATTGGCCACGCGCGCGCTGTCGAAGTGCCCCTGCAGGATCTCACTGTATCGGTTCTCGGCAGGCTTGCCGTTGGCGGCGACGCCATAGTGAATGGCGAAAGCGGCCTTGTCCAGATCGCGCTCGAACTCAAAACCGGTCTGCCGGACAAAGTCCTCGTACTGCGGATCGCGCTGCTTGGGCGTGGTTTTTCCCAGGTCGGTGAGCAGGCGAATGGGCGCTAGATTGATGTAGACGACGGCGTCGCACTCCGGCAGCAGCCGCACCGCATCGGGAGCGGCGCGCCCGCGCAACAGAATCGCAGTGACGATGCCGCCGGCGATCACCAGAACCGCCACGGCAACCCACAGATAGTTCTTGCGGATGCGCATCGATGAGATTCGATGATACGGGAAAGGACCGACGGATCGTCAACTGGGACAGGTTGCAAGAAAAAGGGGAGCCAGAAACTCCCCCCTGTCGTCACTCGTGAAAGGCGATTATTGCGCGCGAGCGTTCTGGTGCGGAATTCCGGCGTTGGTGTTTGGCGAAGTAATTTCCTGAACGATCTGCGCGGCGTGATCAAGTCTGTCATTGATCGACGCCTTTTCCTGCGCGCTGGCGACAACTAAGCTTGCCAGCGCAAACCTTGCGGCTACCGCTGTGAGTAAGACCCTTCTCATGCCCTGGTCCTTAGGAGAACTACGCTTTATTCGAAGTACTCCCGTGGCGGCGGGTTTCTGCCAAATGAAGCGAGAGGCGGAGAGCCGGAGAGAGTAGCGCCCGCACCGATCGGCAGTCTGGTGCTGTATTCTTTCCGGGACCGATGAGATTGTGTCGTAGCCGGAAATCAAATTATGCGTTGGAAACAAAAGGTCGGAATTGCGACTGAACCAGCCACTCAGCGGCGAGACGGTCTTAGGCGAGGGCGTAAGCCCACGCTCGAAGTGGGATAAAGCTCGAGCCGAGGAGCGGCGGCACCGGATGGCGACAGAGTCCGGGATGCCCAGCTCGCGGCCGGAACTCTGACGAAATTACGCTCGTACAAGCCCAGGAAGGAGCTGTCCACCTTGAAGAAGCTTTGCCGCATCTCCGCCCTGCTGCTCGTGCTCTTGCCCGCTGTCCTACTTTGTCAGACTACGCCCGCGGCCTCAGCCGGCAGCTTTCGCCTGCACAAATTCGAGCAGCCGATCGGGGAAGAGACTTACACCATCACCGCCGAGGGCAGCTCGCTCATTCTGAAAACCGATTTCAAGTTCACCGATCGCGGATCGTCCGTCCCGCTGACGGCGACCCTGCGCACCTCCGCCAGCTATGTGCCCGAGAGCTTCGTCATCAGCGGCAAGACCTCGCGCATGTCGGATATCGACACCGCCGTCACCATCAATAGCGCCAACGCCAAGCTGACCGGCGCGGGAAGAGCGGGGCAGACCGCGACCATCCGCCAGGGCAAAGACATGCGCAGCGTTCCGCTGCCGCAGACGCTCTTCACCATCTCCGGCTACGCGCCAGTGGCGGTGCAGATGGAGATGATGCGCTACTGGCGCGCACACGGCCGGCCGGCGCAGATGGCGACGCTGCCGCTGGGCGCGGTCCGCATTCAGGACCGCGGTGCGCAGACCGTGCAGGTCAATGGCCGCGACGTGCCGGTGGAGCGCTACACCGTGCAAGGCCTCATCTGGGGGATGGAGGTGCTGTGGATGGACCGCGACGATAACCTGGCCGCACTGGTCTCCACCGACGCCGAGTTCGACCACTTCGAGGCGGTGCGTGACGAATACGAACCGGCGCTCGCCAGCTTCGTCGCCAGCGCCGCACATGACGAGATGGCCTTGCTCACCGAGATGAGCAGCTGGTTGCCCGGGCGCCGCACCGGCACATTCGCCTTCGTTGGTGCGACCGTTATCGACGTTACCGGCAAGTCGCCGATCTCCAACGCGACCGTGGTCACCAGCGCTGGCAAGATCGTCGCCGTTGGCCCCAGCAGCGAAGTCAAGATTCCAACCGGCGCACAGCGCATCGACGTCACCGGCAAGTACATCATCCCGGGCCTGTGGGACATGCACGCCCACTACGAGCAAGTGGAATGGGGGCCGATCTATCTCGCCGCCGGCGTCACCACGGTGCGTGACGTCGGCAACGAGTACGACTTCATCACCCAGGTGCGCGATGCGGTGAACAGCGGCCAGGCGCTGGGCCCGCACATGCTGAATGCCGGCATCGTCGATGGCGACAGCCCATATGCTATCGGCATCACACGCGTCAACTCGCCTGCCGACGCCGAGATGTGGGTCACGCGCTATCACGATTCCGGCTTTCAGCAGATCAAGATCTACAGCTCGGTGAAAGAGGAGAACGTGAAGGCCATCTGCGCCGACGCGCACAAGCTGGGCATGACCGTCACCGGCCACATCCCGAACGGTATGACTGCTTACGAAGGCGTGGACGACGGCATGGACATGATCAACCACATCGTCTACATAGCCAATTTGCTGCTGCCGAAGGACTTTGACGCGAAGAAAATGAAAGGTTCTGCACGCCTGAAGGTGATGGCTTCTATCGATGTCAACTCCGAAGCCGCTCGAAAGGCGGTGGCGTTCTTCGCGCAGCATCAGACGGTGATCGATCCGACGATGACGATTTTCGAGATGCAGTTCCGCCCCGCCAGCGAACCGGCCACCGACATGGAGCCTGGCATCGCCCGTGTTGCACCCGAACTGCGCGAGCAACTGGTCAGCGGCGGATTGCCGCCACAGCTTGCGCCCTTTGGCCAGAAGATTGTGCAGCACGATCTGGCGCTCATCGGCGCCCTGCACCGTGCCGGCGTGCCGATTGTGGTGGGCACGGACCAGGGCGTACCGGGATTTTCCGTGTATCACGAGATGGAGCTTTATGTGAAAGCGGGATTCACGCCGATGGAAGCGCTACAGGCGGCGACGATTGTCTCCGCGCGCGCCATGAAAGTTGACGGCGATAGCGGCAGCATCGCAATCGGCAAGCGCGCCGATCTCGATGTGCTAGACGCCAATCCCCTGGACAACATTCACAACATCCGCAGCGTGCACTCGGTCGTCGCCAATGGCGTGCTCTACGAGCCCGGCCCGCTGTGGGAGAGCGTGGGCTTCAAGCCGGAGTGAGCGGACAGTCATCCGGCCAAGTAGGCAATCGTTGCCGTACAGCGGGGTGCAAGTTTGCCTACTGTATCCGGGGCCGTCTCTTCAGAAATTCCTTAAGTGCTGTCCTTGGCTCGGTGCTGCGAGCGGCAAGGCGGGACGGAGTTGGTCGAAGACTTGCATCTGTTACTCAAGCTTACCGGCGCTTCAAGCGCAACTGGAAACCGCCGATAAGAACTTGGAACGATTTGTTCCGCTAAGGAGACAACATGTCAGTTTCGGGCATATCCAGCAGCAGTTTCTTCGACTACGGTAGCCAGAGCCTTCAGAACAACCTGCAGCAGTTCCAGAAGGAATTCCAGCAGCTCGGCCAAGACCTCCAGTCCGGGAACCTGTCGGCAGCGCAGTCGGATTTTGCCACCCTGCAACAGTACGCCCCGCAGACAAGTTCCAGTTCTTCCTCGCAGAGCAGCAATCCGATTGCTCAGGAGTTCAGTCAACTCTCGCAGGACCTGCAGTCCGGAAATCTGTCCGCGGCACAATCGGACTATTCGACGATTCAGCAGGACTTCCAGAGTGCTGCCACGCAAGGGCATCATCACCATCATCATGGAGGAGGCGGCGAAGCCAGCGCGTTCAGTCAGTCGCTGCAGCAGCTCGGACAGGCGCTCGAATCGGGCGACCTCTCTTCCGCTCAGCAGGCATACACCACACTGCAGCAGGAATTTCAGCAGTTTATGCAAAACGGCGCAGGGTCGACAGGGTCGACGACGGCATCTGGCTCCAACGTCTCGCTGGCCGTTTGAGAACGTGACCCAGACCACGTGCCTTGGCGGAGACTGGCTTTCGGACGCCTATCCTCGTCCGCTGCCCTTGCGGAGAGGATGAGCAGACAACTATCCGTGTGCCGCGTTGGCTCCGCTGAGCTCGCGGAGAATTGAGTTCACGAACTGCTTGGCGTCGCCGAAGAGCATCAGCGTGTTGTCCAGATAGTAGAGTGGGTTGTCGATGCCGGCGAAGCCCGGATTCATGCTGCGCTTGATGACCATGACCGTTCGCGCCTTGTCTACATCGATAATCGGCATGCCGTAAATGGGGCTGCCGACATCGGTGCGCGCCGCAGGATTGGTCACGTCGTTGGCGCCGATCACCAGCGCTACATCGGTCTGCGGCAGCTCGCCGTTGATCTCGTCCATGTCCAGCAGCTTGTCGTAGGGAATGTCGGCTTCTGCCAGCAGCACGTTCATATGTCCGGGCATGCGGCCGGCCACCGGATGGATACCGAACTTCACATCGATGCCGCGTTTGGTTAATGCGTCGTAGAGCTCGCGGACTTTGTGTTGCGCCTGCGCCACCGCCATGCCGTAACCGGGAACGATCGCGACTCTATCCGCGGCGGAGAGAATTGCCGCCGCCTCTTCCGGCGTCGCGCTGCGCACGACTCGTTCTTCTTTCGTTGCCGCCGCGGAGGCCTGCACCTGGCCGAAGGCTCCGAACATCACGTTGGTGAAGGAGCGATTCATGGCCTTGCACATGATCACCGAGAGAATGAAACCGGAAGATCCGTCGAGCGCTCCCGACACGACCAACACCTTGCTGTTCAGAACAAATCCCAGCAGCGCCGCTGAAAGGCCGGCATAGGAATTCAGCAGCGAGATGACGGTAGGCATGTCCGCGCCGCCAATGGGAGTGACCAGCAACACTCCGAAAATCAGCGCCACAAACACCATGATCGGGAACAGTACGGCGTGTCCGGGATTCACCACCAGCGCTGCCGCCAGCCCCAGCGCTCCCGCCAGAACGGAGAGGCTGACAATATTCTGCCCGCGATAGACGATCGGGCGCTGTGGCAGGAGCTCCTGCAATTTGCCCGCGGCGATCAGGCTGCCGGTAAAGGTTAACGAGCCGATGATGACTTCCAGGGATATCTCGCCCATTTCAAAGCGCGTGACCGGAACCGTGCCCACGTAGAACTCGGCGATGCCGATCATGGCGGCCGAAAGCGCGCCAAACGCGTGGCTCAGTGCCGTTCGTTGCGGCACCGCCGTCATGTGCACCAGACCCAGAGGGACGCCGACTCCCGCGCCGATGATCAGCGGGATGAGGACCCACTTGTAATGGGCCACCTCGGGGTTGAAAAGCGTAACGATGACCGCCAAGCCTGCGCCGATCTCTCCCGCCAGAACGCCCCAGCGCGCGCTCACCGGCGAACTCAGGAACTTGAGAGAAAGAATGAAGAGAACGACCGCGATAATGTAGGCGAAATCGAGATACTGCTGCAACGCGAGCCCGTTCATGATGGTTTCGACCCGCGAGACTTGAACATGCGCAGCATGCGGTCGGTGATCAGGAATCCGCCGACCATGTTGCTGAATGACGCTGCGACCGCGATCGCACCGAGCACCGTGGTGAGCGGCGTCTCATGCCGGCCGGCGATGATGATGGCGGCAACCACCACGATCGCGTCGAGTGCATTGGTCAGCGACATCAGGGGCGTGTGGAGCAGGGGGGAAACGGCTCTGATCACTCCAAAGCCCACAAACCCGGCGAGGATGAAGACGTAGAGATTAGAAATGAAATCCGGTGGCATTTTGGTTCCTCGGCATTTCTCGGCGCGCCGCGGCCCGCCGAACATTACCAATCACGGCACCGCCAGCGCCGGTAGCTTGAAGAACTCGCGCATCCGCGGGTTCACGATTTCTCCGTCGCGCGTGACCAGCGTACTGCGCGTGATCTCGTCATCCAGGTTGAGCTGCAGCTTGCCGTCTTTGACGATGTGCAGCAGGAAGTTCGTCAGGTTCTTGGCGTACATCTGGCTGGCGTGATACGGCACCGAGCTTGCGAGGTTGATGGTGCCGACAATGGTGACCCCGTGCGCGACGATGGTTTCTTCCGGACGAGTGAGCTCGCAGTTGCCGCCGCGTTCGGCGGCGAGGTCAACGATCACCGAGCCGAGCGTCATGGACGCGACCATTTCTTTGGTCACCAGCACCGGCGACTTCTTGCCCGGAACCACGGCGGTGGTGATCACGACTTCGCTCTCGGCGACGACTTTGCCCAGCAGCTCGCGCTGCCGCTGATAAAACGATTCATCCTGCGCCTTCGCATATCCGCCGGCATCTTGCGCATCGGCAACTTCGATGGGCAGCTCGACAAACCGTGCGCCGAGACTTTGCACTTGCTCTTTCACCACCGGGCGAAGATCATAGGCCGATACCACCGCGCCCAGCCGGCGCGAGGTGGCGATCGCCTGCAACCCCGCGACCCCGGCCCCGATGATCAGCACGCGCGACGGGGTGATGGTTCCGGCTGCGGTGGTCAGCATGGGAAACATTCGCGGCAGCTTGTCGGCAGCGATCAGCACCGCCTTGTAGCCGCAAATGGTCGCCATCGAAGAGAGCGCGTCCATGTTCTGCGCGCGCGTGATGCGCGGCATGAGCTCGACGGAAAACGAAGTCGCGCCGGTGGCGGCGACCTCTTCCAAACTGCGAACCTCGCCGAGCGGCCGCAGAAATCCGATCAGCGTCTGGCCCCGCTTCAATAGCGGAAGGTCGGCGCGCCCGGTGCGATCGTTCGACCCGTAACCCAGCACCTGCACGATGATGTCCGCGGTCCCGAAAACATCTCCGCGGCTGGCGAGGACCTTGGCACCCTTGTTCGCAAACTCCGCATCGGGATAGCCGGCTTCCACTCCGGCGCCGGCTTCAACTACGACCTCCATCCCCGCCTTGGCAAGGTTCGGCACCACCGCCGGCACCAGCGCCACGCGCCGCTCGCCCGGAAAAATCTCGCGGGGCACGCCAACAATCATCTTGGACCTCCTTGCACCTGGCCGATCAGCGCCGCGCAGGGATGCATCGGCGCGAATCAGAAAACCGGCGGCCTTCGCCGGCATGCCTGGCGCAGAAACTCGAAAGGAGCATTCTACGCAGCCGACCGGGAAAGTCCAGAGCCGGTGCGATGGTGCGGCATAGCTTTCGATAGTGCGCGAAGCCACCGCAAAGTCAGCTGGAGCAGAGACAGAACTGGCGGCAAGCAGGCTTCCTTCGCGACCAGACTGGACACGAAATTCTTGTCACAATTGTTCCACGTGGAACAATCTCTAAAGTGTTAACTTAACAATTCCCTTGTTAACTATTGTGGAACAGCTACTTCGATTATTCTCCTCATCTCGCAGTTAAATACTTCTATTTCAGTAACTTACGGCATGCCTTCGAATACCCAAAGAGCATGCGTGCGGAGGGCACGCTTTGTGGTGAAAATACCACATCGCGAGTCGCTCCCAAACCTGTAGTCTGTTGCATGCGCTTCCGTTAGTCTCTTGCATTGATCTACGAGCGTACAATCCGCGAACCCGCCGAGTGCAGTGGCATTGGCCTGCATAGCGGGGCTCCAGTACGTCTTCGAATTCTGCCCGCGCCTGCGGGTACCGGCATCGTCTTCCGGCGCGTCGATCTCGAAGGCTTTGAGGTCGAGGCCATCGGCCGCAACGTCGCCAAAGTCAGCTACGCCACCAGTCTGATGAAGAAGGGCGTGCTGATCTCGACCACCGAGCACCTGCTCTCGGCCTTCATCGGCATGGGCGTCGATAACGCCATCGTCGAGCTCGACAATCTCGAGGTCCCCATTCTGGACGGCAGCGCTCTGCCTTTCATCGAGATGATTACGCTGGCCGGCCTGAGACAGCAGCGCCGCAAGCGGGTCTATCTGAAGATCCTGCGGCCATGCGAGCTGCGCGAAGGCGACAAGTTCATCGGCATCTATCCTGGCGAGCGCTACTCGGTCAGCTATGCCATCGACTTCCCTCACCCGCTGATCGGCCGCGAGCAGTTTCAGGTCGAGCTCTCCAACGGCAGCTACGTGGAGCACATTGCCGCGGCTCGCACCTTCGGCTTCCTCGAGCAGCAGCGGGCCATGCTCAACATGGGACTGATCCGCGGCGCCTCGCGCGCGAACTGCGTGGTGCTCACGCGCGATGGGCTCGACAATCCTCCGCTGCGCTACGCGGACGAGTTCGTCCGCCATAAGGTGCTCGACCTTATTGGCGATCTCGCACTCTTCGGCAAACGCATTCTCGGCTACGTCAAAGCCGACCGCGCAGGACACGCACTGCACACCGCAATCGTCTCCCGCATCCTGCGCGAACGCGGTTATGCCGAGGAGATCACGCTGAATGAGGTGGCGATCGCCGAGTGGCCCGCTGAACATCTTGCGGTGGCCGACTAAGCGGTTCCGTTCTTGTCCTGGAATTTCCCGCATTGCATTCGCTTAGCTTCATTTAATCGACTTCCCCGACCTTCTAATCTTCCACGGCACCAATCTTGCCGAAGAACTTTATGGCGGGGCGCCTCGCCGCGCTCCAGCAATCTCCGAAGTTCTCGGGAGAAATGGCATGCCCAACGCGAAACCCTCCCGCATTGCCGCCGCGGTCCTGGCGTCGATCATGCCCGGCATCGGTTGTGTCGCCCTGTTCGCTCAGGCGCATGGCGGTCCTACGACCATACGTCACGACTCGCATCATGACATTTCGCCGCCGCTCCTCGAGATGATTCGCAATGCGCGTCCGCTCGCACTGCCCAAGCGCGAAGCGGAACCACGGCGCGCCATCCCCCTCCCAAAAGGTTTTCTGCCTTTGATGGAAGATCCGTTGCGGCAGCAAAGCACGCTGGGATTTTCGCCGCAGCTCGGCTTGAACTTCGAGGGCCTGGGCGATGGCGAGTATGACTTCTGGGTGGAATACGTTCCGCCGGACCCCAACGGCGCGGTGGGCACGACGCAATATGTGCAGTGGGTGAACACCGACTTCGCCGTCTTCGACAAACAGACGGGAGCTTTGCTGGCCGGTCCGACGGCGGGAAATG
>Ga0335073_10001880_pt1 | contig 28497 bp, 22 predicted proteins | sample Lox_Sample_22_FD_207093 | JGI IMG/M metagenome (GOLD analysis project Ga0335073, IMG submission 207093) | Soil microbial communities from Loxahatchee National Wildlife Refuge, Florida, United States - Lox_Sample_2.2 | ecosystem: Environmental > Terrestrial > Soil > Wetlands | place: USA...
AAAGACCAGTTCCTCCGGCTGATTGGTGGCCTGAAGAATTTCCAAAAACGATTCGTTCGAGACGACGTCTTCGAGCAACGGCCGCAACAGGGCGGCGGCGTTGGTGTCAACGTTGACATGCAACAATCGCCAGGGCGCGAGTGAGAGTTTGTCCAAGGTTTGTTGCTCGAGCCGCCGACTTTCAGGCAAGTTCCAAATCGTCATGAAAGAAGCCGCGTTGGTCTCGCCGGAGAGCAGGTTCATTCCCAGCCAGTGAACGCGGGCAATGGTTTGCAGGGTGGCGGGAAGTGCCGACGGCGGACTCGGCGCCGTGTTTTCGGCGGATTGGGTTGGCCGACAGCCAGTCAACAAAACGATAGCGGCAAGCAGAATGAGCTCAAGACGTCGGGCGTTCAGCATGCGCTGATTAATGCCAAAACGAGGGGCTGTTCGCAATTTCAAATCCGTAAATGCAGAGAAGGATTTGACTGACAAAGACACGAAATTTCAGACATGGATTACACCGACAACAAAGATGACTGAATTTACGATTTGCGGGTCTTCCCGAGAATGCAGCCCGGCGCGTAAATCGGATATCGTAAATCGCAAACAATCCACCGGCTCACTTCGGCGGCTGCCGATATCGCGAACGGCTTGTCATTCTCGCGCGCCGGATTATGCTTGGGGTCTGTGAACAAAACGTGGCATCGCTGGCTCCCTTTGATCTTTGTGGCGCTGGTGGCGTTGAGTCGCTGGCCGGGATTGTTCCCGCCCAATTTCAGCGCGGCCACGGCGCTCGCGTTTTGCGCGGGTGTCTATCTCTCCGGCGCCATGCGCTGGTGGCTGCCCCTGGGCACCCTGTGCGTGACCGACGTGGCACTGAACGTATTCTATTATCACGTGCCACCGATCGGCGGCTATCTGTTGTTGAATTATTTCGTGTACGCGGCACTCATCTGGGTCGGACAACTGATCGGACGGCGTGCGTCCTTCCTCAAACTGCTGGCCGGCGGGTTGCTGGGCGCGATTGCCTTTTATCTCATCACCAACACGCTGGCCTGGCTGCAAAACCCGGCTTATGCCCGAACCCTCGCCGGCTGGATCCAGGCGCTGACGAGCGGCCAGCCGGGCTTTCCGCCCACCTGGGAATTTTTCCGGAACACGTTGCTGAGCGGCGGACTGTTCACCGCCCTGTTCGTGGCGGCGATGAAACTGACCGCGCCCGCGGAATCGCCCGCGGAAAAGGAGGCCGGCGCGCGCCCGGAGCCGGAAACCGAGGGGGAACCGGAGGAGGCCAAGACGTGAAGCCAGAAGTCAGAAGCCAGAGAACAGAGATCAGAAATCGGATGACACAAGTCGGCAATCTACTCTGTCATCGGGCTTCCGGCTTCGGCGCGGCGAGCGGGTGACATGCAACCAAACTTCGGAGGGACGAGTTATACGAGTCCCAATAAAATTCAAACAACAGTGGGGCTCTTATAACTCGCCCCTCCGACCGCATGAAGATTGGCGTCATTTCGGACACGCATAATTTTCTGGACCCGAAAATCCCGGAATTATTGGCGGGTGTCAGCCACATCCTGCACGCGGGCGACGTCGGGTTGCCGTGGATATTGCAGGAACTGGAACAGATTGCGCCGGTCACGGCCGTAAGCGGCAACACGGACGATCCGGCACTGCGGTACACCCCGGTCAAAATCGTCGAACTCGCCGGCCGGAAATTTTTCATCCAGCACATCGTCCGGCCGCGCGACTTGAATGAAGAACTGAAACGCCGCCTGGCGCGCGAACGGCCCGACGTGGTGGTGTTCGGCCATACACACCAGCGGTTCTGCGAGTCGTTGAACGGCGTGTTGTATTTCAATCCCGGTTATGCGGGCCAGCCGAAGTTGGGCGCGGAACGGAGCGTGGCGATATTGCACTGCGACGAGAAGGGCATCCGGGCGGAATATGGTGGGTTCTAAGACGCGAAATTTAACCACGGATGGACACGGATGAACACCGATTTTTCAGACGCGAACACCGATGGATCGCGTGCGGGTTACATGAATTACGGTTTGAAATTGCATGTTTCGGTGGGGCGAGCGTTCTCGCGGGCACGCTCGCCCCACCGAAACAGGCAAAGAGACCCACTACCGTAAATTTGCTTTCGCTGCCAAGGCGTCTTTGCTAAAGAAATTGCGTGCGCAACCTGTTTTGGATCATTTTAAGCCTGGGCCTTTGCGGCTGGTCCGCCATCGTCCGCGCCGATACGTTTCAGTTGGCGGACGGCACATCGGTTTCCGGGGACATCATCATGTTCAACGACAGCGGTGTCAAACTCCGGATGCCAGACGACACCTATACCAACGTGGTGTGGCCGAAGTTCTCCCAAGCGGCGTTGAAGGAGCTCGCGCAAAACCCCAAAGCCAAATCATTGGTCGAGCCGTTTATCGAAACCCAGCCACCGCAACGCAAAAACGAGGCCATTGAAGTCCACGACGTCTCGCGTCTGGCGCTGCCTCCCCAGGAATCCCTGTTCACGGCGATGCTGTCCTCGTCGGTGGGGTTTGTCACGCTGTTGTTGATTTACGCGGCCAACATCTACGCCGCCTATGAAATCGCCATCGTGCGGGCGCGGCCGATCGGGCTGGTGATGGGGGTGGCCGCGGTGCTGCCGATTCTGGGGCCGATTATTTACCTTTCCCTGCCGGTGCGCACGGAAGCTCCGCCGGCCGAAACGCAAGCGCCGGCCGAAACGCCAACCTTCGTGGTACCGGGCGCGGCGGCGCCGGTGGCGGAAAGCCTGGCCGCGGCCGGAGTCCACATCGCCCCGGCCGCGACGAAGGCCGGATACCCGGAAGCCCAGGTGTTTCAGCGCGGCCAGTTCATGTTCAACCGCCGGTTTTTCGAAACGAAATTTTCCGGCTTCTTCGCCGTGGTCCGGCGGCCGGCGGAAAAGGACCTGGTGCTCGTGATCAAAACCGGGCGCGCCCAATTGATCGCCCAGCGCATCACCCGCATTGCGGCCAACGAAGCGCACTTCGAGGTTCTCCAGGGCGGGACGCGGCAGGAGGTCATGGTGCCGTTTGCCGACATTCAGGAAATTCAACTCAAACACAAGGACGCGTGAAGAGTGACACGTGGCGAGTGACGGGTGACGTGAAGGACAGCCCGGTCCTGCGCCAAATGTTCCCGTCACCCGCCACCCGTCACCCGGCACCCCTATGAAATACCGCACGATTCTCATGTTTGGCGCGCCCGGTTCGGGCAAGGGCACCCACGGCCGGAATCTCGGTGTCATTCCGGGATTTTTCCATTGCGCCTGCGGCGACGTCTTCCGCAGTCTGCGTCCGGACAGTCCGCTCGGCAAAACGTTTCTCGAATATTCCAGCCGCGGCGAGTTGGTGCCGGACCAGCCGGCGATCGAACTCTGGCGGCAATTTATTGACAGCAGCACGAAGATCGGGCGGTTCCATCCCGGGGAAGACACGCTGGTGCTCGACGGCATCCCGCGCAGCGTGCCGCAAGCGGAGATGTTGAGCGACACGCTCGATGTGGTGGCCATGTTTTATCTCACGTCCAGCCGGGAGAACCTGGTCGCCCGCATGCAACGCCGCGCCATCAAGGACAACCGCCTCGACGACGCGAACCTGGACGTCATCCGCCAGCGGCTCAAAATCTACGAAAAGGAAACCAAGCCCGTCATCAATTTCTACGGCCGGAAACTGGTGCATCGCATCAACACCGACCAGCCGCCGGTGAAGACGTTTTTGGACATCCTCAAGCAGGTCGTCAAACTCGGCTGAATTGCGATTTATGATTTATGATTCTTGATTGATGATTTACGTCCGTGCGCGCAACAATCATAAATCGTAAATCATAAATGAAAGTGGTTTTCATGGGCACGGCGGAATTGTCCTGCGCCAGTCTGGCAGCGCTGGCGGGCGACAACCGATTCACCGTGGCCGCCGTGGTCACGCAGCCCGACCGGCCCAAAGGCCGCGCGCTCAAACCGCAACCGTCCCCGGTCAAAGCCCTGGCGCAGAAATTAAACCTGCCGGTGCGGCAACCGGAAAAGGCGCGGGACGAAAAATTCATTGCCGAACTGCGCGGATTGGCGCCGGAGCTTGTGCTGGTGGTCGCCTACGGCCAGATTTTGCCGCAGAGCATCCTGGATTTGCCGCGGCACGGCTGCCTGAATGTGCACACGTCGCTGCTGCCGAAATATCGTGGCGCGGCGCCGATTCAATGGGCCATCGCCAACGGCGATGCCGAAACCGGCGTCACCGTCATGAAAATGGATGCCGGTCTGGATACCGGGCCGGTCGTCGCCCAACGGCGCACACCGATTCAACCAACAGATGATTCCGCCACGCTTCATGAGCGGCTGGCGCGCCTGGGCGCGGAACTGCTCCTCGAAACGATTCCCGATTATGTCGCCGGCAAAATCCAGCCGCGGCCGCAGCCGGCCGAGAACGCCAGTCTCGCGCCGAAAATCAAAAAGGAAGACGGGCGGATTAACTGGAATCTGCCCGCCCAAACCATTGGGAACCGGTGGCGCGCCTTCACGCCGTGGCCGGGCGCCTACACGTTTTTACCAGGCCTGCCGCTGGTGGGGCGAGCGTCCCCGCGAGCCGGAACTTCTGGAAATTCGGACCCGGACCGGCTCGCGGGGAGTCTCGCTCCATCCCCAATGCAGCTCCTGAAAATCTGGAAGGCGGAAGTCAGCGAACAAACCGGCGAGCCAGGAACCATTTTGTCAGCGGATAAAACCGGCATTGTGGTTGCGTGCGGCCGGGGCGCGTTGCGGATCCTGGCCTTGCAACGTGAAGGCGGGCGGCGGATGAGCGTCGCGGAATTTCTCGCCGGCCACGCGCTGAAAGCGGGCGAAAAATTTATGTAGCGTTGGCGCGGCGCGCCAAAATCCGGCCATAGACCGGACACCATGCCTGCGCCCGCTTCAATCCGGCAGCGCCCGTTTCAAACAAGCGGCGCATCCCGTCACGGGCCGGGCGAGAGGCATGCAGAATTTCCTCCTTGCTGCCGGATTTTTTACCGGTTGAAAAAAATGCGCCACCGATCGTTTCTCCGCCGCCGCGGCTTGCACCGGTTTTGCGCGTGAAAACGCCCGGAACCGGGCCACTTTCCGACGTCTATCTCAAAATTCGAAAAAAACGGGCGGGTTGGCATTCATCAGGCTACAGGTGGTTTCATGGAGAAGAACGAAAACGCTTCCGAACCGGCGGCAACAACCGCGGCGGATTCGGCCGCCGGCAAATCAACAAAAACCTTGTCGCCCGGCGTGCGAGTCTGGCTGGTGGATGACAACGATGAACTGCGGAAGCTGCTGGCCGAAGTGCTCGGTCTGCAAGGCGGCATCCAATGCGCACGCGATTTTTCCTCGCCGGACCAGTTGTTGAGCACGCTCGCGAGCAAACCCGGACCGGATGTGATTTTGCTGGATGTGCAGATGGGCGACCGCAACGGCCTGGATGCCGTGCGCCCGATCCGCTCGCTCACGCGCCGGACGCGCGTGCTGATGTTCACGACCTGTTACAACCCGGAATGGCGCGAACGCGCGCTCGGCGACGGCGCCTCCGATTATCTGCTCAAGTCCGAAGCCATCGAAACGGTGGCGGACCGGATTCGCCGCGCGGCCAAAGACCCTGCTCCCGTGCCGTGCCGGAAAAGATCGGGCGATCCGGCATTGACCACCGCGTCCGCCGACCGCGCGCGCCGGGAAAAACTGCCGCGCATTTTCGACCGCGCCCTGGAGAGATTGCGCAGCCTGTGGAATTGACCGCCGGCGCCAGACAGGGTTGGAACCCGGTTCGTTCGTCGTTTGACGTCGCGGTGCATCTCGTCACGGACCCGGTCAAACCAACGGCGTTGCGGAAACGGCCATTTCGCGTGTCGTGATGGTTCCACTGGTTCGTGGCCGCGAACGTCAGTTCGCGCCATTTCGTTGCCCTTTATTCGATTTGCGCCGATTCACATCGGCGGCTGTTTTTTAAAACGACGATTACGCGCCGGGAGCAGACGAGGCCTGGTTTTTTGCGCCGGCATGGCGGATGTCCTGCGCCTCATAGAGGTAAACGATGTCCTCGGCGACATTTTTGGCGTGGTCGGCGATGCGTTCGAGGCTTTTGGAGACGACCATCAGATGCAGGCAACGACCGATCATGTCGGGGTTGGCCACCATGTACTGGGCCAGGTTCTGATGAATTTCCTTGTTGAGCGCGTCCACCTGCTTGTCCCGCGGGACCAGCGCGCGGGCGGCGGCGGAATCGTGGTTCACAAAGGCATCCAGCGCGGCCTTGAGCATGTCGAGCGCCATCCGGGCCAGCCGGGGCAGGTCGAGGACGATTTTCACGGGCGGTTCCTGGCTCAGGTCCCGGGCGCGCTTGGCGATCTTGGTCGCCTCGTCGCCGATCCGTTCGAGGTTTTGGGAAATCTTCATGGCGACGGTGACGAGGCGCAGGTTGGTGGCCAACGGCGCCCGGGTGAGCAACTGGATGACCAGTTCGTCAATTTCCACCTCGAACTGGTCCAGGATGCGGTCGTTTTCCTTCACCCGGATGGCGAGGTCATAATCACGTTGCACGAGCGCCTGGACGGCCTGGTTCACCGCGGTCTCGGCGTGGCTGGCCATCGTGAGCAATTTCTGCCGGAGATCGTCCAGGCCCGCCTCAAAATAATTTTCCATAAGTCAAATTAGCTCAACCGAACCGGCCGGTCACATAATCTTCCGTGCGCTTCTGCGACGGGTGGGTGAAGACTTTGGCGGTCGGCCCGAACTCGATCAGTTCACCGAGATAGAAGAAGGCGGTGAAGTCCGACGCGCGCGCCGCCTGTTGCATGTTATGCGTCACAATCACAATCGTGTAATCCTTTCTCAACTGCACAATCAAGTCTTCAATTTTGGCCGTGGCCAGCGGGTCGAGCGCCGACGCCGGCTCGTCCATGAGCAGCACTTCCGGTTCCACCGCCAGCGCGCGGGCGATGCACAGGCGCTGTTGCTGCCCGCCGGACAGGCTGATGGCGGGGGCGTGCAGGCGGTCCTTGACCTCGTCCCACAACGCGGCCATGCGAAGGGTCTGTTCCGTGCGTTCAGCCAGAACTTTTCGGGCGCGCACGCCGTTCAAACGCAACCCCACGGTGACGTTGTCGGCGATGGACATCGTCGGGAACGGATTGGATTTTTGGAACACCATGCCGATGCGGCGGCGCACAATCACGGGTTCGATGCTCCGGGAGTAAAGGTCCTGGCCGAACAGCCGGATTTCGCCCGTTACGTGCGCTTCGGGATTCAACTCATGCATCCGGTTGAGCGCGCGCAAAAAGGTGGACTTGCCGCAACCGCTCGGCCCGATAATGGCCGTAACGGCCCGGGCAGCAATGTCGAGCGACGCGTGTTTGATGACCTGGTTGCCGCCGAAGGACACCGAGAGATTGCGGACCGTCAAAGCCGGCGCGCCGGTGGATTTCAGGTCCGGCGGAGTGCTGACGGCCTGGGTGGAGATGAGGGGCATGGCAATTGGGGTTCAGGAACGCCGGGCAAAACGATCGCGAGTCAGGAACCGCACGCCGATGTTGATGGCCAGCACGAGCACGAGCAGCACGAACGCGCCGGCCCACGCCTGTCGGTGCTGGTCGTCGTAAGGCCCGATGGCGTAGATAAAAATTTGCAGCGGCATGGCGGCGATGGGCTCGGTCAGCTTGTGCGCCCAGCCGAGGTTGCCGAAGGCGGTGAACAGCAGCGGCGCGGTTTCGCCGGCCACGCGGGCCAGCGCCAGCAGAACACCGGTGACGATGCCTTTGAGGGCGGTACGGACGACAATCTGCGCGATGGTTTTCCATTTGGCGATGCCGAGGGCGAGCGCGGCCTCGCGGTAGCCGCCGGGCACCAGTTGCAACACTTCCTCGGTCGTGCGCATCACCAGCGGAATCATCATCAGTCCCAGCACCAGGCCCCCCGCGATGGCCGAAAATCCGCGGGGGATCAGCACGTGGCCGAACAGGCTGACGTTGTGAACGACCAGCAGCGCGAACACCACAATGCCCCAGATGATGGACGGCACGCCGTTCAAAATATCCGCCGCGAAGCGAATCCACCAGTTCAAGTGCGGGCCGCCGTATTCGGAAAGGTAAATGCCGCCGAGCACGCCGACCGGCACGCCGAACAAGGCGGCTTGTCCGAGCAGGAGGAACGTGCCGACGATGGCGTTGGCCATGCCGCCGCCGGCTTCGCCCTCCGGTCTGGGCAACTGGGTGAAGAACGCCCAGTTGATGGAAGTGAAACCCTGGGTGACGAGGTGGTAAAACACCAGCACCAGCGGCGTGACAACCAGAACTGCGCACGCGAACGTGGCCGCCTGGATGACGGCATTCTTGAAATTGCGCCAGCGATGGTTGGAAACGGTCATGGTCAGTGTTGTGGTTTCACGCTGGGGCCGGCGAAGGTTTTCAGCAGCAACTGTGCGGCGACGTTGACCAGCACGGTCACACCCAGCAGGACCAGGCCAAGTTCAATCAGGGCACTGGTGTAGAGACTGCCGGTGGCTTCGTTGAATTCATTGGCGATGACACTGGCCAGTGTGTAGCCGGGCGCGAACAACGACGCGGCGATTTGCGGCGAATTGCCGATGACCATGGTAACGGCCATCGTCTCGCCCAGCGCACGGCCCAATCCGAGAATCACCGCGCCGAACAATCCCTTTTTCGCGTAGCTCAACACGGCGATGCGCGTGACTTCCCAGCGCGTCGCGCCCAGCGCGTAGGCGGCTTCGCGCTGCAAGCCGGGCACCGAGCGCAGGATTTCGCGGGAGACCGACGTGATGATGGGAATAATCATGATGGCGACGATGATGCCGCCGGCCAACATGCTGACGCCATAAATCGGCCCTTTGAAAAGGGGCAGGAAGCCGAAACATTTCTGGAGCCAGGGAAACAAGTGGTCACGCAGCCACGGGACCATCACAAAGATGCCCCACAAACCGAGAATCACGCTCGGCACGGCGGCCAGCAATTCGATGAACATGATCAGCGGCTGACGCAGCCACAGCGGCGCGAGTTCGGTCAGATAGACCGCCGTGGCAATGCTGATGGGCACGGCGACGAGCAGCGCGATGGCCGAGGAGACCAGCGTGCCAAAAATAAACGGCAGGGCGCCAAATTTTTCGTTGACGGGATCCCAATCGGTACTGATGAGAAAACCCCAGCCGAATTGGTGCATGGCCGGCCGCGCGCCGCGCGCCAGTTCCCAGCCGATAAGAACGATGAGCGCAAAAATGACCGCCGCCATGGCCAGGGTCAGCCATTGGAAGGCGCGGTCTCCGAAATGCCAATCGCCAGACCTCGTGGCCGGCAGGTTCTCGCTGGTCGCAACGGCGTTCACACGTTCCTTATTCGTCAAAAACCAAAAGGACGAAGAGCGGGAGGAACAGCGCTCTTCGTCTGGCTCACGCCCACAACAATAACGGGAGGCGGAGCGAAGTCACTACTTAATCGTGTCCAGCAAACGAAATTCGCGCTGCTGGACGCTTTCCGGCAGCGGCGCGTAGTCGAGCGTGGCTGAAATTTTCTGGCCGTCCGTGACCGCCCATTTTAAAAAGGCGACGAGCTTTGCACCACGATCGGCGTCTTTCTGCCGTTGATAAACCAGAATCCAACTGGCGCCGGCGATGGGATACGCCCTGTCCCCGGGCGCATTGACCATCGAGAACCGGAAATCAGCCGGGATGTTGGCGGTGGCCAGCGCGGCGCTGACGGAGTCCGGCGCGGGAGCGATAAAATTCCCGGCGGCGTTCCTCATGTCGGCGTAGGGAATTTTATTCTGGTCGGCGTAAGCCAGTTCGGCATAACCAATGGCCCCGGAGAGTTGCTTGACCTGGCCGGCGACGCCTTCGCTGCCCTTGGCGCCCAGGCCGACGTTGGCGGGCCACCTTACGGCGGTGTTCTTGCCGACCGTATCCGCCCACACGCGGCTCACGCTGCTCAGATAGTCGGTGAAGATGAACGTCGTGCCGCTGCCGTCGGAACGATGGACAACAATCACGGGCAGATCGGGCAGGTTTATCCCGGGATTGAGCGCGGCGATTTTCGTGTCGTTCCATTTGGTGATATTGCCCAGATAAATGTTGGCCAGCGTCTCGCCGTCCAACTTGAGCCTGGGATTGCCCGGCAGGTTGTAAATGATGGCCACGCCGCCAGCCACGACCGGCAGGTGCAGGATTTTGCCGGGGGCCTTGGACAGGGACGCATCGGTCATCGGCGCGTCGGAAGCGCCAAAGTCCACGGTCTGGTTGAGCAACAACTTCTGGCCGCCGCCGGAGCCGATGGACTGGTAGTTGAAGCGGACGTCGGAATCCACTTTGGCGTAGGCCTCGAACCATTTGGTGAGAGCCGGGTAATCGAACGTCGAACCGGCACCGTTGATCAGGGTCTGGGCAGGCAAGCCGCTGACCGCCGCCAGGCAGCCGGCGCAACCAATGAGGGAGAGAACGGTATTGTTCATTTTCAGTCGGGGAGTTTAATCGGTTAAGTGTCGGGTGTTCACGTTACAATCAGGTTAAAATTACACGTCAAATCCGGCCATGGCATGAAAGTCCGGCGGAGGCAGGAGCGGGAGAATTGCGGTGTGCCGAGATTACATCGCGCGAAACGCGGTCAGACCCAGCAGGACGATGAAAATCGCAAACGCCAGCCGGAGGGTGCTGGTCACGCGAACACGCGTCTCGGTGGCGTTGGCCCAATTTATCAAATCCCGCAGCTTCCACGGAGTCACGGTGAACCAGATGCCCGCGACGACCAGCACATAGGCCCACGTTTGCATCACCCACACCCAATGCGTCTGACCCAGATGCGGCCGGCCCGTGTCCACCATCAATTTGGCGAGCAGCAACGCCACGACCGCCAGTCCGCGCACCGCCAGAAAGTCCTGGATGAAAACACAGCTCAAGACACCCACCGCCACAAATCCCGCCATCATCGCCGGCTTGAAAGACGCAAAATCCGAGACCGATTCGTTATGGACGTTCCAGACAAACCACGCCGTGCCGAGCAGCATGAGCGCGACGCCCAGCGGCAGGTTGCGCGGAAACCTGCGGGCTGCCGCCGCGAACTGCTGCGGCCTGGCGATGCCATAAACCTGCGGCACGGCCATGCCCAGTCCCATCACAATGGACAATAACGATAAACTCATTTTGAAAAGTTAACCACGAACTCCGGCCAACCGCGAGTAAATTGATTGACACGGGGGAGACTTGAAAAATTCAATCTGGACAGGCCGGGGTTTGAAAAGTAACGTGGCCCGAATAAAATCAGCGAGCGGACGGTGAAGCGCCGGTGACTGTCCGTCATGAAACAGGTGGAATTGCATTTTGAAATTTCCGGTTCCGGCAACGTTCCGTTGATTTGCACCCACGGCTGGGCCTGCCACGGAGAACAATTCATTCCGTTGAGTCAATTTCTGGGTGAAGACTTTCGCATCTTCCGTCCCGACCTGCCCGGGCACGGCCGGACATCCCTGGACGGATTTTCGCCCACTTTCGCGCATTACGCCGACGCGCTCGTGGACTTCGCGTTGGCGCAAGGATTAACGCGGCCGGTTCTGGTCGGGCACAGCATGGGCGGCGTACTGTCCGTGATGGCTGCCGCTTCGGGCCGGTTGCGGCCGCGCGCGGTGATCAATCTGGATGGCAGCCTGCCAGCGACGGAAAAAACCCTGACCGGCCAGGAGTTGATTCGCGGTTGGTTGGAGGAACCTGATTTCCGGGGCCGGCTGGCCGGATTCCTCCGCAAGGTTTTCTTTCTGCCTGCCGAACGCGATGCCCGTTGCGACGCCATTCTCCAAATGATGTGTTCCGCGCCGGAGGCCGTGCTGCGCTTTCTGCCGGAGCAGGCCGGCGAACTGCACCCGGAGCACATTCTCCCCCGGGTAAAAGCTCCGGTTTTGTATATCGGCAGCTCCACTCCACGATTTGATGTCCCCAAAGCGACGGCTTTGCTGCCCCAACTTCACCTCAAACAGATTTTCGACGCCGGCCATTTTCTGCACGTTTACGCCGCCGGCCCGGTGGCCATTCTGATCCGGGACTTTTTGAAGGCAACAATTCGAGGCTGAAACGGTTCACAGATTCACAATCGCCGGATCGCCGTAGAGCGTGAAGGAGCCGGCGCGGGTGATTTTCACGTCCAGGAGCTGGCCGCGATGCCGTTCCGAGCCGTCGAACACCACAATCCGGTTGCAGCGCGTCCGGCCCGTCATCCGCGCCGGGTTTTTCTTGCTCGGCCCTTCCACCAGGATTTGCATTGGCCGCCCGACCAGCCCGCCGTATCTGCGTTTGGCGATTTCGTTGATGACTGCGAGCAACCGCTGGTTACGTTCTTCGCGCACATTTTGCGGCACCTGGTCCGGCATCACGGCGGCCGGCGTGTCGCGCCGGGGCGAGTATTTGAAGATGAACGCCTGGTCAAATTCCACCTCGCGCGCCAGGGAGAGGCTTTCGTTGAAATCCTCCTCGGTTTCACCGGGAAAACCGACAATGAAGTCCGTGCTGACGCCGATTTCCGGTCTGGCGCGGCGCAGTTTTTCGACGATGGCAACGTAACGTTCCCGCGTGTAGCCGCGGTGCATCAATTTCAGCACGCGATTGCTGCCACTCTGGACGGGCAGATGCGCGCTCTCGACCAGCTTGGGCAGCCGCGCATAGGCCTCAATCAAATCGTCGCCGTACCCTTTCGGATGCGGCGAGGTAAAGCGGATGCGTTCCAGTCCTTCGATCTCCTGGACGGCTTCGAGGAGTTGGACGAAGGGGGAAAGTGACGGGTGGCGGGTGGCGGGTGACGGGACATTCGCGTCACGCGTCACGCGCCACTCGTCACGCTTCTCGCGTTTTCCATAACTCGTTACAATCTGTCCAAGCAGGGTGATTTCCTTCACGCCTTGCGCCACCAACTGGCGGCACTCGGACACAATGTCGGCAATCGTCCGGCTGCGTTCCGCGCCGCGCGTGTAGGGCACAATGCAGAAGGTGCAATACTGGTTGCAGCCCTGCATGATGCTGACAAATGCGGTGACCTGTAGCGGCGGTCTATGACCGCCGCCATTTCCACCGTCATTCCTCGCCCCATTTCCATAAAGGAGATGTTCCCGAATCGTCGCCTCGCTCCCCGGCTCCTCCGCCACATCCACAATTTTCTCCTCACGCCCAGCCAGAATTTCGTCGAGACAATCCGCCGTGCGATGGAATTTTTGCGTGCCGAGGACCAAATCCACGTCCGGCAGGCGGTCAATGAGTTCCTGTCCCCGGCTTTGGGCCATGCAGCCCATGAATCCAAGCACGACGCGGGGCCGTTCGCGGCGGACATCCGCGGCGAGGTTTTCCATTTTCCGGAGCGCTTTTTGTTCCGCGAGATCGCGCACGCTGCACGTGTTGAGCAGGATCACGTCGGCCACGGTTTCGGACGGCGCCAGTGTGTAGCCCCTGGCCACGAGTTGCGCGGCGACGGCTTCGCTGTCGCGCTCGTTCATCTGGCAACCGTAGGTCTTGATGTAAACACTCGGCATGGGACGAGAGTAGCGGCAATTTAGGCGATTCCCATGGGCTTGAAAAGTCGGAAAGAAAACGGCAGTCGGGCGGATCGGCACAAAACACAAAAATTTTGCGAAAATTTCACTGGCCAGAACCGCCTACTTGAGCTTTATTACAGGTATATTCGGGTCATGAGAACAGTGAAGCGTTCAACGACCGCAACTTTCCGCCGCGCATCGGCGCGACGGATCAACCTTCAACCGGAGACACTCCCATGGACATCCATCATCCGTTCGTGACGGAATTCCCCGAACATCGCGAAACCATCCGTTCGCTCAAGCTGGCGGACGCCCGGTTCCGCGCGATGTTCGAGGAATATCACAAACTCGACGACGAAATCTGCCGCATTGAGGAAGACATCGAGTACGCCACCGATCAGGAACTCGACGAACTCAAGTTCAAGCGCGCCAAATTGAAGGACGCGCTCTATGCCGCCGTCCGCAAAAGCGAAGCGGCGCTCGTGCACTGAGCGCCGATGATTTGCCCGGGCGGATGCCGTTTCCGCCACGTTGATTTCGCCATCAAGGCTTGCCAGCGCTTGAGCCGAAGTTGAGTGTTCTAGTGCGCTTCCACCGCGGCTTTCCGCTTCTTTGCCTCTTCAATTACTTTCTCTGTTGCCTCGCGCGGCATTTCCTCGTAGTGGCTGAAGTCCTCGGCGTGGACACCACGCCCGCCGGTCAGTGACCGGAGCGTGCTGGAATAATGGTAAAGCTCCTTGGCCGGCACCTGCGCCTTGATCAGCTGAAAGGCGCCATCGGTGTCCATGCCCATGATTTTTCCGCGCCGTGACGACAGGTCGCCCATCACCTTGCCCATGCAATCCTCCGGAATGCGGATCTCAACGTTCTCGATCGGTTCCAGCAAAACCGGCCGGGCGGCCAGGAACGCTTCCTTGAACGCAAAATAGCCGGCGATTTGAAACGCGATGTCCTTGGAGTCCACCGGATGCATCTTGCCGTCGTAAAAATCAATCTTCACGTCAGTCACGCGGCAGCCGGCAAGGATGCCCTCCGTGCAAGCCTGGCTGACGCCCTTTTCCACGGACGGCACAAACACGCGGTCCACGTTCTGGCCCACGAGCGAGTTGGTAAACTCGATGCCGGAGTCACGCGGTTTCGGCTCGATCCGCATCCAGACTTCGGCGAACTGGCCCGCGCCGCCGGTCTGCTTCTTGTGGCGGTATTTGGAATCGCCCTTGCCCCGGATGGTTTCGCGGTAACGGACCCGGGGCTCACCGAGCTCAACGTGAACGTTGTGCCGGCGGCGCAAGCGGTCGGCGACCACTTCCAGGTGCAATTCGCCCTGCGCGGAAATGATGGTTTGATGCAATTCCGAATCCACGACGTAAAGAAAGGTCGGGTCCTCATGGTGCAACGCGGCCAGGCCGGAGGCGACCTTGTCTTCTTCGCCCTTGACCTTGGTAATGAGCGCCGCGTGGATGTTCGGTTTGGGATAAACCACCTTCGGCAGCCTGACCGGATGCTTGGCGTGGCAGAGCGTGTTGCCGGTGTGGGTGTCCTTGAGCTTGACCGTCGCCCCGATGTCGCCCGCGCCCAGCGTGGGAACGGCCTCACGGGTCTGGCCGTTGAGCAGGTAGATCTGCCCGACGCGCTCGCTGACCTTGCGGTCACTGTTGAACAAATCCGAGCCGGCCGTCACCGAGCCGGAATAAACGCGGAAAAAGGTCAATTCGCCGAAGTGCGCCTCGGCCATGGTCTTGAAGATGTAGGCCACCGTTTCATTACTGTCGAGCGCCACCTCGATCTCCTTGTCGTTGGCGTCCATGGCCTTGACTTTTTTGCGGTCCACCGGCGAGGAACCGTATTTGGCGATGAAATCCATGAGCCGCGCCACGCCGATGTTGTTCTCCGCCGACGTGGCGAAGAGCGGGATGAACAACTCCTTCTGCACCGCCGCGTGGATGCCGGCCCGGAACTCCTCCTCGGAAAGACTGCCCTGCTCGAAAAACTTGTTCATCAGCTCGTCGTCGGACTCGGCGATGTGTTCAATGAGCTGGCCGTGCAGTTCCTTGACTCTGGCCGCCCATTCGCCGGAGGCCGGCTCCTCCTGATACTTGCCCGAACCGTCCGTCGCGTAGGTGACGATCTCATTGCGCAGCACGTCCAGAACCTTGTTGAAACCCGGCCCGGCGTTCACCGGCACCGCCAAGGGAAACACGTGCCGGCCAAAATGCTCCTGCAATTGCCGGACCACGGCGTCAAAGTCCACGTTCTCCTTGTCCACGGCGTTGACGACAATCATTTTCGGAATGCCGTAGCCGCTCGCGTAATTCCAGACGCGGTCCGTGCCGACGCCGAGGCCATGATTGGCGTGGACGACCACCAGCGCGAAGTCGCCGACGCGCAACGCGCCCAGACCTTCGCTGATGAAATCGAGATAGCCGGGCGTGTCAATGATGTTGAACTTCTTGCCCGCCCATTCGGTGTGCAACAGGGACGCCGAAACGGAAATCTGCCGGTTCTTTTCGCTCACGTGATAATCCGAAACGGTGGAGCCGTCGGCGATGCGGCCCATGCGGTTGATGACGCCGCCGCACAGGAGCATCGCCTCGCTGAGCATGGTCTTGCCCGACGAGGCGTGGCCGACGACGGCGAAGTTCCGGATGTCTGCAGGTTGATAGGTTTTCATAAATCCAAATCACACATGGGGGTTTTGCCAACCCCGTCGGCGCCGGCGTTCGCTGGAAGCTGGAACCCGAAACCTTCGGCAGAAATTAACCCCAGGGAGTTCAGGTCGCCGATTCATTGAAACGGATTGAACCAAAATTCCGGCGCGGGCGCAACTCGCTTGCGGTGGCGCGTTAATTTCGTATGTTCATGGCCGGACGGGTCAAACTGAACCGGCCCGTGCCCACCGCGCGGGCCCGGTTCACACTATGGAATCTGAATTGTTGAAAGTTTTGTTGATTGCCGGCGACGGGCTTTTGGCCGAGGCCGTGGCCCAGAAATTGCGCAAAGAAGGACAACCCGTTGAAATGGCCACGGCGCCGGCGCTGGATGGCGGAGCGGCCCGGTTGGCGGCCGGTTCCTTTGATGTCGTTTTATTTGAACTTCCCTCGGCCAACGCCGCCGGCCTCTTTCAAGTCACCTTCCTCGCCACCAAGGCGCCGGGCGTGCCGATGGTGGTTTTGGGCCCCACCCAGGATGAAGCGTTCGCCGTGGAAGTCATTCGCGCCGGCGCTCAGGAATATTTTGCCCGGGAGAATCTGGGGGAACGCGCGCTGGAACCGGTGATCCGCTGCGCGCTGGAACGCCATCTGGAGCAAACGGCCCTGCTCCGGGAAAAGGAAAATTATTACGGCCTGTTTGATCACCTGGTGGAGGGTATATTCCGCACCACCCCGGACGGGCATTACCTGCTGGCGAACGTCGCGCTGGCGCGCATCTATGGCTACGCTTCGCCTGTGGAATTGATGGCCAGCATCAAGGACATTGGGCGCAGCCTGTATGTGCAGCCGGCCCGGCGCGACGAATTCGTCCGGTTGATGCAAGCCAACGAAACCATCACCGACTTCGAATCCCAGATTTATCGCAAGGACGGCACGGTCATCTGGATTTCGGAAAATTGCCGTGCGGTCCGCGACGCCCAGGGCAAGCTGCTTTACTACGAGGGCACGGTCCAGGACATCACCGAGCACCAGCAGACGGAGATGAGCCTGCGAAACTCCGAGTCCCTTTACCATTCGCTGGTCGAGACCATGCCCCAAAACGTGTTTCGGAAGGATTTGCAGGGCCGGTTCACCTTTGCCAATCAGCAATACTGCAAACATTACAAATGCAAGCTGGAGGACATCCTCGGCAAGACGGATTTCGATTTCTTTCCGAAGGAGCTGGCCGAAAAATACCAGCGCGACGACCGGCGCGTCATTGAAACCGGCCAGACCTACGAAATCATCGAGGAGCATCAGCCGCTCGGGCAGGAAAAAACCATCGTTCAGGTCGTCAAAACACCGCTTTACGGCGCGGATGGCAGCATCATCGGGTTGCAGGGGATTTTCTGGGACATCACGGCGCAAAAAATGGCCGAGGAACAAATCCGCCGGGCGAACGCCGAGCTGGCTCGCAGCCGCGAGGAGTTGCGCACCAAAAACCTGTTGATGGAGGAAAACCTCCACATGGCGCGGGAAATCCAGTTCGCCATGCTGCCCCAGCAATATCCCGCTTTCCCGGCCGGCGTGCCCGCGGAACAAAGCGCCTTCCAGTTCGTGCATCGCTACCAGCCGGCGGAAACCGTCAGCGGCGATTTCTTCAATGTTTCCGCGCTCTCGGAGGACGAAGCGGCGGTCTTTATTTGCGACGTGACCGGACACGGCATGCGCGCGGCGCTGGTCACCGCCATGATTCGCGCGCTGGTGGAGGAGCTGAAACCCATTGCACGCGATCCGGGAAATTTTTTGCGCAAGGTCAATGCCGACCTGTTTACCATCCTTAAAACCACCGGCTCGCCGATGCTCACCACGGCCTTTTATCTCGTCGCCAACTGGCGCACCGGCGTCCTCCGCTTCGCCAACGCCGGCCATCCCAAACCTCTGATGATCCATCGCGGGGCCGGCCGCGTTGAGCCGTTGGTGAACGCCTCGGGCAAAAGCCAGCCCGCCCTCGGCTTGTTCGAGGATCCGCCGTATCAAACCACTGAAATCGGCCTCGCCCCCGGCGATCTCCTGATGCTCTTCACCGACGGCCTCTACGAAGTCCAGGGCCCAAACGAGGAATTATATTCCCAGGAACGGCTGATCATGGACGTGAAAGACCGTCTGCAAAAGCCCGCCGGCCAGTTGTTCGACGAGTTGCTGGCAGCCATCGGCAATTTCTCCGTGGACCATGAGTTCGCCGATGACGTCTGCCTCGTCGGCATGGAATACCGGGGAAAGCCCGCCTGAAAAGCCGGACGCACCCGCTGGGGGCAGAGTTTGCCGCTTTGTGCGGGGCGAGCGTCCCCACGAACCGGCTCGACTGAGACTTCACTCTGCCAAACGGTGCCACTACCCTCCCGTTACTCTGCAAGGATCTTGATCACGCGCGAGCGCTCGGCGCGTTTGCGCCGCGTTTCGTCGAGGATTTTTTTGCGGAGCCGGAGATTTTTCGGCGTGGCTTCCACGTACTCGTCGGAACCGATGTATTCCAAAGCGCGCTCCAACGAGAGCTTGAACGGCGCGTTAAGTTGGATGCCCTTGCCTTCACCCTGGGAACGCATGTTGGTCAGCTTCTTCGCCTTGCACGGATTCACCGGGATGTCGTTGTCACGCGCGTTTTCGCCCACAATCATGCCGGCGTAAATGGCGTCGCCGGGTTCCACCATCAACCGGCCGCGTTCCTGGATCATGTTCAGGGCATAGGCCATGGCCTCGCCGCTTTCCATGCTGACGAGCGAGCCGTTCTTGCGCGCCACAATCTCGCCGCGGTCGGGGCCGTATTCATGGAACAGATGGCTCATCACGCCCAGACCGCGCGTCTGATTCACCAGATCGGTCTCAAAACCAATCAATCCGCGCATCGGAATCAGCGCCTCAATGGTCACCTGGTCGCCGTGATGGTTCATGTTGATGATTTCCGCCTTGCGGCCGGAAAGATTTTCCATGATGACCCCCATGAATTCCTGCGGGATTTCCAGAAACAATTTCTCAATCGGCTCCAGCAGGTTGCCGCCGGCGTCCTTCTTGTAAAGCACCTCGGGGCGGGAAACCAAAACCTCGTAACCCTCCCGCCGCATCTGCTCCACCAGAATGGCGATTTGCATTTCGCCGCGGCCTTCCACCTCGAACACTTTCGGGTCGTCGGTCTGCTTGATGCGGAGGGCGACGTTGGTGCGGATTTCCTTTTGCAGCCGCTCCCAGATGTGCCGCGCCGTGACCAGCTTGCCGTCCTGCCCCGCCAGCGGGCCGTCGTTCACCGCAAATTCCATCTGAATCGTCGGCGGATCTATCGGAATGTACGGCAACGCCCCGCGTTCCGGCTTGTCCGCGATGGTCTCGCCGATGAACACCTCCTCGAACCCGGTAATCCCCACGATGTCGCCCGCGTGCGCTTCCTGGATTTCAATCCGTTTCAAGCCTTCGAAGTGGTAAATCATCGTGATTTTGCCGCTCGTCACCTTGCCGTGGCCGTGCAGGCATACCGCCGGTTCGCCCGCCTTCACCTTGCCCGCCATGATTTTGCCGAACGCGATGCGCCCCAGGTAATCGCTGTAATCCAGGTTGGCGACGAGGATCTGGAAACCGTCGCCGGCCTTGGCGCGCGGTGACGGAATGTGTTTCACGATTGCGTCGAACAACGGTTCCATCGTCCCGCTGACGTGACTCAAATCCATCTTCGCGTAACCGGCCTTGGCCGAGCAATAGACGAATGGAAAATCGAGCTGTTCGTCCGTGGCGTTGAGCGAAATGAACAATTCAAAGACCTGGTCGAGCACCTTCTTCGGGTTCGCGTTGTCACGGTCAATCTTGTTGATGACCACAATCGGCTTGGCGCCGGCTTCCAACGCCTTGCGCAGCACGAACCGCGTCTGCGCCTGCGGTCCTTCGGCGGCGTCCACCACCAGCAGCACGCCGTCAATCATGTTCATGATGCGTTCGACCTCGCCGCCGAAATCCGCGTGGCCGGGCGTGTCCACGATGTTGATGTGAAAATCCTTGTATTTGAACGCGGCGTTCTTGGCGCGGATGGTGATGCCCTTTTCGCGTTCGAGGTCCATCGAATCCATGATGCGTTCCTCGCTGGCCTTGGCCTCGTTGGCACGGAACGTACCCGACTGTTTGAGCAGGCAATCCACGAGCGTCGTCTTGCCGTGGTCCACGTGCGCGATGATGGCGATGTTTCGAATGTGCTGCATTTTTTTAATTTTCAGTTCAAAATTTTAAATTCGGTCCGCCATGGCGTTCTTCCCTCTTTAACCAACCAGGAATTCAAAATTAAAAACTCAAAACTTCAGTATGCCGAGCCGGATAGTCTGCCTTTTCAGCGGCAAAGGTCAAGAAAAGTGTCGAAAATAAAGACACGGATTCCACGAATTCCCGCGGAGTGAAGTCCGCGTAATCCGCGCTTAAATGAGCTTTTTGAGCTTCGCGTCCTCGCCCAGTCTCCGGACCAGCTCCTTGACCTTCTGCGCCTGCGATTTGTGCGCCAGCAACACCGCGTCGTCGGTCTGCACCAGAATGGAATCGCGCAAACCGACGACGGCAATGGGCGTCCGGTTTTTTGTCCGCGCGTCGTAGATAATATTGCGGGCGCCATCCACGTGGATGAAATCCGCCACGGCGCAATTCCCTTCCGGATCGGCCTGGAGATGCCGCCCCAGCGCCGTCCACGACCCCACGTCATCCCATTCAAACGCGCCGTCGGCCACAATCACGTTCTGCGCCTTTTCCATCAGCGCGTAATCAACCGAGACTTTCCGGATGCCGGGATAATCTTTCGCCAACACCTTCGCGAGTTTGGCCGGCTGTTTCGCCACTTTAAACCAGCGCTGGCAGGCCGCGTACATCTCCGGCTGATGCTTCTGCAAACCTTCGGTGACGGTCACAAACGACCACACGAACATGCCCGCGTTCCAGCGGTACCGGCCGCCGTTGACGTATTCCAGCGCCCGCTGAAAATCGGGCTTTTCGACAAACCGTTCCGCTTTGAAGAAAGTGGTCTTCGTTTTTTTTGCACCCTGCGCCGGCGGCAATTCCTGGCCGACCTGGATGTAACCGTACCCCGTGTCCGGCCCGGCCGGCTTGATGCCGATGGTAATGATGGCCTGGCCGCGTGAAGCCAAATCGAATGCATCGCTCAACACCTGTTGAAACTTCTTCTCCTCGGGAATCACATGGTCGGCGGGCAACACCGCCATGACCCCGGTCGTGGAACGGGCGCCCACCAGCGCCGCACCCAGCGTGACGGCAGCGGTGGTATCGCGGCCGATCGGCTCGGCAATCAGATTGGCTTTGGGAATTTTGGGAAGCTGTTTGCGGACCTCCGGCAGTTGGGTCTGGTTGGTGATGACAAAAATATTCTTCACCGGCACCAGCGGCAACACGCGGTCCACGGCCTGTTGGAGAAACGATTTTTTACCGAGCAATGCCAGCAACTGCTTGGGCGTCTTGTCCCGGCTCACCGGCCAGAAACGCTCGCCGCGCCCGCCCGCCATGATGATGACAAACCGGTCTTTCGTGTTGGATTTACTTTTTGCGCTCATAAATTTTTAACCACGGATGAACACACATGGATACAGATAGAGACACCTGAATGCTGAAGAGGCCCCTCTCCTGGCTGCGTCACCCCCTCCCCGCCGGGCGGGGAGAGGGACAGGGCGAGGAGTGAATTTAAAAATCCGTGTCCATCTGTGTCCATCCGTGGTTCAAATGCTTTTGACCGCATCCGCCAGCGATTTCACAAATTTACCGGCCTGCTTCACCAAATCCTTCGATTTCCCATGTATCGCAATCTGGTTCACCACCGCGCTGCCGACGACGACGGCATCCGCACTTTGTGCGACAAGTTTCGCCTGTTCCGGTGTCGAAATGCCGAAACCGACGGCGATGGGCAATTTCGTATGCGTGCGGATTTTGGCGACTTGCTGTGCCAGATTCGTCGCCACCTGTTTCTGCATTCCCGTCACGCCTTCGCGCGAGATGTAATAAATGAACCCACTGCCGCGCCGCACGATGAAGTCCGTGCGCTCCTGCGGCGTCGTCGGCGCCACCAGATAAATGTGGCAAAGGCCGTTTGCCTTCATCAGCGCCTCGTAATTGTCCGATTCTTCCGGCGGCAAATCGAGTACGAGCAAACCGTCCACGCCGGCCTTGGCGGCGTCTTTGATGAACCGTTCCAAACCGACGCGGTGAATCAGGTTGAAATAGATGTAAAGGACGATGGGAATTTGCGATTTCCCTCGAATGGCGGCGACGGTCTGCAGGACCTTGGGCGGCGTCGTGCCGGAATCCAGACCACGCTGGGCGGCAAGCTGGTTCACCAAACCATCGGCCAGCGGGTCGCTGAACGGTACGCCCAATTCGAGAATATCCACACCCGCCTGGTCGAACGCCAGGGCCAGCTCGCGCGTGGCCGTCAGACCCGGGTCGCCCGCGCCGATATAGACGATGAAACCCTTCCGGTCGGCGCGTTTCAGCCGCGCAAAGCATTCCACAATGCGATTCATTCGCGGCACATTATCTCAGAGGGACGAGTTACACGAGTCCCAATTATTTCGGAAGGACGAGTTACACGGGTCCCTGTCTCCCTTCAAATAAGTTTTAGATGGGGACTCGGATAACTCGTCCCTCCGAAATGTGGGGTTTGACCGGTGAACGGTAATTTTGCATCCTTCCCCCATGGCCAGCACCTTCGGGCAATTGTTCCGCATCACGACGTGGGGTGAATCCCACGGCGGCGGCGTGGGCGTGGTCGTGGACGGCTGCCCGCCGCGCCTCAAGCTGACCGAAGCCGACATCCAGCCCGACCTGGATCGGCGCCGGCCGGGCCAGTCCAAAATCGTTTCGCCCCGCCAGGAATCCGACACGGTGCAAATCCTGTCCGGCACGTTCGAGGGCAAGACCCTCGGCACGCCAATATGTCTGTGGGTCAAAAACACTGACGCGCGCCCCGAGGCCTACGCGGAAATGAAAACCAAATTCCGCCCCTCGCATGCGGACTTCACCTACTTCGCCAAATACGGCATCCGCAACTGGCAGGGCGGCGGCCGCGCCAGCGCACGCGAAACCGTCGGCCGCGTCGCCGCCGGCGCCATTGCCAAAAAAATCCTGCGCGAACGCTTCGGCGTCGAAACCCTGGCCTATGTCAAACAGGTCCGGAACATCATCGCCCGCATCGCCCCGGACCAGGTGAAGTTCGCGGACGTGGAAGCGAACATCGTTCGTTGCCCCGACCGTAAGACGGCCGGGAAAATGATCCGGCTGATTGAGAAAATGCGCAAAGCCGGCGACACCGTGGGCGGCGTGGTCGAAGGCATCGCGCGCGGCGTGCCCGCCGGCTGGGGCGAACCCGTGTTTGACAAACTGGAGGCCGACCTGGCCAAGGCGATGCTGAGTCTGCCCGCGTCCAAGGCGTTTGAAATCGGCTCCGGCTTCGGCGGCATTCTGCTGACCGGCCGGCAACACAATGACCCGTTTCGCGCCCGGGGCGGAAAAGTTTTCACCACCACGAATTTTTCCGGCGGCGTCCAGGGCGGCATCTCCAACGGCCAGACCGTCTTTTTCCGCGTCGCCTTCAAGCCGGTGGCCACCGTGATGCACCCGCAGGACACCGTGGACGTGCGCTTTCACAATACGACGCTCCAGGGCCGGGGCCGCCACGACCCGTGCGTGTTGCCGCGCGCCGTGCCGATGGTCGAGGCGATGACGGCGCTGGTGCTCGTGGACCACGCCCTGCGGCATAAGGCACAATGCAGTTGACTTGCTGCAGCCTTGGGGATTGATTTTTGAACCGGCAGAAGCAATCTTAATCAACACAGCAAACAACATGACCGAAAAGGAAATCAACGAAATTTCGCGCGACGCCCGGGTTTTGTTCAACAAGGGCGCGGAAGCCGCCCAGCGGGACAACCTCGATTATGCCATCGCGCTCTACAACCAGGTGCTCGAAAAGGAGCCGGGCTTCTTTGAATGCCGCAGATTGTTGCGCGATTTGCAGCTCAAAAAAACCGGCGGCGGCGGCGGCTTTTTCAAAAAAATGCTCAGCGGCGCCAGTTCCTCGCCCCTCGTGGCCAAGGGCCAAATCGCCTTGCACACCAACCCCGCCAGCGCCCTCGCCATCGCCGAACAGATCCTGAACACCGACCCGAACAGTTCCGCCGGACATCGCCTGGTCGTCCAGGCCGCGCAGGCGCTGGAATTGCCGCGCACCGGCACCATGTCCCTCGAAATCCTCGTCAAAAACTCGCCCAAGGACAAAAATCTGGCGATTGAATTTGCCAACTCCCTCTCCGCCAGCGGCGGTGACACCAAGCAGGGCGAACGAATCCTTGCCGACCTGTTGCGCAGCTCGCCCAATGACGGCGAGTTGAGTCAGGCGCTGAAAAACCTGTCCGCGCGCACAACGATGGACGAGGGCGGTTACGCCGCGCTCGAAGGCGGCAAAGGCTCCTATCGCGACATCCTGAAGGACAAAAAGGAGGCCGTCTCGCTCGAACAGGAAAAGCGCGTCGTCAAAACCGAGGACAATGCCGAGAAACTGATTGGCGAATATGAACAGCGCCTGCAAACCGAACCCAAGAACCTCAGGCTCGTTCGCTCCCTCGCCGAGCTGTACACGGAGAAGAAACGGTTCGACAAGGCAATGGAACTGTACGACCGGGTCAAAAACTCCGAGATGGGCAACGACCCCTCGCTCGAGCGTGCCATGGCTAAAACCATTGTGCGCCGGTTCGACCACCAATTGGAGCAGCTCGATCCCGCGGCGGCCGATTACGCGGAACAATCCGCGAAAATCCAGGCCGAGAAACTGAATTACCAGATCACCGAATGCCAACAGCGCGCGGAAAAGTACCCCACCGACCTGGCCATCCGGTTTGAAATGGGCCAGTTGTATTTCCAGGCGGGCAAAATCACCGAAGCCATCCAGGAATTTCAGAAGGCGCAGGGCAATCCGCACAAGCGCCTGTTGGCGATGGGCTATCTCGCCCAGTGCTACGCCAAACGCAAGATGTTCGACCTCGCCGCCCGCACGCTTCAGAACGCCATCAAGGAAAAACTGGTCTTCGACGACGAAAAGAAGGAACTGGTTTACAACCTCGGCTGCGTGCTGGAAAGCATGGGCAAGAAAGAGGAAGCCGTCGAACAATTCAAGCTCATCTACGAAATGGACATCGGCTACAAGGACGTCGCCGCCAAAGTGGACGCCTTCTACGCCGGCCAGTAGCGGCAGGATCTCCACTCCGTAGCCGAGTTTGTCCCGTGGCCGCGCTTGTGAAAGCGCCGATCTCCCTGATACTTTCGCCCCTCGTCTTGGTCTCCGGACTTGGCCTTCCTCTCCGCTTTGACCGGGGAGAGGAAACAAGGATGGTTTTGTGCCTCCGCAGGCTTGACCGGGCGACGGCAATATAGAAGAGTCGCCATGCAATACGGACAACGCCCTCACGAGCAGTCGTTGAGGGTCAAGCCGCGCCCAGCGTGGGGTCCATAAAGCTCAAAATCGTTTAGGCGACGGGACGTTAGCAGACCTGACCCGCCGGGAGCGGGAAACCGATGCACCGGACACACAAAAAACCAAGAGCCTACCGGCACCAATCCGGCGGTGGCGAAGTTATGCACCGCCGGTGGCGCGGGCTATCGCCAGCGACCCGCTGGCAGCCCGCGAATAACTTCGGATAACCTATATCCGGCATCAGGCTGCATGGAATGCTGTTATGCTGATGGTCGGTTGCATTCTTTATTGGATCGGATTAATTGCATGGTTCATCGGCAATTTGATGTTTTTGGCCGTCGTTTTTCGCTATAGCACGGCTTGGTTCCTTGGTTGTATGTTTGTTCCCTTTGCAGACTGGGTTTATTTCTTGTTGTACATGAAACAGACATGGAAACCGATGCTGGTTGGCACTGTGGGATGTCTGGCGACATTCATTGGATGTTGGATGGTTGGCACGTTTGCACGATGATTGCAGCCTTCTCTGAGGGTTGAACAGTCAAGGATTAAGAGAAGGGCCTCACAAATTCCTTTTAAAAAGCATTTTTTGCTTGTGGCCTTTGAGAACGTAGAGTCCGCGTCTTCTGCACGCCTCAGCGGGCGGTTCTCGCACGGGGGACCAATGCCAGTTCCGTGTTCAGCGGCGCGTGATACCAGCCATCCGATTCTTTGGGGACCGCGTGGCCGGTGGCGGCAATTCCCACCTGCCATCGGCCCGCTTCGAATCTGAAAGGAATGGCGGAACCGGCAAAATTGCCGCCGGGATCGGAGAAAGTAAAGAGGACCCGCCGGCTTTGTTCGATCGGCAAACCGTCCGCGGCGCTCATGGCCAGGAATGGAAAGACCGTTTTGGTAGTTTCGACCTTGAAAAGACTGTCACCGCTATCGAAGTCGAATATTTCCCGAACATGGCCGGCAATGGTGCGGTCGCGGTCGGGATTGGAGCCGAGCACCCGTTCGTTCTGATAATTGCCGAGCAGATAATCCATCGCGACGGCGGAGGACCAGGAGAACGCCCGGTTGTTCTGCCCCAGCCCCGTGCGCGAGTCGTACCACTCGGCGGGGCTATGGGCAAATTGGTAGTAGGGACCGACGGAGCCGGACTGGTTGGCCATCATATTGAGCAATCGCGCGGCCATGCTTTTAGCTTCTTCTTCGTAGCCGTACTTGAACAAACCTTTGACGATGATCCAGGTCTCCGGCATCCAGATATTGCCGCGCCAAAGCCCGCCCGGCCGGTCCTGGAACGGCGGCTTTTGATGGTAATAACGGGGGTCGTCATAGGCGACGGTTGGAACCGGAAACAGACCGTTGAATTCCTTCGGATTCAGAATGTGCTGCTCAATCACCCGTTTAATCTTCGCCGGGTCGCGGCAAAGGTCGCAAAAAATCGGGTAGATAATCGAACTGGTCAGGACATCGTCCCGCTGCGTTCCGCGGTAGGTGACGATCCAGTACCCCTTCTGCCCATCCCACAGCGAGTCAATCGCCTGCCGATGGCGTTGGATCTGGTGCGCCCAGGCCGCGGCTTCCGCATCCTTGCCCAGGATCAAGGCCAGCCGGCGCAGCACCACCGCGCCGTAGCCCAATTGCGAACTGGGCGCGGGGTCGTCGAGTTTGTTCTCGCGACAGCAACGGGTCAGGTCGTTCCACCAACTGTTCCAGCCGGGTTCATATTTGATTTCCTTGAAGATGAGATCGTAGCGCGGATTGTCGTCCCAATTGTCGGGCGTGGCGGTCAACAGGTCGCCGTCAATGTCAACCTTGTTCGTCCAATCCCAATAAGCGTTCGTCAGCAGCGGGTAAACTGTGGCGGCGAAATCGTGGCGCGGCTGGCGGCCGGGCAGGCGGGAATACAGTTCCCACATGGACCAGAAGAAATGCGGGTCCATGATTTCGCAAGGCGGGTCGAGAATCGGCACGGCATTGCCTTCCGCCCATTGTGGATTCATGTCCAGATAACCCAGAAGGTTCCAGCACGAATCGCTTTGGAAATAGTAATTGAAGCCGCCGCGCGCCGGAAACGACGCGCTGTACAATTGCCCGTCGCACTCGCGTAAATAGCGGTTCTTGCGCAGTGCGGTGGCCGCCGAATAATAGAGTTTGAGGTCGGCATCCGTTGGGGCCTCGAGTTTGGGCAGGCCCGAGAAAAATCCGTTCCAGTCGTTTTCCACCTGAGTCAGTGCCCGCCGGGGCGAACGGGTGAAAGCTCTGGTGGCGGTTGCGCACCGGGCAGCGGCGGTTTCATTGTCGGCCGCGGCAGCGACGATAAAAACGAATTCGAACGTTTTTCCCGGTTTTAACCGCATGGTTTTGGCCATGAGCACCGCCGTTCCGGCCGGGGCATCCAGCGAAGAAGTGAAACCGCCTGCGAGCGTCGAATGGTTCGTTTCGCCAATCCCGGTGGGGCGAGCGTCCTCGCGAGCCGGACTTGAGGTGCCCATCCGAAGCTGCGGCGGCTCGTCAGTAGCCTCGCCCCACCGAACTGTGTCGGTGCCGGCCAGCGCCAATTTCAGTTCAGCCGGACTGGCGCGGGTCAGGTCCAAAGGCGCAAACGTGGCCCGGAGCGGCGTCAGCGTCGAGCCGATGGCCAGCGTGTCGGTGTAGAGCGCGGGCGTGGTTTTGGAACCGACCCGGGCGTTCCGAAACCAAAGCTGCTGCCCGTCTTTTGCGAAGGAGCCGGTGACTTTGCCATCCACGCGCCCGTCATAGCCCGAGCGCGCCGTCACGAGCAGGCCCGGAGCGACGGAAACCGGTTGGTCTCCCGTATTCGTGACTTTGGCATAAATCGCAACCGTGTT
>Ga0335073_10001881_pt1 | contig 28495 bp, 13 predicted proteins | sample Lox_Sample_22_FD_207093 | JGI IMG/M metagenome (GOLD analysis project Ga0335073, IMG submission 207093) | Soil microbial communities from Loxahatchee National Wildlife Refuge, Florida, United States - Lox_Sample_2.2 | ecosystem: Environmental > Terrestrial > Soil > Wetlands | place: USA...
TTTTTGCCTTGGATTCAACCCGGCGTAAAAAGATCGCCGGCACCTTCAAACATCGAATAACACTTACTATGTCCGAATTTTCCAGACGCACGATGACGCCTTCGCCCTTCCAATTTTCCAGCCACTCGGGCGTTTCATCGCACAGATTGAGGTCCTGAAAGAAAATTGACCACGGATCATGTTGCCGCACAAATTTCGCCACGCCGGAGAGCAAGCCTCGCCCGTAAGCACGGGAAGATTCAACCAGTAGCGCAACGCGCGGTCGCCGGAAAGGCGTGACAAATTTTTTCATTCGGACTTTCGCATATTTCACACAGGTCCGGAACATTTCAAGCGCGCAGTTGCTTTATCCACAATGGCTCGAATACCGCTCCCATCCACCGGTCGGTAAAATGCCTGGCCGGTTAATAACAGACTCTTGCCGCCCCGATTTGGGGACATCCGGGTGTGGGCGCTTATGGCGTGTGAACCGCCGCCAGGCTTCCATTCAGGGTCACGCTTTCACCCCTTTTGATTTTGAGCGCAATGGTCCTGCCGCGATAACTGACCGAAGCACGTTCGCCCTTGAGTGAACGAATCTTGGCCGAAATCAATTTTCCATCCTGCCACATCATCCCCACTTCAAACCCCCCACGGGCGCAAAGTCCGGTAACGGAGCCATTCTTCCAGGAATCCGGCAACGCCGGCAATAGACGAATGAAGCCATTTTCGCTTTGCAACAGCATCTCTGCAATCGCCGCCGTCGTGCCAAAATTGCCATCAATTTGGAATGGCGGACAGGCATCGAACATGTTCGGATAAACTCCCCCGCCGCCATCGTAGCGGATGTCCAGACCGTAGGCCGGTGCCAGCGCTTTTTGTACGAGCAACCAGGTGCGATTGCCATCCCCCAATCGTGCCCATAATGCGGCTTTGAAAGCCAGCGACCAGCCCACGCCGTCATCACCCCGAACTTCCAGGGTTTTGCGGGCGGCCAGTGCCAGGGCCGGGGTGGTATAAGGCGAAATCTCGTCGCCGGGATACAATCCCCAAAGATGTGAAACGTGGCGATGGTGAGGTTCCGGTTCTTTGTAGGGTTCCAGCCATTCCATGACACGCCCGTCCGGTCCAATCTGAATAGGCGAGAGCCGCGCACGCTCGGCAATCAATTTGTTCCGGAAACCCTCGTCGATCCCCAGAATTTTTGAGGATTCGATACAGGCGGTGAATAGATAGTGCGTGATCTCGGATTGAAAGGTCGATCCCAGGGAAATCGCTGCTTGCTGGCCATCGGGCAATTCAAAGTGATTTTCCGGCGAATTTGCGGGCGCAATCACGAGCCAATGATGCGTCGGTTCTTCGATCAGCATGTCGGAATAAAATTGTGCCGAACCTTTCATAATCGGATACGCCCAGCGCAGAAATTTTTTGTCCCGCGTGAACAGCCAGTGGTCCCACAAATGCTGGCAAAGCCATCCCGAACCGCTGGTACTCGCGCCCCACGAAGCGGATTCGCCCGGCGAGGTGAAGCCCCACGGATTAGTGATCACGTGGGCCACCCAGCCGCGTGAGTTGTAATAGTCCCGCGCAGTTTGTTCACCGGGGCTTTGCAGCGAGGCAGTGAGCGCAAAAAGCGGTTGCGTGAGATCCGAAAGGTTGCAGATTTCCGCCGGCCAGTAATTCATCTCCACGTTCACATCCAGATGCCAGTCGCCGTTCCATGGCGTGTGTATTTCCTCGGCCCAAATGCCCTGAAGATTGGGCGGCAAGCCGCCCGGACGCGACGAGGAAATCAGCAGGTAACGGCCAAAATTGAAATACAGGGCCGCCAGGCTCGGATCGCCGCCGTTCACTTTGGCCCATTCGATTCGTTTCGGCGTCGGCAGGCTGGCTTCGTTCAGGTCAGCCGGTTCGAGATGAAGTGAAACGCGGTTAAAGTATTTCTGGTAATCTGCGATGTGCGCTTCTCGCAAAGCCTCGTAAGACTTATCGGCCGCCCGGTTCATGTCTTTAAGCGAAGCTGCCAATGGGTCCTTGGTCTGCCGTCCGGCAAAGCCACGATAATCCGTCGCGGCCGTGACGAGCACCACGACTTCGTTCGCTTTGCTGACGTGCAAATCATTTCCAGTCGTGGAAACGTCACCACCCTGATTCAAGATGCGAACGCGCGCCGCGTATTTCACGCCCTTGCCATCCGTGCCATTGTCCAACTGACCGGTCATCAGCAATTCATTGCTTTTATCGGCCACCGTTTCAAAACGCTCCGGGCGGTCAAGGCGAGCATCAAAGGAAATCCGTCCGGATTGATCCGCTGTTAGACGCAAAACCATCACCTGGTCCGGCGCGCTCACGAACATCTCCCGCCGTAAGGTCACACCGCCACGCTGGTATTCCATGCGCGTCACCGCCTTGCCGAGATCCAGCACGCGCCGGTAATTTTCAACCGGCGCATTGGTGTCGCCCTCAAACCTTAGATGCAAATTGCCGAGGACCTGGTAACAGCCATACTGCGCGCCGCCGGAACCGGGACCTTTGCAGGTAAAGTGAGCGTTGACCAACGCCTCGGCCTCGACATTTTTCCCCGCAAGCAACAGGCGGCGGATATCGGGGAGATATTGGTACGCGTCCGGCCGGTCGGCGTCCTGACGCGAACCGGACCACACTGAACTTTCGTTCAGCACAATCCGCTCTTCAGCCACCCCACCGAACATCATCGCACCCAGCCGGCCGTTGCCCATGGGGGAGGATTCGGTAAAATTCCTTGCCGGAGCGTCGGACCAGACCGTTGTTTCGGATAGAGACGACTGATCGTCCGCCGCCAACAGTGGCAGGCCGAGCAGCCCGACAACAACGATAATGAATCGCGCCAGACAGGTGGAGAAAAGTGAATTCATAACAATGACAATGGCAGCATCCGGCCCCGGCGTCGTGCACTATCCTTCGGTGAACGATAATTAACAAGCGTGTCTCTGTTAAAACTCATGGCGAGCACTTCGGCGTTGGTCAGGTCAAGTCATCTTTTCCAGGAAATGAGACGCCGACACCTCCCGCAACCGTTGAGCCGCTTGTTCGGCCGTCAAATCGCGTTGGGGCTCGGCCAGCATTTCGTAACCGACCATGAATTTTTTGACTGTGGCCGACCTGAGCAATGGCGGGTAAAAATGTGCGTGCAACTGCCAGTGCGAATAATCGCCTTTGGCATTGGGCGCAGCGTGCCAGCCCATCGAATAAGGAAACGATGTCTCAAATAGATTATCGTAGCGGATCAGCAACGCACTTAATATTGCCGACAACGCGATCCTTTCGCCTTCCGATATATCCTTCAAGCGCAGAATGTGACGTCGTGGCAACAGTAATATTTCAAATGGCCAGACCGCCCAGAATGGTACCACTGCCAGCCAATGCGCGTTGTGAATCACCACGCGTTTTGCTTCAGTTAATTCCAGAAGGGCATAATCGAACAACAGCGGCGAATTATATCTGTCTCGATACAGCTTTTGGTTCAGATCCTCCCCGGCGATTTCGTTCGGAAGAAAGTTCCCCGCCCAGACCTGACCGTGGGGATGAGGATTGGAACAACCCATGACTGCGCCCTTGTTCTCAAAAATTTGTACCCAGGGATACCGGGCTCCCAATTCCATGGACTGTTCGACCCAGGTCTCAACCACCTTGCGGATGTCGGGCACGGACATTTGCGCCAGTGTCAGGTCGTGGCGCGGCGAAAAACAAATGACTCGACACTCACCCCGTACCGGATCCATGCGCAGAAGTCCGTTGGTGGCGTTCGCCGTACCAAGTCTGTCTTGTAACAGTGCGGAGAAGTCATTGTTAAACACATAGGTGGAAGCGTAAGGCGGATTGCCATCTCCCCCGGCTCGCGGGTTACCGGGACAAAGATAGCATTTCGGATCATACGCCGGACGCTGATCGGGAGTGTTCCTTTCTACCTGTCCCAACCATGGTCGCTTTGTGCGATGGGGCGAAACCAACACCCACTGACCGAGCAAAGGATTAAACCGACGGTGCGGGTGGAGGCTGACGTCAAAGTTCATGTCAGAGTGGGCGGATTAGCAGGCTCAGGGTGTGTTTGTTGAGCGAGGTTTTGCCGGGGGACAGGAGCCAATACCCTGGAATGCGGGCAAAGTCAATGTCCGAAGAGGGAAGAACAGGCAGCGGCCCAGCCGTTTTTCTGACTTTACGGTTCATACGGTTCGTAATATGACACGGCTTGTCATCTAACCTTGGATTACGGTTGCGCCGGATGCGGGGCGGGAGCTAAAGATGGTTGCCTCGATGGTTTTTTTTGTTTCAGCACCGGCGGTGGCGAGTCTGTAAGCAGCGGCAATACGCTTGCTGCTCTTGTCGCCGGCCTCCGCCTTGACCAGGGCCACACAGCTCCCGCCAAAGCCGGCACCGGTCATACGACAGCCGTAAACTCCTCCCTCGATGCCGATAGACTGGCAAATGTCCACAACGGCATCCAGTTCCTTGCAACTGACTTCAAAATCGTCGCGCAAAGAATAATGACTGCGATACATGTGCTGGCCCACTACCGGCCAATTGGAATTGCGGATTTCTTCAACGGCCTGAAGCGTGCGCTCGTTTTCGCTGATAACATGGTGCGCGCGACGGAAAGTGATGAGATCCATTTTCCGCCTTGCCCGTTCCAAGGCCTCGGGAGTGGCATCACGCAGCGATGGAATGCCAAGGATTTTGGCCGCGGTTTCACATTGCGTCCGGCGCTCGGCATATTCACCCCCACTCAACTCATGTTTGACGTTGGTGTTAATGACCAGCAATGCGACAGAGGGATCATCCATCGGTACCAGCGTAGTCTGGCGCGAGCGGCAATCGAGCAGGAGCAGATGGTTTTTCTGGCCCATTACTGAAATAAACTGGTCCATGATGCCGCACGGTACACCGGCAAATTTGTGTTCGGCCTGCTGACACAGCAGTGCTTTTTCGACCGGATCCAGTTTTGTTCCAATCGCCGCTTCCAACAAGGTGGCGGTGCAAACCTCCAACGCTGCGCTGCTGCTCAAACCGCCCCCCAGGGGTACGGTGCTAACGAGTGAAATATCCATTGCAGGAACGGTCAGCCCGAGATTTTGAAACCCGGCCACCACCCCCCGAATGTAATTGGACCAACGAGGGTCGGCTTTGACAACCGGCCTGGAAAGATCGATTTGGGCCGTGTCACCCCTGTGCGCATCGCTAATTATAATCCTTGGCGGCATGAAGGAGGAAATGTCCGCCGCCATTACAGCGTAACGTTCGATGGCCATGGGCAGGACAAAGCCATCGTTGTAATCGGTGTGTTCCCCGATGACGTTTACGCGGCCCGGTGCGGCGACAATCCAGCGGGGGGGACGACCGTAAATCTCTTCAAAGGGCGGAATTTTAAGCATTGGTCTGGGCGTTTCTATTTCGTTGAGTCATCTGTTGGCGGGATAAAAGAGGATTATCCCCATCCTGAAACCGGCCCCGATTCGTGCCAGGATTCTGCCTATGGTGATCATCATATCCTCATTTTCCACGCCTCTTATTCAGTCAGTCGCAGAATGAAACCGCCGCGAGGCGGAATTTCATGTTGCCAGGCATTTGAATCCTTCAATGGCGCAACCACAACCTGCATGGCAGGATTCTTACCCTCTGTCACCATTAATCGCTGGTGAAATTTCTTGAATGAAGATAAATCCAAATTTACCGGCAGCGAATTCGTGGTGCCATTGATGCCAGCGACAAACCAGCTTTTGCTGGAGCGGCGAGCAAACACGGCGATTTTTCCAGGTTCACCCGCCAGACAGCGTGTTTCATCCCAACGCGCCGGGGCATCGCGGAAAATTTGCAGGACCTCCGGCGGAAGAGATTCAAAGAACTCCGGTTTGTCGGCGTAATGAATGATACCAGAGGTAAAGACAAGCGCAGCAGCCAATTGATGCGCTGCGGTCGTCGTACGCGCGTATTTCTTCGGCGAACACGCTACCGGAGTCAGGTCCATCGGCCCGACAGCGTTGCGGGTGAATGGCAAAACGGTGTCCAATTCCGCCGCTTTTTCCGTGTAACGCGGCTCAAAGAGATACGATTCACTGCCCAAAACCGCTTCACACGTCAAAAAATTCGGCCAGGTCCGATCCCAGCCGCGCGGAATGGTGCAGCCGTGCAGATTCACCACCATATGCCGAGCGGCAGCGTCCCGCATCAATGCCTGCTGCGCGGCGATGGCTTCCTGCCGGTCCGAACACCAGAAGTCCACCTTCACGCCATAAACGCCGGCATTGGTCATTTCGTCCAATTTAGCCTGCCGCGAGTTTGCATCATAAAAATCCGAGGCATAATTCCACGCCAGCGGCATCACACCTTCCGCTCGCGCATGAGCCGCGATGGGTTTCAGTCCCGGCTTCCACCAACCGGCATCGAACAAAGTATATTCCCAACTCATTTTGGCGGCGAAATCGGTAAACTCGTCGAATAGGTTTGTGGTGTCCGGACCATCAGGATACGACCACCAAGCCCAGGATGCACGGCCCGGCCTTATCCACGAGGTGTCGGCGATCCGCGATGGTGGTGCAAGGTCGGTGACTAGCGTTTCCAAGGCGATGTCCCCGGCCGATTTGCCCATCACGATGACTCGCCAAGGCATCGTCCAAGGCAAACTCCATCTCGGCTCGGGGCCAAATTGGTTGGTGTAACCGCGGGTGGTTTCGTCAGCCAGCGGGAATGCGATTCGATAAAGCCCGCCGGACAAATCCGCGTTGAGATGACATGCGCAATAGGATTTGTCGGTTCCCGATTCCGTCAGCAAGATCCACGCTGCCGCATCGGGAACATGAAACAGCGCCGGAAACGCCCAGCCCACTGCCTTCTGCCGCGAATCCGGCGGTGGATCGCCGGGTGAAACATGAAAATAAAAATCTTCGTAAGCCGGAGTGTAAGGACCCGCCGCATGGAACGGCTGTAGCCAGCCGCGAGAGTTCATCGGCAAATCGAAACCTGTCAGTTCAGATTCCACAACGTGAACAAGGCTGTTGGTTTCAGGAAAGCAATATCGGAAAGCAACACCTTCATCGCTGGCAGCCAGCTCAATTTCAATGATAGCCCCGCCGACATTGCGGAATACCAGGTTACGAAAGCGCAAAAGATGATTCACTCGCGGCTGAAGACCAGCGAACAATTCATACTTTTCCCATCGACTGGTGATTTTCCCGGCTTTTTCCGAAATGAGTTCCTGCTCAAAATTCTGATCGTCGCGCCGCAGTCCGAGCGGCGATTTCCGAATTGCAACCTTTCCAGCATACGAAGCCTGATAGCTCAGGCTGCCGTCGTTGGCCAGGGAAACGATGATTTCACATTGTCCATCGGGAGAAAGCAACGACCAGGAATTGCTCTCAACCAAGGCAGAAGCCACGGTCATCATCGGCCCGGCACAGAGCGCCGCGATCCATATTAATATTAATTGAATACCTCTTAATTTCTCCATCATGGCCGGAAGCTCATAAATAGGTGTCGAACAAGCTGCGAACACGCAGTTCTTTAACACAGTCATCCTTATTCAAAGACTGCTTGGGCTGGACCAAAATCGTTTGCGGCGACCCCGGTGCAACGTGAACAAAATTGTCTGAGAACCTGGCATCCGCGTTTTCCAGTTCGAGCCAGGCCCAGAGGGCCGGCTTCACAGATTTGAGCGTCACCAGGAACCCATCCCTTAATTCATCAACCGTCGTCGTCAGCTCAGGATCGCGTAATTTCAATTCTTTCGGCAGCGCCAGCAATACCAGGTTGTCCGAAATCGTTTTGTCACCCACCTCCAATTTCAACCACGCCAAAAGTTCATTCGTTCCGAGTTTTTGGATTTGTTCCTGAAGATTGAGTGTCCTGACCTTTTCGCTTTTCCGCGCGGGGATCTTTACTCTTAGGGTTTCCTGTGCAAGCAATTCACCGTCCAAATCGGTCACGCACCAGATCAGCTTGCCGTAATGTGCTTCCAGATAATCGTTCGTGATAAACACGTCAACGGTTCCCTTCTGCACATGTTCCAGTCCGGATACAAGCATGGGCGCGTAAAACTTGCGTGCCAGGTAATGCAGCGCCTTCCAGCGGCCAAAATAATCCACCGACGACCAGCTCATGCCCGGCCAAATGTCGTTATATTGCCAGAAGATACAGCCCATGGATTTGGGCATTGTTTGCCGCCAGCATTCGGCGCCGATTTTGATGCCATACCCCTGTAAAATCTGGCTTAACCACAGTGCGCTTTCGAAATCCCTGGGGGAACGAAAATAGCGGAGCGTTGTTTCGCGAATGATTTCATTTCCATGTCCACTACCATCGCGCTGATGCCAGTTCATGACCGGCGTCACCAAGGAGGCGCGGTCTTCCTTATTCGTAAACGCACGAACGGTCTTCGGCTCTGGAAAAGATTGGAAACCGAACTCGCTCATAAATCCGGATACGGTGCGATAAGCGTCGAACAGTTTCGGTCCGTGCCAGACTTCCCAGTAGTGGATATCGCCGCAATCAGGGCTGCCGGAAACGTAGTTGGCCTGCGGCGCGAATTGGTGCACCTGCCCTGCAATCAAATCCTTGAACATTTCGTCGTACGCCGCCGTGCTCATGCGATTGGGCCCCCAGGTCGGGCCCTCCCACCACGACAGACTGATTTCATTGTTGCCGCACCAGACGGCAATGCACGGGTGGTGCCGCAGCCGGAGCAGATTATCACGCGCCTCGAACCGGATATTGTCCATGAATTCCTCATCAAATGCCGGATATGCAGCGCAGGCAAACTTGAAGTCGAGCCAGACACAAATACCCATTTCATCGCAGGCATCAAATAACGCGTCATCCTCGTAATAACCACCGCCCCAGAAACGGAGGAAATTCATATTGCCCGCCGCTGCATCCGCGACGTAACGGCGCAAAATCCCGGGCGTCACGCGACTGGTAAATGAATCGCAAGGAATCCAATTCCCGCCTTTGGCAAAAAAAGGAACCCCGTTGACTTGAAACTGAAGCGGATTCCCGCCTTCCGGCAAAACGATTTCAAGGTCGCGCAAACCGATACGCTTGCTGGTGCTGTCGAGCGTATCGCCCTCGGCGTCGAGCAATTCGACGTGGACCTCATAAAGCGGTTGTTGGCCCATGCCCGTCGGCCACCAGAGTTTGGGATGTTTGATTTCGAGTTGGCCGCGACCCTGCCCTTTTGACACTTCAATCGTCGTCGTGGCAATGGATTTGCCATGGTCGAGCACCGACAGACCAATTTTGAATGGCCGGGACGTTTCGCGAACCACTTCCACAGTTGCCTCAATGTCGAGCGCGACCTTCTTTTCGGAATGATTCTGCCGGATTAAAACGTCGGCGATGCGGCCCTGGCTGAAAGTTTCCAGGCTGATGTTTTTCCAGATGCCGCAACCGGGCAAATCCGGCCCCCAGTCCCAGCCGAAACTACACGGCTCCTTGCGCACCCAGGCGCGCCCTTTGATCCATTTGGCCGGCGCCTGATCACTTTCACGCCGCTTGATATAAGCGAACGGCGACTCAAACGAAATCTCGATGGCATTTTCCCCCGCGCGCAAAACAGATTTTACATCAAATTCCCAAAGGCGGAACATGTTATCGGCGCGGCCAACTTCCCGGCCGTTGATTTTGATGGTGGCCAGCGTGTCCAGCCCTTCACAGCGGAGCAACACGCGGTCATTTTTCAGAACTTCCTCCGGCACACCGAACTTGCGCCGGTAGAGCCAGCCGCACTGGCCCACCCATTGGACGGCTTTCTCGTTCTCACGATAAAATGGGTCGGGAATCTTTCCCGCTGCCAGAAGATCGGTGTGAATACACCCGGGTACTTTCGCGTGAATCCAGTCGTTCTGGCCGGCCTGCGAAACCTGCCAGTCACCGCTAATACTCAGCCGTCGGAGAACGGGAGCGGCATCGGCATGGCAAAGTGAAACCAGTGGTTCCCACGCCAAAGCGGCGGCCGTGGCGGTTATGGTTGTGGTTAAAAACTGTCGTTTGTTGATTCTTCGTTCCATGGTCGGCCGGTGATTCAAAGGAAATCAATTCTTCATGATGTCCACACCGAACCCGCGCGGCAAAGAAACCAGACTGACAATCAGGGTGATTTGTTTCATTTGTTCTCTGACGACGCCCCGCTAGTGGAATCCAATTCAACCACACAAGCCTCCACGGCTTGTGAGCATGAGGGCATGATGCCAGTGCGCATTAATTCCTCGCCCGTGAACGTCTTGCCTTCCTCCGGCATCGCGGCTCGGCCGGGATCGGGATTCAATTCATGGATCGTGTAGCGCCGGCCGGGGTCGAGCCCCCGGGGAAACACCGGCATGTTCTGGCCCTCTTTTAATTGAAACACAAACGTTACCGCGCGCGAACGATCCGGTAACACAAAATCCAGCGCGCCGCGGAACCCTTCGTGCGGGTCTTCCAACCGGTATAAATCCCCCAACGTCGTCACGTCGCGGATTCTTTTATAGGCATTGATGGCCCCTGCACAAATGGCCTTGTCCCGAGGCGGCAACTTCGTGAGATCAAGGTCCATACCAAACCGCGCGCTCATAGCCACACTACAGGCGAAATGCATCGGCCGGTTGCCCCAATGCGTAACGTGACTGGCCATCGCCATCACCGGGAAGAAGTAGGAATAATCCCATTGCATCAGCACGCGAATAGTGGGGTCGGTATTGTCGCTCGGCCAGAATTCCTGGAAATACTTCAACGCCCCGTAATCCGCCCGCCCGCCGCCACCGGAGCACAGCATGAGTTCAGTGTTGGGAAACGTTTTAGCCGTCTTGTCCATGAGCGCATACAGCGCCTGGACGTAATCAATCCACAAATCGGATTGCCGGTCCGGCGCCAGATAGGGCGAACCCGGCTGGGTGAGATAGCGGTTACAATCCCACTTGGCATAGGTGATGCCCGGGACACTCAAAATGCTTTGGATGGTTTTCCACTCGAAGTCCTGCACGGCCGGACGGGTAAGATCGAGGACCAATTGGTTGCGCTGTAGTTCCAATTCGCGTTTCGGCTGGCGGATCACCCAATCGGGATGCTCGTGAAACAGTTCGCTGTTCGGATTCACCATTTCTGGCTCCATCCAGATGCCAAAACGCAAACCGCGTTTCACAGCCTCCGCGGCCAGCGGTGCCAGACCATTGGGGAAGCGTTGACGATTGGGTTGCCAATCACCCAGCCCGGCATTATCGCTGACCCGCGGGTATTTGTTCCCAAACCAGCCGTCGTCCAGCAGAAACAATTCCACCCCCATCTCCTTGGCCGGATCAAAAAGACTGACGATACGATTGAAATCAAATTCGAACCCGGTCGCCTCCCAGTTGTTCAAGAGGACCGTCCGCGTTTGGTGACCGTCGCGCATGCCAAAATCGCGCGCCCAGTCGTGCAGTTTTCGGCTCATGTCACCCAGTCCCTGCGTGCTCCACGTCCAGATCATCATCGGTGTGACAAAGGTCTGCTTGGGCTTCAAATGATACGCCGAGGCGAACGGATTGACGCCACACAAAGCGCGAATGCCCTGGCCATTATCGTCGAACTCACATTGAAAACTCCCCGACCAGGCCAGTGAACCGGCCAGAACTTCGCCGTTGGTCTCGGCGGCTTTTCCGTTCAGCGACAGGATGAAGGAAGGATTCTGAAATTGATCCGCGCGCACACCCAGTTTGGAGTCCAGCACCTTTGTGCCCGGAGTAATTGGCTCGGTAATCGGATTTATCATCTCTTTGGCCCAGTCGCCGAAGAAATGCGTTAGATAGACGTTGGTTGTCAGTAGCAACGAGGTGGAAGCCATGCGTTTCAACGTTACCGGGCCGGATTCCTGGTGGCGGATTTCCGTCCATTCCTCAATCACATCCTCCGCATCGTGGGTCCGGAAACAAAGCGTGACTTCAAACGGGTAAGCCGGGTCGTGCAAACGAACGCGTGTTAACTCCATCCCCGCCGATTCCTTGGTCCGCGTCAGTCCATCATACAGCAGCGCCGTTGAAGTGTTGCCGTCCGCATGAATCACCTGCAGCGCCGGTTCCCAGACATAACCGTCTCCGGCCTGTGGATAAAACTCATCGTCCCGGGAAAGTTTGGCGGTCGGATCATTCGCGCCGATCGGCAACTGATAAAGCCGTCCGTCATCACCCACTTGAAACGTCACGACAAAGCTCCTGGTTTTCAGCTTGAATACCTCGTAGGGCGGCAGCGCGACCGGCGCGTCCTCTTTCATTTCTATTTTCGCGTTCGCCCAATCTGCATGGTCGTTGCTTTCACCATCACCGCCATCGGTCACGCGCAAAACCAATGTTTGGATGCCGGCAAGATTCACGTCAACAGGTTTGGCAGCTTCGCCACCTCTGAGCACACCGCTGGCCCAAAGTGTTTTCCCGTCTCCCATGACAATAAATTCCACGCTACCCTGACCGCCCGCGCTGTCATCCACCCCTACTTCCGCAGTGAAGCGCGTGGCGTTTCCGTTCAAAGCCACCCGGAATTTGCTGGTCGCGTGCGTCCCGACGCCGTGATCAAACTTTTTACCGTGAATGCTCAGCGGGCCGCCGACAATTTCACGATCCGCCTTGGCCACGCCCCAGCCCGTGGTCATCTCCCTCAGATCCAGCGATGAAAGCCACATCGTTTCAGCAGATACCACCGACGCGATACCAATCAGCATCGTTGCCAGAAAACATTTAAGAAGCCGGAATTTCATCATGAATTAAATGGCCGGGTGGGAATTTGGCTGGTCGGGCAAAATTTCGATGTAACTTCGGCAATCATATCTTCAAATCAAAATCCCCCCAATGGACTTTTAGGGAAAAGACTTGACCTTTTTGGTCAAAAGCCATCCGGCCCCCGGCCACGCTTCGGCGAACAATATCGAGCCTGTTTCGCATCAAAGAAAATTACGAGCCTACGCGAAGGCAAATCTGCCAATGAACCGACCCCGAAGCCGGTACCGTGCCGCAATGTTTCCGTTCCGCGGCTGAGGCCAGTGCGTCGGCATCGCCATTCGTCGGCTCGATGGCGAAATGATGATGTCCATGCCAGCCGCCACGCGTCAGCCACAACCCCAAGGCACTGTTCTCCGCAGGGTCCCACGTGAACCCCAGGCGATCACCCGTCTCCCGGTTATGGATGGTGGCCCAGCCTTCGTTGACCGGCATCGCAAAAACTTTCGCGCAATTTTTCCCGGGAATGGCCGAATCAATCGCATCCACCCAGTTCTCGCCATTCAGCAGCGCGCGGGTCGAAGCGGGCAACTCCAGGTGATCGCCGGTTTCCAATCGCAGCAGAGGATGCAGCGTCCATAAAAACTGTTCCTCCACCGTGTTGCCGTTGTTCAACCGGTAGCCAATTTGGACCTCGTTGCGCCGCAACTCGATTTTTCGCGACAGTTCAAAGGGCGAAACGCGTAATTTAATGCTCGTGTGCAATATTCCCCGCTCTAAAGCCATGACGTCCACCGTCCATGGGGCACTCCAAACCTCGCCATGATCGGGCAGCTCTCGATCCCGCCAGCGGCACGGTGCGACCGTAGGAAAACACTCGTCCATGCCGGCAAGCGGACTCAGCGAAAAATCCTCGCCAACCCGGTTCCGAAATAGCTTTAAAGTGCCGCGTGGGTGCCACAACCATTCGCGACCCGTCCGAAGATTCTTCAGAGAAATGATTCTCGCCCCCAGTTCCGGCACCACCGCGAGTTCGACATGTTCATTTCTGAGCACGTAAATCTCAAAGCCTTGTTCACGCCGTACGGCGAAATGATTCATTGGCAATTCGACTCTCATAAGCCTCTCAGCAACCAACGGGCTGTCGTTGAAAATTATTTGGTCAAGAATGTTAAATCTCGCCCAACTGCTCTCGTTAAACCGTGGATTCGGGTGACCCCCGTCTCAGGGCTTCGTTTTCCGTTTAAAAAATCGGCGGCAAAGGCATGATTCGGGTCGCGCCGAAGCACCGTTCTCAACAGCGAGTTTGCCCTGGCCTTTTTACCTAAGCCCAGCTGGGCCTGCGCCTGCAGGAAGAGTGCGGCCGTTTCCTGCCGGAACTGCAAATCGTCCTCAAACAACAGCATCGTCGGCAGCGAAGTGGCGAAATAATCAACTTTTGCCCGCGATTTCTGAAGTCTTTGCGCATAGACCAGCAAATCACGGAAAAGCTTTTTGGCCTTGGCGCGCCAGCCGAGCTTTTCCCACGACAACGCGGAGTAATAGGTCATCTCGCTGAAGACGCGGACGCTCATTTCCTGGAAATCACCCTTGAAAGTCACTGCCGATTGCCAATGAGCGCGCGCGGCCTTGCCCGCGCCGGCTCCGGCCAGCGCGCAACCCAGCCAGTAATGAATGTCGCTTTGGTTGGCCAATAGATGTTTGGCCTCGCCCAGATTGCGCGGCGCGGTCAGGGCCAGTTCGAAATGCGAGCGGGCGGCGGCGAAGTCACCTTTGGCCAGGGCGGCGCAGCCCAAGGCCAGTTGCGCGCGAACGTGCTGGCCGAGCGGACCGCCTTCGCCGCCTTCCCACGGCTGAAATTGCCGGCTGGAAATCAATTGACCCGCTTTTTCGGGCTGGCCGGTTTGGTTGTAAAGCGCGCACAGTTCAACGCTCAAATCATCCCGTTGCCGGACGAGATCGGGATAGTTCTCCAATTCGCGCAGTCGCTTTTCCGGTTTTTTACTCAATCGTTTCCAAAGCTGGTCGCGTTCGTAAAACAACCGGGCATCGGAAGGATTGGCGTTAAACGCCTTTTCGTAAGCGGCGCGGGCTTTCGCCGGTTGCTTGCGGACGTTAAAATAGCCGATGCCGAGGTTGCGCCAGACAATGGAAAAATCCCCGTTAAGTTTTGCGCTCCGCTCCCACCAACGAATAGCTTCCTCGTGCCGCCGGCGGTCGTAAAGCAGATTGCCCAGATAATAAGGAGCGCGCGCGTCCTTGGGATTGGCGCGTATGGCCGATTCAAAGATCTCCATTTCCTCCAGCCGCGACGGGAAGCAGTAGTCGGGCGCTGAGGCCGCCGCGCGCTTGAATTCCTTCAACGCGGCCGACGGGTTGCCCCGTTTTTCCTCCAACCAGCCGAGCGTGTAATGAATCAGCGGCAGCGCGCCCCAGTTTTGGTCGGGCAAATCGCGGGCCGTCGCCCCCGCATTCTCTAAAACGCCAGCCGCCTCGTCCCAAAAACCTGCGCGCGCGTAATCGTGGGCGATGTCCAGTTGCGCCTGTAAATCGCAGGTCAGAGTTTCACCGTCGAGGCGTCGCGCCCACCAGTCAAGCGGGTCAAGTTTCCGGGTTTCCTGCAGGAACGCGTTCGCTTCGCTGGCCCGATTCAGCTTGCGAAGCACAATCACCTTCAGGTCTCTTGCGCGAAGATTGTCGGCGCTGCAACGCAGCGAACGTTCGAGGTGTTCCAAAGCCGCCGTCCAGTCTTTTTGGACGCAATCAATCTCCGCCAGGGCATGATACCCTGCTGCCGCCCAGGCCTGGTTCCATGTCGCCTTATAAATCGCATCATAAGCTTCCGCGTCGCGCTTCTGATAACGCAGACACAAACCGAGGTTGTAATACGGCTCGCCATCGTAAGGATTTGGGTTACGCCGGATGAGGCGCGTTACCGCTTGCCGGAAGTGGCTTTCGGCCTCCGCGAATTCGCCTCGCCGCAGGCGCCACAGTCCCAGCGCGTTATTGCACCGCGAATCCAATGGATCACGGCGCAACGCCTCCCGCCAGTAAATCACCGGTGAACGGGTGGCGTGCCGGTATTGGTCCAGATGCAGGCCGGTGATGAACAGCTCGTCATTGCCGGCGATTTCTTCTGGCGCCGGAGGTTCCGTGGCTGACAAAGGGATATCCCCTCGCATGTGAGGCTGTGGTTGATACGAAATCAATTCCCGGCCGGCATGGTCTTGAACCCGAATGCACAAATCCGTCGGGGCAATGCCTTTGGAGATTTTAATCTGCTCAACCAGCGGATTGGCAGGTGAGAGATTACGCGTGAAACGGGCCAGTTGTTTCTTTCTCGCCGTAACTGTGACGGCAATGTCGGTCTGTTGAGACGTGACCGCAACCCCAAGCCGCAATTGCGCTTTGGCCAGGCTTACACCAATGGCCGCATCAAGATTCGCGTGCTGCGCCGGCCCGATTCGTTGAATGGGATACCAGTACTGACTCCATGATTTTGTTTCCCCGGGTTGCAAAAAGCTAAAGTCAGGCTGGTTGTCCGTATAGACGCCAGCCATGATTTCGATGTAGGGGGCAAACTCGCCCTTTTCGTCAGGACCGGTCAGGTTGCGATCCCAGGCATAGCCGAATTCGTGGTTGCCCCAGGTCCATTGTTTTTTACCGGGCGCGATGTGATGGTTCGCGAGGTGGATGATGCCGGCTTGTACTTTATGATCGTAACCCCCGAAGAAATCCTCCTTGCTGCCCAGGCACATGTAAGAAGTGGGCACTGGAATATTCGCGTAAAACGACAAATCATTCGCCCTGTAAACAATCGGAGATTTACCTCCACAATGTGGCGGAATGAAATTGGCCGGTCGTTCGCCTGGTGGAACACCCATTCGGCCACGCTCACCGTAGTTCACACCGTAATAACGCCCTCGGCATAAAGGATATTCGCTGATCGAACGCCGCGCGTGATCAGCCACGTAATAAACGTCCGGCGGAAAGAAACTTTGATAGGCCTCATGCACGCGCGTGGCGACGTTTGCCCACCAAAGAAACGTCTGAACGAACGGCGTGCGGTTGTAGGCGCGAACCTTGAGTTCCAGATAAGCCTTGCCGGGATGCAGACAGATGCCGTGCATGCCCTTCATGCGACACATGGGGTCGTGGTCGCCGCACCAGAGGGTCTTTGAACCGTCACTGTGCTGTTCAATTTCAATGTCCACCGGCAAAAATGTTGAAGGCCGGTGATGCTGCGGCCAGTTGAACTCGATACCACCGGAAATCCATGGGCCGGCCAAACCGACGAGCGCCGGCTGGATGACAGGCTGATGGTAAATCAAATCGTAACCATTGGTTTTGTCCTGGAACCTATGAATGCGACCGCCGATTTCCGGCAACACCAACACGCGGATAAATTCATTTTCGATCCGGACGGCTTGCCACTTGCGGTCCCGTGGTTTTTCCGCGATGCGGTCTGTGAACGGCAGCGGGTATACTTTGCCGCTGCTGCCCTGGTATACGCGCTTTTCCAGAAACATCGGGTTCTTGTCCGGCGATGCCGGCAGATAAGTGGGCAGCACCAAATCCTCCACGCGTATTTGCACTTTATCGGCGGCTTTCATACCACCGTTATACAGGCGCGAAGGCGCTTCGACCACTTTCGTGTTCTCACCCACTTCCAAAATGTTCGCCCGGCTCATGATGCAAAATCTAATCCACCAGTTCGCGTTCAATTTGTTCGAGCGTTTTGCCCCTGGTTTCCGGGAGTTTGAATTTGACGAACAGAAATCCGGCAACGCAGATTCCGGCATACAGCCAGAACGTTCCCGCCGAACCAAGTTTTTCATTCAAAATGGGAAATGAGAAAGTCAGGAGGAAACAGGCGATCCAGAGCGAGGAAACGGCCACGGCCATGGCTGCGCCTCGAATACGATTGGGGAAAATTTCGGAAATGACCACCCAAACCACCGGCGCGAGTGACATCGCGTACGATCCGATCGCCGCCAACACGAGCAGCAGCATGGGCAAGCCTTTGACGCCGCCGAAATAGCAAAAACCCAAAGCAAGATAGATGATTGCCAGCGCCGCCGATCCAAACAGAATCAGGGACCGCCTTCCGCCGCGATCCACGACTGCGAGTGCGACAAATGTAAAGAGCAAATTCACCGAACCGGTCCAGGCAATATTTTTGAGTACGGTCGAAATGTCATAGCCGGCAGCGCGAAAGATTTCCTCGGCGTAATTAAAGATGACGTTGATCCCGCACCATTGTTGAAACACGGCGAGTACAACCCCCAGAACGATTACCCGCCGCATTTTAGGTTCGAACAGATCAGCAAATCGCACATGCTGGATTTCCTCACTTGTCAGCGTGGATTGAATTTCCGTAGTGGCGGCAATTGCATATTTTTCGCCGCCGATTTTCGCCAAAATTCCGCGAGCCACATTTGCATCCCCGTTTTTCACCAACCAACGCGGGCTTTCGGGAACGCACAACATCCCGACAAAAAATAACAGGGACGGTACAGCGGTCAGGCCAAACATCCAGCGCCATCCCTGTTGGCCGAACCAGGAGGTGCGGATGAATTCATCGGTTGCACCCTGCGGCAGATTGCGCACCAGAAACCAGTTCAGATATTGGGCAAGCAGAATGCCAATAACCACCGTGAGCTGATTGATGGCGACGAGCCTGCCGCGCATCACCGCCGGTGCAATTTCGGCGATGTACATCGGCGAAAGGTTGGATGCCAAACCGATGGCCACCCCGCCAAAAATACGCCACGTGATAAAGACGACGAAACTGCCGGCCAATGCGTTGCCCAGAGAAGTCACGGCAAAAAGCATCGCGGCGACGATGAGCAGCCGCTTGCGGCCGAACTTATCACTGAGCGCGCCGGCGCCCAGGGCGCCGGCCAGACAGCCAACCAGGTGGCAACTGTTTGCCCAGCCAATTTGAGCGTCGCTGGTCAATTCAAAATATCTCTGGAAAAATGGTTTTGCCCCGCCAATGACCACCCAATCCCAGCCGAACAGCAGACCACCCATCGCCGCAACCGTTGCGATAAGCCAAACATAACCGGAGCCGAGTTCGGCCTTCAGCCTCACTGGTTCACTTTGAGTTACGGCAATCATGTTCTAAAAATATCGCCGGAAGATAAAACGAGCCAGAAGCGATCCAACTTCCGACCTGCCGGTTTCATAGTTTCCCGGAGGGACACCGTGCCCGGTAGTTGATGCCCTGGCCGCTTTGCCCCGGTCCATTCTATAACATGATTGGTCATTCCCTGTACTCATCGCTGGCAGAATTGGATCTTCCTGTTTTTGAAATTACCACGCATTCCAGATTCCTGCCGGAATGTCAAACACATCACCGATCATGGCAAAAACTCTGTATAAATTTCCCAGATACTGCCGGGAAATGGAATGGACATTCTAACAGTATGCATGGATATTTGACCGGTTCCAGGCCGCCGGGTTCTCCCTCTGGCATGCTCCCGGGTTTTGAAGCGGTCAGCTGCCATACCGGCGTCGGTGCTCCGATGGTGAATGGTTGTGCATTTTTCTGAACGCACGTGAAAAATAGAATTGCTCCGAGAAACCAAGTTGATCGCTGATTCGTTTGATGGACAAATCGGTGGTGTTCAGGAGTTGTACGGCCTGTTGCATGCGCAGATGATTCAAATAACTCAGCGGCGCATAACCGGTCACCCGGCGGAAAAGAGTTGTGTAATGCGATCGTGACAGATTTACCAGTGCGGCGAGCGTAGCGATTTTCAACGGTTCGCGCAGGTGGCCCTTCATGAATTCGATGCTTTTTTCCACTCGCTCCCGGACGGTCGTCTCACCATAACCAAACTCGTCCTTGTAACGCAGGATCAATCCCATGAGGTGTGTGAGCGAATGCGCGGCATATATCAGGTGGGTGAGGGTAAAGCCGTGCTCAAGGCTTTCCAAAACTTCTTCAAAAAGCGAGAATAGTTGCACATTACCACCCAACGGCACCACCGGTCTTTGGGGGGTGACACCGAGCCGTTCCAGATAAATCGGCACGTTCGATCCGACCGCATGAAACCAATGAATCGTCCAGGGCGTCTTTTTTGCAGCTCCATAAACGTGAGGCGTGGACGCCGGCACCACCAGCAATTCGTTCCGGGTCACCTCGTGCCGGCGGCTGGCTATCTCGCACCAGCCATTGCCTTCGGCACAATATATGAAAATCGCTTCCGGGCATCCGTGCTCGCGTTGGCAGACATGCCCCTGGGCCTTGGGATAATATCCCGCATCAGTTGGCAACAGTTGTTTGAGCAGCGGATACTGTAAAGCCGAGGTCATAATGGGCCTTGGGAGCACCACCAGACGTTGGCCTGCGAACCCTTCATGCTTCTCTCGCCACTTCACAAACAGGACGACTAGTTGGAAATTGGGTTATTTTTGAAACTGTGGACCAATTTAACGAATACGAACCATACTGCAATCTTTTGCGCAGTGAGTAACGCCCGGTTCGCCTGGGCTCGCGTTATGCACCGATTGGCCCCGGAGCGCTATTCGTTTTAATCAGGCACCCCAGCTGCGCCTCGTTCTACGGTGTTTCCAATAAATAAAACCGCTGTGGCGAGCCTGGGGCCACGCTGTCCGTAAAATTGAAATTGCCGTCGGCATCAAACGCATTCGTCGCCATGGGCAGCCATTGCGACGCGGGCAACACCAGATTGGTCGAAACCAGCACGCGATACGTCCACCCCGGAGCGCCATTGCTGCCAGTGAAAATAATCCCGTTGACGCCTGTCGGCGTAACCGCGACAAATTCCGGCAAAGGCAGTCCGCCCGCGAGACCAAGGCGAAATAGTTTGGCCTGCCGGGCATTCAGGCTTACGCTGAAGGAATTGGAAACCGTGCTGATTGTTCCATCCCACAGATTGGTGGCGGTGAAAATTCCCGGCGGCAGGCCCGCGCGGCTCAGGCTCACAGTTTCGTTCGTGGCGCCGGACGTGTAATTGAAAACGGCGATGCACCACGTTGCGCCGTCCTGTCGCACGAAGATATTTGCGGCATTGGGACCAGTGTTGCCCTCGACCGGAGTGAAGGTCCGGCCGGTCCGCGCAACAGCGTTAATGGCCGCGTTGGTCAAATAGGTCTGCGCCAAGGCGATGCTGCCGGAATTGGTCAGAATGCTTCCGTTGAGGAACACCCCGGTAATCGCACAGTTGATAAGGCGGCTTTGGTCTTCGTTGGCGTTCGGACCGTTGTCGAAAACCATGAGGTCGGGATCGTTGAAGGGATATAAGCCGTCCAGCCACCAGCCGTAGGTCACGGAATTCATCGTGTATTCCGTGTTGGAAATGAACGACGTGTAGGCGTCGCAGGCAATGCGCCGGCTGTCGCCGTATTGATACGGAAAAAGCGGCGCGATGGATTCGCTGATGAACATTTTGCCCCCCACCTGATTGAGCAGGAATTGCATTCCTTGATTGTAAGCCGCAACGCCCGTGGTCACGGTGGTGTCGTAGTGAACGCCTTCGAGCGCGCCGTGCGACAGAAAATCCGCCTTGAGGTAATCAAGGCCGTCGGCGATGAAACCGCCGACTTGATTGAGAATCATCTCCTTCGTCCCGGGATGAGTCGGGTCGAGGGCCAACGCGCCGTCATAGGAAATGGCGTTTCCGTTGGTGTCGCGGAGCAGGATGTCGCTGAAATAGTAACCGGAACCGGGCACGGCCTGATTGCTGGATTGGGCCAGCGTGCCCCAATACGTAAACGGAGTAAAATAGATGCCTGCTTTCTGGCCATTAGCATGGCAATGGCTGACGAAGCTTTGTAATTGCGAACTGCTCAGGTTATAGGTCCCGTAACTATCGAGGTTCACATAAACTGTACCCTGATCGGCAAAACCACAGGACTGAAGGTTCGTATGGATGGAATCTGAAACGGCAATCGCGGCGGCATAGCTGATGTGGCTTTCGTAATTCGTGACGCCCCAACTGTTCCAGCCGAAGGGCACACCGTTGGTCCACACGAGCGGCGGGGCGAATTCCGCATTTTCCGCGGCGTAATTTTCCAGCACCGTCCGCCAGTCGTTACCAAAACCCACAAACATAGTCGGTGACGAAATGACGTTTCCGGTAACGAACCCGTGTGGCATGACGTCCCACGGCGAAGTCGCGCCGCCGTACACGTTCATCTGGTTGAGCTTGTTGTTTGAGCCGTTAAACCAAACCCCGCTCTTCCAGGTATCATGTGTGACCGAGCCCACAACCAGCCCGTTGCGGGTGGTGTTGTCATAAAACGCGCCCACCTCGTAGCTCACACTGCTGCTGTTGATGGACATCGCGTTGTAACGAACAAAATCGTCATTATCAAACGGCACGACCAGAGCGCGGTCATCGTTATAGACGCCAAGATCCACGCCCCCGGTTGTGCTCACCACCACCGGTCCCATCCAGTTTGCGCTCGCGTTTGAGCCGCTCATGCTCACGCTCGTGAGGAAGCTGTCATTCTGGTCGAGCGTGAAATATTGCGTCATGTCCGGCAGGCCGGCGGCGTGCGCCGTGACCGCCACTCCATTGCTGCTAACGACCGACCAGGTGCGATTGCTGAAGTCGTTGCCCGTCACATAACCACTGCTCAACCCGACGCCGGCGTAAAAAGCGGAAATCTTCTGGGAATTCTGCCAAAGAAACGCCGTCATGCCGGCGCTCAAATTGTATTGCAGTTGCACGTCGCCGTTCGACATGACCAACGTGTTTCCAACCTGCTGAAAGGATGGTGACGCCCCCGCCACCAATGACGCAAGGATTCCCAGGAGAACCGCGAAGCTCACTGTCCTGGTAATTAGTTTCCCGACTCCCATCTCAAGGCGGACGCATGGCAGGTGGTTGCCAGTTCTGGTGCCAGTAGTAAGTCCACAAGTTTTGAAGTTTAGCCAGTTCGGTATGTCCGTCAACAAATCCCATGTCAATGCCACCGGGCAATACCGTGCCTGGGGCAACATATTTCGGCGCGGAGCCGGCTGGTCCGTTGCCATGTCGCGCCACACAAACGCGGGGCATTCCTTCGCTGGTGGAGGTGCTCAAGGGATCGTAGAGATTGCGGGCCGGCGGATCGGTTTCCAGTGGGTCAAAATTGATCCATGCAGCATCCATGAACATCGGCACCAAAGTTGGCTTCGCTACCGACGCGGGATTATAATAGTTCCACGTCGGGTGATTCTGGCCATTTTGCAGCATCAAATTCGGATCCGAACTTGAGTTGAGCCATTTGTTTAAGCCGTAGCTGGAAACATAAACCGGATTGGACAGGGTCCACGTCCAAGCGGTATCGGCCTTCCCCGCCGGATTGGTAAGGTTCTTGGGATTTCCGCGGTTAGGCGCACAGGGGCAAATCAAAACGTTGGTCGCCTTGGCATAGTAAGTCAGCATGGCACCCATCCAGTCGCCTTGGCTTAAGCTGGGATTGGAGTTGAGCGGTCCGACCCATTTTCGATTGTCGTCGGCGTACATTATGCTCGCGATCGTCAATTGCTTGATGTCGTTAATGCAGGCGACTTGCTGCGCCCGCAATTTGGCGCTTGCCAATGCGGGCAGCAGCATTGCCGCCAAAATGGCAATGATCGCGATTACCACCAGCAATTCGATGAGCGTAAAGCCACCCAGCGCGGGCGAACCATTTCCCCGCCGAAATTCGGCTGATCTGCTGATCGCAAGTTTCCTTTTCACTTGTTTTAACTTTTAGCGTTATCTCGTTCGCTGCTTGCCAACCCGCATCGCTGTGGGAAGTCCGCGGTTCTTCCGCTGGTGCGGCCTGAACGGACCATATATTCCATACTTTATTGTGTCTTCAACCTGTAAAACTCCCGTGGGTTGTTGGGACTGACGATGTTCGTGGTCAGATTGAAATTGCCGTTCGAGTCAAACGAGTTGGTCAGGGCCGGCGTCCATTGGATCAGGGGTAACGCCAGATTGGTGCTTTGCAGCAACACATATTGGCCATTGGATGTTCCGTTCGTGCCTTGAACGGTCAGGGTCGTTCCGGTCACACCGATTTTCGTAATGTGCGGCACCGGTGCTGCCGTTGATACCACGCTGATGCTCCCGTTGACGGTCAGATTATTGGTATTCCACGCCAGACCGGCTCCCGGAGTGGCGGGCGCAATGGCGGCGAACGAGCCGCTGTAGCTGGTGGCTCCAAATAACGTGAAACTGTTGCCCGCAGTCAACGGTGCCGAGATGTTGGTCAGCGTCAATGTCCCGCCATAAGTCAGCGTGCCGCCTGCCGACAGCCCGTCATTGCTCACGCCGTTGAGTTTCATGACGGTGTTGCCGTTAAGCGTGGCATTGCCAGAAACGTTCAACGTGCCGGTAGCTGCGCTGGTGCCGGGCGCCACGGTGCTGCCCGCCGACGCGGCCAGAACACCTTGCACCGTGCCGGAACCCTGCAAAGTTTGGCCGTTGGCCAAGGTGAGCGTGCCGTCGGTGCGGTTCGTAACGGCCAGCGTGGCGCCCGACGCCAGGCTGATGGGTGTGCTCTTGGAAATCGAGCCGTTGCCAATTAACGCCAGGGCCATGCCGGAGCGGATGTCTGTGATACCCTGGTAAGTATTGGCGGCGGCGAAAACCAGCGGGGAACCGCCGTATTGATTCAAGTAAAAACCGCCCGCGCCACTGATGACATTGCTGAAGGTGACCGGGTCGTTGCCGATCTGGAAATTCGCCAGGCCGTTCAGCGTGACCGTTCCGGCGATGGCAACGCCGCTACCGCTGCCGCCATTGACGCTGAAGAAATACAGGCCCGCATTGGTTTCCAGCACGAACGACGTGGCCAGCCGGTAGTCGCCTGCGCCACCGCTGGGCTGGTATGTCCAGGTCGCAGTCGGAAGGATATGGACGATCTTCGCGTAACCATTGTCGCCGCCTGCCACCACGCCATGCTGGATGTAGAAGAGAATGTTGGAATGCAGCGTGAGGACATTGGTGGGATTTCCCAAACTGACGCCCAAGTCCTGGGTGTCCAACTCCTGCTGGCTGCCGGCACTCGTAAAGAGGTCAATATTACCGAGGTTCGTATCAATGCCGATGTCATACCATTGCGAATAGCCGCCGACAGTGACAGTCAGATTGTAATTGCTTCCGTGCGTGCTTAAAGTGGTGCCCGCGCCGGGATAGCCCCAATCGAATCGTCCGGCGCCGCTGATGGTCGTGTTGCCAGTCAGCGTGATGTTTTGTCCCAGGCCGAACGTGCTGGAGTCGCTATAAAGCGGACCACCGGAGAACTGAATGGCACCCAGGCCGTTTGCGCCCGAGCCGGAGACGACGATGGGCTTGTTGCCAAAACCGGCATCGCCCGCGGGATAACTCCCGGACAAATTCACCGCGAGCGTGGCCCCGTTGCTGATGGCCAAGACACCATTGGTCGCCCCCGCGACAGCCGTGATGCCGTTAAGCTGCACCGTACCACCTCCAATGGTAAAGTTACCGGTGAAATCATTTGTGGTGCTCATGGTCAACGTGCTGTTGCCGAGCTTGACGATGTTGGCGGCGCCGCTGATTTTGCCCGCGCCGCTGATGGTGTAGTTGGCGGTGGAATTGTTCGTGACGACACTCGGTGCGACAATCTGGCCACTGGCAATGTCAATGCTCGTGGTGGGATGCGGTGCACTCAGGATGGTGTCATCAAACAAAACCTGGTCCGCAGTAAAGAACCGGTCTTCCGTGTGCGTGGTCAGGTTTGACCAATTCAACGAACTTTGAACGTCCCATTGGCCATTGTTGGCGCCGTTGTTCCACTCCAATAAATTAGGCTGGCCGGAAACGATCAGGTTGACTTGATGAGGCGTGCTGGTGCTCAAGCTGAAACCGTACCGGGACGAAGCAACGGTGGAGGCCGTGCCGAATGTGCCACTCAGACTGCCGGTATAGGTGAAAAGTGTGTAAGTGCCGGCTGCCAAGGTTCCGGAAAGCGGGTTGATGGTGATGTTGTTGCCGTTCACCGTCAGATTCCCCGTGACGGCGATCGCAGAATTATTGCCACTGGTGCTCGGACTTAAATTCATGGTCACCGCGGCGCCGCTTTCGAGAGTCAATCCGCCGGCAGCATTGAAGGTTCCGGCTGTACTTGCTCCCCCGGGTGTAATCACCCCGTACACATCCACCAGGCCGTTGGCCGTGCCGGAGCCGTAAATGGTTGTGCCGGGCTGGCCGGTGATGCCGGAACCAATGAGACCGTTGAGAGTGAGTTGACCATTATACAACAGCACGCCGCCAGTGAATGACGGGCTGCTACCAGCCAGAATCGTTGTTCCCGATCCGCCGCTCTGGTAGAAAGCGCCTGAGCCAGTCAGGACGTTGCTGAGAGTCAGCGTGGTGCCGCCACCAATATTAAATGTGTCGAAACCCGATTCCAGAGTCATTCCGCCATTCATCACATTGGCTCCGGAAGCATTCTGAATCGTCGCTCCATTTTGAAAGTCCACCTGCTTGTTGACGTACACGTTTGCCCCCCAAAACGTCAGCGTCGCGCTGGGGCTGATAACCAGCGTGGCGGTTGGATCGCCAAACGTCGTTGAACCGGCCACGCCCAGGGTCCCGGAAGCGATGGTGATGTTAGCGAGCGGCGCCTGCACCGACAGGTTATTCCACTCGAAGTATCCGCCATTGCCGTTCAGCGTCAGATTATAGGGGGCCAGAGCGCCCAAGACGCTCCCCCCGCCGGACGAACCCAAATCCCAGCGGTTGGGGGAGTTATTGAGGAAGGTCGTATTGCCGGCCAGCATGATATTAGTAGCCAAGCCGGGGCCGGGGTTGTCGTAAATCGCGCCGCCGCTGCTAGTGATCGCGCCGTTGCCCCCAACGCCTGTGCCGGAAACGATAATGGGCTTGGTTTCCGTGTAACCGTTCGCGTCGAGTGTCGAACCGCTGGCGATGGTCAGATTGTTGGTGCCTGTCCCGGCAGCGGAACTGCTACCGAGTTTCAACGTACTGCCATTCGTCACCACGACCGGACCACTGAAGCTGTTGGCGCCGCTCAACAACAGCGTGCCACCTGCGCCGGCTTGCACCAGCGCGCCCGAACCGGAAAGGGTGTTACCTACGGTGGGACTGTCGGTGCGATTGAACACCAACACGCCGTTGTCAGTGACGGCTCCGGACGGCAGGTTGCCGTTGGCGTCGTTGTTCCCCACTTGCAACGTGCCTGCGCCGACTGTGACTCCGCCACTGAAATTGTTGTTCCCGCTGTTATCAACCACCAACGAGCCGGAGCCTTGTTTGAGCAAACCGGCGGCGCCGCCAATCTGGCCGCTGCCATTGAATGTGTAGTTAAGTGCGGCGTTGCTGACCGTGACACCGTTAGGTGAAAGCGTCGTGGTCAGATCGACGGTGCCGGTGTGTGCGCCGTCGAAAAATTGCACGGGGGCGCCGTTGGCGTAGGTGGCAGGGTTCCCGCCCGCCAGCCAGTTTGCCGTAGTGGTATCCCAGTTGCCATTGACCGCGCCGCTCCAAGTTTCGGTGGAAGGCCCGCTGGTCAAAACCAAATCAACGGAAGCACCGGCGGTGTTGTTGGAAAGGTATCCGGCGCAAAGTGGGGGCAGCGTGCCCAGACCAAAATTGTAACCCGCGCCAGCGATACTGGCCGGATATTTGACGAGTTTAATCTGAACTGGATAACTGGAGAAGGCCGGCACTGAAGTGATGTTAATAACATTCGTCGGGCCACCGGTTGTCAGGGTGGAAACGACAATGTTGGTTGAGGCGCTTTGAACGGCCAAATTAAGCGTTGAGTTGACGAAAGAAATGCTGCTGACCGGCGTGGCGGGCGTGCCGGCCTGGCCGGCGAGCATGAATGTACCGTTCGTCACGTTGATCGTGCCCGCACCAGCGCCGTTAATAATGCTGCCGGCGGCAAGCGCTCCGCCATTGATATTGATCGTGCCCGCGGTGCCGGGCGTCAGCGTGCCGGTGACGGATGCCAGGGTCAGCGTGTTGTTCACCGTCAGCGTCGCATTGGTGCCGGTGTTGACGATGCCCACGCCAGTGCCGCCGCTGCTGACTTCCTGATTGCCGATGGTGGCGTTGTTCGCATTGACGCTGCCGTTGTTAAAGTTCAAGGTGCCCTGCGAATTGGCCCCGGGGTTGCCGCCCTGGCCCAGTTGCATCGTGTCCGCCACGACCGTGACGGTGCCCCCGGTAAAATCGCAAAGGCCGGCGCCGGCAACTTGCGAATTGCCGTTGGCGTAGCCGATATAAAAATTAGCGATGCGTCCATCCGCTCCATTGCCGCCCAAATAGGCCACCGGTACATTGGTCCCGCCCACAAACGCCGGGTTGAAAGCCATCACGGCCCCGGCCGGCCCGGTGCCCGGGCCGCCCACAATCAGGTTGCCGGTGCCGATCAGGATGTAGTTGTAGATCCCCAGATAAACCCCGCACGTCAGGGAATTGGTGCCGGGCGTGTTGCAGATTTGGAAATCGTTCCCCAGGGAAATCACGTTGGTCCTGGCCAGATATATCGTGCCATTTTCGTTGGGGGTGAAACTGGTCGGGTTTTGGTTTCCGTAGGCCACGTGGATGAAATTGCCGCTGCCCGCACCGGCGCTGTCATTGAAGGTGTCCAGACCCGAAAGGTTCAGTGTGATGTTATGGCTGTCGCCCAGCGTTGGCGAACCTTGGCCCACCCAAAGGTTGGCGCCCGAGCCCGCCATGCTCAACGTCCCGCCGCTGCCAGTGATTGTGATCGTCTCCACCGCATTAGCTGGAGCGGGACTGCTGCCGTTCAACTGGTCGGCCCCTGCCGTCAGATAGCCGTGATTACCAACCCCGACCGTCATAGTAACCCCCGGATTGATCAGC
>Ga0335073_10001883_pt1 | contig 28484 bp, 23 predicted proteins | sample Lox_Sample_22_FD_207093 | JGI IMG/M metagenome (GOLD analysis project Ga0335073, IMG submission 207093) | Soil microbial communities from Loxahatchee National Wildlife Refuge, Florida, United States - Lox_Sample_2.2 | ecosystem: Environmental > Terrestrial > Soil > Wetlands | place: USA...
CCGATGCACCGATCGCCAGCCCGTCTCTGGACAAGATGACAGCTTTGTCGATTTGCGCGACCCGTGACACCAGATCGTCCAGTAGCCAGTCCAGCGCCCCGGTACGGCTCATGTCGCCTCCCCTTTGCCGTGGTTGTGCTTATTGCCTATTCGCTGCTCTGCTCGTCTGCGCTGTCAAGTGGCTCAGGGTTGGCCGATCCGGCTCCCGGGTCCGGCGGATTGAACGCCTGGCCCGATGGCGACTTGCGTGGTGTGAAAACCGAGTCGTTCGTCTCGGCTGCTTCGGACCTGCCGAGCTGCCAGCCTCGCTGGAGTGCGCTCATGGTGTTCCTGGCCGCCTCTGGCGAGGCAAGCGTCGGGCTGGCAGGTGTGTTGAACGGAACCCGGCCGGGACCGCGAGCGCCGAACCGGGTGGCTTCGATGCCGATGGTGCCTGCGCCGGTGGTGCCTGCGCCGATGGTGCCTGTGCCGATGGTGCCTGTGCCGGTGGTGCCAAGGCTCTCGGCTTCCGAACCGCCGCCCGGTGTCTCTGGCGCGCCAGATCCGTCGGACGGCGGTGAGTTGCGCAGCTGCGGGGCGAGGTTCGCCTGCCGGACTCGGACCGGCAACCCCAGTTTGGCAACCTCGTCCTTGCTGACCTTGGGCTCGGCGTCGTCGCTGACCGGGGCGAGTCCGGCCGGCTCAGTGCTGCCTGGAACGGGACTACCGGTCAGCCCGCCACCGGGACCGCCGACGGCAAAGCCGCCCGCGGCGGGGAGGTCCGCGGTTGGCGTGACCCGGCCTGTGAGCGAGAAGCCGCGGGCGAAATAGTCAGGCCCGGCCTCGGCGTCCTCGCCAGCGGGTCCGCGACCCCAGGGCGCGTCGGTCCCGGCGGTCGTTCTGCCGAGACCGCCGCCGGCGAACCGGTCCCTGACGACCGTCGTCTCGCTGGCGAAGCTGCCCGACGGAGAACTGCTGGCGGCGAATCTCTCGGCCGTGGAATTGTCAGCGGCCGATGTGCCAGCGACTTCGTTACCGGCTATGCCGAGCCTGTTACCGGCCGCGACATTACCAAGTGCGCCATTACCGATGACGCTATTACCGCCGACGCCATTGTCGGCGTACTCAATACCGGGCAGGCCATTGGCAGGCGGGCCGGTGAGTGCAAAGCCATTGCCGGCCTCCGCGGCAGACTGCGCCAGCGCGTGCCTGCCGGAGAAGCCCTCGGCCAGCGCCATGTCGTTCTGGGCAGCCGCGAGCGCCGGATCGCGCTCGAAGGCGTCCTCGTCCACGACCAGCGCGGTCGGGATCAGCACGATCGCGGTCGTGCCGCCGTAGACCGACGGGCGCAACGTGATCTTGATGTCGTGCCGCTGCGCAAGCTGGCCGGCGATGAACAGACCTAGCCGGTCACTGCCGGACAGGTCGAACTGCGGCGGGTTGGCGAGGTTGGCGTTAATCTCCTCAAGCCGGGCCGCAGAGATGCCGAGGCCGCGGTCCTCGATCTCGACCGCAAAGCCCCGGCCCACGATGTCTCCCTGGATCCGTACCGGCGTGTTCGGCGGTGAGAACACCGTGGCGTTCTCTGCCAGTTCGGCGATCAGGTGAATGACGTCGGCCACTGCGTGCCCGGCGACCGCGGCGTTGGTCCTGCACAGTACCCGGATTCTGGTGTAGTCCTCGACCTCGGCGACCGCCGCGCGCAGCACGTCGACGAGCGGAACTGGCTGCCGCCAGCCTCGTGCGGGCGCCTCGCCGGAGAGGATGATCAGACCTTCGGCGTGGCGCCGCATGCGGGTCGTGAGGTGGTCGATACGGAACAGGTCCTCAAGCTCGTCCGGCTCGGTAGCACGCCGTTCCATGCCGTCCAGCAGCGTCAGCTGCCGGTGCAGTAGCGACTGGCTGCGGCCGGCCAGGTTCCTGAAGACGTCGCTGATGCCCCGCCGCAGCCGGGATTCGTCGACAGCGGCCTGCACCGCTGTCTGCTGCACAACGCTGAAGGCATTCTGCACTTGCTCGATCTCGTTGCTGGTCGAGGTCTCGGCCGGCGCATACTCTGCAGGGTCCACTGGCTCACCGGATCGCAGCCGCTCGATGACAGCTGGCAGCTGCTCGTGCGCCAGCGTCAGCGCCGACTCGCGCAGCTCGCGGAGCTGGCGGACCAGTCCGCGACCGATGATCAGGGACAGCAAGATCGACGCGATGGTGCCGAGCAGGCCGAGGCCTGCAGCAAGCACGAGTTCCAGGACAACCGTGTTGGCGTCGTGGTCGACCTGGTTCTGCAGAACGACAGATGACTCCGTCAGCGCCTTCCCGAGCGCGAGGGAATAGTCGATGAAGGTCATCTTGGAGCCCGCGAGCCGCGCCGGGGCAGCACCCCGGTGCCAGGGCGTGTTGATGACCGCGGTCTCCACGGCGAGCATGGCGTTGCTGGTAGCCGCAGGAAGGTTCTTGGCCAGCATGGTGCGGTACTGCGGAGCGAGTTCCGGTACCGCGGCGTTGATCAGGCTCTGCCGCTCGTTGGCCAGCGCGGCGAACGTCAGCCGGTCGGCGTTCGGGAACTTGCCCTGTGCGATGTCGGCGTACAGCAGGTCCCATTCTTCCTGGGTAGCCTGCGATGCCCGGTCGAGGCTGATAACGGCGAGCGCCTGGGTGACCACCGGTACGCTGGTCAGCTGATTCGCGGCCTCGTCGATGACCGGGTAACCGGCGTCGATGACCGCGTCGTAGTCGGCCAGCGCTACCCGCATCGGGATCGCGTCGTCGGAGATGTCGGCCCGGATGTAGGCCAGATTCCTGCTGGTCTTGAGCAAGTTCGCTATCGCTGCTTGCTCTTGTGCACCCGCCAGGCTGGTCACGCTGGGGGCCTGCAGGGCCATGGTCATCGCCCGCAGGGCCGACGCCGTCGTGGCCTCCTGCGTGCCGAGCTTGGATGCCACCCCGGTGTTGGTTGGATCCGCCAGGCTGAGCAAGGCGAGAGCGCGCTCGGTAGCGACTTGCATCTGGAAGGCAGTGACCGGGTCGGCAACTTCGTTTCTGAGTGACTTCGCGTGTTGCTGAGTCACTGCGCTGCCGAGTGTGATGCTGGCGACGAACCCGTAGAGCGCCAGCAGGCACAGCACGGGCACGGCAATAAGAACGCCGACCCTCAGTCGGATGGACCGGTGACGCAATCCCATGGCTGAGGCCCTAGTGTGAGAAGTATCGCGATCGTGCCCGCTCGCAAAACTGCTGGCAGACGATATCGGAGCGTAACATCCGAATGCTCTGCCCAGAGATGAAACCGGATGACCAATTCGAATTCTGCACACCGCTGCGCTAAGCATCCTGGTTATCCGCTTTCCGTAGCGGACCCGGAAGTGTTGTGTCGTCCGATGCGTTACTGCCGTTCCATCCGACGCAGTAGTTGCGCGACCGGTGAGCCGGGCGCTGAGGTTCGCTAGAATCCCCGTGCTTGCAGCAGCACTCGGGGGCGGGTGACGGCTGCTAAGTCGGGCGCGGCGGGGGCCGAACTGCCGACGGGGAACGACGGGGGATCGGGCATGACGCTGGCTGATAACCGGGCGGATGTCGTCGTAGTCGGCGGGGGATTAGCGGGGATTAGCGCCGCCATAGAACTGGCAGAAGCCGGCCTGCGCGTCACGCTGCTCGAGGCGAGGCCATGGCTGGGCGGTGCGACGTGCTCGTTCGCCCGGCGCGGCCTGACCATCGACAACGGGCAGCACGCTTACCTGCGGGGATTCGAGGCGTACCTGGACCTGCTGGCCAAGCTCGGCGTCCTCGGCGCGGTGGAAAGTCAGGAGCGGCTCTGGCTCCCCGTGCTCGGCGGGGCTGCGCCGCAGACGGTGCGCAGATCGGGTTTGCCGGCGCCGCTGCATCTGGCGAGCGCGCTCGCCGGTTACCGGCTGCTGACGCCGGCCGAACGGGTCACCGCAGCTGCCGCCGCGATCGGGTTGCAGTGGACTGCCCGCCGCGGTCCCGGCGACGAGGACCTGAGTCTCGGGGACTGGCTGGACGCGCACGGGCAGACCGGGAACGCCCGGCGGATGCTGTGGGACCTGCTGTCGTTCGGTGTCCTGGGTCTGCCGTCCGCCGAGGCTGACCTGGGCGTGGCGGCCGCCGCGATGAGAAGAATGCTCAGCAGCCGCCAGAACACTGACCTTGGTGTGCCGCTGGTTCCGCTCAGCAGACTGCACGCTGCCCCGGCGGTCGCGTTGCTCAGTCGCCTCGGGTGCCGGGTTTTGCCCGGCGTGCGGGCAGCCGGCTGTCAGCTGAGCCGCGACGGCGGATTCGACATCGTGGTCGCTCCGGCCGCACCCGTTGCCGGTGCCGTCGAGGCGGGCGGCAGCGCACTCACCGGCAGCGCGCGGCCACGCGTGATCCGCTCAGCCGCGCTCGTGCTGGCCGTGCCCGCCTGGGAAGCCGCAGTGATCGCCCCGCCCGAACTGGCAACGCAGGCGGCACACTGGGCCAGGTTCGAGCCGTCGCCGGTGGTCAGCGTGCACGTGGTGTACGGCAGCCCGGTTACTTCGCTGCCGTTTGCCGCGGTGGTCGACTCCCCGGTGCGCTGGGTGATGGACAAGACCGGCCCGGCCGGCCTGCACACCGGCCAGTACCTCGCCGCGTCGGTGCCGGACGCTCGGAGCTACGTGGATTTGCCGGCCTCCCGGCTCAGGGCTGAGCTGCTGCCCGAGCTTGAGCGGCTATTCCCGGCCGCGACCGATGCCGACGTCGAGGATTTCTTTACGACCAGGGAACGGCGCGCTTTGATCCGCCAGATTCCCGGATCGGAGCGGTTGCGAGCAAGTCAGCCCGTGCTACGAGGGCTGGCGCTGGCAGGCGCCTGGACCGATACGGGGTGGCCGGACACGATGGAGGGTGCCGTCCGCAGCGGTCTGCGCGCAGCCTGGAAGGTGCTGAGCGAACTGGCGGGAGGCGGTGTCGCTAGTCATGGGCTCGCTGGTCATGGGCTCACCGGTTACGGGCCCGCCGGTTACCTGCCCGATGCCAGTACCGCTGGCCTGGCCGGCCATGATGCTGCGGCCCAGGGTGGCGGCCCGGCGAGTCTGGCGCCAGCCCGATGACCGGAGCCGGATCGGAGCCGGGCGCCGCATCGCGAGCCGCGGCCGGAATCGTGGCGCAGCGGGCCACCCGGATCCTGCTGGCCCGCCAGGACAGCGCGGGCAAGTGGACCGGCCGGTGCGCAGGTGATGTGACCCTGGACGCCGAAGCCGTGCTGGTCCGGGAGTTTCTCGGGGTCGCCAGGCCGGAGCTGACCAGGGCCGCCGCGCAGCAGATCCGGTCGATGCAGCAGCCGGACGGCAGCTGGATCGGCGGCCCCGAGCCAGGCAGATCTGGTGACCTGGCCGCTTCCGTGCTCGCATATCTCGCGCTGCGGTTGGCTGGTGACTCGCCGGATGCCTACCACCTCGCAGTTGCCGCAGGCTGGATCAGGGACGCGGGCGGGCTGGCGGCGGCTGGCCTGGTTACCAGAAGCTGGCTGGCGGTGTTCGGGCTTGCCGGGTGGGATGACGTGCCCGTTCCCGCGCCTGAATTCATTTACCTGCCAGCCAGGTACGCACCCGGTGACGGTGACTGGACTGCCCTGAGCCGGCAGGTTGTTGTGTCGCTGACGGTGATCGGGATGCTGCGGCCGGTTCGGGCGCTACGGGTTGACCTCGGCGAACTGCGCGCTCGCGGCTACCCGGCGGCGAGTGGTCCGGACGCTGGGCCGGCGGACGGTGCGCGGGCGAACCGGTCGCGAATGATGCCCGAGCCCGTGGCGCAGCGGGCCGCGCTACGTCGGTGCGGTCACTGGCTCATCAGCTGGCAGCAGCGGGTCGGCCTGCCAACGGGCCGACGGCCTCATTGCGCGCTGTCACTCGTCGCGCTGCGGTTGCTCGGCTATCCGCTCCGGCACCCGGTGATGTCCGGTGGTCTGGCGTGGCTCGACTCGGTCACGGCGCGGCCGCGGCAGCTGGCCGGCCTGGCGAGCGCGCCGGCTATTGCTGCCAGGAGCGCCAGCGGGGGCGGTGCCGACGGGGGCGCTGCCGACGGGGACGGTGCCCACGGGGACGCTGCCAGCGGGCAGAGGCCTGGCGGTGCGGACGGGCCGGCGGACGCAGCTGGCTTGGCCGGCCAGGTCCGGCTCGCGGCAGTGCGGCAGCCGCCGGTTCGCGATACCGCACTCGCCGTGCTGGCACTCGCCGACGCCGGACTTCCGGCCGATCACCCGGCACTTATCGCTGCGGGCGACTGGCTGCTGACACAGCGGATCAGCGGTCCGGCCGAAGCCGCCGCGCAGTATTCAGCGGCGGCTCGATCTGGCTGGTCGTTCAGCCGGGACGGGTACCCGGCCGAGGCCGACACCGCCGAAGTGCTGCTCGCGCTGAGCCGGATCGACCTGCCCGGCATTGCCGGAACGCCGGCCATCGCTGCTGCGGCCCGCTGGCTGAACAGCCTCCAGCGGCGTGATGGCAGCTGGGGACGGTCCGCCGGGACGACCGCGCTGGTCGTGCAAGCGCTGGCGACTCACTCGGCGCCGGACAGCAGAGTGATCCGGCGCGGTGCGGTGTGGCTGGTGCGGGCGCAACTAGCCGACGGGTCCTGGCCAGGCCGGGACGGCACCGCGGACTTGCAGGCCACTGCGGACGCCGTGGCCGCATTGCTGGTGGCCGGCGTGGTCCCCGGTAAGCCGGTGATCAGGAGCGCTGTCGACTGGCTGCTGGCCGGGCAGAACCCGGATGGCGGCTGGCACTCCGGCGCCGCGCTCCCGGATGGTGAGCTCCGGTCAGGTCGACAGCGTCAGCATGGCTCAGAGGCCGCCGCAACAGGGCGCGCCGTTCTGGCCTTGCTCGCGGCCGCCCCGGGCACGGCCGCCCAGGGCACGGCCGCCCAGGGCACAGGCACCACGGCCACGGGCACCGGGGGCGCCGCCGCTGCAGCCGCCGCTGCAGCAGGCGCCGACTGGCTGATGCGTGCGCAGCGGCCGGACGGAGGCTGGAGCGAGCGCGCCGAGCCCACCGGCCGCGCGGCGGGCCGGAATACTGGCCGTCGCCGCGGGGCTCTGCTGCCCGGGATCCTGCTCCCGCTGGGTGCGCTGGGCCAGTACGCGGCCAGTCCGGAAGTCATCGGCGCGAGCCATGATCTCGGTGGCAGCGCTGATCTTGGCGTCAGTCCGGCTGCCGGAGACTGCCCTGAGCTCGGTGCCAGCCCGGTTTCCCCGCCGGTGGCCGATTCCGCCCCAGGTACGACCACCGGAGCCGGGGTCGGCGCTGGAGTGCCGCTCGGCGGGTGATCTGCGTCAGCCGGACGTCCCGGTCACCGACCGGCTGCATGCTGCGACCTCACAGAACACCTTCAGGGTCCACTCAGAAACCTCCTCCATCATCGTTATCGCCGCAGATCAATGGCTTGCTGCGGACCGCTATTCAGCGGCTTAAGTGTGCGGGCAAACCGATGAAGGTCCGCGAGAGCCAGTCGGCTGCAAGGAGTGCGGATGTTTTTCACTTACCTGGGGCGTGAGCTGCGCCGCCGAGCTCGCCAGGCCAGCATCATCGCCATCGGCCTGGCGCTGGGCATCGGGCTTGTCATCACCGTGACCGCGCTGTCTAGCGGCGTGAAGAACGCCCAGGGCGAGGTCCTTCACTCGCTCTACGGCCAGGACACCGATATCACCGTGACTAAGGCCCCGACGTTCGGTAGCTTCTCCGCCGGCGGCAGCACCCGGTTCCGTTTTGGCGGCACGGGTTCTGGCACCCGGCCTAAAGCAGGCACCAAGGTCACCATTGACAACTTGACCAGCACCGGCCTTAGCTCGCTCAGCGCGGCAGACGTGACGTCGGCGGCCAAGCTGACGAACGTCGCTGCTGCTGCCGGAGGCCTGACGCTGACCGACACCAAGGACAGCATCACCATCCCGAGCTCCACCTCCGGCGGAGGCGGCTTCGGTGGTGGTGGCGGCGGTGGCGGTTTCGGCAACTTCCACCCGCCAACCACGATGACCGTTGACGGCGTCGACGTGAGCGGCAACGCAGCTGCGCTCGGCCCGTTGAGCTCGGCGAAGCTAGCGTCGGGCCGCACCCTCGCGGCCAGCGACTCGAACTCTGACGTGGTGCTGCTGGACTCCAACTACGCCACCAGCAACAAGCTGAAGGTCGGCTCTACCGTCACGATCGCCAAGACCAGCTTCAAGGTGGTCGGCCTGGTGAGCCAGGCAGCTAGCAGCAACCCGCCGGACGCCTTCATCCCGCTTGCCCGTGCGCAGGCTCTCGGCACCGCGAGCGGGAAGAGCCTGAAGGGCGACGTCAACACGATCTACGTGGCGGCAAACAGCGCGCAGAACATCACCGGCGTGTCCAAGGAACTGTCTGCGCTGCTGCCCAAGACGACCGTGACCAACCAGAATGACCTGGCCAAGCAGCTCACCGGGTCGGTGGCTAGCGCTTCCAGCCTCGCCAACAACCTCGGCAAGTGGCTCGCGATCGCGGTGCTGGCGGCGGCGTTCCTGCTGGCCAGCCTGCTGACGACGGCGGCGGTCTCGCGCCGGGTCCGCGAGTTCGGCACCTTGAAGGCGCTCGGCTGGAACAGCCGCCGAGTGGTCGGCCAGGTGGTCGGCGAAGCGATCACCATCGGCATCATCGGTGGCGCCGTCGGAGTCGGTCTCGGCTTCCTCGGCTCGGCTCTGGTCGGGCACTTCTCGTCATCGCTGACCGCATCGCTCGGATCGGACACCGGCAGCGCGACGCCCGGCGGCGCCAGGTTCTTCGGTGGTGGCGGCGGCGGCTTCCCTGGTGGTGGCGGCGGGGGCTTCCCCGGCGGCGGCAGCGGGGTTAATCGCTTCCGCTCGGCTCTTGCGAACAATTCGCCGACCATCCACGTGCATCTGACCCCGACTATCAGCGGCGGCGCGATCGCCGCCGCGGTGGTGCTGGCCATTGCCGGCGGGCTGATCGCGGGCGGCTTCGGCGGCTGGCGCGCGGCCCGGCTTCGCCCGGCGGCGGCTCTGGCAAGGGTCGAATGAGCGCCTCGCAGCGGCCAGGCCGATCCAGCCTGGCCCAACTCAGCACCGGTGGATCTGTGGCCATCCAGGGAGACTCGTCATGTACAAGCTGACCAACGTCAAGAAGGACTACCAGAAGGGCCGTGGTGTCGTGCATGCCCTTCAGGGTGTGGACCTGACTATCGATGACGGCGAATGGCTCGCCATTCAGGGCCCGACCGGACATGGCAAGTCGACGCTGCTGCAGATGCTCGGCGGCCTGGACCGCCCGACATCGGGAAGCATTCAGTTCGGTGACCCGGTCAGTGGCGGCGACCTGGCGCAGCTACGGGAGACCCAGGTCACCAAGGTGCGCGCCGAGTCGATCGGGTTCATCTTCCAGACGTTCAACCTGATCCCGACGCTGACGGCGCAGGAGAACGTGGAAGTGGCGCTGGTGCCGTTGCGGGTTCCCGCGGCGGAACGGCGTCAGCGGGCAGCGGCTGCGCTGGCTGACTTGGGCCTGGCCGACCGGGCCCGGCACCTGCCCTCAGAGTTGTCTGGCGGTCAGCAGCAGCGAGTCGCCATCGCCAGGGCGCTGGTCAAGGAGCCCAAGGTGCTGCTCGCAGACGAGCCGACCGGGAACCTGGACGAAGGTACGAGGGACGAGATCATCGGCCTGCTGGAGAAGATGTGGCGGGACCATCATCTGACTCTCGTTCTCGTCACGCACGACAGCACGGTGGCCCGGCGAGCGCAGCGCCTCGGGATTATGAAGAACGGAAAGCTGTCCATCAAGCAGGACACCAGGAGCCAGGCCGCGAGCGCGCCTGGCGCCGGCCTGCAGGCAGGCTCACTTGGCTAGGTAGCCAAGTGATCTGCCGAGCCGGTACGAGCCGGGGCGCGGCAGACCGGCCGGCCCGCAGCCAGGTAGTGGACCCCGACCTGGCTGCGGGCCGGTTCGCAGCTCAGGAATACGGAATCGGTAGCTCGCACCAGACAACTTTGCCGGCGCCTGCCCGCCTGGCACCCCAGCGCTGGGCAAGCTGGCTCACCACTTGCAGGCCGCGGCCGCGTTCGTCGGAGTCGTCCGGGTGCCGCAACCTCGGCAGCGCCGCTGATTCGTCAAGCACTTCGCAGACCAGGCCGCCCTCGAGTACCAGCCGGAGGCCGATCTTGCCCTGCGCGTACCGGACGGCGTTGGTGACGAGTTCAGAGACGAGCAGTTCGGCCGTCGGCACCAGGTCGGTGAGGCCCCAGCGCCGCAGCGGCCGGCGAATGAGCGTCCGAGCCTTGCTGGCAGAGGTTAGCTCGGACGGCAGCGTCCAGCTCACGACGTGATCGGATGGTATCCGGCGCAGCCGCGCGACCAGCAGCGCGATGTCATCGCGATGCTCGTCGGCATAGACTCCCGCGAGAGTGGCCTTGCACAAGTCCTCGAGCGGCTCGTCGGCCGAGCCCGGCCCGAAGATATCCCGCAGCCGCTTGAGGCCCTCGTCGATGTCCCTGGTCCGCTTTTCGACCAGCCCGTCGGTGTACAGCACGAGCAGGCTGCCATCGGCGATGTCAAGCACACGGCTCTGGATCAGGCCGGTGCCGACTCCGAGCGGCGGCGCCGGCAGCACATCGAGTAGTTCGTTGGTGCCGTCGGGCTGGACGAGCAGCGGCGGCAAGTGGCCGGCCGAGGCGACCTCGCATGTCCCGGCTACTGCGTCGTAGATCGCGTACACGCATGTCGCGAAATGCGGCTCGCGCACACCGAGTTCCTGCATCAGCTCATTCAGCTGCTGCAGTGTCTCGGCAGGCGGCAGCTCGAGCATCGCCAGTGTGTGAATCGCCGTTCGCAGCCGTCCCATGGTCACCGCGGCTCGCACGCCATGGCCAGCGACGTCGCCGACTACCAGCGCTACTCGCCCTCCTGGCAGCGCGATCGACTCATACCAGTCGCCGCCGACTTCGATCAGCTTACTTCCGGGCAGGTACCGGTGCCGGACCTCGACTGACGACGGCGCTGACAGCCCGGTCGGCAGCATGCTGCGCTGGAGAGTCAGAGCCGTAGCTCGTTCCCTGCTGTATCGGTGTGCGTTGTCCATGAAGATCGCGGCACGGGCAGCGAACTCCATCCCGATCTCGATGTCGTAGGCATCGAACCGGCGGAACCCGACGCGGCGCACGCAGACGAAGAAGCCAAGCATCACGTCTCTGGCGATCAGCGGCAGCAGCAGCATCGAGACGCCGGACAGCAGATCGGCCACCGGGCGCCGGATCCAGGCGGCCGCCATCGCATCGGCGCTTTCGCGGCCGACGACCTCGCAGACCGGCCGGCCGGAATCCATGCACCTGGTGTACGGGGTGCCGGGCGGGTAGCGCAGGATCTCGCCGGTGGGGAACGCGGCGTCCCAGGCAGCGTCACCATCATCATGCGCCACGGCGAGCCTGCGGACGATCTGGGTGCCGTCCAGAGATTCAGACGGAAACTCGTCCTCGCCGACGAGGCTCTCCAGAACCACGAGGCCGGCCGCGTTGCAGAAGTGCGGCACGATGATATTGATGAGCTCCGGTGCCATCTGGTCAATATCCAGCGCGCCGCCGATCCGCTTCACCGCGCCGTCTACCATCAGGTGCCGCATGACCGCCGGGTCGAGAAAACGCTCCTGTACTGGCGGCGCGATCCGCATGATCACCTGGGCAGCGAGCTCAGGGTCGGTCGACCTGATCGGCTGGACCGTGATTACCGCATCGGTGGTCGCGCCGTTGGCGGTGCGGAACGCGAGAACGGTCGTGCCTTCCCGGTTGGAGCACGCGCCATCAATCAGTGACTGCAAGACGCCCGCGGCCGGCCCGTCGGGCAGTGCAAGCAGAGTGCCGAGTTCGGTGCCGATCAGCGCGCCCGGCTCACCGGACAGCACGTCGCCCGCGCCGCGGTCATGCTGGCGGATCCGGCCAGTCTTGTCGATCCCGAGCATGAGAGTCCGGGTCGAGGTGTTGGCCAGTACCGCTGAGACCTCTGCCGCGACTGCGGATGCCACCGAAGCGCTCCTTCCCGGCAGAGCAGCGGGTGGCTGGTGCCCTCACTATGGAGCAGCTTCCCATTATGGAGCAGCTTCGTGCCTATTGCGAAAGAACGGCCGGTAGCTGGCCCCGTAATGGCGATCAGGAATCCCTTGCCGGTTCGCCATGACCCGCGTTCGCTCGACCGCGGCCCCAGTAAGCCTTCGGAGACATCTGGTCCTGCGGCAGTCCGCGGGATGCTAGCCGTTCGCGCATTGCCAGCACGACCGACGCCTCGCCCAGCAAGTAAGCGTGGCCGCGGCCAGGCGGTAGCTCGACGTCGCCGGCCTCGCCGGCCAGCAGCGAAATCGCCGGATCGCCGGCCGCCGGGCCGAGCCGGTGCAGCCAGCTGACCCTGGTCCGCGCGGCGGCCGCGAACTCCTGCTCGTCAGCTGCCTCCGGAATCTCAATGACCAGCGTTGCCTCGGCATCGCCGGGCAGCGACTCGGTCATCGCCAGGATCGCCGGCATAGCGGCCTCGTCCCCCATGAACAGATGCCAGTCGGCTTCGGGATTCGGGAACACCTTGCCGCGCGGGCCGATGCCCTCGATACGGTCGCCGGGCTCAGCCGACCGCACCCACCGCTCGCCGGGACCGTCGCCATGCAGGACGATGTCGAGCGTCAGCAGCTTCTCCGCCGGGTCGAGGTACCGGATCGTGTAACGCCGCCGGACCGGCCGGCGGCCGTCAGCCGCCACCAGCAGCATGACGTCCTGCCCGGCGGCATAGCGGAACCCGTCCAGCTCCGCGGCAGTCAGTTCAAGGCGCTGCATATGCGGCGTGAGCTGCTTCGTTGCCGCCACCTCGAAATGCAGTTTTCTCGTCTCCGCAAGCGGGCCGGTCAGTTCGGCGAACGGGTCCTCGAGGCCAGCTACTACGGTCTGCGGAACGGCATCGGTCATCGGATCAGGAGCCTTCCTTGGCGGTCTGGAGCCGGAGGTTAAGGGTATGCGAGCAAGCTGAGCTCGGTTGAGTCTGGTATCGCCCCTCGATTGAGGTCAGAATGGGGGGCGATCGATGGCGATCGACGGGGACTGTGGGTCTGGGGGCAAGATGGGCGAGCCAGCAGGCGCCCTGACGCGGGTCCCCGATGACCTCGGACTCCCGGTCGCGCTGAGGCCGGTGATCCGGCGCGTCGTCTCGCTGGTTCCATCGCTGACCGAGACAGTCGCAGCATGCGCGCCAGGCCTGCTCGTCGGCGCAACCGACTGGTGCACGCATCCGGCTGACCTGGCGGTCACCCGGATCGGCGGCACGAAGAATCCGGACATCGCCAGGATCGTGGCGCTACAGCCCGACGTGGTGCTCGCCAACGAGGAGGAGAACAGGCTGGCAGACCTCGACGCGCTGCGCTCGGCAGGCCTGGCCGTCTGGGTCACCAGGATTCGCGACCTGCCTGAGGCGCTCACGTCGCTGCGGCGGATGATCACGCTGGCGTGCAAGCAGTCGAAGCCGGCCTGGCTGGACGCCGCGCAGCAGGCCTGGCAGCGTCCGCCCTCGGTCGACGGCACGGGCATGGCTGAGAGCGTGGCCGCGGTGGTCCCGATCTGGCGGCGCCCGTGGATGGTCCTGGGCCGGGATACTTTTGCCGGTGACCTGCTGGCCAGGCTCGGCGTCCGGAACCTCTACGCCGGTCACCAGGACCGGTATCCGAGGATCGGCATCACGGAGTTGCGCGGCGCGGGAGCCGACCTGGTCGTGCTGCCGGACGAGCCGTACCGGTTCACCGCGTCGGACGGCCCGGAGATGTTCCCTGGCAGCCGGACAGCTCTCGTCAGCGGCCGGCACCTGACCTGGTACGGGCCCTCGCTCACCGAGGCCCCCGCTGTGCTGCGGCGTCAGCTTGCCGCGGCCAGGGTGCGGTCCGGGGTGCTTCGCTAGAAATGACAGCGCCCCCGGAGCGAATGCTCGCGAGGGCGTGCCGTGCCGGTGCGAGGTCGCCTCTCGGCGAGTGGCGCATCGCGGCTCCAGCCGGACGGTATTCCGCGATGGCAGTAGTTGCGGCCCGGGGGACACAACGCACCGACGGGAGCTAGAACCCGTCCCGGCGCAGCGCTATTCCCCGGCTCGATCACTGCCGGGACGATAATGAGCGCAGCGCGCGAAACCCCAGGTACTGGCAGGCAGGTCTGAATGGCACGTGACGAAGCGCTCATCGGGTGCATCGGAAAGCTCACCATCGCCACCCGCGGCCAGGCCGGTCCTGGCGAGGTGATGGTCTCGGTCAGGGGCGGCTCGGAAGCGCTTATTGCCTGGTCACCAGAGCCGCTCCCGAGGGGTGCCACGGTGCTGGTCATCGAATCCCGGGGCCATCGCGCAGTCGACGTCAGCCCGTGGACCGACCCGCTCGAGGAATTCCGGCAAGACAGGACCGAGTAGTCCGGGCACAGGAACATACTGGAACAAGCCGGTACTGTCCGGCACGGGGTTAAAACTGGAGATGAGACCAATGTTTGGTTATCGGGTGCCAGCACCGGACGAGGCAATGCTGATCTCAGGTGGCCGATCTCGACGGGGCGGTGCGCCGTTCAAGGTCGTCGTCGGCCACGGAACCTTCGTGACGCCGTTTTTCCGGAAGGCCCGCTACCTGACCCTGTCGATGTGCGAGTCCGAGGTCTCCGAGACCTGTGTTACGAAGCAAGGCATCTCGCTGAACGTCCGGGCCGTGATCGCGTTCAAGGTTGGCAACGACGACGAGAGCATCATCAATGCCGGGCAGCGGTTCCTGTCCGATCAGGACCAGATGTCGACCCTGACCGGCCGGATCTTCGCCGGTCACCTGCGGTCCATCATCGGCTCGATGACGGTCGAGGAGATTGTCACCGAGCGGCAGAAACTGGCTACCGAGGTACTCGACGGCTCGAAGGCGGAGATGGCCAAGATCGGCCTGACCGTCGACTCGCTGCAGATCCAGTCCATCGACGACATGAACAGCGGTTATATCGACGCAATGGCGGCTCCGCACAACGCTGCTATCCAGCGCCAGGCGCAGATCGCCCAGGCCCAGGCCAACCAGGCGGCCGCCGAGGCGCAGCAGGAGTCGCAGCGCAAGCAGGCCGAGTACGGGCGCCAGACCATGGTCGTGCAGGCGCAGTACAAAGCCGAAGTGGACACGGCACAGGCCGAGGCCGCGCAGGCTGGGCCGCTGGCGCAGGCCAAGGCGCAGATGAGCGTGCTTTCCGCGCAGACCGAGCTAGCTCACCGGCAGGCTGAGCTCCGCCAGCGCCAGCTTGTTGCCGAGGTGCTGAAGCCGGCCGAGGCCGAGGCGGAGAAGGTCAAGGTGCTGGCCGAGGCCGACGCCGCGAGGATCCGACTGCAGGCGGCGGCAGCGGCGTCCAATAACCGGATCGCGCTGGACCGGATGCTGATCGAGCAGCTGCCGTTGATCGTCAAGGAAGCCGCTGCGGGGCTGGCCGGCGCGAACCTCAGTGTGCTGAACGGAGCCGACGGGCTCGGCGAGATAGCTGCGGGCCTGGTGAGTCAGGGCCTGACGATCCTGGAGTCGGTGAAGAAGGGTTTGTCTAGCCCGGTTGGCACCGAGGTCACGTTGTTCGACCCACAGCAGAACTCGTCCGAGCCGGCCGCGCTGCCCGATGGAGCCTCGCCGGCTGCGCAGTAGTCGTCGCGCGCTCGGCGGCTCCGCGCGCATTCAGGGGCGCTCCGGGATTAGATTGCAGCATGGTCACGCGAGTGCTCCGCCCGGAAGGCAAAGGCTTCCTTTTCCTTGACTCGCATCCCGAAGGCTGCGCCCGGATCGTCGAGGAGATGGTCGCGGAGGTAGCCACACCCGCTGCCGCTTCCGCGGCCGGCCAGGGCGAGCCCGGCCCGGCTGCGCTGGTGATCGGCTGCAGCGGCGGTTACGGGCTGGCCGCCACGGCAGCCGGGCTTTTCGGCCATGCCGCCCGGACGATCGGGGTCTGCTACGAGCGCCCTGCGACGGCGCGCCGCTCGGCATCGGCCGGCTGGTACCGGACCGCCGCGCTGGCAAGACTGGCTTCGGCGGCAGGCCTGGAGTTCGAGGCAATCAACGGGGACTGCTTCGACCCGGCGTTCCGGGCCGAGGTACTCGATCGCGTCGCGGTCGCTCTCGGGCCGCTCGACGTGGTCATCTACAGCGTCGCGGCGCCGCGGCGAACCGACCCGCGGACCGGAACGGTCTATCACGCCGCGGTGAAGCCGATCGGATCCGCCTACACGGCGAGGAACGTGGCATTCACCGACGGGGCCGTCCTGCGCGAGGTGACGCTTGAGCCCGCGAACGACGAGGAGGCCGAGGCCACAGTCAAGGTCATGGGCGGTGAGGACTGGGCAGACTGGGTGGCCGACCTGGCCGAACGCGGGCTGCTGGCACCGGGATGCCGGACGGTCGCGCTGACCTACGTAGGCTCAGAGCTGACTGCGCCGATCTACCGCCAGGGAACGATCGGCCAGGCGAAGGATCACCTCGAAGCCACCGCAGGCCAGCTGACCAGCGGCGTGCTGGCCGGGGTCGGCGGCACGGCGCTGACCTCGGTCAACTGCGCTGCCGTGACGATGTCCTCGCTGGCGATCCCCGGCATCTCGCTGTACCTGAGCCTGCTTCGAGCGGTAGCCGGCGACGCTGCCGAGTCGGCGATGCGCCAGTCGGTCCGGCTCTGGGACTACCTGACCGGACGGCCAGCTGCCGAGATCGACAGCAGCGGCCGGCTCCGGCTCGATGACTGGGAAATGGCCGCGGATGTCCAGGCAGCGCTGCATGACCGGTGGGGTGCCAGCCACCAGGAGCTGATCGGCGGGCTGGCCGACACGGAGTGGTTCAGGACGCAGTTCTGGCGGCTGTACGGCTTCGGAGTGAGCGGCATCGACTACAGCCTGCCGGTGGAAGTCGACCAGCGGTGGCCTGCCCGGCCTACCTGGACTCCAGCGCCGGCCGGAGCGCCGCAGTCGGCTCAGCCGGAGCAGGTAGGTTGACGTCCGCGTGCTGACGCACCAGGTCAGCGTGGACCCGGCACGGCGCGTCGTGATCAAGCGTTTCCGCCAGGCTGAACGTAGTGAGCCGGAACGTGAATGGCGGGCGCTGACATTGCTGGCTGAGCACGCGCCCGGCCTTGCCCCCCAGCCGGTCCTGGCCGACCTCGCGGCTGATCCGCCGGTCATCGAGATGTCCCTGCTGCCGGGCGAGCCACTGGGCGGTCAGCCGCTGACAGCAGAGCAGGAGTCAGCGCTGGTCCGGGCGGTTGGGCAGCTGTGGCAGTCGGTGCCGGTAAGCCGCGTGATCCCGCTGCCGGGCGAGGCAGGAAACGAGGCTCAGCTCGTCACAGTCGTCCGGCAGTTGGCAGCGCAGGCGCATGACCTGGGAGACGACCCGGTCGTCCGGGCGGCTCACTCGGCCGGGCTGACCTGGCTGTCCTGGGCCGTTGGCGAGAGCGGACAGCTGGCGGGCCACGGGGGCGGCTCGCCAGACCTGTCGCCGGTATTTGGCCAGGGCGACGCCAATCTGGCCAATTTCCTGTGGGACGGCCAACGGGTTCGGGTTGTCGACTTCGAGGACTCCGGCCTGAGCGACCGGGCATTCGAAATCGCGGCTCTGATCGAGCACCTGTCGGCATGGAGCGACAGCACCCTCGACGGCGGCGCGTTTATCCGCGCGTTCGACCTGAGTACCGCTGAGCGCGCCCGGCTGGCCGACTGCCGCCGCCTGACCGCGTTGTTCTGGTACCTGAACCTCCGTCCGGGCGGCGACGCGAGCGCGCGCAACCCGGCCGGAACCCTGCGCCGTCAAGCCGAGCGGCTACTTGCGCTGCTGTGATCAGCTCGCCCTGGTCAGCTCGCCCGAGTCAGCTCGCCCGAGTCAGCTCGCCCGAGTCAGCTCGCCCGAGTCAGCTCGCCCGAGTCAGCCGCCACTGCCCTGCTGTACCGGCGTCACTGTCATGATCTTGGCGGTCCCGTCGCAGGCAGTCGAGCCGAAAGCGATGTGCAACGCCGTCTTTTCGCTGGGCGGCACGACGGCCAGCGAACTCGCTTTGACTTGCTTGCAGGTGGTGGCCGGATAGTTCGCCGAGTCGGCGATCTGCAGCCGTGCGCTGGCGACGCCGTTGGGCGGAACCGTGACAGCCATGCGAGGCGCCGACGAGTCGGGCTTGGCTGGCTGCCCGACGCTGGCGCCCGCCGTTCCAGTGGCCTGGGTGACTGTGGGATAGCCGTCAAGCGTGCACGGAGCCGTCCCGGTGTTTTTCAACATGATCGTGAGCTGCAGCCCGCTGGCATAACCCTGCGGCGATCCCGCCGAGGCGCTCAGATTCTTGGTCGCACAGCTCGCGGCGGCTGCGGACGTCGCGGGCGACGGGGTCGCCGTTGGCGCTACTGACGGACCCGCCGCGGCCTTCGCAGTGACGGTCACCGTGTGCGCCGGCTGGGCGGCCGGCGTGGCGCTGGAGCACGCGCAGGTGGCGGCACCTATCGCGGCCAGAGTGGCGATCAGGAACGGCTTCATTCTTCGCGGATCCCTTCGGGTCGAGCGGTCCTGCCGTGCGAGATGTCCGGAAAAGATAGATATCCGGAAATGCAGTGTGCTCGGCATCGGTGTCCCGGCTACAGTTGCAACCGTGAAGATCAGCTGTCAGCGCACCTGTCGGGTGCGCGCCTTCGCGGCCACGCGAGCTATCAGCTCGCCGGTTGCCGCTGCCTGATTCTTCCCATCCGCTGGCGACCGCGAACGGCTCGTCGGCGCTCGTGATCACTCCGCCTGCTCAGTGGCTTCGCCGGCAGCTCGATTCCCGGCGCCATGACACGAGAGGCGCGCTTGTCATGAACACCACCGAAACTGTCTCAGAGTTCACCGAGTTCTTCCGAAGTCGCGGGCACCGGTTGCTGGAGGGCGGCACGCTGGTACCGCAACCAGGCGATCCCGTTTTGTTCACCTCCGCCGGGATGCACCCGCTGACGCCGTTCCTGGCGGGCGAGCCGCATCCGCTCGGGCGCCGGCTGACTGGCATCCAGCGCTGCCTGCGGACTACTGACCTAGAGGAAGTCGGCGATACCACCCACCTCACCGTGTTCCAGATGCTGGGCTCCTGGTCGCTCGGCGACTATGACGGCCGGCAGAGCCTGTGCTGGGGCATGGAGCTCATCTGCGATCACTTCGGCCTGAAGCCGGAGCTACTGCATGCAACCGTCTTCGGCGGTGACGACCTCCTCGGCCCGGATACCGAGGCGCTGGAAACCTGGGGTGAGCTCGGGCTCCCGGTCGAGCTGCTGTCCGGCGGCGAACCAGGCACCGGGGAGAACTGGTGGTCCAACGGTCCGACCGGGCCATGCGGGCCGGACTCGGAGATCTTCGTCTGGACCGGCGACGGACCGCCGTCCGGGCGGCCCAGCACCGACCCGCGCTGGATGGAATTGTGGAATCACGTCACGATGCGCTACTACCGGCACCCGGATGGAAGCCTGGCACCGTTGCCTCAGCAGGTGGTCGACACCGGAATGGGACTTGAGCGGCTCCTGATGGTCTCTCAGCGGGTCGGCTCGGTATTCGACACCGACCTGTTCACGCCGTGGCTAACCGCGCTGACCGGAATGTGGCGACCTGGCCAGCGCGCCCTGCGCATCCTGAGCGACCATCTGCGGTCATCGATCGTGGTGATCGCGGATGGCGTCCGGCCGTCCAACACCGGCCGCGGCTACGTACTGCGCCGGCTCGTCAGACGTTCCCTGACGGAATTGTGGAGCGGGAGCGGAGGCGACCGGCGGGGACTGCGGAGCGACGGCGACAACACGCTGACCCTCGGTGACTTGCCGCCCGATCTGGTGACGGACACCGGAGAGCGCTTCGGCGTCGCGGTGCAGGAATCGCAGGTACGGGACGTGCTGCTGTCCGAGGAGCGCAAGTTCCGCGACCTCGTCCGGCGCGGGCGCACGCTGCTGACCCGGCTCTACCCGTCCGGGCAGCTGACCGACGGCGACTACGAGTTTCTGCGCGAGACCCATGGCCTGCCGCGCGAACTAGTGACGGTGCTGGTTACTGGCTGGCCAGACTCCCCGGCAGGCTAGAGTTCCCGGCCGCAGTTCCTCCGATCCTTCATGATCCGGGAGACTTGTGCACGCCAGGACGTGCTTAAGTCTCCCGGATCATGAACGCGCAATCACGTCGTCGGCGTAACGGCGCAAATTGTCCAGCTTGGCCTGGAGCGGCTCGGTATCCGCGCCGGTGTGGTACGGCCAGCGGAAACCGACGATCACCTCGGTCACGCCCTGGTCCTCCAGCCGCTTGATGCCGTCCGGCGAATAGGCCTCTGCCGAGATCACGTGCACCTCGAACGGCCGGTCCGCGGTGCCGTACTCAGCACGCAGCGCAGCCAGCCGCTCCAGCAGCCTGGGCAGGTCAGCGGGCTTGCCGCCGCCATGCAGCCAGCCGTCGCCCGAGGCCGCTGCGCGCCGCAGCGCCGCCTCGCCGTGGCCGCCGATCAGCACCGGCACCGGCGCGCTCGGGACCGGCGAGAGCTTGATCGACGGGATGTCGTAGACCTCGCCGTGGAACTCGAAATACCCGCCCTCGGACAGGCCGCGGAGGATGGCAAGCGACTCGTCCATCCGCTGTCCGCGGCGCTGCCACGGCACGCCGAGCACCTCATAGTCCTCGCGCCATGGACTGGAACCGACCCCCAGCACCAGGCGGTTGCCGCTCAGCACCGCGGTAGAGGTGACCTGCTTCGCGACCAGGACCGGGTGGCGGACCGGAAGCTTGAGCACGAACGTGATGAACCGCAGCCGGCTGGTGCCCGCAGCGAGGAACGGGATCAGCGAGAACGGCTCCAGGAACGGCTTGTCCTCCAGGAACTCGCGGGTGCCGTCCGGGTTGAACGGGTACACGCTGTCAGATTGCGCTGGGTAGCAGATGCTGTCCGGGATCACCATCGAGTCGTATCCGGCATCCTCCGCCGCACTTGCCAGCGGTCCGTAGAAGAGCGGGTCTGTCATCGATTCGGCGTAGCAGAAGCGCACTTAACCTCCGGGCAGGCAGGGTTGACCGCTTGGACTAGAACATGTTCTTGTTTGCAGTTGAAAGTCAATCAGATCTGAAAGCTGGACGACATGGACCTAGTCGCGCTGGAAGAGATCCGCCGGGTGAAGTACCGCTACCTGCGCTGCGTGGACCTGAAGCTGTGGGACGAGATCGAGGATGTGTTCACCGCGGACGCCAGTGCCGACTACGGGACGCATGCCGTGGGCCGCCCGCTGAACCTGCGCGGCCGCGACGAGATCGTCAAGTACCTGCGGGACAGCCTCGGGCCGGAGATCATCACAGTTCACCGGTGCGGTCAGCCAGAGATCAATATCGAAGGCGACAAGGCAACGGGAACGTGGTCGTTCGAGGACACCGTCATCGCCACCAAGCACCGTGTCCTGATCAAGGGGGCCGCGTTCTACGAAGACACCTACGAGCGCGGCGCCGATGGCAAGTGGCGGATATCGCACACCGGTTACCAGCGGATCTACGAGACGATGAATTCGCTTGACGACAGCCCGTCGCTGCGCTTCACCGACAACATGTGGGCGCAGGCCTAGGCCCGTCGGGGCAGGTCATTGACGCCTTCTAGAACGTGTTCTACGTTTGGTCGGGCCGGTTCTGATGCCGGGTCGCCAGCGTTGCCGCCCCGGACCCAGCCGGCCCGCCTGATACGGGAAAGGTTGCCGTGCTCACCCAGTCCTTCGCTGAGGCGGTAGCCGAGGCCGAGAAGATCATCGCGACGGCACCGCACATCCGCACCGCCGCGGATCTGGCCGAGGGGTACGACTACCTGGCCGGCAGCATTCAGGCGTCGCTTCACCTGGCCTGGGCCTATCAGCGCGACTTCCCGTACTTCGTCCAGTCGACCGGGCCGTACACGAAGATGGGCCTGGACAACCCGGACACCCTGTACCTGCATGCGTACCTGCGCGACGACGCCGAGTACACCGTCACCGGGCAGCGCGGGACCACGACTGACCTGAGTTTCCAGGTGCTCAACGGCGACTACTCGCCCGCCGAGGTTCCCGACAGCCTGACCGCGTTCGACGACCGGAGCCTGCAGATCGCCGCCGACGGCTCGTTTGAGCTCCGCTTCGGGCCGCTCAAGCCGCATGCTCCCGCCAACTACGTCTCACTGGCACCAGGATCGGCGATGCTCGCGGTCCGCGAGGTCTACAGCGACTGGGCGACTGAGCGGCGCGGCACGCTGCGAATCCAGCGCGCGGACAAGATCGGTGTCGCTCCTGATGCGCCAGACGAGGCCGTGCTCGCCAAGCGCTACCGGGTCGCCGGCAAGATCCTGCTGTCCCGGTTGCGCACGTTTCTGGCCTTCCCTGAATGGTTCTACCTGAAGGAGCCGGTCAACACGATGACGCCGCCGCGGCGGACTCCGGGCGGGCTGGCGACGCAGTTCTCCTCGGCCGGTCACTTCGATCTCAGCCCCGACCAGGCGATGATCGTGACCGTGCCCGCGGCCGGCCGCGAGGTGGCCCCGTACCAGGGCATTCAGCTGGGCAGCGAGTGGTACATCTCGCTCGACTACATCAACCACCAGACCAGCCTCACCGCTGACCAGGCGCGCACCGACCCGGACGGGATGCTGCGGTTCGTGATCACCGAGCGCGACCCGGGACTGGCTAACTGGCTCGAGCTCACCGGCCGGACACGCGGTTACGTGCAGATTCGCTGGCAGCGACTCACCAGGGATCTCACCGAAGCGGACGGGCCGCAAGTCGAGGTGGTGGAGTTCGACCGGCTCGGCGAGGCGTTGCCCTACCAGGCTGAGTCGCAGATCAACGCGGGGGAGTACCGGGCGCGCATCGCGGCGCGGCAGGCCGCGGTCGCGAACCGCATGGTGGGCTGATGACGGCTCAGGACGTAAAGAAACTGTCGCCGGCGACTGAAAGTCTTCGTGATCATGCTCGGGAGCTGTGATGTACCTGCAGGACAAAGTGCTTGTCGTGTCCGGGGTAGGCCCGGACCTCGGCCGTCAGATCGCGGTACGCGGCGCGGCGGCCGGCGCTGACGTAGTGCTCGCCGCGAGGACCGCGTCCCGGCTGGAGGAAGTCGCCGCGGAGATCAAGGAACTCGGCCGCCGGGCGCTTGTCGTGCCCACGGACATGACCGTCGAGGAAGACGCGCAGCGGCTCGCCGAAACGGCGGTGGAGGAGTTCGGCCGGGTAGACGCGCTTGTCCACAACGCGCTCGTGATGCCGCCCATCGCCGATCTCGGCAAAGTCGACCTGGACGCGGTGCAGGCTGGCTTCAGCAACAACGTGATCTCCCCACTACGGATGACCAGGATGTTCATCCCGGCGCTGGCCGCCAGCCAGGGCGCGGTCGTGATCGTCAACTCGATGGTGGTCAGGTTCTCCCAGCGCACCATGGGCCCGTACAAGATGGCGAAATCCGCGCTGCTCGCGATGGCGCAGAGCCTGGCCACCGAGCTCGGCCCGCAAGGCATCCGGGTCAACTCCGTCGCGCCCGGCCACATCTGGGGCGAGTCGCTGAAGTGGTACTTCAACTACCTGGCCAGGAAGCGCGGCGTCGATGCCGATGAGATCTACCAGGAAACGGCGGCGAACATCGACCTCGGCCGCCTGCCCGAGCCGGATGAGATCGCTGATGCCGTGCTCTTCCTCGCCTCGCCGCTGGCGCGCGCGATTACCGGCCAGTGCCTTGACGTCAACTGCGGCGAGTACCACCACTAAGCAGCGCAGTGTCGACGACCACCGGGCGGGGAGGTACCAGCCGAGACAGCGTAGGGACGGTCGCGGACCTGCATGAGTCCGCGTCCCGGCTGACCGGGCTGACGGACTTCGGGGAGGACGACTACACCGACGGCCTCGCGGTGATCCTCGAGTCGTACGCGCGCGACGCGGATCTCACCCAGTTCGGCCAGAAGGTTGCCCGCGTCGGCCTGCGCAGCGCGCTGAGCGCCCGGCTCATCGCCAACGCTGCCTGGGCAGCGCACCCGCAGCACGCCCACGTGAGCATCGACCGGCCAGTCTTTGTCACCGGGCTGCCGAGGAGCGGGACCACGGCACTGCACCGGCTGCTCACGACAGATCCGGGTCACCAGGGCCTGGAACTATGGCTGGCCGAGCTTCCCCAGCCGCGCCCGCCGCGGGACACCTGGGCCGCCGATCCTGGCTTCCAGCACATCCAGGCCGGATACCAGCAGCATCACATCGAGCATCCCGAGTTCATGGGCGTGCACTACATCGCCGCCGACACCGTCGAAGAGTGCTGGCAGCTGCTGCGGCAGACGCTGCGCTCGGTGTCCTATGAGTGCCTGGCCCACTTGCCCACGTACTCGGCCTGGCTGGCGGAGCAGGACTGGACCGGGCCGTTCGGCAGGCACCGGCGGAACCTGCAACTGATCGGGCTGAACGACCCCGGCCGCCGGTGGGTGCTGAAGAACCCGAGCCACCTGTTCGCGCTTGACGCGATCATGACCGTCTACCCGGACGCACTCGTCATCCAGACTCACCGAGACCCAGCCGCGGTCGTCGGATCCATGTGCTCGCTGGCCGCGCAGGCTACTGACGGCTGGTCCAGCACCTTCCGCGGCGAGGTGATCGGGGCGGACCAGCTTGAGCTGTGGGCCCGCGGGCTAGAGAAGTTCAGGGCGGCCAGAGCGAAGTACAGCCCGGCGCAGTTCCTGGACGTGGACTACGCCGACTTCACCGCCGATCCGGTCGGCACCGTGGAGTCGGTCTACGAGCATTTCGGCCTGGATTACAGCGACGCCGCAGCAGCCGCGATTCGCAGCCTGCACGCGCAGGCAGCCGACAGCGCGAGCAGGCCAGTACACCGGTACTCCCTGGCGGATTTCGGGCTCACCGCCGGGCAGGTCGACGAAAGGTTCGGCGGCGACACCCGCGGCTAGCCGCGGGCGACCTCGACTTCCGCCGCATCGGAGACCGGCTGCTTGTACCAGCGCTCCGGAGTGTCCTCGATGAACGCGATCAGGCCGTCCCTGCCCAGGAAGCGGCGCTCGATCCGGGACACCAGCATCTCGGCCCCGGATGCGAGCCGGACCCGGTCGCCCGCTTGAACGTCTGCTGCTGTCAGCATTTCCCACGATTCCGCCATATGGCCATCTTGGCAGGCCGGGACCGCGATTAGCGGATCATCTGGGCCGTAGCGCTGCTGACTGCCAACGCGTACCTAGGCCGCCGTAGCTAGTAGCCGTCGTTCCGGCAGTCCCGGCCGACTTGGCTGATGTCGGCGCGGAGCTGATTCTGCTCGGCCTGCTGGACGGCTGCGGATTGCGGGTGGCCGCCGACATCCTGGGAGCGGAACCAGGCCGCCTGAAGTGCGGCGAGGTGGGTGGCGAGCAGGGGATCCGATCCGTTGCTGGCAGTCTCCGCGGCGACGTCGAGCATGGCGACGTTGCGGGTGACGGGGTTCTGCCAGGTACTGAAGATCTGGCATGCCCGCGCCGTCGCACTGGGCGGGGGCGGCATCGTCCAGATACCTGGCATTCCCATGATCGTGATCGCCGCCAGGGCAATGACCGCGCAGGCGACAGCCTTGATCACCGCGTGCATCGGCTGGCTCGAGGATGTGCTGGCAGGCTTGCGCACCGGTTGCGGAAGCGGCCAGGCCGGGATGTCCGCGGTCACCGCGCTCAGGTCGCCCCAGGTGCGCGAGCCGAGCGTCTGGGCTACCCGAAGGTCAAGCTCTTCCTTGGTCAGGCGGCCTTGCACGAATGCGGTCTTGAGTATGTCGAGCACGCGCTCGCGATCGCTATCAGAGGCTCTCAGGACGGCCCGGCCTCTCGCGGCAGCACCAATGCGCTCTTCCGCCCCCACCGCCGCCCCCCTTCCGGTGCGCGCCGTGCCGAGCGCACCAGGGTTGCCATCTGCTGGCTGCATGTTCCAGGTTAAGACTGACCTGCCCTCCGTGTCTCCCGCCCCTTCGCGGCAGACATTCGGTCCCGGCCGCCGGCAGGGAACTGACCTGGCCTAATATGGCTGGACTGAAATTCCGAGCCGCCGTGCTGCGGTGCTGCCGGGGGACGGCCAGGTCTGGCCTGCGCCCAGAATGTGAGGAGCGTCTCGGGCAGACGCTATCCGCGCGCAGACCGAACCAGTTAGGCTTGCCTTACCTAAATTCTGGTGATTTAACAGTCCTCCGGAGGCCGCAGGGTGCTTGCCACGCTGGTGATCTTCCTGCGCGAAGGCGTCGAAGCGAGCATGATCGTCGCGATCCTGCTGGCATACCTCAATCGCATCGGCCGGCGGGATCACTTCCGTGATGTGTTCCTCGGCGTCGGCGCAGCACTGCTGCTCGCCACTGCCGGCGGTGCGGTCGCCTATGAGACCATCCGCAGCTACGACGGATCACGGGTACAGACGATCTTCGAGACGGCCACGTTCCTGGTCGCCGCGACCGTACTGACCTATATGACGTTCTGGATGCGCAAGCACGCCCGTTCGCTGTCGAAGGAGCTGCGCGAGCGGGCCGAGGCTGCGCTAGACGGCCGGGCCAGGTGGGGGCTCGGGCTGCTGGCCTTCCAGGCGGTGGGACGCGAGGGACTGGAAACCGTCGTCTTCACTCTCGCGATCATCTTCTCGACCTCGACAGCCGGTGCCCTGACCGGGGCAGTGATCGGCCTGGCCGGAGCGCTGGTGATCGCTTTCGTGATCTACCGGCTGGGCCACAGGCTCAACCTGGCCAGATTCTTCACGGTGATCGGCGTGCTGCTGATGGTGTTCGCCGCCGGGCTGCTGGCCGACTCGGTCGAGAACCTTCAGCAGCTCGGCTGGCTGCCGGTGCTCGACGCACCCATGTGGCATTCGGCGCGGCTGCTGTCGGAGAGCAGCTCGTTCGGTGACGTCCTGCACAGCTTCTTCGGCTACAGCGACGCGCCGACTCCGCTGCAGCTGCTGATCTATCTGGCCTACCTGGCCATCGTTGTGATCGCATTCCTCGGCGTACGGGCACGGCTGTCGGCACGATCGGTGCGGCCGGAGGCTGCCTCGCACTGACGCGGTTACGGGCTACCGCTGCCGGCCCAGGTTCGCAGAGATCGTGGCATTCGTGCGGGTTGGTGCAGATCCGCGGTAACGGACCTCGCTCGTTGGTACGGTGAAGTAGTGGAGTCGTCAGCGGACGGGTTCGAGACCGTGCGGCCCGACGACTACCTATTGCGGCTGGCGGCCACGGACGAAGCGCAGGCCTATAAGAAGCTAGCTATCGCCGAACTCGGGATACAGGGCGGCGACACCGTCCTCGATCTTGGCTGCGGCCCCGGGGCCGACCTGCCCGGCATGGCGGCTGCGGTCGGTGACGCTGGCTGTGTCATCGGCATGGACATTGACGCCGCTGCCCTCGCGATGGCTGCTGGCCGGGCGCATGGCCTCACGCAGGTCATCCTCTCCCGCTGCGATGCTCACCAGCTCGGCGTCGCTGATGCCGTCGTTGACCGCGCGTATGCCGACCGGATCGGGCAGCACCTGGCCGACCCGCTCGGCGTGCTCTGCGAAGTCAAACGCGTGCTGCAGCCAGGCGGCACGGCGGTGTTCGCCGAACCGGACTGGGACACGCTCGTCATTGACTACCCGGACCTGGCCATGGCGCGCGCCTACGCCCGCTTTGTCGCTGACCGGGTCGTACGGAACGGCTGCATCGGCCGGCAACTGCCAGCGCTGGCGAGCCGTGCCGGGCTGGTCGTGCGCAAGATCATCCCGATGACCAGCGTCTCCCGTGACGCCACGGCGGCGGACAAGATCCTCGGGCTGCAGCGCGTCACCGAGCGCGCCGCATCGGCCGGCTACTTTACCCCCGAGCAGGCCAGGAAGTGGCTCGGCCATCTCGCTAAGGGGCCGTTCTTCGCATCGCTGACGCTGTTCGTCGTGGTGACGACGAACTGACATGCCGTCCCAACGCCGAATTCGTCAGCGCAGTGCTCAACGGATAGATCCGCACATAGCCCGTTCCCGTTATTATCGCCGCGGATTACCGGCAGGGCAGGCGGGCATGATCATCGCATGGCCGCGTGGGTGCGGGCCTGCAACCCGGAGGTGCTAGCGGCGTTCGTTGCCGCTGTGGTGCTCGCTGTCGCCGGCTGCAGCGCCTCGCCGGGTCCCGGACAGCATCGTCCGCAGAACGCCGCAGCTTACTGGGACAAGTCCAGGCTGCTGGGTGCCGTGCCGTTCGCCCGCGGGCCGCACGCGCTGGCGCCCCGGCAGCTGGGTAACTCACACATCGCCGGGCTGGGGGCTGGCCTGCGGGTCGGCGCGCTGTTCGTGCGAGCTCCTGGCGGCAATCACTTCTGCACGGCAAGCGTCGTCGACAGCCCCGGAAAGAACCTGCTGATCACTGCCGCGCACTGCATCCATGGCGGTAAAGGCGGCGCCGGATACAGAAGCGACATCGTGTTCATCCCCGACTACCGCGATGGCGTGGAACCGTTCGGCGTGTGGACGGTGGCAAAGCTGCTCGTCGCACCGCAGTGGGCTGATTCATCCGACCCG
>Ga0335073_10001884_pt1 | contig 28480 bp, 32 predicted proteins | sample Lox_Sample_22_FD_207093 | JGI IMG/M metagenome (GOLD analysis project Ga0335073, IMG submission 207093) | Soil microbial communities from Loxahatchee National Wildlife Refuge, Florida, United States - Lox_Sample_2.2 | ecosystem: Environmental > Terrestrial > Soil > Wetlands | place: USA...
ACATCATCCCAAAGTTCTGGCGTTTGACTTTGCCTCTGGAGCGAAACGACCAGACAAGGCAAATGTTATTGATCTGTATGTCAGTGGACAAATTCCTGAGACGAAGACCGAGAAGGAGCAATACGAGGCCACTTTTAATACTGTTCCGGAACCCTTGACGGCGGAAGAAAGGACCGACTTTTTGCGACAACTTGATGGCGTAGCATGTAGTTCTGACGCCTTCTTCCCCTTCCCAGACAACGTCCATCGTCTCGCCAAGGTTAGACCCTTTCAATACATGTACTGAGTTGTAGTCTGGGGTAAAGTATATTGCTGCCCCAGGAGGAAGTGTCCAGGATACGATAGTGCACAAAACAGCAGACTCTTATGGGATGGTGTATGTAGACACTGGTGTACGGCTGTTTACTCATTGATCTGTGCCCCGCAGTGAGGGAATTTTCATTTGCTAGTATATTCATGGACGTACATAGTCGCAAGAATAGTGGATGTTTCACAATGATGAGAGGGGTGTGTTGAGGGAATATGTGGGGAGTCAAGTAGCCAGTCTAAGACGTCATCTATTTATATATCTAAGTTTTATCTGCACAGATCCGCTTGATGCATATCATTAGAGGTATCCCATGTTATAATTAGCCATTAGCATTCCATAATCGTAAGAGTATCCACATGTAAACTGGAACGACCAAATTGTCGTTTTGTAACGACATTGCTTCGAGCAGTGCTGATAATTAGCTCATTTCGAAAACGAGACAGACCTGTTAAGATTGTCGAGACAATAAATGTCCCCCAATCAATTTGAAGATCGCATGTGAAATATGGGAGACGCGGGAGAATCTCAACCACAACAAGCGCACCCAGGATTACGGCAACGGCAAACGCGATAGTCCCCTCAACGGTCTTCTTCGTCCGTGGCCAACGTCTTGCCCCATACTTTTTCCCGATGATACTAGCCTGCAATCAGCACAATTAACATACCCGCTACCATTGCATCTCCACATCCCAGACACAGAACTCCACTGAATCCCTCAATCGGAAGTGCGTTCGATGGAAGATCGCTTCCGTACAACGACATCCACACAGGCACAGCACATCCAACTAACAGAAATATGTGGCTGACAACAAGTGGGCCTCTGGTATCTCGTTCATCCGTGAATATCGAGAAGAAGACCCCGACTTGCTTCCCGAATGGTGGGACCTCGAAGTGCCGGATAATCTCTGCAAGCAGAAACAGCGAGGTTGCAAGAGACATGGCGATTGACGTAAAGTGACTCTACATATTAGATCGTAAGTAGAATATATGTACATCCAAGCCTAGAGCCGGTAGAAAGAGCAACACGACAATTCCGTGGAAGAATTTTCGACGCTTGTTCAGAGACTCACCATTGTCCAACTGACTCGCGTCTGAAGTACCAGTAAAGAACTTCACCGGAACAATGATCCCGAATGCCAGGACAGCAATCCACCACAGCACTATGACAAGGCGTAATTCATATCCCGGTGCAGAAATCATGTAGGTCAGCAGCCAGACAACTGGATCTTGGGATAATTCCGCCGCTATCCAGGGTCGAACGCCAACAAGAATCGACAGGACAACAGCTCCATAACTCGCGATCGCAATTTTTGTTGGTGCTTTGGAGGTTCTGATTTTGGAGAGGACAGGTACCGCCGGCGTGATGGCGACCATTATCCCAAACGTGAGTGCCGGCAGGAATATTTCGTGAGGGGAGAGACGACGAGGTCCGGAAACGTACAATAATGTGTGAGTGACGGCATGTGAGATCAGCGAGACCTCCTCAAAGTTGAATGATGTATATGCCGTATTCGATATTGATTCAAAGGTCGTAATGTAGAGTAGCGTGGGAAGATACCATCTCTCATGGAAGAGGGCAATGATCGACGCCCACGGACTGATCTCGATGAGAGTCGGGTTGAAACAGGATATCCACATGTTGGCACAGGCCATGATGAAGCTGAAATCCGTGTACGATGATGCTGAATGGCTCTTTGACAACCCCATTGAGACCGTAAAGGGAAAAACAGATGAATAAACAAGTGAACTCAATATCGAAACTCGATGAAGTCCCACAGACCGGAGTTTTTCATACCACGTGAATACTAGAGATAGCACCAAAAGACAAGCCAAATATGTTCGATCTGATTTCATCAACGCGTGTAACGTCTGGTTTCTACCATCTGTCGTTCCGGAAGTCAGTAATATCCCCGTTGGAAAGAGTGTCAAGAGAAGATCCGGTAGAGCCGTCCAACTTGACTTCCTGGACATTTCCTTTTCATTATGGTTATACTCTGGGCACGGATTTAAATGCCCGTTCACTTTAGGAATTGTCGACCCATTCTCGCCGGACACCATTGACGGAAACTGTTTCGTGATCAGCGAGAGTGGTTGGGTATCCGGAAATTTCCTTGGGCCAAATTGCAAATTTACAGTAAAGCCATAATACATGCCTCTAAACCGGATCCATTTCATTGCGGAAAACTGCGGGCGAGAAAGGAACGAGACCCGAACCTGGGTGAACAACGAGGCATGTTCTTGTGAGACTTCGCAGATACCTTATCATCATTTTGTCACAATTTGACTAGCTAAATATGCCTTCCGGAAATATTGAACGAAATATAATCCCCTAATCACTCGGCATTCAGTTTCCGAATCGCTGCATCCGCCGCTTCAACCTCCACCCTCAAATCTTCGTTATCGAATGGAATCGGCTCCTTGATGTTGTGCCTGATTTGTAGATTTTTGTCGTTGTAAAAGTACTCCACCTCCATATCCTTTCGATTATCCCAGTCCCGCAACATAGTCCTCACTCCACTGGCGATCGGGTGAATGTCGAGCAATTCAATCGGAGTCGGCCATTTCTTCCAGTGAGCGGAATACGTAGGCAACATATCATCGCGAGACTTCGCAATCCGCTCTCCTTTAAAATACACTGTGCAGTCAGGGGAGAGATGTTCTTTGATTTCGTCGAGCGACTTAGCGTTGAAGGCCGCAAGGTAGGCTTTATAATCTGCGATAAGTTCCTCCGGGGTCATTGTGAAGGCGATTGATGAGGCAGGCGTAATTGGGACTTCGATACCTCACCTTACTGTGACGGCTCAGCCTATCGCGCCACAATGAATTCACTTCAGGGTTTGCTGTAGAACCTCGAGAGATTTGAAAATGGAATCATAATTACAGTCGATGTGCTACTCCTTCGATCCCCACGAACTGCTCAATCCTTGATTAACCCCCTCGTCAACAGCACTCTGGGCAGTATCTTGACCGCGGCGTCCCCGATTCACCAATATCGTCCAATCTCATCTGACAGCTACCATTAACGAACATCGCCGCTTACAAACCTCACCCCCGAAACTCAGAATACCTTTTCCCATGCATTTATTATGACAGAGAACCCGTTTTCCAACAAGGAAGTCTCGCACCACAACTCCATTCGGACCCATATAAATCCCTGCCTCGCCCTGCGCCATCGGAAAAGCTCCTTTCACCCTTTTGCCGCAGACTGCGCATAGCAGACTTTGGCTGTTGTATGTTTGCTTTCCCATTAGCTGCTTTAAGAGATCCATATCGTGCCGGGAATGAGAAGTTTGCCCATGCTCTTCTTTTTGGAGGTATGAGCCTCCCGATCATGCCGCGAAATTTCCTCTTTTGGTCCGGGGATTCCGCGCGCAAATTGAAATAAAGTTTGTCGAGCTCGGAACGGAAACAGCTGATCAGTTCGAGGTGATATCCATACTTATCCTAGATAACCTATCTGGGGTCTGTTACATCTCAAATGTCCATGACGGGGGATTTGATGCCCTTATCCGGAAAAACAAAAAAACAAAAAACAATTTGGAAATTGACAGATGGGAAGTGTATGATGTGATGCAGAGGATTCATTCCACTCCACTCTACACTATTACCTCTAAGCTATATTTACAAAAATGAAATCACGCAACTCCAAGCCCCAACGATCATACTGACGCACGTCATACAACGTCCTTAGCGAAGAATGAACAAAGGCATCTCAATGATGCAACCCATCACTCATGTACAACAGTATCATCATCCTCCATTCCACTCCCAACATGGATCCTCTCCTCAGCATGGTCGTAGGCGAACTTTCTGTCCATCGTTGACCCATTCGATTCAGCCACCCAGACCTTATTTTTGTTTGGTTGTTGACCTTCGACATGTTTGAAAGGACAGAGTTCGTTGAGACACGGATTGTAACGACAAGGGATGGCAATCTCGTGATTGTAGACGCAATTTGGTCGGGTACAGTGGACGCCGAATTTGCAGGGGATTGAAAGTGCTGTTGATACTGAGACTGCAGGACTAGATAATTAGTTTGTACAACATGAAAGGGTTGAGAAAGGGTACTGTTTATATGGGCAGTCTGGGTTTGCACAGTTCGGGAAGAACTTGCAATTTTCCGTTTCTTTTCGCTTCACTCCCTCGACAGCAGGACTTGGATGAGCGAGATCGCACTGTAATTAGTTAAATATGTACGGAAGGGGATGATGGGTGAGTTTTACCTCTCGGTTCAAACAGTCACGTCCGTCTGGACACCATTCTTGTCGCAACACCAAACCCATCTGACCGGCCGTGGGATTTGGATGTGCAAACGGACAATCCGGTTTCGTGCATCCTGCTCCAAACTTACATAACGGCGGTTGTTCTTGCGATTTGTTGGGCGGTTTTGGTTTCGGATTCGGGCGTTGATTTTCTCGTCTTGGAGCGTGCCCGTTGACTTTTGGTGTAGGTTTGGTATGTTCGTTCGGGGGCTTTCCGGCTCCGAGTTGTTGCGGGACAATGATACTTAAGTCTGATTCTTGAATGTCTTCACCGACATGGATGTTCGGACACGTTCCCCGAGCATTAGGACAATTGGGATGATCGCTAAACTTGTTAGGCGAGTTTGAAGAGATAGAGTAATACGGGCAGATCTGTGAGGGATGATGGAAATTGCATCGAGCACCAAGCTCACATCTCGGCCAATGTCGGCATCGAGCTTTATGCCCGCCCGCAACGAGAATTCCAGAACTCCCATCCATACTCTTATCTGAGATGCGATCCGCGAGATTCATGGGCGGCATCCCCGGAAACATCTGATTAGGAAACGTAGCCGCTTGCGCCATCATCTGTTGAAGGAATTCGGGAGGCAAGCCGTTCGCAAGCATGAATTCAGGGAAATTAAGAGGGACGGGAGGAACAAGTGGGCCTCGAGAAATACCACCTCGACCACCTCTTCGAATGGGGCCGGCGGAGGATTGCAAGCGAGGACCGGTCGGGACGTTAGGGAGATCGGGAATGGAATGTTTGATTTGTGGTCGTTCGAGCGCTCGATTAATTTGGTCGACGACTCTTGACGGTTGAGGGTACGGAGCTGCTGCGGAACGCGCTGATGCAGGTGCCCCTTTTAGATTATGTCGAGAAGAAGTGCTTGCCTGCGATTCAGAAATGAAATGGTTCCCTTGCATAGGTTCGTCTTGCATTTCCTGGCCTTCGTCAATCATCGAGTCGTTGATACCATGAGATATCCGATCGACTTCCTCAAACAACCAGTCTGTAAACGCGGGATCGAACTCCTCCCCTATCAACTCTGATAGTTCCGTATTGATTTGATCTTTAGTTTTTGCATTTCCGATCTAGACGCAATTAGCCAAATGTTTACAGGTGTGGTATCGTCGTACCATGATCGTTATAAATTCACAAAAGTTTCCTAGCACTGACGAGTTAGTATCTCTGATCGAGGCGGGAGAGGATGGATCTGTACATTCTTCAGAAGCATAACGAGCTTGAAGTAGCTTTGGCCGCAGTCGTTCCTGAAAGACGATATTAGCATACAGCGCTCAAATGTTGATGGACATTGACATACCTGCAGAGTTGCAGCATTTGCACTTCCAGGACTGAAATCCGCTGAAAGGGAAAGAGAAGCAGACATGGCGTATACGTAGGGAATGCTTTTCTTGACAAGTTTCGGTGATGGGCTCGAGTGCGACGGACTGAAACTCGCTCCAACAACGTAGAGGAAAGTCGCAGAGGCGGAGAAGCAGAAAAAAGTCAACTTTGCTTCCTACCCTAACCCTCGTTCCCAATTTAGAAAGTAGCTTCTGTAATAATACCTGACAAATCAATCCTGACGTTGAGATCTTTCCACCAGATTCTCGCAGACTTAGATGCAATCATGTCTAAACGAGAATGAAGTGCTCAGTCTCAGCTGTTCTGATAAAAGAGGCTATTGGCAATTCAAGATGAACGACAAACTCTTCCCAAAGATCTCAATTATATTTACTGCTGCATTTATCCGATGAAAGCTCGAATCCAAAACTCCACAACTAAACGAAAACTCCCTGTTCACAGGATCCAGAATTCCTACTTCGTGTAGTGATGTTCTCCCAGAAACCCCCGGATATTCTTGTGCAAATCAGCATCCCCATCCACGTAATGCTTGTGAGGCTTGGAAACATCACATGAATTCAAAGGACAAACGAAATCGCTTTCCTTCAAGTCCCCCCGTTGTTTAAGTCGCGACTGAAACCCATTCTCATACCATATCCGGATTACTTCCTGCCGTTGCTCATGTGTTGATTTATCGTATTCCTGCATCCCAACGATGAACCGCTTTCCAAAGATCCCGTTGAACTCATGCTTGTATTTGTGATTTCGGTTGTTCATTTGAACGCCTTTCAGGGTATACGCAGGCAATGCCCATAGTCCTGACATCAGAGTGTTGTTTGCAGAGACCAATATACCTGCACTGGATCTGACGAATAAATCTAACGCCCCCGTACCCAGACCTTTGAGGAACCCTATTCCACCTTCCTTCTGTGCTCCGATTACGGGATTGAAAAAGATGTTTGTCAATCCGTCGTAGAAACCAAGCCCAAATTGCTATCCTTAGTGGGGAAAAGATTAGGGATATTACCTTGGCAGCCGTCCTCGCTCCCGAAGAGAAGTCCTTGACCGGGTCTACATGACGAACCTTCTGCCCATATAGGCTGGGAAGATTGTGCCATCCTTGTGCCATGGCAACCGAGAAATCTACCGGAGCTACGGGTTTAGCAATTCTCAAAGAAAGGAGCACCTTCAACAGAGGCTTTTAGAATTCGGCCGAGACCTTTGGAACCAACGTCCTCCTTGAAAGTTTGATACTCCATCGACTCGGCTCGGTGGACATGAGAAATGGTACCCGAGGATTGATCAGATTGTGTTCGTTTCATCGATGTGCTACCATAGATGCCTCGGAGGAATTTCTTTTTGATTTGAGATCCGTCCGTACTACCTGATTTGGGAGATTCGATTGGCGTGATCTCGTTAGATTTATCGGATACGATGGACGATGTTTCTGCCTCCGTGCCTTTGGTTGTTATATCCCCGTCGGTTCCTTTGTAACCTCGAACTGCAACTCCGTAAAGAACTTTGGTGGGTGCAGCTAACATGGTTCCAAAGCCCACCGCAATCGATCCCATAGAAGCTATCAAGCTTCCCGCCGTTCCGGTCAGAGGCTCAAACGGACCATCATTGACGTCAAGTTCCCAATAGACACACCTAATGTCAGAAGCACTCCCACAAGGAGTTTACGGTTTAATATCTCGCGCTTTGAGAATCTTATTCTCAAGCAATACAATCGCGACATATGAACTGATGACTATATTCGTCCTTCGTACTTTCCATACGGCCAACTTCTTGGGAAAGATGGCACATCTCATCTTGCGTAGCGGTAACATGCGATGGAACGATTTCGCCGCAATCGGAGCCCCTTCTTCCGCCTCCATAGCTTTAGCCAATGCAGCAGCCTTTGTCGTAGCCTCGGGAGCGAGCGCAACTTTGATCGCACGAGCCAATTTCTCCGCCGTGAGAGTTTTGAATGGTTGTGGTTCAGGTCCAGCTCCTGCAGCATGGACCATTCGTGCCCAGAAAGCTTGATCGCCAAAAAAGGGTACAATAACTGTTGGGCGCCCGAGACGAAGGCCAATCGCGGTTGTTCCAGCCCCTCCGTGATGGACCACCGCAGACACATGTTTGAACAACCAGTCGTGCGGGCAGTTTCCGAGCATGAATACGTTTTCTGGCACCGGTGTACCCCCTCCGAGACCACCCCATCCCCTGTTCATTAGCTTGACACTTCAGGGTCAGGATACTGGGAGACAAGCGCTCGAATTCCCAGTATTTTAACTGCGTCGAAAATAAGTTTCGTCAACGCCGCGGGATCTTTCACGACAATCGACCCAAAACCAATATAAACAGGAGGCGGGCCCGCCGCCAAAAATGCTGCGAGATCATCGGGAGGAGTGAAATTGGTAGCGAGGTCTAGGAAGAAGAAGCCGGAGATATCGATATGTGCGCCCCAATCCTTCGGTTTTGGAATCAACGCAGGAGACCAACAATACGTGTATGGAACTTTTGCTCGTTGCACGAGACTTGGAGCCCATATTGGACTCAATTCTTCGATCCTGAGTATACTGCGACGGAACTTGTTCACGACATCGCCAAGTCCTTGCCAAGTTAGGAGATCGACCATAGGATACGTCATTAAATTCTTGCATCAGCTGGGCCACCTGAGAAAGATACCGTTGTATTGGGCTCCAAGTTTGTAGAATTGACGTTGGCTAGGGGATGAGGGAATTCGTGAGTTGGCGACCAAGGCATTGTGAACATTAAGTGCAACGGAATTCCCAATTTCTCCGCGCAGTGAATGTGAGCGTAAGATGGAGGATTTGCAATGATAGCGTCGGCGAGGAACGGTTCAGTGGACCCTTCCATGGGGCTGATGCAAGAGAACCAGCTTAACGTTAGTGCAGTGTTCTGTTCTGGGTCATTACAATCCGACCATCATCTCGTACATGTTTTTCCGGCGTGCGCCGACATCTCCAGCTCGAATAGACTCTAACCCTGGAATCAAGCCAGGATTCCGTACCATGCTAATATTAGACCATTAATCTAAAGATAGATACTAAGACATCAGCTCGGCCGGATCGCCTCCGATTGAGTAAAAGTCTAATCCATTTTCGGTGACAAAATCCTTGAAAGTTGGATGTGTAGCGACTCTGACTACGTGACCATACGTCTTCAGCACCTTCCCAAGCGCAATGAATGGTTGAATATCTCCCCTCGATCCAATGATTTGAATGACAATTTTCATGGGAGGCGGGTCATCGTAATGCTCTCTATCCAGTCCGGCCAACGTTTCAATATCCAAATCCATCTCCTTCTCGTCAAGCAGTGGTGCAAGTACTGAAAGGCGCCTCTTCTTCTCGGCGAATGCAATATTGATTCTTCCATCTTCCGTGACATTGGCCTTCGTTTTGAGAGTCTCGTTATCGATAGCAACCCGTCCAAACTCTTCTCCGAACATGGGGGGGGATCCGGCATTTTCGAGAGAAGATCTACTCGAGTTGTCGTCTATCAGGATTATGGGTACGTGTGTATCGACGACAGCCGGTCCGACCTCGTCATGTTTCTTGTCGTTTTCCATCTTGAGTGACGGGGAGTGATATCTGCTGGCAGCCCCTTAACTTAAGCGATGCGGAGAGTTTTATTGATTAGTCGCTGGTGGCGGGTGACGATCCCCCCATCGCTTCATGATGAGTATCACGTAGTGCTTGATTGGTTGTCATCAATTGACCATATCGCAAGTGACAAAACATTATATATACTCTTCACCTATCGGAACCAACTACTATTACCTTTGTCGATGTCTATCTTTAAGCGGACCTTCCCATCTGATCCGTTCAAGTCTTTAAATTCAATTTCCCGTGTTCTTCCGAGACTTTCCACTTCTGAGATCCTGTCCAAGACATTGTGCAGCATGCCATCGAAGTAATCTTGCGCGCAGATTTCTCGAAACGCTCGCATCATCGGTACGCTCGATGCCCTCACATTCGACCGCGTATCTATGGCTATCACATTGCATTGATCCAAGCGTTCCAGAAGATCTGCTCTGGTCATAATTCTTCGAGAGAGATGTTGCGGTAGTGAAGGGATATCATGGTCTTCCGGTGGAACGTGGTCCTCGGCTTCTTTTTTAACGTCTTCGAGCTCCTTCTTAACTAGAGCTTGTATCAGGAGAAAGGCGCCAGCAGCCCTGAGATCAGGAACGTTATCAGTGAATATACCATTTCTGCTGATCCATGACATCGTCGTCGAAGTCTGGGATCAAGCCACACTGGTTCAAGAGCCATTGCTTTTCTTCCTGCAAGATATCTTGCGCTGCTTCGATCATGTTTCTTTTATTTGCGACTCTAGACAGGAAGCCAAGTCGTCCTCCGATCATCTCATAGATCTGCAAATCAGCAGAAATCACTCGAAACGTCACCGTGCTCAGCGTTTCTGGGGAATCTTTGACACCATACCGAGCCACACGGTGACGGGATAGGGCAGTCAATGCTTCGGCTCGCGGAATATCAAATACCGGTATCAGTTCCATTCTAGTCGCATGCTGTTTTAGCTTCTCGTACACCCAATAATCGTCGCTACCGTCAGATTGTAATTGGATGTCTGCACCTATTTAGTACCACCGTTATTATCCCAGCTTCGGCCCATGTTTCCGCTTTCTGTTGCAATGTTTCCAGTAATGATGAGGCTTCGTCGTCGTCTTGTAGAAGATGTAAAGAGTTTATTATGAGAATCAAAGGCCTTAACGAGAGCTTTTTTTTGGCACGCTTCGCACGATGGCGGATTGCGACTTTCTCTAATTTGAGGAGACAGCGTTCGATATCGAGGAGAGGAGTGGCTAAATGTCAACTTGTAGGTATTGGAATATACTATCTCGGGGTCCACGAATGGAAAATAGCCCACCAACGAAATCCTCGGCGTACCTATCAATTCACCAGAGTCAATTAGTGCCAATACTCAAAATCAATTGCCTTTCCTAGCCGAACCCGAAAGATCTCCGCATCTCGATGCGCGTCTATGGTCAGTTGCGTTCTCGCATCTTAGTTACCCAGCATGGAACATCCTTCTCCATTAATCTTGCCCATAGCGCTGCCTGTCAGCTTTGTTTAGGCAGGTGATCAACTCTAAGAGCATGCTCTTTTTGCCGGTTCCCTTTTCGCTCAGCTCAATTCATAGCATCTTGCAACCTTTTCTCCAATTAGCAGGTAATAATGGCCTGTTTCTTCGCCACAGATGATCCGATCTATGAAATCTTGCTCTTTTCTATCCATCAGTACACTTTAGGAAGCAAAAAGCTCACCTCACAACCCAGTGGGCATTGTCTTGTCCTTCATCATTATCCAGGGAAATTACTCTCGGCAACAGGTCAAGAGCAGGATCCCCGGGTTGAAACGCTTTCTCGATCTTCTTTAGTGTTAACCATTTGTAGTATTTATGATATCCATAGCCGGCAATCCCCAAGCAGACCAAGGTGGCGGTCGTAGTGCCAATTGTTTCCCAGACTTTGCTGCGGCGAGGCGGAGGTTCCTCATCATCAACCTCTTCTTGAACTGGCAGAGGATTGACTGGAATCGCGTACCACCGTCTTGAAGCGACTGAAGAGATGCCAAGACCCGGAACCAAGACTCGAGGACATGGAACGGCCTGTCGCGCAAGGTATTTGAACGCACGCCCGATTGACATGTAGTCCGTGAACGCGGGGCGATGATCTGCGACCTTAGCCTCGCCGCCAGGCTGATCACACAGTGATCAGCCTGGCGGCGAGGCTACTGCGACCTACTTAAGAAGACACAACGTTCTTAATTCTCCCTCGAGCAGTAGTGACTACGTCCCTCTTGTGAATCTGATTGGAGCTGTTTTCCGAATCGGAGACGACTACCAGAATCTTCAGGACACACAATATAGCAACAACAAAGGCCTATGTGAAGATATCACGGAAGGAAAGTTCGTTCCCCATCGTCAACGCTATTTTTTCTTGTCCAGAGGACAGGCAATTAAATAGTACAAATACCCAAAGACAAGCTAACAACAGATATTTTGAAACAGCACACCGCTTTTGAAAATATCAAGCTCTATTGTATTCAATATATGCGTGATGAGAGGTGTTCGTTCGCTTGTGCCCGCTCCGTTCTCCGCCAATTCGATTTGGGCGCTATAAGGGGTTCGGAGGGAGTAAAGGGTTGATCTCCATTTTAGATCGGTTGAGGATTGAGAGGGGCGAAGAGTGCGTTATTTGAATCAGGGTGGGGGGTTACATTCGTTCGGCTTAGATACTTACCTAAATCACACCAGGGAAGTAGAGCAGTCACATGAAGGTCTCTGAGATGCATTCCTTAGTTCCCTATCTAATCAAGACTCCAGATTGTCAACTATAAAGTCTCCCATCCCTATCACAATTAGTCAAAGGTCGACAAAATCGGCCTACCCCTGCATCATATATTGACTCAATTCGACGTGCAACTTCGGTCTCGACAGACTGCTTCAAGAGTGGAGTCCGAACTAATTTATCGTATCTGTCCTGATTCAGGAACTGAGGTTGACCAGAGCTAACAGTCAGTGAGGCAATGAAAGGGTAATTACCGTAAATCCCGTTCGGCCTCACCATGCACGTTCAAGTACGGCGCGTCTTTGAATTCACCCTGTATCCTTGCATGCGGACCGGAGGGCTGGCGAAGCAATACGATCGAGTTCTTTTTCATCCATAAAAACACACCGATGGACTTTGAACATCTATCGTCAACAACAGAAACTGAGGAGGTGAGAACTTCCTCCGATGAATATTCATCTCTCCCATATGCTCCACTGAGCAGCAAACGGATTGCGCGCAAACAATTTCTCCGCAGAGTAAACACATTATGGGTTCGTCCGGTACACTATTACATTTTGTACAACACCGTTTGCTCGCGAGCTCGAACATGTCGTCGTAACGCAGAGGTAAGCCGATAACTTCGAAAATAGCAGGATGGTGAATCTCGAGTTTCGATTCTTCGGCGCTTTGATTGTCGTGAGCAAATCGACTTGCGGATCTCTTCAAACTCGTTATCATCTCGTAAAGGGCATTGGTTTTTGACAATCCTTCCGAATTATCATCCGTCAACTTGAAATCGATATCGAGAATCTCGGTGATAGTGGGTAGTCCGAGTAGACGACAGAGACGATCCGACTCGGGTTCGTCCGATATGTCAATCTGGGGGTATACGATATTCTCGAAGACGTGCATGAAAATAATTGCCTTCCGAAGGAATGGAAGGATGAATCGCTGTAGCATGTAATGCATGGCGGGGTAAATCTTCTCCTGTGGCGCTTCCAGCATCTGATTCTCCATCCTCGGCTTGCTCGACGATGTAGGGACATCCTCCGACTTGAACCAGTCATTGCCTTCGGCAAGAAACGTTTCAATAGTCGTTTCCGATACACGTATAGCGTTAACGATTTTTGAGATTTCGGCGATATAGTGAATGAATAATAGATGTCCGACAGTGAGATTGCTTGTTAGCGGAACCATCCCGCAATTCAATACGAATCTCTCGAATATGTCCGTGTTTAACAGAGGCCGAAGAATTGATTCGCCTTTCACAGCGTCGGCATTGAGGAGCGGACACATTTGATTCAATCTGATCTGATGTTTGCGATAAAACTCTTTCCACGCGGTATGATGCGCACCGGATTTCCGTAGCTGATAATTTGTGACTGTCGATACTGATGCTGCGAGTATGCGGAGAAGGGTGAGATCTTGCGAAGACAAAGCCGCAAGCACCGGAGGCGAAATTTCTGTTCCAATACCTTCGCCAGTTCCTCTGTGAGCAACCTCCATTTGTGCAATCGTTCCGGCCAGTAATACGGGCAATTGGTCCCAATACTCATCCACTCGTGAATCCAATGACTTCATATCAAAGTACAATGCGAAACCTCCACCGAAGAATATGTTCTTAAACATGGCATCATACTCATCTTTGAGAAGGTAGGATTGTGAGGGGGTGCCGTCAGCGCCGACGTTTGCTGTGAGTCGAATTTGGAGACGACTAAGTGCCGTGTGGTATGCTTGTTTGTAATCGAATGCCGGTCTGTCCGTCTTGAATTCGTGGAGCCATTGTGCCGCTGCATTCGTGTTGAGGTTCGTGAATACTGGATTCGGGACATGTCGATTCGTGCCTTCCTTCCAAAGAATGGGGAGAACGGTATTGGAAAGAGAACGGCATAGGGGACACAAAAATTCGCCGGCTTCTGTATTTTCGGGAGGATTTCGCGCTGGGTTCCAGGTACGTCGTCGCAGGGAATCGAAATACGAGTTGTAACAGGCGTAGTGGAGAATATGGCCACAACTTGTCACGGTCAAAGTTTGGTTATCTGCTTGCGGGGGAAATCCCTTTCCGAGAGTTTTTTCAGAAAGTGTTTTGATATTGTTTTCGCTGTCCAGAACTTGGCGGGTTCCTTGCCAGTTGGCCTGGCCAAAGGGTCGCGGGTATGGAAGATCTAGACTCGCCGGTGTTGTTGCGACTTCTTGAAGGAAATATTTGTCATCGAGCGGCGTATATCGGACCACAACGGTATGGTGAACCATCGCAGGAACACAGTACGGTTTCTCGTCGTCCACTTCCTCCTGACAGAGGATACAAGTCCCTCGTGGGAATTGGAACGTCTGAACCATCGAGCTTTCGTCTATTTCCATATGATCAACCTTGACGAAATCGTCCGAATCCGAGTCGTCCAATAATGCTTTGTTACTTTCTTGAAACTTGGCCTGAGCGAGCTTCATTTTCTTTAACGCTTCCATCTGTCGATTCTTTGCGACTTTCTTCTTGTGCTCTGCTATTGCCGCGGCAATGGTGTCTTCGACCCCGGAGAGTGCAGTGTTGATCAAGGGTTTCGAGTCGAACCACAGTGGATCCAGAGCCTTCATCTTGGCGATGAGGTTGCGAATTTTGGGGTACAAAGAAGTGAAACGAGGTTGACCGAGGATCGCAACGAGTTCGTGGATTAACGTCGAGGAAGACGAACTCGTATTCATCGCTTGAGCCATTTTGATGAAATCGTATCGGGTTTCGGGATGCATGACAGCGATGAGACAGAGATAAATAGCCTGGTCGAAAATGACTTCGGAGGGATTAGTGTTTGCGTAGCGCAAGCCGCAGTAAACTACCAAGGAGAAGATTCTTGATCCGAGGACCTTTGTTAACCCAGCGAGGGGTCCAGATATTGGTTTGAGGACCCGTTCTTGAGGCTCGACTATTCGATTCGGTTCCGGCACGCCATTGGCTGCCATGAGTGAAACTAGAACACGTTCGCACTCAACGGCTTGGTTTCGCGTGTAGGACCGATGATGCGCATCGACTAGGGACTGGTATTCGGGCTTCAATTGGTAAAACCCTGGGGACGTTGGAGTCGGCGGGGTGAAATTGGCCATTTGTCTCAGACTCTCGTCAAAGTAGTCTTCGGTTTGGACGGTTGTGTTGTGATCGACCTGTCGAAGTATTTCCGAATACGTCAATTTCTTGAAAATCAACCTGTGCGCAATCTCCCGACGAACAATGTCCTCCGCCGATAACCCCAATGCAACATCTCGCTCGTTCATAAGATTCAGAAACAACTGGAAAAACTCTTCAATCATGACTTTGAGATGATCGGATCGGTAGACAGGATGCGAAGTGTCCTGACATTGGGGATTCAGGAGCTGTTCAATGAGATCGTATCGGTCGAGCATAGCGATCAACATCATCCGTGGCGGTAATACGGCAAAGGCCCACTGCAAGAATGTAAAATCTCCGCAGGATCGAGAATGGGCGACGGTGTAATCGTAAAAGAAGCATTGTCGGTACATTACAGTGCCGTTTCGAGCCCATAGTTTAGCGCGGATTTGGGAACAGAAGACGCTTGCACGGAGAGGATAGTCGGCGCAAGTAAGAATGAGTTTCTCGCGGCTGATTCCGATGAATTCGGGACCGAGGAGTTGTATGGCGTCAATTGGAATCCACCAGTCCCAATCTGACTGGCTAACGCGGTCGATCTCAACCATTTGGGATACCAACAACGAGACCATCCAGTTGAGCGGATAGTACAGGCTGACGTATTGACTGGCAACTTTGAACTCCACCACCTCGGTATTCCCGAACGGCTTGTGCCATCGGACAGGTTCGACTGGATCAGAGTACGGGAATTGATCGAGTTGAGCGCCGGAACATCGACGATACGTTAAACTCAGTGCATGTTGAAAGGCCCACTGTAATTCTTCTCTGGTTGCAGTAGCGAATCCATCGGCTAGATACCCGATCAAACGCATCATGGGGCCTGTAATGTTGCTTGCAATTTCCCAGGCATTGGATTCGTATTCACGATGTTGATCCGTCTCTCGTTTCTGCGCATGCATTCCCTGGAATAGTTGGAAGAATTCCAAGAATTGCATGAACCAGTTTTGTTGTTTCGGAATCATCCGTCGAACCGCTTCGTTGCCGAGAAGATGGTGGACTTCGCCTTGGATATCCATGACTTGGGTATCTGGTTTCCATGAATCGGCGTCGGCATCATCTCGGGCACTGTCAAACGATAGAGTCGGGTCGACATCGTTGGGCCGGCCGATTTGGCCATCTTGTGTGAAGTAGGTGTATTCGATTGCAAGGAGATGGGTTAGGAAATTGTATTTTTCGACGAGCTCGAGAGATATGGAAGGGGTGGTGAAGATTTGTACGCCGAGTTTGGTGACAGAAAGATGTCCTTCTCGATCATATTTCAACCACAATCGACAGAGCTGAGCAAAATCTCGAGCAAAACGAATACCTTTTGTTAACCCCTGTACCATGAATTTGTCGTACCCGTGATTCTCTTCCAATTGCGCGGACCCCAGGGATCTACGGCTGTCCCTGCAACTTCGACTTTCCCTCCAAGCAGACATCCCAAGATAATCGACTTGACGCACTTGCGCGTAGACTTCCATAATCTCGCATCGAAGAACAACAACCAATCGAGTCGGATATACTCACTTTCATTCCATGCTTCTTCATATTTATCCGATTCAGGACTCGGAGCGCTCCAATCGGTCTTGAAGGAATCGGAAGGAAGTTCGTCCCCGAATCTGACAAATTGCGGCTCCAGCTCGACACGAGGATCGGGATCCGAGATGCCCATGTTCCATGTTCCGGCGAGAACTTGACACATACTCTCGCGTAGAATCATCTCATCTCCCCCGACAGATACACCGATGGAAATACAGTCGACTAGCCATTCCAGGATAATCCCAGCGAGACATTCTCTGAGATAGTCTCTTTCGCTGCGTACACTGCAAAACAGCCCGATTCGCATAATCTGGTCGGCGGCCTTGAGCATTTTGACTTGGTCGGGACTTTTGGCGATGGGTTCCCGTCCGATGACGTCGATTACGCGTGCAACATATAGTGCCTCCGCTTCACCATATCTTTCTGCATCGAGGCGTGAGAGTTGTAACGTGACATCATTGTATGAATGAACTTCGTCGTTGTAGAGTGTAACAACCCAATCTCCAACGTCCATTTCATCCTTCTGAGGGACGTAGTTCAGTTGACCCCATTTCGCCGCCTGGTTACAGTCGTCTACGTTGACTTCGTCTCTCTCGAGAGTGGTAGTGCTTAGGACGTCGATGAAGAAATCGAGCGCGGTTGCCATGGTCTCTTTGATTGATTCACGCACCTCGTCGGGAACGGGAGGGTGGTCTTGATCGGGAGTCGAAACGACGTGAATTCCGCAGCGAGGAGCGCCGACGTGGAAGGCTTCGGGATCACCACAATCACAGCAACCACCAGAGCCGTTTCCCACCAGCATGGTGACGGAATGTGAACTGTGATCTTGAGTGTTGAAACATCGTGAACAAATGACGACCGTTGAATCCGCACAACATTGTCTTCCATAAGCATTTCAAATGAAACGGGATAAACTTGCAACGATAATATGTCTCGCCCTTCTCAAAGACATGGCCACAACATCGATCTCTGATGCTTGGACTGCCGGTTGTCTGTTGCGCTTTTGTAAGCCAGAGGCCAGTGTCTGATCTGGATAGTCCATTCGGATACAATAGCGAAAGGTTATCTTTATTGAACCCAATAATGGCAGCATACAGAGACCGTAAAGCGAAAATTCTGAATTGCGGACAATCTGGCGCCCTCCATTCTCTTCTGTCATTCTGTAACACGACTCGAAGAAACAGGTATCGCAAGCGTTCAGACACGGATGTCCCAGGAAGATTTGCATCGAACGGATCAAAGTCGTCCACCGAAGTGTTGTCTCTTGCCCACAGCGATGGAGGCGGCGTGGGAGTCACCGACATGACGAATTTATCGATCCTGATGGGGAGACGGGGAGTGATGGCAGGACTCGTCAACGAAGTGCGATGATCCCCTATTTCCCTTTGGGGAAAAGTCGGATTATGTCAGCCCGCCAGTCAAAAATTCGTCTCCCGGAATTCCGCCAAACTCGAGAGACTGACGACCATCGAGTGACCATCTTCGTCAAGAGTCAATTGAGAGACTATCATCGCCTCAGTTGCATCCATCATGGCCTCTGTACGTCTTTTCCTTGCATTATCATCTTCGTCTTGAATAGCATGCTGATTGAATGATAGATATCAAGCACGATATACAACACACTCATGCGACGGAACTCCATGTACGTTGCATCCATCTTTGTCGCTGCCTTTGGATTCGAAATGTCATTCCTTTTCTGTTTTGTACTGACTACTAGGGCGTTTATGACCGGCACAGGGAGATTCTTCGATAACTACAATCGAGGGGTATCATCCACAGATCGCAAAAGGCTGACCGCAGAAACAATGGAAAGACATCCGTCACAAGTATGTCAACAAGGACTCTGATGACGGTGATGATGAATAACGGGGAATGAAATGCTTCGATAGACTTGCGGTGGATTATGTAGCTGATGAGATGTGGTCGGCTTGTACAATCAATTCCGAATTCAATACTCCAAATTTCTAAATCGGGACATGGACATCCTCACCTTAAACGTTCACCACTGAAGCTGTACACGATCTAGCAACCTATGAGGTATGTTGTCTTCGAATTAAAGGCCCCTTCAAGCGTGCTCTTGCCCTTCATGAAGATCCATCCGTCTACGGAATTAATTGACGACCTTGGGTCGTGAGGAGACGTCCTTTATTATATGGCATTGTCAATAATAAATAGCCATTTCGACTCTCGCTAGATAGTATCATAGTGCTATACAGTATGCGGGTTCCTCCACAACATTCTATATAGAACAGTTTATAGCGTCATGGCTCCTCCGCATCTTCAAGACTCATCTCCGCCAACTCCTTCTCAAAAGTTTCCAACATCCCAATCTTCGCAACCTGACTATCCTCCAACTTATCTCCCCTATCTGCCCGTGCCTTCAACTCCCTCGCAGCCTTAATCTTCTTCTTCAAAGCCCGAATCTTCTTCTCCGGATCCTCCTGTCCAATCCCATCTACCACCTGCTGTCCACCTCCTCCGGCTCCACCACCACCACCACGCCGCGATTTTTGTCCTTCGGCGCCACCACCAGTCTTGCCTAGTCCAGGCGGTACATAATCTTTATGCCCGTATTGATGGGAGCGGAACGTCTCTGCTCTTTCATTTTTGTAGGTTGATACGTCTTCGGTGGGTGTGTAGCCTGCTTTTACACGACGTTCAGGACGGATAGATCCGTCGGGGCGGACAGACGCCGGGATGATACGTTCGCCGGTGCTAGTGGTTTTGATACCTGAGGCAGAGACTGGCGGCCTCTTGGGCGGCATGTGTGGACGTTGATGTCCAAACGTACTTTGAAGACAGTTCCCAAAATTTACGAGGTCGATCGACGGTTTTGTGTGTGTGTCACGGTGACACTCATTCGATCACCACACAAAATTGGAAGGGTCGAGACGGTTTGTCAGGATTTCTGATTTCTAGTCATGGCTTCCACGAACGGCATATCAACAACTAACAAGGAGATTGTTTTAGCCAAATTGGCCAAACAAGCTTCTCTGACACTCGGAGCATTATCCCTCTCTGCCAGAAATGCTGCTCTTCAGAAAATGTACGATACCTTAACGGCACAAAAAGATGCCATTCTCGAGGCAAACAGACTTGACATGCAGGTCACCCTTGTCCCCCGTTATCAGCGAGTTCTAAATTTGCAGGCCGCTCAAGAATTAGTCAAAAAAGGAGAACTGCAAGCGTCGATGGTCAAGAGGTTGGATCTTGCATTGCCTGGCAAGTACGCGAGCATGTGTCAAGGCGTTTTAGACATTATGAATCTCCCTGATCCATTGGGACGAGTGACGTATGCGACGGAAATGGATCACGGATTAGAGTTGAAGAGAGTGAGTTGTGCTCTCGGTGTACTTCTCGTGATCTTCGAGGCCAGGCCCGAAGTCGTCGTCAATATCACTGCCCTTGCATTAAAGTCGGGTAAAACCTCCCTTTCCCCGATCCCTCTCCTGCTTCCGAGTGAGGAGATGGAATCATGACGGCAGAGCTGAAGACTAGGTAATGCGGCTATTCTGAAAGGCGGCAAAGAATCAATCCATACGTCTTCGTTGCTCGTCAAAATTATTTCGGAAGCACTCTCAAACACTATTCCTCAGGGAAGTATATCTTATCTGACTTCTCGGGATCAAGTCACCGCTTTGCTCTCATTGACGTCTGAAATCGACCTTGTCATCCCTCGTGGGTCCAATGCTCTTGTCTCTTCGATCCAAAACTCGACAAAGATCCCGGTAATGGGCCATGCCGACGGACGGTGTTGTGCGTACGTGCATTCCGATGCAGATCTCGACATGGCTCGGACTGTCATTACGGATTCAAAGTGCGATTATCCTGCTGCTTGCAATTCTTTGGAAACGCTGTTGATTCACGAGAGTCTACTGAGCAACGGCAAGTTGATAAAGATACTCCAGAAACAGGGGGATGGGAGTGCGGGTTTGATTGATAAGGGAGTTGAGTTACGGTGTGAGGAGGATATATATGAGGTGCTCAAGGGACATCCACATGTGGTCAAGGCCACCGACGAGGATATCGTGACTGAATTTCTGGATTTGAGGATTTATGTACGGACAGTGAAATCTGTCGATGAAGGTACAGCCTCTTTGAAACTTGACTGACAGTAGCTATATCTCACATAAACTCACACTCATCGCATCATACAGACACAATCCTCACTTCCTCCTCAGAAGTAGCGGAGGAATTCCAACGGAGAGTGGATTCTGCTGGAGTCTACTGGAATGCGTCCACCAGGTCCTATCTCAGCGAAAACGACATTTCTAACAAGTAGATTCGCAGATGGTTTCCGATATGGATTTGGTGCCGAGGTAGGTGTCTCAACGGGAAAACTGCACGCTCGTGGACCAGTCGGCTTAGAAGGTCTCACAAGTTACAAGTATCTCATACACGGAAACGGTCAAGGCGCCGGTATGTACAGCGAAAGTGGTGGGAAAAAGTTCCTTCATAACCGGCGGATATAGTGTGCAGACCAAGGACATGTAAAAGTAGCATTGATTGTATCCCGGTACTTTGATTTCCAATACCTACTCGCTACCAATGTTTCTCCAAATTCGAAAAAAGAAAGTTTTCTGCCACACCTCATAAACTGTTCCTACTCCAACAAATTGTCTTCTAACGCACAAACACTAACCTACCTAACCTACCTATCTCAGTCCGAAATCTCCAAACCCTCTCCCAAAAAAACAGCCTACCTCGGTCCAAAAATTCTCACTTCATTAAAGACTCCCGACGAAACAGGAATGCATTAGGGTATCCATAAATAGCACCGTCTACTGTGCCAGTAATACAATAGCACCGAGAATCAGCAAAGCGAAACCACTCATTGAAGTTCGAGGGGCTTCAGAGCTAGGAAGAGTTGTGGCAGTAGGACCAACATTAACCGTCGTCCCCGTAGGGGGACTTCCGGAGTTTGTCGTCGTGGGTGTACCCGACGCTGTCGCCGAGGACATCGTGGTCGTCGAATTGCTTTCCGCACTCGATGATGCAGCTGCAGATGACAAGGTCGATTGAGCCGAAACTGAGATTTGGGAAAGAGACACTGCTTCGGAAGAAGCGCCGGCGCCAATAGTGTCGTTTCCAGCGGGAAGAGCGATTGTCCCGCCTGTCGTGATGGACGAGGCGGACCCACTCATGTCACTGTAGATGTAGCTTCCCGCAGGGTTAGCATTGTCGATCTCGAGGCTGGTGATGGTCATGATGTAGGGTGCTGCGTCAAAGGTAGTAGGTCCTCCAGCCCACTGGACGGTACCTTCCGGTTCGCCGGAACATCCACCGCACCAGGTTCCGAGGCGGACCTGCATTGGGGTTTGGGGGTATTGGTCACCAACCGAGGCGGCTGTCAGGGTACGCACAACGGTACCATCGATGATCCATTGAAGTTGGGTCTCTGACCAGTCGAGAGTATAGGCTAATATGTTAGCAATTGCGAGTAAGAGTGGGACGGACTGTGGTAGGTTGTTTGCGGGTTAGCAACTGAATGCGTAGCTCCACGGTCATAGCTCGATGTGTTTCCCTTGGAGAAGTAGTTGGATTGGACGTCCGCGGTGTCTCCTCCGAGCCATTCCCAGTCGATTTCATCGAGATCGTCCGATTGCAAGATGAATGCCGAGACGATACCAGCTCCAGTCGCAGCCTCGAGCGTGGCAGTGACTGTCCCGAAGAAGAGGTACTCTACACAATCAGCATTGAGTATACAAAGAGTGGCGGGGAATGTACGCTTAGTAGTGATGGTGGGCGCCTGGCCATCTCCGGTGATTGTAAAATGCAATCCCCCGCTGTCTTGACTGATCATGTTGGCTGAACCGAGAACATCCCAGGTATCGTCGAGGCTTGTCTGCTGGAAGTTATAAACGGTGGTTGGCTGATCGAATCCTGGATCAGCAGGACATGTCTTTTCCGTCGGGTTACAGAGCGTCGAAGTCTGGGCCGCAACAAACGGCACCAAGGCCAAAAGGGCCGAAACAGCGAACAACATCTCTCGTATTTGTCGAAGCTAACTTTCGCTTTTTGCCGGTCAACCGAAGGATTAAGGGAAAAACGCGCGGAGGAAAGACTGAAGTGTTAGTCGCGTGTGAATTGGGGGGAATGAGCAGTCTAATATACCTTGCCGAAAATTTTGCTCAGACTTTTCTCAGTTTCCTCAGATCCGCAAAAGAGGGGGCTGGAAGCGATTAATAAAAGTGAGAGGAATAAAAATATAGCTTTTTAGGCTTCACGGTGAATGAGTGTCGGGGAAGCGTGAAGCGGTAAATCCGTACTAAGAGGGGGCGTAGGACCCTTATACTTTTCTATAACCGGTTGTTACTAAAATAATCTGCAACTCTCGACCAAACAAAGATCCGCTCAACTCCACGATTGACACGCACCGCCTCGCCATTTTCCCGGCGTGACTGTAGTCAGTGTGTGAAACGGCAAGGGGCGCCCCTTTTGCCCAATGTGGTGCCGTGGCTTGGACCAAAATTGGTGCAAAATAGCCTCGCGATCCAATCACGCCACCGTAATTTCCCAATCATTGCGCTTCAGGGGGCCGTAACACCGTGCATGAAATTAAATCTCGGCTGACCCAACATAGGATGCGTAGCAGGACGTTCCACCCTCGGAATGCACTGTGCGTCAAACGGTCCACCACCCACTGCGCATTTCTCGGACGGCTCAGGAACGGTCTAACTTACGCTTAAAAATGTGATTATCCGCTAGAGGTATGCTTGGACGGTAGGAGATACCGTGTTGACAGTAACGGTTCCTGACAAAGGTCTTAAACTTTTGCACGGACCGCTTAAATTGGGGGTAATGAGAGAGTACTCGAAAATATAGAAAATCATATTTTGGTCCGTGCAGGGGTGGCTGTAATTTCGACTGCCGAGACTGGTTTCAGGGTAGTGTCCCCTGGCGTGGACTACATCAGAATGTTTCAGACTACACAGAGTGCCAAACAAGGTTAATTACAGATCTGCCAACGTCTTTCGGCACGAGGATGTGGTGAGATCAACAAGCCCTCTATGTAATCGAATTCCTGATCGACCGAGCCTTTCAAAATCCTGGATATGGACAATGGGCTGTGAAATAAAGTTTGTGTGGTACGCGGCTTGTGACTGGCTGGCTGGATGAATCAGGTGACGTAATAAGCCTAGAAATTTGAGGTCCGATTTTTCCTAGGCAACAAAAGTTGCAAACTTGCAAGTTACAGACCAAGCTCACGCGAAACTCTATTCCAAGAAAGCTTAATTCGCCGGCATTTTAAAAGGAAGCACCGAGACCGGTCCCCCTATATTACCGTCGGATGAAGCGCCTTTTTCTTTCACATAATTTCATTCAACCCTCTTCATAGCGAAGTCGTAGATTCCGATTTAGTTCTGACATCATGTCCTCCAGCAATAACGGGAACAGTACTGGCATTGCTCAGCAGACGGGATCGAGTCTTTCTGCCTTCTTGACATCTTTGGTAACCAACACGGTCATTTGGACCATCGAAATCGGTCTTTTCATAGTCCTCAGGACGGTGTTTAAACGAATTTATGAGCCGAGAACGGTAAAGCCGCCGCCCATTAGCTTCCTTGCCAGATGCTGACCGGTAGTTTGTGGAAACTGTACCTGAAGCGTATTCTCAACGAACGAACCCTTGACTGACGACAGGAAACGGACAGAGCCGTTACCGGTGACGCCATGGGGATGGATACCGAAACTGCTGGTGACACCAACTCATATTGTTATCGGGAAATCGGGTCTGGATGGATATTTTCTGCTCCGATACCTGCGAATGATGATTTTGCTATTCGGCGGATCCTTATTGATTATCTGGCCTATCTTATTACCCGTTAATGCCGTCAATCAGAAAGGCGCTGCAGGAGGAGTCAGCGGAATGGATATTTTGAGTATCAGCAACGTCAAGAATCCAGATCGATATTGGGCGCATGTGTTCGTTGCAATTGCATTTATCTGTATCCCTTCGCCTTGCAGATTGAGGTTGATTGTAGGCGCTACTTGTTATTTAATGTACCACGAACTCGATGCTTTCGTTCGAATACGGCAGGACAATCTGACTGCCGAGGATCATAAATTCACTGTACGAGCGACGACAATCTTGGTGACTTCCATCCCGAAAAACTTTTTGGACGTCAAGATTTTACGGCAAGTATTTTCAGTCTTTCCTGGAGGAGTGAAGAATGTCTTTCTAAACCGAGATTGCAAGGACTTGCTGGATAAGGTGCAGCAACGGGATAAAATTGCGAAATTACTGGAATCGGCCGAGACCGAGTTGATTGTCAAGGCAAACAAGATTGTCAGGAAGAAGAAGAAGAGTCAAGAAAAGGAGGTCAAAAAACACGCAAAAAAACATCCGACCGAGGATGTCGCGGAACTCGATGTCGCTACAAACGGAAATCCCGACCAGGAACACGAAGGATCTCAAGATGGTATCGTCGATTTTGAATATTTGGTGGACAAGTACGTGCCAAAGAAGAAGAGACCTACTCATCGTCTTCCTATCGCAAGTTGGATGCCTAGTCTCCCTCTCATCGGAAAGAAGGTGCATCTCCAAACGGTCGCTCATCTGACGTAAAGGTCGATACGGTGAAGTGGGCAAGAGAAGAGTTGACAAAGATGAACCCCACCATCGCACGACAACAAGCTCGTCCGGAACGGTTCGACGCCATGAACTCGGCATTCATACAATTCAACACCCAACTCGCCGCACACATGGCTTGTCAGAGCGTCACTTCCCATAAAGCCATGTACATGACGCCACGGTACATTGAAACCGCGCCCGAGGATGTGGTTTGGGGCAACATGCAATTGGTGTGGTGGCAACGATTGGTTCGCGTATACGCCATTAATGGAGCTATCACTGCGCTCGTCGTATTTTACTCTATTCCAACTGCATTTGTCGGTTCCATCAGCAATATCACCTATCTTACGAATCTCCTTCCTTGGCTCCGATTTATCTACAACCTCCCGTCCCAGATACTCGGGTTAATCACCGGTCTATTGCCGTCGATTATGTTGGCTGTATGGTTGGCGTTGTTGCCGTATATTTTGAGAATAGCGACTCATTTCCAAGGCCATCCGACGCGAACAGTTATCGAATTGACTGTTCAGAGCATGTATTTTGCATTTCTTGTATGATCCGTTTCCTTCTGTTACTGATAGCAGGTCGTTCAATCTTTCCTCGTTGTTTCCATTGCGTCCTCTTCCACGGCAGTCGTCACCCAGATCATTTCTAATCCCACGAGTGCGGCGAGCCTTCTCGCAACTAATCTTCCAAAATCTAGCAACTTTTTCTTCTCTTACCTGCTATTGCAGGGTCTCTCCGTCAGTGCGGGAACGTTGCTTCAAATCGTCTCGTTGATACTCTATTACCTGCTGGGAAAGTTGACGGATTCAACGCCGCGCAGCAAATGGCATCGATTCAATACTCTCCCTGGTCTTGGGTGGGGAACCACCTATCCCATCTTTACATCTTTGGCTGTCATTGGTAACAAATCTAATGATAATCGCACTGATATCAGGACTGAGTTATGCCATCATCTCTCCATTGATTATGATTTTTGTCATCGTCACATTCTGTCTCTTCTATTTCACCTATCTTCACAACTTTCTGTACGTCTACGAATTCCCTACCGACACCGGCGGTCTCGCGTTCCCTCGTGCGATCTACCAGACCATGACGGGCATCTATTTCGCCGAAATCTGTCTCCTCGGGCTATTCTTCATTACCTCTGGTGCCCGTGCCCAAGGTGTCGTCATGGTCGTCGTGCTCGTCATCACCGTTCTCTTCCAAATCAAACTCCAAAGCATGTTCGATCCACTCATCACCTACCTCCCAATCGACATCCAAGAAGAACTGTTAACACAAGTCCAAGAACAGAAGTTCGAAGATGGCCGAAACCCTGAAGACGAAGAACAATTCCAAACGCAAAGACAAACAAAACAAAGTATCAGCGATACTAATCCCTCTGTCACACCCGAGACGCCACCACCTCCACAACTCGAAAAACTCGAATTTGAAACCCCGGAGGCTCAGTCAGCGGAACAGGCTGCCTTCGAAGAGGACGAAGCCGCTCAAACCGATTCGCGATGGCGTCCACAGAATATCGTGGGTAATTTCAAACGCATAAACGAGAAGATCAATATTCCTATTCCAGGTCTCAAGAAACGGAACAAGTTGGAGGACGATGATGACGAGAACGTCGATACTGCGCTCGCGAGGAAATTTACTCATGAATTGACTCACGAGGAACTCACGGCGTTGGCTTTCCAACATGAAGCATTGAGAGCACGACCTCCGATTCTTTGGGTTCCGGAGGATGAGTTGGGGATTGCGAGAGATGAGATTCAGCATACGAAGGCGGAGTGTGGAGATGAGATTCAGATTACATGTGCAGGGGCTGTATTGGATAGTAAAGGAAAGATTGTGTGGTCGAAGAATCCGCCTGACTATTTCTATATTCCGGATCTTTAGGGTAAGATGAAGGTGTTGATAGTGGGTGCATAACAGGGGGTGCATGGCGTCGGTCTTTTATCATCGATATGAGTTATATCAATTTCGAAACAATCGTTGCCCGTACGCTTAGCAGGCCTCTAAAACTCGATTGTGTTCTCGGTAGAAAACTGTTTGCTGATCGCGATATCTGGACAACACAAATCTCGTGGTTTTGTAGTTTTGGCCTTAAACTCCGGCTCATGGTCTTAAAAGTAAGCAAATCATCGATTCAACAAAGCAATCTCATAATTGGAGAATCCCCTTTCGTAGACACCGGGAAGCAAGGCATATTGATTTCGTTCAATGAAGTGGCAGAAGATTTCTGGAGTGACGATTTGTTCGAAAATGAAATGTTGGTATGTCGCCGACGTCTCAGTCAGGGGAAGCACTAGCAGCAAATCAGTGTCCGTCAAGAGACATGATATATCACCCAACACCTCAAAAGGCCATTGACTCCGTTGTATTGCAGTTGAGCAAGGAAAACACGCTTGATGTTATCCGATCTTGGTCGTTATCTGAAGCGATCTGATCGTCCCCGGTCCTGGCCCCCGCCGCCAGCCTAATCAGAACGCCACAAAGACACGAACGATCAACTAAACACTTGTTGTTTGCGAGTGTTTATTTGCCCATGGCAGACATTCTCGCGACACTAAAACATGAATGTAGCCCATCTTCTCACCTTTCACTGACGATAGTACATATTCTTGAATCCCGTCGAATAAACCTGGCTCACCAACTCGCGACAATAACATCAACACACAATGTTCCCGTCACCCAAAACACAGCCGTCCCCACGGACGACGCAGGACTTCTAGCGAACCTCTTCGCTCGAAATCAGCAGTGCGAGCTCAAATCTCTAGAAAAGCTTCATAGACTTGCCGGCATCACGCTATTCATCCCGAACAATCCGAACGAAGCGTCAATATCACAGGACGGAAAAGCTGATGAGTTTTTCGGAATCCGCTTCGAGACGATGCAGGAGGGTACAACACCACGAAGAACAAGACTAAGGGCAGGGAAATTCGAGCTGCCACATTACGTGATTCTTCGAAAGTCCATCGATGAGGATGCAGAATACGTTCTTCATCGACATACAATACCGTCATTCAT
>Ga0335073_10001885_pt1 | contig 28479 bp, 23 predicted proteins | sample Lox_Sample_22_FD_207093 | JGI IMG/M metagenome (GOLD analysis project Ga0335073, IMG submission 207093) | Soil microbial communities from Loxahatchee National Wildlife Refuge, Florida, United States - Lox_Sample_2.2 | ecosystem: Environmental > Terrestrial > Soil > Wetlands | place: USA...
CGCGGTCGTGCAAATTCTGGCGCGGCGGGCATGAAAGGGTGGTTCACGTTTTATCCGCCAAGACGGTGATTTGGATATTGCCGGTCATGGCCGTTCCATGAATTTGGCCGTGGCCGTGGCTTTCACGACGTCCCTCTGTTTCAATACCGCCGCCAGCAAATGCAGTGGCGGCCATGAGCGTTCAATCCAGGCGCGCACACATATCTCCTCACCAATCAGCACCGGCAGGCGGTAACGCACATTCAATTCTCCCGTCAGTGCCACGATGCCGCTGGCGAACAGACAGTTGGTCATGGCACCGTCCAACGGCGACGCAATCATCCCGCCGTGAAAGAGTCCTTCAAATCCTTCCAGGGCCGGATGGCCCAGGAATTTCGCCGAAACCGAACCGTCTTCTTCGCAGACAAATTTCACGCCCAAGCCAAGCGGATTTGACTGGCCGCACACGATGCAAAAAGGGTGGGCATCGGTCCGGATGGATTTGAGCCGGCTTTGCTTCAAGGCAATTGGGTGGGATGCGTTCATGTCACAGAAGATAAAAAATGTTGATTTCGACGAGATTAAAAGATAATGCAATATTGACCTGAAAAACAAGCTCGTTTAATTAAACATCAACATGTAACAACGACGAATCTGAAAAACAGGAAAGGGAAAATAGATGTCTGACACATTGGCTTTTTTAGAAAAATTCAAAGGCGCCGCCGAGAAGATGAAACAGTCCGCGCCGGACATGGTGAAGGGTTTCGGCGGGCTGTTTTTGAACATTATGAAGGACGGCGCGCTCAAGACCAAACAAAAGGAACTGGTGGCGCTCGGCATTGCAGTCGCGCAGCGGTGTGAACCGTGCATCAATCTGCATGTCCAGAAATGCCTCGACGCCGGCAACACGCCCGCCGAAATTCTCGAAGCCGCCAGTGTGGCTGTGATGATGCAGGGCGGCCCGGCCTATACGCACATTCCTGTCGTGATGGAGGCGCTGGAGGCATTGGCGGCGAAAACGTGAGTGAATTCGTATTCAGCCTTTGACGAAGTTTTCCGCCATCGCAATCGCTTTGCGCATGGCCATGGATTTGTTCACCGTTTCCTGATATTCACCTTCGGGCGTGGAATCGTTCACCCAGCCGCCGCCGGCCTGCACATAGGCCTTGCCATCCTTGATGAGGGCGGTGCGGAGAGTGATGCAGGTGTCGAGATTGCCGTTGAAGGAAAAGTAACCGATACAACCCGCATACGGCCCACGCGCGGTTTGCTCCAGTTCGGATATGATTTGCATCGCGCGAATTTTCGGCGCGCCGCTGACGGTTCCCGCCGGGAAGGTTGCCCGCATCAGGTCATAAGGCGTCTTGCCGGCGGACAGTTTGCCCTCGACCTGAGTGACGATGTGCATGACGTGGCTGTAGCGCTCGATGACCATCAGTTCCTTCACCTGCACGCTGCCAAAGTCGCAGACGCGCCCGATGTCGTTGCGCGCCAAATCCACCAGCATGACGTGCTCGGCGCGTTCCTTTGGGTCGGCGAGCAATTCCTTTTCCAGGGCCAGATCTTCCTCGTCATTTTTGCCGCGGCGCCGCGTTCCGGCAATGGGCCGGATTTCCACTTTTCCCTCTTCGCAGCGCACGTGAATCTCCGGCGACGCGCCGACGAGCGAGAACCCGTTCAGTTCCAGCAGAAACATGTAGGGTGAGGGATTGATGGAACGCACGGCGCGGTAAATGTCCAGCGGCGATGCCTTGACCGGCGCGCAAAAGCGTTGCGAACCGACCACCTGAATGATGTCGCCGGCCGTGATGTATTCCTTGGACTTGAGGACGTTCGCGGAAAACTTTTCCTTCGTCTGATTGGATTCAAACGGAATCACCGGCACATCGTCCGGCACGGTGACCGGATGATGTTCGCTCGGTTGTTCGAGCAGGGAAATTAGCCGTTCGATCTCGCTGGTGGCTTCTTCGTAGGCGTCCGCCGGATTTACCGTGTCATTCAAAATCGCGTTGACCAGAATCGTGATGGTCTGTGCCACCCGGTCAAAAATCAGCAATTGATCGGCAATAAGAAAAACCATGGTGGGTGTGCCCGATTCGTCCTTGGGCGGGCGCGGTACCACCGGCTCGACGTCGTGAATGAATTCATAGCCGATGAAGCCGACCGCCCCGCCGGTAAACCGGGGCAGACCGGGCAGCGTGACGGGCCGGAATTTTTTCATCACCCGCTCGACCACTTCGAGGCCGTCAGCAACGTGGTAGGGCGCGCACTCCGAGCGCGCCGCGGCGGACCGGGGACTGCCAGCCCTTCCTTTGACTTCAAAGCTTTCGACGACCTTGCCGTTTTCGACGACTTCGACGCGGTTCCCGGTTTGCCGGATCACGGCGCGCGGGTTGCAGCCGACGAACGAATAGCGGCCCAGATGCTCGCCGCCTTCAACGGATTCAAATAAAAAGGATTCGGCCTGGCCGCGAATTTTCCGATAAGCCGACAGCGGCGTTTCAATGTCGGCCAGCAGACGGCGCGTGACGGGGATCAAGTTCCCCTGCCCGGCCAGTCTCAAAAACTCTTCCAGCGTTGGCGAGTACATGCGCCAACAGCTTAAACTATTTGATCAGGCGGACGCGAGTACGTTTCAACCACGAGCGCGCGGACGGTTGACGCTTGATTTTGTGCAGCTTGCAACTGGCGCACCTCGCGTTTGGTGGCCCGGTGGATGCGCCAGATGGCCAGTAGGGAGTAAAAGGCCACGGCGATGGCGTAAGCCACCATGCCCATGCCGATGGCAAACGGCACCTGCCATGGCTTGCTGAAATAAATCAGCGCCGCACCGACCACGGCCGTCAACGACGTGTTGCCGGCCAGGCAAAAGAGATGGAGCGTGACGCGTGTCTCCCGCACGCGCTGCACATGCCATTCGCGGTAGGCATCCTCACCCAGCGAACGCATCAGCCAGGCAGACTGAAAATTGCGCGCGGCCACCAGCACGCTGGCGGTGGCAACAACAATGGCCGACAACGGCCACAGGGCCAGGGCGATGACCAATACTGCGTTGAGCAACAACCCCCAGCGCCAGCCGAGCTTTTTGGCGATGGGATTGCCTTCCAGCGCCAGGTTGGGCGTGGCAATCCACGTGCTGAGGAAATCCATCCCGCGCCCGAAGACCAGCAGTCCGAGCATTAGAAAATACTGGTGACTGTCGAATGAGACCGAATTGTCCATTATTTCTTTCCGTAAATTTGTTCCGGCGTTTCAAGCCGGGCCTCGGTTATCCTAACCGATTTTCCGTTATTTTCCACCGACCGGAAAAAACAGGATTGGTAGCCTTCGTGACAGGCGGCGCCGGTCTGCTCAACCTGGATGAGCAGCACGTCGCCGTCGCAATCGAACGCAATGTCTTTGACGCTCTGCACATGGCCGCTGGTTTCACCTTTCATCCAGAATTTCTGGCGTGAACGGCTCCAGAAATGCGTCTTGCCGGTCACGAGGGTCTTTTCCAGCGAGGCGTGATTCATCCACGCCATCATCAGCACCCGGCCGGTTCGTTGATCCTGAACGATGGCCGGGATCAGTCCGTTGGCGTCAAATTTCAGCGTGTCATAAAAATTCATGGTTGGTGCAAAAAGGTTGTTTAATTTAGCAGGATTTCCAGGTTTTACCAACCACGAAAAATTCAATGGACCTGGGCGGGCGCGTTGGAGTCAATGGGCGCAGCATCAGGAACGGCGTGCACATTGGTTGCCTGGTTTTCCCGCCAGGTGATGGCATTTTCGAGAGTGTGTTTGAGGCCGGCATACGTCTCATTGGTCACCGCCTCGAGTTGCGCCCGGGCTTCGGCGTAGCGCCCGGCCAGCATTTTAATCCGGGCGAGGTGAATATAAACGCCTTCGCGCTCGAGGTCGTCGTGGGCGACTTGAAACGCGTTGGTCCACGCAACCAGTGCGTCGTTGGTGCGGAGGGGGCGAATGCCGTAGTAACTCTCGGCGTAATCGGTTATTAGGGGAAAATTGTCCGGATCCAGTTGCACCGCCTTGCGGTAGAGAGCGAGTGACTTGTCGAAGACCTGTTGTTCGTCAATGTGATAATAGGCCCTGGCATCCACGCGATAGAGATAAACCATGGTGGCGAGGTTCTGATAATAAACCGGCTCGCGGGGATCCAGCTCAATGGCCTTGGCATAATACACAAAAGCATTGGTGATGGGGCCGTTTTCGCCATAGTAATTTCCGAGGTTGTTCCAAGCCGCCGGGTCTTTGGGATCCAGCTCCCGGGCCTTTTCATCCTGGGCTTTTGCGGCCTCCTCGTCACCGATGTTGTTCAGAAAACTGGCGTAGGCCAGATGCCCGCGAACAAAATCCGGATAGCGCCGCAAAAAGTCCTCGTAGCTTTTGCGAACCACGTCCAGTCGGGCCATGATGCGCTGGTTGAGTTCGGCTTTGGTTTCGCCCGCGCCCTGGGCGGCGAAGGCGTTATTGTCCTGAATCCATTTGTCCACTTCGGCCATGGCCGCATCGTCCTCGGCCATCAACCGGATCAGTTCCTTCTCGGCCGGGTCATTCGGGTTGGGGAGATTGACCGAGACGCCGGCGCTTTGCTGGATCAAATTGCTGACGGCCTGTGGCTGGTTTGTTGCCAGCAACGCACCCATCAGGCTGATGAGAAGTTGGTTCATATCGGCAACGTACGCGCGTCGGCACTCCGAGTCGAGACGGAAGGCGGGCGCTGCCTCGGTTCATTCACGACGAAAAGAGCCTGTCACCCCGGCCTCCCCTCGGGCTGGATGTTAAATTATTCCGCGAGGATTCTTCGTATTCGCTGTTTTATGGCCGAATCGCGTTGAATCTGGATAACGGCAGGCGGATGGCCAGTTTTTGCGTCATTGCGTGACCACGCGATAAAAGCGGTTCGTAAAGTGAATGCTGTCCAGATCCTCAAAATCATAATCGCCAGCGGCTCCCTCTTGGATCGGCGCTCCGATGCTGGTCCAATTCGTCAGGTCGGTTGAGGCTTCAATAAGATAACTTTGGCTCGGGTCAGCTGAAAATTCCAAGAGCGGTATCTGATCTTCGTCGCTTAACATGAGGTCGGCGACCGGCTCGGCCGGGTGGGTATAAAGATCGGGAATTTGATAGGCACGATAACAGAACGTCCCGCCATAACTTGAACTGATGTTGGTATCATCGAAAAAGGAAACATCGAACACCACCTGCGGCACCGGGTCGTGGGTGTATTCTACAATCCGAACCGCAGTCGCTGAGGGGCTGTAGGCACTGGGGTGGACTCCATTGACATAACTGACGGCGCCGTAATCAACCAGGATGTTCCGGGTTTGGGGAAGCCACTGTACCCGACCCACGTAGGGCGTAAAAAGGCGGTCTTGATTTGTCTGCCAGGCAGAATTCCAGACTTCGGACACCGTCATGTTGGTTTCATTGATGTTATATTCGATCGCACTGCTGTAGTTGTCCGCGTCGGCCACCGGCGGATCATAAGGACTGGCCTGGAAATTATTGTCGTTGTAAACCAGCAACGTGCCCTGGGGCGTAAGTTGCGGCGCGTGCTGGCCGTAATTCCAGTCGAACGGCGTGGCCACGGGGGTGAGCAGGTAGGGCTGCCAATTCGTCCCCCAATTGGCCGGCGAACCCAGTATCCATAGCAACTGTCCGGTGGCTCGGGAGAATTTGAGGACCGCATTCTGCGTACGTAACGAAACAATGATGGAATTGTCATTGGTATCTTCAATGATCGCATTGGCATGCTCATTATCCACCCCGACAGGCGAGCCGGAGCCCTCATTAACGGCATAAGTGAGGTAAGTGACTCGCGTGGGATCCATCAACTTCAAGGGCGACCAGGCATTGAGGAGCGCCGAGTTGGTCATCGAAATTTCAACGACCGGATTGTCATCAATGTTTGTCGTTTCCACCGGAGCATTGGAGATGCTATCGCTGCTCGGGAAATTGGAGACTTCCTCGGCAACATCACTGAGATATAAGATCGTGCCATGATCGGTTACGAGCCCTTCGTGGGCATTTACCGGATAGCCTGCGGGCGGAGACCAGGTCCTGACTGCCTCTCCGAGCATATTGATCTCCAGGAAATTATTCGATGGGCTTTGCTGTTCCATGAACAAATCGCCGTTGTCCAGTTGTCGCGCTTCATTATCAATCGAAAGTACGGACGGGCAATACCAGACGACATTCCCAGAACCGTCCATGATGGTGATGTAATTGGTAAGGGTGCCGCTTCGGTTCGCAATAATGAATAAAAAATATCCCGGCTCCATTTGGCTTGGTTCACTGGTTAACACGTTGTAAACCGGGAAATCCGCCGGCAAGGAACCGGTGACAAACGTCAGCAGTTGCGGGGCCGTATATGCGTTCCGGCTCTTATCATACACCGTAACCTGGATTTCGTTGGTTTGATCTGGCTTGAACCCAAGCATTGTCACCGAGTGGGTCGTGGCATAATCATAGAAATCGCGTTCCCAGATGCCCGTCGCGTCGCTGACCAGGACGCTGATTCTTGAATCCACATCGGTGGTCAACTGCAACACTCCGGCCAGCGGAGCATTGGTTGCCGGGGAAAAGGAAGGCCCCGACAGGATGGTCACCCCATGGGACCGTGATGAAACGGCCAGAATCGCCGTTGCCAGAGAAGCCATCACAAACCGATGCGCCGGGAATCGCCGAATCATAATCGCTCATTCAATCAACTGGACGGATCACTGAACTGCGACTTAACGGGAAATGCGCCCATTATTTTACGCGAATATCAATAATAGTTGGTATTATGGTCCGCCCACCACGAACATAGACGACGTTCTCGTGGAAGAAGTTTCATGAGAATTCGCACGCGTCTAAAATGGATCTGTCTGCTCCAAGTGCTTTTAAAAGAATGGGATAGGCTGGCGGATCTACGGGGCAGGCGCGCGATTTTGGTTCCTCGCCGATTTTTTGATTAAGTCACCAGGGCAATCCAAATCAGCAGTCCGGCCAACGCGGCCAATGTCACCGGGATGCCCAGCCGGGCAAAGTCCCAAAAGGAGATCTTGACGCCCAGAGTACGGGCCTGTTGAACCACGATAATGTTGGAAACGCTGCCGATGATGATGAGACTGCCGCCGAAGCTGTTCGCCAGCGCCAGAAGGTAAGCGGCGGTCGGCTGTGAGAGGTTGACCATCTTGAGCAGCAACATCACCGCCGCCGAGTTGTTGATCAGATTGGACAATCCGGCTGTCGTCAACGTCAGGGTGGTTGGCGAGTTGAGATTAAAACCGCCGTGTGCCAGCCATTGCACGGCCTGAGCGCCATAACCGGTGGATTGGAAGGCGCCGGTGACCACAAACAATCCCATGAACAACACAAGAATCGGCCAATCCACCAGGCCCAGTAAATCGTTGGTGCGAAACCTGGTGCTCGCCAGATGAATTCCGGCGGCAGCCAGGGCGATAACTTCCTTGGGCAACCCGGTGAAGAACAAACCAACCACCACGACCAGAATGACGATGCCTTTGATGGTGTGAGGCCGATTGAACGGATAGGCTTGCTGGGTTAATTCCGCCGGCGCGGCCGCGGTCAGTGCCAGTCTTTTCCGCGACAGTCGCCAGATGATGCCGTAGGCGGCGGCCATCGCAAACGTGACCGGGACGCACGTCCAAAGAATGTAACCGCCGAAATCCAAATGCGCGATCTGGCTGATCATCATATCCTGCGGATTGCCGATGAGCGTTGCCGCCGCGCCGATGTTGCTGGCGACGGCCAGCGCGACCAAAAACGGGGCGGGATTGATTCGTTTGCGCAGGAGAGCGGCTCCGGCAATCGGCGCGAAAACGTAGCAGACGATATCGTGATTCAAAAACGAGGACAGCATACCGGTGGCCGCCATCAGGACCAACAGGAACCGCGCGGGATGGCTGAGCCGCGCGGAAATGGCGCCGGCCACCCGGTCGTAAAACCCGGACAGCCGGAGTTGCGCCGAAATCACAAAAAAGCCGAACAGCAGAAAGATCGTCGGCCAGTTAATGTACGAAATGACGTTGCCGGTGGAAACGTCGCCAAATATCATCATCGCAATGGCGCCCAGCAAGGCGATGCCGACGCGATTGAGTTTCAAACCGGGCACGTGGCCCATGGCGATGCCAAGATAAGTGATGGCAAAAATTGCCAGAATCACGGAGCGCCGGGGAAAATCCGTGAACGCAGTGGCGAGCAGGCCGGTCATGTCGGATGATCGTTATTTTGCGAGCGATTTGCGGATGGATTGCAATTCCCGGCGATGCGCCTGGCCGGGTTTGGGATAACTCAGCTTCAGCGATTTCAAGGTATCGAGAATAATTTGTGAAATAATGAGCCGGGCGTTTTCCTTGTCGTCGGCGGGAACAATATACCACGGCGCATGGTCGGTGCTGGTGGCGCCGAGGCAATCTTCATAAGCCTTCATGTAGTCCCTCCAGAATTTCCGTTCGGCGAGGTCGGCCTGGCTGAATTTCCAGTTTTTCGCCGGGTCGTCAATCCGTTCGAGGAACCGGCGGCGTTGTTCATCCTTCGACAGGTGCAGGAAGAATTTAACGATGCGTGTCCCATTGCGATGCAGGTGCTTCTCCAGGTCCAGAATGGAGCGATACCTTTTTTCCCAGAGCGTTCGTTGGTTGAGCAATTCCTCCGGAATCTGTTGGGCGCGGAGGATTTCCGGGTGCACGCGCACGATCAGCACTTCCTCGTAATAAGAGCGGTTGAAAATGCCAATTCGCCCGCGTTCCGGCAGGCGGCAGGTGGTGCGCCAAAGAAAATCGTGCTCCCGGTCCTCGGGGCCGGGCTGTTTGAAGCTGAAAACCTCGCAGCCCTGCGGGTTGATGCCGGACATGATGTGCTTGATGGCGCCGTCTTTGCCGGCGGCATCCATGGCCTGGAAAATCAGCAACACCGCGTAGTGGTTGTCGGCGTAAAGCAGGCCTTGTTGCCGGCTCAATTCCCGGGTGTGTTCGGCGAGGATTTCCTGGGAATGCTCCTTCGAAGGGTAGAAGGGTTTCACCCTGGTCGGCCACCGCTTGAGTTTGATCTGTTCACCTTCGCAAACCCGGAAGGCCCCTGATTTAATTTTCATAGAATGGCCTAAAATGTGGCGACCCCGGCCACTCGGCAAGCGTCATTTTTCGAAGGCAAAATTTTTAACGCATCCGGGAATTCTAAACCTTGTTGGGGTCAGACGGTGGCCGCAGCGCGGCTACGGGCTTGCGGATGAGATAACAGCCGTCAAGACGTTGGCACAGCTGTACAACAGCGAAGGGTAACGTTGGCGCGAATGATTTCAGGTCCTGTGGCCAAGGGGGCCAAGGCCGGTTCCTAATGATGCCAGTAGCCTCCGCCGGAAGATCGGCCCTGCGATCCGCTCGAGTAATGGTAGGCTCCACCCCAATGGCCGCCTTGATTTTGATAGTGCCAGCCCCGGTTCCAATGGTGACCATACCATGCCCCTCCCCACCATCCCCAACCCCAGCCCCATGCCGGGTACCAGCCCCACCAATACCAACCTGGATACCAATATCCGTAAGGATAGTTGTAGTAGTCATCGTAGTAATAACTTCGCGCAACGGGCCATAGGTGGGTTTGCTTGATGCTTACCACCGGATAAGTGTATTGGGCTTTCTGCACCGGGCCACTTTCCAAGCCGGCAACGGTACCGGCCACCGTCACCAGCCGTCCCTGCTGGAAAACCTCCGGGTCCAGGAACTCCTTGCTGCTGGCGATGAAACGCCCGGAAGTGTCGGCATACTCCAACGGTCTGCCGTCACCACCCAGAGGCAGTTCCAGAACGTAAAGAGCGCTGCGGTTCACGTCGTTGTCAACCTTGATGATTCTGCCGCCCCAAATAACAATCGTGCCCTGGCAGGCGCCCGGATCCGCTCTTACTTGTGCCAGGGTCAGCGGTCGGGCCTGGTCCTGGAGGTTTTTGGCGATGGGATAAGTTACGCAACCCGATAGCAGCACCGGGATCAGTCCCACCGGCAATATCGTTTTTCCCAACCACATCTTCATTTTGCGCCTTTTGCTCCTGGGCGGGTTGAAGTTCCAAAACGGCAGGTCAGTTCAGGTCCGGGCGCGTTCAAATCCAGGTTTATGCGCCCGCGTGTCATTATTCCCGGTTGCACGATCGCGCTCATATCACAATGGTTCTGACACATAAAGGCGGTGAGATGTTGAATAAAACACGCAGAGCCGGCACATCGGCATTCATTCGGTTGCGCCCGCCCTGTTTCCGGATGTCCCTGAACTCTGCGTCAAAAGAGAAAATCAAATTCTCCCGGCATCCAGACGTCAAGACCACCCTCCCCGGGGCGTGTTTCCCACACCGGGCTAGTGATTCCATGATTGATGGTCCGCGGTCAGCGCATCCAACTCAGGCCACTTGCCGCATCATGTCTTCGCTGCCGAAGGGGTTCGGCGCGCGCAGAATGCATTCGGGATCGTCGCGCCACTGGCCGTCCACCAGGAAGCGATAGTGATGTGTGCCGGGCGATAACTGCACGGCGACCCGCCACACGCCGTCCGCGCCTCTCTGCAGGTTGATGGGGCGCTCCTGCCACTGGGTAAAATCACCCACCAGTTGCACGCTCCGCGCCTCGGGTGCGGAGAACGAGAAGGTTTGTTGCCGGCCCGGATTGCCATTTTTTGGGTATGTCTTGTGTGCCATAGGATGTGATTCCTTTCTATGCGCCTCTTGCCACGGCGCCTTGGATTTTGCGACGCAGAGATCGTTCCCACTTCAACATCTCCCTTCTTAATAAACGATGACACGGAGTGAGCTCAACCGTTTTGCGGGTGTTTTACCCACTCCGTGCCGCTGCGGCAGAAAATCCACCGCGGCTAATTGATCTCTCGCAAAATCGGCTTTCGCCGCTGACACCTTAAACCTCTCGCGAAAGCAAAGCAAACCTGAAGGTAAATTTCCTCATTGATGCCTCAATGATGCGGAACGGGCAGCCGTTCGGCGAATGGCGGTCGCGGTGCCGGTACCGCCAGTTGCTTTCGTTGCGGCAGCTGATGAACATCGCGTGCCGGACGGTCGTTATTCCTGAGGTGATGCCCGTCTAAAAAGGTCAAATCGCGGGCTTCCACGAGCGTTTTGATTTCGTTCCAGGGTTTTGACTGCGAAAGGCTTGTGCCAGTATACAACGCCAGCACGGCAGCATCTTTGATCCGCCGTTGCCCCGCCCAGTTTTTAAGCCAGTCCTGCAATCCAAGCGGTGGCGGATGAAGATGATTCAAGGCCAACACGATCAAATCCGCATTGGCGGCCACCGCCACGGTCAAAGCGGCCAGGGTTGGCTGTTTCAAGACGTCGCTTCTCCAGGGCTTGATGTCCCACTTGATAGCCGGGTCTACGCACGGGGTGACGCGTTCCAACAACGCCATGGCGTGTGTGGCCGCATCGAAATCATCGTAAATAATCACGGCCTTCAAGACCGCGCCGGGAAGGTTTTCTTTATGCTTGGCAACGATATTCATAAAATTCACCTCTTTTGTATTTCCGACACACCGAGGCGGAATTGGTTCAACCATGTGAACAATTTTCCCGGAAAATTTTTGAACCTCAGATTGAAGGAAGGAGGTCAATCCTGTTCTGCCCCAAAAACGGGGAAAACCAGGGTCTTTCTCTCTGTGCCCACTTCTGCCTTTTGCCAATCCGTTGATTTTTAAACCTCTTTGACCACGCCCCAATAAACGTCGAGGCGTTTGCCGAGATAAAGCTTCACCGCTTTGACCAGCACCCCGGCCTCGACTTGCTGGCCGCGGGCGACAATCTCCTTGAGTGTCATGCCCGGACGGATCTGAAACGAGCCTTGCGCAATAATCGGGCCTTCATCCAACCGCATGGAAACGAAGTGCGCGGTGACGCCGGCGATTTTCACCCCGCTTTCGTAAGCCTGCCGGTAGGCCTGCGGGCCGGGGAAGCTTGGAAGCAACGACGGGTGGATATTGATGATTTTATTTTTGAATCGCCACACAAAGTTTGGCGAAAGGATTTTCATAAACCGCGCGAGCACCACAAAATCAATTTCGCGTTCTTCGAGCAGGCGCAGGGCGCGGGCTTCGGCGCGGGCGCGGTCAGTCCAGGGGATGTGTGCGAACGGCAATCCGGACTTTTTGGCGAGCGGCGCAAGGTTGGGGCGGTTGCCAAGAACGAGCACGGGGTCAGCCTTGATTTCGTGCCGGCGGTGCGCCGTCCTGAGCGCATCAAAACAGTGCCGCTCCTTCGTCACCATGATGGCGAAACGCTGCCGCCGATTCGGCTCGGTGAACCGGATTTTGATTTCCATGCCGAGTTGCTGCGCCAGTTCGTCCAGGCCGGCGCGCAGGGTGGCGGCACGACAATCGCTATTTGGCCATGAGGCCTGGAGTGTCATGCTGAACTGGCCGCGGGTGACCTGCTCCTCCAAAGCCTCAATATTGGCCATTTGCTGGAACAGAAAGGCGGTGATGCGTGCGACGACGCCGGTTTTGTCGCGCCCGATGACAGTAATGGTGGCAAATTGCCTCATTTTTGGTCGCGCCAGACTTTGCGGGTTTTTCGGGCCAAAACGCAACTTTTTTTCGCTGCGATTGTTGATATAACAAAGTAATCTGGACAATTTGAATGGGTTTTAACTCGGTAAAAAATCTGGTCGCGACGGTCGCAGAAACAACTCCCGGACAGTTTGACGACTGGCGGAAGGCGTGGCGTGCGGCGGCGGACAACGGCTCGACGGAGTCGTTGTTGTCATTCGTGGCGCGGGAGCGCGGTCTCGCCGAGGATGTTTTTTTGCAGCGGCTGGCGAATGCGCTCAACTGGCCGTTTGTGGACCTGCACAAGCATACCATCCCGCCGGAGGCGCGGAACAAACTTTCCACGAAAGTCGCCTTTCAATACAGCGTGCTGCCTGCGGCGCTGAACAGCGACACGCTGCAAGTCGTCGTCAGCGATCCGTTTGACGCCGCGATGATGAACGCCGTGCGATTTGATGCGCACAGCCCGGTGCAATTCGCGCTGGCGCCCAAAACGGAAATCGAAAAGGCGCTCAAAAAATACTACGGCGTCGGGGCCGAAACCCTGGACGAGCTGGGCGAAAGCGAGCCGTTGGAGCTGGAAATTGCCTCCGACAAGGAAATCACCGAGGACGACCAGGAAGCCAGCGTCATCAAATTCGTCAACCAGATCATTTGGGAAGCCCACAAGGACCGCGCGACGGACATTCATTTTGAACCGGCGGAGGACGAGCTGCGTATTCGCTACCGCATTGACGGCATCCTGCATCAGACGCCGATGCCGCCGCAGCTCAAACGGTTTCAGGCGGCGCTCATTTCGCGCATCAAAGTGATGAGCGGCATGAATATCTCCGAAAAGCGCCTGCCGCAGGACGGCCGGATTAACGTCCGCATCAAGGGCGAGGAAATTGACATCCGGGTTTCGACCGTGCCGACGGTTTATGGCGAAAGTGTTTCCCTCCGCCTGCTCACACGCGGGAAAATTTTCCTGAGCCTCGACAAGCTTGGTTTCGCGCCGCAGGACGAGGCGATGATTCGCGAAATCATTGTCAAACCCCACGGGATTTTCCTTGTGACCGGCCCGACGGGTTCGGGCAAATCCACGTCGCTTTACGCCTTTTTGAGCGCCATCAATTCCGTTCACAAGCGCATCATTACCATTGAGGAACCGGTCGAATACGAGCTCAAGGGCATCAATCAAATTGCCGTGCGACCGGAAATCGGGCTGACGTTTGCGATGGGGTTGCGCCATATTTTGCGTCAGGACCCGAACGTGATCATGGTAGGGGAAATCCGCGACCTGGAGACGGCGGAAATCGCCATCCGCGCGTCGCTGACCGGCCACCTGGTGTTCAGCACGCTGCATACGAACGATGCGCCCAGCGCGTTTACGCGGTTGATTGACATGGGCATTGAACCGTTCCTGGTGGCGTCGTCGGTGGAAGCGGTCATGGCCCAACGTCTCGTCCGCACCATCTGCCCTCACTGCAAGACCGAACAGAAAGTGGAGCGTGACTACCTGCAAAAAATCGGGTTTCCCGAAAGTGAAATTGACACGGCGAAATTCTGGCGCGGGGCCGGCTGCGAAGATTGCCGGCAACTCGGCTATCAGGGGCGCAAGGGCATTTATGAGCTGCTGATTCTGAACGAAACCATCCGTCCGTTGATCTTGAACCGCGCTCCGGCTTCAACCATTGCCGCCCGGGCCATCGAACTGGGAATGCGCACCCTGCGCACCGACGGCTGGAACAAGGTCAAGGCCGGCGAAACCACCATTGAGGAGGTCCTGCGCGTTACCCAGATCGAGGAACACATGGACGCGCTCATTGGCGACACCAAAACCGAAATGTGGGTCAAGGCGTGATGAAATCTCTAGGCAGAAGGCGGAATGAAGAAGGCAGAATTTTCTGCGGCGTCTTGTGTTTTGCCTTCCGCGTTCCGCCTTCCGCCTTCTGAATATGGCGCGCTGGCAATCTTGCAACATCCTCCACGTCGGCACGGACGCCCACCGCCTCTGGCAGTTCGAAGCCCGGGGTGGCGGCTTTGCCTTCAGTCGCGAGCACGCCGGCGCGCCCGGCGAATCTTTGCCCTTCAGCCTGGTGGCCAAGTCGTGGCGTTCGTTGTGGCAGCCCCGGTTGAATGTCGCGTGGTTGCCGCCGGAAAACGTTTTTTTACGCGTTATCGAATTGCCCCGGAGCAGCTTCGAGGAAACGGTGGCGATGGTGGAATTGCAGCTGGAGAAGTTGTCGCCCCTCCCTGTGGCGCAGGTCGTGTGGATGATCCACGTATTGCCACAAACCGCGGCCGATTTGCAGACGGTCATTGTCGTCATCGCCGCCCGCCATGCGGTCGAGGGGTTTCTCGGCAAAATTGAAGGTCAGGGCTATCTGGCGGACCGGCTCGAAGCGCCCATGCTGGACGAACTGGAAGCGACGCCGGCGACGGAAGACGGCGCGTGGATTTATCCCGCGGCTTTCACCGGGCAGAACGTGGCGCTGGTGGCGTGGCGGTGCGGCGGCGCGTTGCGGAATTTAAGTTTCGTGGTTTTGCCGGCAACCGGCGACCACGCCACAGGCTTGAAGGACCAGTTGACCCAACTCACCTGGGCCGGGGAATTGGAAGGCTGGCTGACCGCGCCGCCCGTCTGGCACCTGGTCGCCGACGGGGCGGTCGCCGGCGAATGGGAAAGCGCCCTGCGCGCGGGCCTGGACGAGCCGGTGCAGGTGACCAGGCCGTTGCCGTTTGCGGAATTGGCCGCGCGCACCGCCCGGCGTTCCACGCAAGGCGACGCGCGCAGCACCCTGCTGCCGGCGGAATTTTCCACGCGTTATCACCAGCAATTTGTGGATCGCCTGTGGTTGCGGGGTTTGGCGGCGGCGGGAATTCTATACGTGGTCGGAGTGATAATTTATTTCTGCGCAACCACGGTGTTGGGGTATCAGGTGGACCGGGTGGCGCAACAGGTCGCGGCGTTGAACGGCAGTTACACCAACGCCTTGCAACTCAAGGCGCGTTACGAGGTGCTCAACCAACGGCAGGATTTGAAATACGCGGCGCTGGATTGCTGGAGAATTGTGGCCGAACAATTGCCCGCCGGCCTGACGTTGCAGCGGCTGAGTTTTGCCGATGGCCAGCAATTGTCCCTCAACGGCGTCGTCGATCAGGACCAGGTTTCCCAAATTACCGATCATTTTTATGACGCGGTACGCAAAGCGGAGGTGGACGGTCAACCCATGTTTGATCCTGCGAGTGGCGAGGTGCCGGTTTTTCGCGCGACCGCCAATAAGGTAAGCTGGCAATTCTCGCTCATGCTCAACCACAAGCCGGAGGAGGTGAAGTGAAAAAGTATTTCGCCCAATTGCGTCCGTTGGAGCGCCGGCTGGCGGTGGCGGTGCTGGTGGTTTTGTTTCTGGTGTTGAATTATGTTTTCATCTGGCCGCATTTTTCCGATTGGAGTCGTCTGCGCTACAGTTTGGAGGATGCCCAACGCAAACTGGCGCTCTACCAGGCGACCATCGCGCAATCCGCCCGGTACGCGGCGTTGGTGAAAAAAATGGAAGGCCAGGGCGGCGCGGTTGCGCCTGAGGACCAGGCCATTAATTTCATCCGCACAATTGATTCGCAATCGGCGCGCAGCGGCGTCGGCATCATTAACACGTCGCGGCAAATGACCCGTACAAATGAGTTTTTCGTTGAGGTGACCGAAAGCATCAACGTTACCGCCGGGGACCCGCAATTGGTGGATTTTCTTTACAAGCTCGGTTCCGATGCTTCCATGATTCGAGTGCACGATCTGGAGTTGCAGCCCGACCCGGCGCACCAGCGCCTCAACGCCAACATCCGGCTGATTGCCAGCTACCAAAAAGCTCCGGCAAAAACTGATTTGAAGAACAAAACGAAACCATGAAACAACCGTGAAAACGACCACGCTCATCCTGCTCGTGCTGTTAACCGGCCTTGGCCTCCGGGCGCAAATGCCACCCGGCCCCCGTCTCGTGCCCCAACGCCCCGGTATCCCGGCGGTCAACCCCGCCGATAACCCGATGCCTCAGCCGGGATTGCCGTCAACGCCGGCTGCCAGCCAAACCGTTGCCCCCGCCACCGCAACGTCGGCCGCCGCCCAGGAGATGGTTCCCGCCGGCGACATCAATTTTCAGGGCGTGGATGTGGATCAGGTCCTTGACGTTTACGCGCGTTACGTGGGACGCACGTTGTTGCGGGCAGGTCTGCCTCAGGCGAAGATCGTCCTCTACACCGAGACGCCGCTGACCAAAGACGAGGTGGTTCAGGCGCTGCAAGGTGTGCTGGCGCTCAACGGCATTGCGCTCATCAATATTGGCGACAAATTTGTCAAAGCCGTGCCCGTGGCCCAGGCCAGCCAGGAAGGTGCGGCCTTCAACACCAACGATGCCGCCCAACTGCCGGACGTCGGTCAATACGTGACCCACATCGTCCAGTTGAAATATATCAAGCCCAGCGAATTGGCCCCCGTCTTGCAACAATTCGCCAAGATTCCGAACGGGGTTTTCCCGATTGACAGCAATGGCATTCTTATCCTTCGGGACTACGCCGAGAACATTAAACGGATGCTGGAGTTTATCAGCCAGGTGGACGTGATTATGCCGGAGGAGTTTATTTCCGAGGTCATTCCGATCAAATATGCCATGGTGGACGACATCGCCAACGCCTTGAACAGCCTCGGCGGTTCCAGTTCGGCCATCGGCAATGCCACCACTCCCAGTTCGCGGGGTGGCGCCTTCGGTAACATGGGTGGCACCGGCAATCAGTATCAAAACGGCGGTGGCAATCAGTCCGGCGGCCAAATAACACGGCCATTTGGAACTGCTGCGGGTGGAGCCGCGGGAGGCGGCACTTTCAGCCAGCGATTGCAGTCCATCATCCAGCGCGCGGCGTCCGGCGGGGGACAGGGTGAAATTCAACTGTTGGGCCCGACAAAAATCATCGCCGACGAACGAAGCAATTCATTGCTGGTCTATGCCACCAAGGAGGACATGAAAACGATCAAGGACATCGTGGCCAAGCTGGACGTTTTGCTGCCGCAGGTGCTCATTGAATCGGTCATCATGGATGTGAACCTGAACAATGGCTGGAATTTCGGTGTGTCGGTGGCGCAAAATCCTAAGACGTTCAGTCCTACCCAAGGCATCCAAGGCGCCGGTGGTTACAACAATGGTCAGTCGTTCTTTGATTTCATGAACAACACCCTGGGTACCAATGCGACCTCGACTGCAAGCACGGCTTTCGGCAACAGCCTGGGGAGCGGCTTGAGCTATTTCGGAAACATCGGCCCGACGTGGGATGTGGCTTTGGCGGCGGCGGCGTCAGACAGTTCGGTTTCCATCATCCAGCGCCCGCGCATTCAGACTTTCCAGGCCAAAGAAGCGCAATTCTTTGTCGGCGAGACGGTGCCGTACGTCACCAGCGTTTATTACAACAGCGGCATCGGCGGCGGCCCCAGTTCCTCGTATTCGCAATTGCAGGTGGGCATCTCGCTGGACGTGACGCCGTTCATCAATCCGAACGGCCTGGTGGTAATGGACATCAGCCAGGAAATTGACGACCTCAATGGCAGCACGTTTATTCAGGGCGTGGGCAACGTTCCCAACACTGACAAACGCCAGCTTTCCTCCGAGGTCGCTGTCAAGGATCGCGACACCATCATCCTCGGCGGGTTTATCCGCACCGAAAAGGACAAGAGCAAAAACGGCGTTCCTCTGCTGCAAGACATACCGATATTGGGCAGCCTGTTCAGCAGCCGCACCAGCAACCATACTCGGGAAGAGTTGCTCGTATTAATGCGTCCCACTGTTCTGAAAACTCCGGAAGTTGCCGCGGTGCAAACAACTGAAGAAGAAAAACGATTGCCCGGCATTTCGGCTGCGCTGGCCAACGAAGAGACAGAACAACGCCAGGCCGAACAAGCGGAGCAACGACGGGAACGCATGCATGCTGCGCCGCCGGACTCGTCCTACCAACCAGTGCCCCAAGGTGATTTGGTTGATACCAACGCCGTCTCGTTGCCCGATTCGGGCACGTCGGCGAAAAATGCGGCTCCACCCTTCCAGGCGCAACCGATGCCGGGCAGGCCGCAATCGGCCGCTCCTTCGTCGGGATCCGGATTGTTTCAGCCGCTGTCGCCGGAAGGTTACGTCAATACCAATGCCGTGCCCTACCCCGGCCGGTAGGGCACACTTTGAATTTACCGCATCGGCACCGCGTTGGTATTGATGCCATTGGAAAGCATCTCCTCCAGACTGCGGATCGGGTGCAAGGGCAGAAGCAGGGCTTTGGGAATATAGACCGGCTCACTTTGCGGGTGCTGGAGCGTGCCGGTGATTTTGTATTCAAACAGCTTGCTGACCGGCCATAGAGCCGTGCTCAAGAGGGGGCCGACGACCCAGGTGTCACGCAACAATTGAGCGGTCACGCGGGCGTCCACGTGGCTCCGCAAATCCACCGTGCCGTCATACTGCAACCGCATCATCGTCGATCGAATTTCCAAGTCGTCTGAGAATATCACCCCGTTGGTCATGCCGAATTGCGTCGCCGCCTCCGTTGCGCGGCTGCTGCCCAGACCGGGCATGACCATATTTAACACCGGCGACAGGATGCCAAAAACAGGAACATCCCAGATCAATCCATCATGCAGGTTGGCCCTCCCGTAACCGTTCCAGGTGCGCCAGTCATCCGAGTTTGCGCTCGTCATCACAAACCGTCCGCTCAGCACGCCTTCCAGATGATTGGTCGGCGACAATAAATCTGCCGCCAGCAAATGCAAGCTCGCGTTTCTGACATTGGCGGCAAATTCAAAATCTGCGCCCGACCTTGGCCGGAAATCAAAATGGGCGAAACCGTTCGCATCCCCGCCATAAAACGCCGCCGCCAGATTCGTCAGCATCAACGTCTCGCCCAGCCAGTGGATTTCCCCGGTGATGCGCGACGTCTTGAGTTTCAACCATTCCAACGGCGTGCCTTCCGCCTCAAACCATAAATCCGCGTCCCCCATGCTGCGTAACGGCGCGTAGCCGTTCACGCGCGCCGGACAGGGTGCGCCAAAACGATAAGGGTCCATGACCTCGCCGGCCTTGCGGCTGATGGCGCGCGCGACCGCCCGCGGATCCACCGTGCTGAAACCATTGGTGAAATAAATCCGCCACGAATTGAAATCCACGGCGATGCCGTCGGCGCTCATCTTTTGCGCGCCGGTTTGGAGGCGCGGCTGGAAAAAATCAAGAACCCGGTTGGTATAGCCAAAGTCGCCTTCAACCCAGCCAACGATCTCGCCGCGGATGGTGAAATTTGTCAGTGCCACGTGTCCCCTGGCGCCCAGGCTGTTGTTATCAGCCAAACAACCCCACACGTCCGCGTTCAGCGACAGAGGCTGAGCGAATGCGAACAAGTCCAGGACCCGCTCGGCGTGGTTTGTGGCCAGCAAGGGCCGGAGGGCATACGGCGCCAGCGCCCCTTGCATGTGCCAGTGGTAGTTTTTGGTGGCGTCGTCCTCGACGTCGGCGAGATCCAGCGCGCCCTCGGGGCGCGTTACGGCCAGATAAGGCAGCCGCCAGACCAGATTGGAATAGGAAAAACTCCCCCGCGCCGAGTCAATGGCGATGCCGCGAAATGCGCCGTTGGTCGCAGCGAATTCGCCGGTCAGCCGCATCGTCGGTTGCACTTCCCCGCGCCAATCGGGCTGCCGATTCGTCCAAGCGGGCAAAATCAGCGAGCCCGCGGCCAGTAATGTCGGCGGTTGAGTCCACGAAAACTGCGTCAGCCAGGCGCGGGTTTTTTCCGTCAACAACGCCGCTATCGCCGGGGGATCAAAATGCGACGAATTGGTGAAGATGAATGCGCGGGTATCCACATTCAACCGCGCCTTGGCGTCGAGCCGCCCGCCGCCCAATTCGGCGGACAAATTTGTCACTGCCAGTTCCGGCGCGCGCCAGAATCCACCGCACTTGACAGTCTGGACACTCAATTGCGGTGATTCCAAATTTTCCGCCTGGGCGGTCCATTCGATGCGATACGGTTGCAGATTGGTCCACCAACCCCGGGCGGGGGCTGGAGTGGCTGGTGCTCTCGGGGCCGCCATCAGCCTGGCGACAAGTTGAATGGCGGCTGCGCGACCCCAGGGAGTGTCAACGCCGGCCGCGTTGATGGTCAGGTGAATCCTGAACGAACGGGGGTCACGCGCGTCGCCATTGACGGTTAAACTCAATTGGGGCGCGCCGACCAGATGAATTTGACGAAGTACATCGGCGAAGGTTTGGCAGCGAGCCCGCCAGGCGGTGGCGTTGGTCGTTTGACCGTGAAAAATTTCCCAGTTGCGAAAGGCCGAGGCATGGGCGATATCCCCCGATAGTCTGAGTTTTGCGCCGGCAAAGTCAGCCTGAAAATTATCAAGTGACCAGATGTCATTGGTTTGAAACCGCAAGTCGGACTGAACCTGGTCGAGCACCAGCGCGTTGGTCGGCGAGAGCGGCCAGATGAATTGACCTTGGCGCAGCACCAGCCCGTCAACCTGCCATTGGCGGTGCAACAACGCCGGATAATCCAGCCGCAATTGAACCTGTCGGAGCGAGAGCGTCGGACTCCCGGTCGTTTCGGCGCGGCCAATGTGAACATCGTCGGCCACCAACCCGCGCCGCAGGCTCAGGCGCAAACGGGCGAATTCCAGTTCAACGCCGCGCGCGCGCAACGTCTCGACGAGCGGCCGTTTCACAAAATCCGGCAGACCGACTTGATTGAGCCAGCCAATGGCGCAAATCAAAACGAGAATGAGGACAATGATCAGCCGGCGAAAATGGCGGAACAGCGTCCGGCACAGCCGCCAGAAGCCAGTTCGACTGCGCATATCAGGGATTCCCGCCGGGCGGGGCAGGAATGGACAGATAACTCAAGACAAACTGATAGAGCACCGGCGGAAACACAAAGACCCATCGCTCCCCGTCCAGCGTTACGGCCGCCACGGCGGTTTGCGAGCCGGAGATGCCAAAATCCACGGTGTGTTTCGTGCCGTCTTTCAGTTCGAGATTGATGGAAAGATTTCCCGGTTGGAATCCGAATTTCTGACCTTCGGCAGCGTCATGGGCCAGCCAGGCGGCGGCGGTCAGCTCGCCAAACTGATGCGCGGTTTCCTCGATGGCCGCCGGAACAATGATGCCCTGCGAACCCGGTGCCAGCGACCAACGGTTGGCTCCATTATGGAGGATTTGCCGGGTCCGGCCGTTCTGATGAATGGTGATTTGCGCCACCTCCGCTTCCGAAAAATTCCAGATCCGCCGTTCGCGGAGTTCCCAGCCGGCTTCCGGCAACTGGTCGAAATCCTCCAGCGGAATGGCGTAAACAAAGTCCTCATCCGCGCGCCGCACATAAACTTCATTGGTCTGCGTCGCGCCGAAAAGCAGTTGCCCCATGGCCGTGTTGGTGTCGCCCGCCGCGGAAAATAACGTAATTTGCCAGGCGGGGGTCGCCAGTCCATAGGCCGGCCAGTCCGGTGTGGTCACGACGTCCTTGACAAATTCCGCCACGCGCAGATTGGCCAGAAGTTTGATGAACTGTTGGACGGAAGCAGCGTCGATCGGAAAAGGCTCGCCGGCCACCCGCCAGTCATTGCTGCCCTGGCGTTGCAGGGTAAAATTGCTTTTACCCCGCACGTCAATTTCGGCCACGGGCGCCGACAACTCAAGCAAATACGGATCGCGAAAGTCGTTCACCGTGCCGAACCAGGGTGACAAGGGTTCTTTGGCGGTGGTGACGACCGTGTTCCAGCCGTCGTGCTGCGCAAAGACCAACGCCGAATTGGTCGCCGGGCTTTTGCCGATGTGGATGGCGGTGACCAGATTCGTTCCCCGGCCGAGCCACAAATCCAAACTGGCAGGTTGCAACTCGTACGAGGACAAGTCCGCCTTAGGATTATCGGTGACAAATTGCGAAACCCGTGCAGCCTCGAGGCGCTGGAGGGCTTCGATGATCCGACCGCTGTTGGCGCGCGCCACGAGCGGACGGGTCATCTGCCAGAGAAGATTGGTGGCGCCGCGATGCAACTCAATGACCTTCGTGCCGTTAGTCAAAATAATCCAGTCGGGCGCCCCATCCTGAAAATTCACAAGCGCCGTGTCGCGCCAATCGTCGGATGACCGCGGGAGGTATCTCAGCCAGTCGGCATCGGTGACAAACGCGCCGTCGGTCCCGACGAGGCGGAGAAAAACCTGGTCCCCGGGCGCGGTTTTGTTGCCCACCAGGAGTTGCCAGCGCTGATCGCCGGCCTCAATCACGAGCGAAACACTCGGAGTTTCAAATCCATAATCTGCCTCCGCGCCATGCTGTTCGCGAAGTTCCCCGGCGCTGATACGAATGGCAGGCGTGAGTTTCTGCAACACCGCCAGCAAGGTTTCAATGGCGGTGTTTTGAGCCGGATACGCAATGGGCTTGGTCAGCCGCCAGGCGCCGTTGGTACGGTCGGCCCGGATTTCAAGTGCGTTGGCGGGGATCACCTCGACGCTGGTGACGCTGGCCGGCTGCAGGTCCGGCAGGATGGCGGTCACTTCCGCGCCGTTCGGCCGCAGGAAATGTTCAAACGCAAAGATGAACGCGAACAACGCTGCGGCGACGACCAGCCAGAACAAAGTGTTTTTCGAGTTCATTATTTTCTGCGACGCAGCCAGACCAGGCCTCCCAGCGCCAGCACACTGCCGGGCAACGCCCCCAGCAACAACCAACGGACCCGTTGTTGTTGCTGCCGCGTCATCATCAGCCGAAATTCAACAACAGGACGCGGGCCGATGCCCTTCAGCAGGGTTGGCCGATCCAGCAACCAATTCACAGCGTAACCGGCAAAATCGCGGTTCGCGCCGCCGTCAATCACCCGGTTGCTGAGGAATAACGAATCGCCCACCAACACCATCCGGCAACCGCCATGGGCGGTGGCCAAGCCTTTGACCTGGTTCTGTTCCACGGCAGCCATCAACGGATAACCGCGGGGCGGCAGGCCGCGTTGATTCATCAGCCCGGAATCGGGGCCGGAAAAGGCCAGTTCGTCCACCGTGGGCGCGTCGGCGGGCGGGTTCTGCCAGTTGATGCGGCTGACCGGCCGCGGCAGAATCAGTTCCAGCCCCAGTCCGGTCAGGGGATTGACGACCGGGTGCTGGCTGAAATTGTAAACCTCCACATCCGATCCGGAAATCGTGTTCTTGGGATCCTGGACCACATCGGCGCCGACATTCACGCCCCAGTGCCGGAGAATATCCTCCAAACCGGTTGGATGTTCGATGGAAGAATAATCCAGTAACAGAAACAGCCGCCCGCCTTGCGAAAGGTACTGGTCAATTTTTTGAAGCTCAGGGTTTGAAAACAAGGTCCGGGGCCCGGCGATAATGAGCAGATTGCAATCGTCCGGCACCGAGTTGTCACCCAACAGCGCGAGCGGTTTCAGTTGAATGTAATTTTGTGACAGGACGGCGGCGAATTTCAAATAGCCGGTGTCGCCGCTGTCGGTCAGCGACGGTTCGCCGTGACCCTGGAGAAAACAGGCTTCAAACGGCCGGGGATTTTCGAGCGCGAGCAGGGTGGAGGTGAACATCATTTCACCCAGGAACGCGACCGGCTTCTTCCGGAATTCGCGTTCCTTTTCATCGGGCACCTGTTCGAGCGTGTACTTGGCCAGGGCGTCACCGGGAACGATTTTGGGCAAACGTCCGCCGCCGCAATCAAAAATGATGAGATTTTTATCCGTCGGCGAATTGAGTTTGTATTGCGTCTTGATTTTTTCCGCTTCGCCCGCGTCGCGCACGTAATCCACCGTGCGGATCGAAATGTTCGGGTTCACGGCGTGATAGGCATTGAGCAGGGACAGGATGGTCGGGTAGAGATCGTCCTGGGTGTCGTAATACAACGTCACAGTGACGCGGTTCGTCACGGATCGAAGCACATCCACCGTGCGCGGGGAGATTTTAATGCGCGTCTGCGAACTGAGGTAGAACCGTTCGGTGAAAATGCCGGCCAGATAATTTAACATGACCACGACGGCCAGCACCAAGGCCGTCCGCACGACCATATCGAAGCCGATTTTCCATCGGCGGCCGGGCGAGAAGCTGGGTTGGGGTTTGGGCGTGGCGGTCATCTTATCTCCAGCGGCGGCTTTCCACCACGCGCAGGGTTAAAAATAAAAAAAGCAGCGTGACGCTGACGTAAAAAATCACCGTGTGAGTGTCCACGACGCCGCTCGCAAAATCGTTCATCTGATCGAACAATCCGAAATAGGAGAGTAATTGTGTTTTCCACTGGGCGGCGGCGGTAATCGCCTGGGCCAGAAATCCGAGCGAGAACAGGCTCACCCCCAGCACGAAGCTGATCATCGCGGCCGCCATTTGACTCCGGCTGAGCGCCGAGGCGAAACAGCCCAGCGACAGGAACAGACAACCGACCAGAAACACGCCCAGATACATTCCGCTGATCGTGCCGGGGTCCAGCGTGCCGGGTTGGTCGGTAAAATGCCGCACCACAAAGAGGCAAGGCAGCATGGGCAGCCACATGATGGTGTAAAAAATGACCGCCGCGGTGAATTTTGCCACCACCACCTGCAAATCGGTCACCGGCGCCGTCATCAGGGTTTCAAACGTGCCGGAAAATTTTTCCAGGGCGAACAAACGCATCGTGATGATCGGAGTGGCCAGCAACACAATGAGCCAGAAGAAATAGGTCCGGTAAAACAGTTGCGTCACCGGCATGGGAGAAGGGTCGCCGCCGAGATTGGTCATCAGCACCACAAAACTCCAGCCAATCAGCAGCGTCACCGCCGCGATGATGACGTAGCCCGTGACGGAAACAAAAAACGCCGCCAGTTCCCGCCGTGTGAGCGTCAAAAAAATTCGCATCAGCTTTCTTCCTCTTCCTCTTCGCCCGGCTGCGTCACCTGAACGTAAATATCCTCCAACGAATGGCGATTGCGCGTCAGCTCGCGCAACACCCAGCCGTTTTGCAGCGCCAGCGCGAAAATCATCGGGCGCAAATCCAATCCGTCCCGCGGCGTCAGTGCGCAACGCTGGAATTCACCCTCGCTGGCTGATATGTCGAAATGTTCAATTTCAGGCACTTGCGACCAACATTCGCGCAACGCGGCGGCCGGCGCGGCCAGTTCGACAATAATCTGGCTGTTTCCGGCCACCAGCCGTTGCAGATTTTCCGGCGTATCGGCCGCGAGGATTCGGCCGTCGTACAGGATGAGCATCCGATTGCACGTCATCTCCGCCTCGGGCAGAATGTGCGTCGAGATGAGCACCGTGTGGGCGTGCGCGAGGCTTTTGATCAACTGCCGGACGGCGCGAATCTGATGCGGATCAAGGCCGATGGTCGGTTCATCCAGGATGATCAGCTCGGGATCGTGCACCAGGGCGTCGGCCATGCCGACCCGTTGGCGGTAGCCTTTCGAGAGCTGTCCGATGATGCGGCGGCTTACGTCCGTCAACCCGCATTGTTCCATCACCGTGCCCACGCGTTCGCGGGAACGCCGCCAGCCAAGCCCTTTGAGCCGCGCGCGAAACTTCAGGTACTCGCGCACGCGCATTTCGGTATAAAGCGGGTTGTTTTCCGGCATGTAGCCAATCCGACGGCGCACTTCATCGGACTGGTGAAAAACATCAAAACCCGCCACTCGCACCGTGCCGGCGGTCGCCGGCAGGTAGCACGCCAGAATCCGCATGGTCGTGCTTTTCCCCGCGCCGTTCGGGCCGAGCAGCCCGACAATCTCGCCGCGCGCAACGGTGAACGAGATGCCCGCCACGGCGGTGCGGCCGGCATAGCGTTTCGTCAGGTTCTTCACCTCAATCATCGCAGTCTCGTTCATCGCCATCTCGCGAAGTTTAGCTGGAAATGCATGGTTTCGGCCAACAAAAACTCGTTGTGAAGCAACGGCCTGTTTCTATAAACAGGCAAATCCGACAATAGGTGCGTTCAATTTTTCTGCGCGTCGGCTTGACTTTGCGCCATCGTCGGCGCAAAAGCAATTTCAAGATGCTTCCAGCTTCCGGCCGCTTCTATGGTTTCTGGCGCGCGCGCCTCGGCGCGGTGAACGTACTGCGCGATGAAAATGACCTGCCGGCCGAGCGTCTGCTCCAGGCCGTCTGGCTCCATCAACGCCTGGAGCGGGACCGGCTCAAAACCACTGACGGAAGGACGGTGCGGGTCTTTCATCCCGGCTTCGTCAATCCCGAAGGCGGACCGGATTTTTCGGGCGCGGTGATTCAAATCGGCGAGGAGGCGCCGCGCGCGGGGGATGTGGAAATAGATTTACGCGCCGGCAACTGGCGCGCGCACGGGCACGCGCACAACCCGAATTTCCGGAATGTCCTGCTCCACGTGGTTTGGGAGGATGCGCGCCCGGTGGCCGGCGCGCCGCCGATGCTGTCGTTGGGCCGCTCGCTCGACGCGCCGTTGAGCGAACTTTGCCTGTGGCTCGAGGGCGAACCCTTGCGCCGGTTTCCCGAGAATCTGCGCGGCCGATGTTGTTTGCCCTTGCGCGAACTGGATGACGCGCAATTGACCGGCCTTTTGCACGAGGCCGCCAATGCGCGTTTTCAATCCCGGGCCGCCTGGTTCCACGCCCGCGCGCAATCCGTCGGCTGGGAACAATGTCTTTGGGAAGGATTGTTCCGGGCGCTCGGTTACAAGCACAACGCGTGGCCGATGCAGAGTCTGGCCGAATCCCGCGAACGCTGGTCCCACGACGCCGGCCCGGTATTCGGTTGGCAGGCGCGGCTATTCGGCATCAGCGGTTTGTTGCCACCCGAATTGTCCCCCGGACGAACCGGTGACGACGTTTATTTGCGCTGCCTTTGGGACCGCTGGTGGCGCGAGCGTGATGAGTTTGGCGATTGTATCTTGCCGCGCACAGCCTGGAAATTCCGGGGCCTGCGCCCGGCCAATCATCCCCAGCGCCGGCTGGCGCTCGCCGCGCACTGGCTGGCGGCCGGTGACGTGGTTCAAAGACTGGAACGGTGGTGCGCGACGGATTCGCCGGACTCGATGTTACCCGCTGCGTTGCGAAAAATCTTTGAAGTGGAGCATGACAAATTTTGGTCATGGCACTGGACGTTTTGCTCGGCGCGGTTGAAGAAGCCGCAGCCGTTGTTGGGTGACGCGCGCGTAACCGATTTGGCGGTGAACGTAATTTTACCCTGGCTTTGGACGCGGGCGGCGGAGGGCAAAAACGGGAGGTTACAACGCGTCCTGGAACAGCGTTATTTTGCGTGGCCACCCGCCCAGGACAACTCCATTTTGCGGCTGGCGCGGCAGCGTTTGCTGGAACCGGAGCGCCGCCGCTTATGTTGCAATGCTGCGGCGCAACAGGGTTTGATGCAGATCGCCCGCGACTTCTGCGGACATTCAAATGCCGTATGTGAAGGTTGCCGTTTCCCGGAACTGGCGCGGAGCTGGCGGATGCGAACCGCTACTTAATTTCCATTTTTGCGAATGGGTTGTTCGCAAAACCGCCGGACTTGGGTTCGGAAGACGTTGGCGGCAAGGGGGCGTGATTGTTCGCCGATACCGGCGCCGACACCCGCCCGCTTTCACCCGCCCGCGGATTTTTTGCGCGTTTATTGCGGGGCAACGGGCTGACCATCACGTTAATGCCGCGCCCGATCAGTTTCGGGTCAAAGTCAGGGTGACCGTAAGGCGCCAGATCGGTGAGGAATTTGCGAATGACTTCAAATCCAAATTCCGTGTGCGCCATTTCGCGTCCGCGGAATTTCAGCGCGATTTTTACCTTCATGTCCTCGCACAGGAAATCAATCGCATGAGTGACTTTGATGCCCAAGTCGTGCGGATCAATGCGCGGGCTGAGCTGGACTTCCTTGACGGTGGAGGCGTGCTGGTGTTTTTTCGATTCCTTGTCCTTTTTCGACTGTTCGTAACGGAACTTGCCAAAGTCCACGATCCGGCACACGGGCGGGGTCGCGTT